>ENA-ORDC01000011-ORDC01000011.1-marine-metagenome-genome-assembly--contig:-NODE-11-length-355183-cov-7.778123_pt1 | contig 355183 bp, 328 predicted proteins | sample MGYA00237783_ERZ508515 | MGnify/ENA primary metagenome ERZ508515 (study PRJEB26186, sample SAMN06268792) | marine metagenome | isolation source: Eden Landing Ponds, San Francisco, CA, USA | place... | reverse complement strand
TTTAGAAATGTTTTTCAGCTTTAGAGCTCCAGGAGCTACAAAGATGCATACTAAAATTAAAGAATCAGTTGATAAAGGAGCTATCTCTCAAGAAGAGGGAACAGCTTTACAGCATTTTCTGAATGTTGGCTCTCATGGAGATTCTGAGGAGGCATTTACCAGCTTCGATGTTACCCATCTTGCTAAATCAGGCGATGCTATCGATTCTGCGCTGGAATTAGTAGAAAATCGTGACAAAGATCATTTCGATGCAATGGTAGATCTGATAAATAAAAATTAAAAATGAGCAAATACTCCGAAGACAACCAAGTAGAGTAGCCGGCTATTGATCTGTTTGATGAGTTGGGAAACGATGAAATACCTAAAAAAATATTGGCTTTATAAAGAGTAAATTTTTTAAATCACTTATTAATCAATGAAAGCAAAAGAGACGAATCTACTAAAATTCCTTAATGGCCCTAAGCAATTTATAATCCCGGTTTATCAGCGTAAATACAGTTGGAAACGGAGTCAATGTGAACAACTGTGGAAGGATATTATGCGAGTAGGGTCGGATGATAAAAACAAGGGGCATTTTATCGGATCAGTCGTTTACATAGAAAAAGGAATTTATAATGTAACTGCAGTTCCTGAATTACTTGTAATTGATGGTCAACAACGATTAACAACCCTTTCCCTTATAATTAATGCTTTATCAGAGGTTTTAGAGGAGAAAGACTTAGATATTGGTATTAATAGTAAGAGGCTTAGAAATTATTATCTATTTAACTCTGATGAGGATGGAGAGTTATTCTACAAACTAATTCTTACGAAGAGTGATAAAGAAACGCTCAAAAAAATATTGAAAGGGGTTGATTTGGGTGAGTCTCCCTCCCCACGGGTGTTGAATAATTACAAGTTTTTCTATGAACGTCTTTCAAAAGATGATTGTGATTTACAGAGCTTGTATAAAGGATTGCAAAAATTAATAATAGTTGATATTGCACTGGATAGGAGTCATGATAATCCGCAGTTAATTTTTGAAAGTCTGAATTCAACAGGATTAGATTTATCCCAATCAGACCTCATTCGAAATTTTGTATTAATGGGAGAAGATCCACAAGAGCAAAAGATGTTATATGAGGACTATTGGCATCCCATGGAACAGCGTTTTGGCAATAACAATTCTTCGCTTTTTGATAGCTTTATGCGAGATTACCTGACTCTGAAGACGGGTGACATTCCAAAGGTAAGTGAAGTTTATGATGACTTTAAAAAATTTACACGTACCAAAGGGGCTGATTTCACAATTGAAAATTTATTGGATGAGATAAATACATATGCAGGATACTATGTAAAATTTGCTTTACTAAAAGAATCAGACGAAGATATTCTTGCAGTTTTTGAAGATATAAAAACACTCAAGGTTGATGTTTCCTATCCTTTAATTTTAGAACTCTATATTGATTACATAAATAACGTACTAAAGAAAGGCGAATTCATTAAGATATTGCGCTTAATTGAGTCATATGTATTCAGGAGGGCAATATGTGGGATTCCAACCAACAGCTTAAATAAAACATTCCAAACATTTAGCAGGGATATTGATAAATCTGATTACCTGGATTCAACAAAAGCTGCTTTTATAGAAAAGTCTACATATCGCAGATTTCCTACTAATAGTGAGATGGAACAAGAGTTACAGGTAAAGGATGTGTACAATTTCCGCAGCCGAAATTATTTGCTTGATAAGCTTGAAAACTACGGTCGAAAGGAGAAAGTAAAAGTAGATGAATATACTATAGAGCATATAATGCCCCAGAACGAGAATTTAAGCGATGAATGGAAGTTGGCATTAGGAGAAAATTGGGATTTAATCCATGAGAAATATCTACATACGATAGGGAACCTCACGCTTACAGGCTATAATCCGGAACTTAGTGATCGTCCATTCATTGAAAAAAGAGATATAGAGGGTGGATTTAAAGATAGTCCGATTCGATTAAATAGGGGGTTGGCAGATTTGTCCGAATGGGATGAAGATCGGATAACTGAAAGATCTGTTGATTTAGCTGATAAAATTACATCAATCTGGGAGTATCCTAAACTACCAAAAGAAAAGCTTGCCAAATTTAGAGAGGAAATAGAAGAAGACACTAAGAAAGAATATGGACTTCAAGATCATATATACTTGCAAGGGGAGCCATTATTGATCTTTGATCAACTCAGAAAACGGATACTGAATTTAGATTCCTCTGTACAAGAAGTAATTCTTAAGCTATATATAGCTTATAAAAGCTCAACCAATTTTGTTGATATAATTGCTCAGAGATCTGGATTAAAGTTATCACTCAATATGAGTTATGAGGAAATTGATGATCCCCAAAAATTGTGTAAGGATGTTTCTGATCTTGGGAGGTGGGGTAATGGAGATGTAGAATTTAAACTTAATTCAACAGATGATATTGAATACGCGATGTATTTAATAAGACAATCTTTTGAAGTTCATTCATTAGAATAAAGGGTTAGGATGTCTAAATACTCGGAAGATCACGCAGTAGAACAACCGGCTATTGATCTCTTTGAAGATCTGGGATGGGAGACGATCAATGCCTATGAGGAAACGCTGGCTACGGATGAGGATGAAGGCACGCTGGGGCGGCAGACCCGGGACGAAGTGGTGCTTGTACCCAGACTTCGGAATAAACTGAAAGAATTTAATCCTGACGTACCCGAAGAGCAGATCGACGAAGCCATTAGGCAGCTGTCGCGTGATCGTTCGTCCATGCATGAGGTCCGTGCCAACAAACAGATCTACGAGCTCATGCGCGACGGGGTGGATGTGGAGTATCGTGATGAAAACGGCTCCATGATCCGCCAAACCCTGCAAGTAATCGACTGGCGGAACCCCGAAAATAACGATCACCTGCTGGTCTCCCAGCTCTGGGTGCACGGCGATTACGGCAACAAGCGTCCCGACTTGGTGGCCTTCGTCAACGGCCTGCCGGTAATCCTGTTTGAACTCAAAAAAACAGGGCGCAGCGTTAAGGATGCCTACCAGTACAACATCAGCGATTACAAAGATACCATCCCCCAGCTGTTCTGGTATAACCAGATTATTATTCTGTCGAACGGTGCGGACACCAAAGTGGGCACCATTACCTCACCCTGGGAATTTTACGGGGAGTGGAAAAAGATCAGTGATGAAGACGAGCCGGGGCTGGTCAGCCTGCAGACCGCTATCTACGGGATCTGCGAGAAAGAGCGGCTGTCTGACCTGATGGAGCATTTTATTCTCTTTGAAAGTGCGAAGTCTAATCCGAAGAAACTCTTTGCCCGAAATCACCAGTACCTGGGGGTGAATAATGCCATCGAAGCGGTGAGGTCCATTGAAGAAAACAAAGGAAAGCTGGGCGTCTTCTGGCATACGCAGGGGAGCGGCAAGAGCTTTTCCATGGTCTTTCTGACGCGGAAAATCATGCGCGAGTTGGCCGGAGACTGGAAGTTTGTCATCGTTACCGACCGGCTGGATCTCGACGATCAGATCTACAAGAACTTTGCCTCCGTTGGGGCCGTCACCGAGCCCGAAGACAACGTGCGGGCCGACAGCAAGGAAGAGCTCCAGCAGCTGCTCAGCGAAAACCACCGCTACGTCTTTACCTTGATTCACAAGTTTCACAGCCGGGATAACGAAGATTTTCCCGTCCTCAGCACCGACGATGATATTATTGTCATTACCGACGAGGCCCACCGCACCCAGTACGACAAGCTGGCGATGAATATGCGCAAGGCGTTGCCGAACGCGGCCTTCCTCGGCTTTACCGGCACGCCGCTTATTAAAGGACAGGACGAGAAGACCCGCGAAGTATTTGGGGATTACGTGAGCGTCTACGACTTTCAGCAGTCTATTGAAGATGGCGCCACGGTGCCGCTCTATTATGAGAACCGCATCCCCGAACTGCAGCTTACCAACGAGCACCTTAACGAAGAGCTCGAAGAACTGTTGGACGAAGCCATGCTCAACGAGGCGCAGGAGGAAAAGCTGGAGCGGGAGTTCCGGCAGGAGTATCACTTGATTACTCGGCAGGATCGCCTCGAAGCCATTGGCGAAGATCTGGTAGAGCACTTCCTGGATCGGGGGTATCTGGGCAAAGGGATGATGATCTGTATTGATCGCTTTACCACCGTTCGCATGTATGATCTGGTGCAGCAGGAGTGGGAAAAAGAGAAACGGCGCGTCAAAAAAGAGTTGGAGACTACGGATGCTGAAATGGAGCGGGATCGCTTGCTGGAGCGACTGAATTACATGGAGGAAACCGACATGGCGGTGGTGATCTCCAAGTCCCAAAATGAAATTAAAGAATTTGAAGAAGAGGGACTGGACATTCGTCCCCATCGCAAGCGACTGGAGAACGAGCCGCTGGATGAGCAGTTCAAAGACCCTGATGACGAGCTAAGGCTGGTCTTTGTTTGTGCCATGTGGATTACCGGCTTTGATGCCCCGGCCCTGTCCACCTTGTACCTTGACAAGCCGATGAAGAATCATACCCTCATGCAGACCATTGCACGGGCCAACAGGGTGTACGGCGATAAAAACAACGGGCTGATCATTGATTATGTTGGCGTCTTCCGTAACCTGCAGAAGGCGCTGACTACCTATGCCACCGGCCACGAGCCAGAGGATCCGGAAGCGACTAATCCCGTAAAAGACAAGTCCGAGCTGGTGAATCAGCTTCGGGAAGCTGTCGCCGAAGCCAAAGAATTTTGCGAGCAGCAGGACGTAGATCTGCAAAAGATCATTGAAGCAGACGGTTTTGACGTTACTAAATTTCAGGAGGAGTTCGCCAAGGCCATCGTGGAGTATGAGGAACTGGAAGACCGGGTGGATGATGCCGTGGATGAGGTGATCATCAACGATCAGAAGAAGAAAGAGTTTGTGACCCATGCCAATGTGGTCAATCGGTTGTATAAAGCCATTCTCCCTGACCCTAAAGCTCAGGAGTTCCTGCCGGTGAGATCTGCGCTTAAAGCTATCAAGGATCGCATCAAGATTTTAGGTCCCGAACAGGACGATGACATTACAGAGGTCAAGAAAGAGATTAACGAAAAGCTGGATGAGTCGATCGTCAGCGAGCCCTATACTATTGATGGAGATACCGAGATCATTGATATCGGGCAGGTGGATTTTGAGAAGCTCAAAGAGCGCTTTGCCAAGAAGAAGCACAAGCGCGTAGAGCTCCAGAAGATGAAGACCAAGATCGAGAACCAGATTCAGCAGATGGTCGAGGAGAACCGCACCCGCATGGACTTCAAGGAGCGCTACGAAGAGATGATCGAGAAGTACAACAATTACAGCATCAACGTGGAGGTACAGTTTGAAGAGCTGTTCAAGCTGGAGCAGGAGCTGAATGAAGAGCGCAAACGCAGCGCCAAGGAGAATATGACCGAGGAGGAGCTGGCCATGTTTGATATTGTGACGCGGCGCGACAAGGTAGACCTAAAGGAGAACGAGCGCAAAGAGATTAAGAAAGGGATATCAGAGCTAATCGAAAAGCTGAAGCAAGAGAAGCTGGTCATGGATTGGTCCAAGCAGCAGAAACGCATCGCCGATGTGAAAGTCACCATCGAGCGGGAGCTGGATCAGGTACTGCCGGACAAATACGACCGTCAGCTCTTCGCCCAGACGTGTAATGAGGTGTTTGACCACGTGTATCAGTCGTACTGACTAATTACTATGTATCTCCTTAAATATAATAACATCCAGTTATTTTGAATAATTTGACAAGTATCTAAAACATTTAGATAATAGAAATTAGAGAGTTAAAAATTTTTGTAGCAATTCAGCATCACATTGGGTTCGACTTGTTAGCTAGCAAAAGATAGGGTCGCAAGTTGAAAGATTAATTCTAAAGAGAGTTGTATTGCATGCAGAGTTTTTCAAGAAATACTGAATCGCCCCCTGATGATGGTATGCTCGGCATGGATGAGGAAATAGATGTAGATAAGAATACTGGGAATGTAGCTTTCCGGGTGCCAATTCCACTACCTGAAGATCGAACGGATTTTTCTCCCCAGATAAAGTTGATGTTCGGAGGGCAGAGTAACGGACCTTTTGGAATGGGATGGAACTTATCTCTCGATAGCATATCCCGTTCAACACGTAAGGGGCGACCGACTTACGAAGATTTTGATGAGAAAGACAGCTTCCAGCTAAGTGGAGTTGGGGAGCTGGTTCCCTCACTAAAAGAAAGGGAAAATAAATGGTTTCGGCAGGTTAGAAAAGAAAACGGTTTTAAAATATACCGGTATCGTCCAAGGTCCGCTGACTCAGGGTTGCGAGTGGAACGGTGGGTTGATGCCAGCAATGGCAGTATGCACTGGCGTACTGTTAATGGAAATGGCGTTACTTCAATATTCGGAGAAACAGAGCAGGGACGTATCTCGGCCCCCTCGGATAATAGTAAGGTCTTTCGCTGGCTGCTGGAGAAGAGGTATGATGATCGCGGAAATGTACAGGTCTATGAGTATAAAAAGGAAAACTTGGAGAGAGTTGAAATCGATCGTGCCTCTGAATCTCACCGGTTGCAGGATAATTTGATTACAAATCGGTATTTGAAACGAATAAAGTACGGCAATACGGAGCCTTTTGATCCTTCTTCGGAAACACCGCCGGAGGATAACCGGTGGTTGTTCCAGGTTGTGCTTGACTACGGAGAACACAAGGTGAAGGAACCGAATCCACAGGGAACTCAGACTTGGTCCGGCCGGCCGGATCCTTTCTCCAACTATGAGCCAGGTTTTGAAGTGAGAACTTACCGGCTGTGCCGACGGATATTGATGTTTCATAATTTTAAAGAGTTGGGGCCGGATCCAGTTCACACCGGCAGTTTTAACATAGAATACGGAAGTGTGGCCGAAGAACTGGATCCCGAAGGCCGTGCAGGTATGACAATTACTAACATGTCCCGAACTGGCTTCAAAAAGGATACTTCTGGGGACCGATGGTCCCAGAAAATTCCCCCTTTAGAATTCAGTTATACTAAAGCCAAAGTTGAAGAGGAGGTACACCGGCTGGAAGATACCAACTTGCCAACCGGAATTGACGGCATGAATTATCAACCATTTGATCTGTACGGAGAAGGCCTTAATGGCATATTGGCGGAGAGAAATGGAGCTTGGTATTACCTGGAAAATAAGGGAAACGGATCATTTTCGCGTCCCCGTGCTACGGATAATCGTCCAGCTTCTAAGCCAGGGACCTATCAGCTTTCGGATGTGGATGGTAATGGCAATCCAGACCTCGTTCACCTAAGTGGAGAAGAAGCTGGATATTACGAGGTAGAGCCCGATACAAAATCCTGGCAGCCATTTAACAGCTTTAAAAAGGCGGCACGTGTGGGCATGGGCGGTCCATACGTGCAATCAACGGATCTTACCGGTAACGGACGTGCGGACTTGGCGATAAGTGAGCCTGGACAGATTACTTGGTATGGCTCGGAAGGTAAAGAGGGGTTTGATAAACCGAGACAGAACACCTTATCGTATAATCAGGAAGAAAGTCCACCCCAGGTTAATACCGATCCGTCACAAGGTTATTATGTAGCTAATATATCTGGTAATGGTCAAGATGTTGTACGGGTGAAAAATAATGAGATTTGTTACTGGCCAAATCTTGGATATGGCAGTTATGGCAAAAAGGTTGTAATGGACCGGGCGCCTTTTTTTGATAGGCCGGAGAATTACGATCCAAAGAGACTTCATTTTGTAGATCTGACAGGAACAGGAACTTCTGATATACTATATGTTAACAGTGAGGGAGCAAGATACTGGATCAATGAATCGGGGAATGGTTTCAGTAATGCCCATGAAATTTCCTCCTTCCCTGCCGTGAGTAATTTACAGACGGTTTTTGTTATGGATTTACTGGGAGAGGGTACCCCCTGTCTTGTTTGGTCCTCTTCTTTACCTACAGATAGTGATGCCCCCCTTCGTTATATCCGCCTAACAGGAGAGACCCCCCCCAATCTGCTTGCGAAAATTAATAATAATATGGGGCGCGAAATAAAAATCAGCTATGCGTCCTCAGCTGATTTTTATTTCGCGGATATGAAGGCAGGAAGGTCATGGCGTACCAAGCTACATTCTCATGTTCCGGTGGTAGAACGGGTTGAATATTCTGATCATGTTACGAATACCCAGTTTCATTCAAGGTACGTTTATCATGACGGTTATTTTGATGGGCAAGAACGAGAGTTTCGTGGTTTCTCATTTGTGGAACAGTATGACACAGAGAATTTTAGCAAAGAAAACTATCCGGAACTGGATAGCGATGATTATGTGCAGCCTACATGTACAAAAACTTGGTTTCACAATGGGGCTAATGGAAAAGATGGCCCTCGAACTGAATTGAGAAGACAGGACTACTACAACAAGGATGATAAATGTAAATTTATGTCCAGCCCCGTTGTCGAAAAAGGAGACCGTTACGCCGCTAAAACAGTTTCCGAGGCGCATAAGGTACTGTCAGGGAAAGTGCTCCGGGAAGAGGTGTATGCAGTAGAGGAGGGTGAAATATCCGATCACCCCTTTTCGGTTATTGAGACAAACTATAGAATTCGAGTAAAGCAACCGGCTCAGGAGGATTTCTGTGGATCCTATCAGGCATACCAAAGTCAGGAACTGAGCTATCAATACGAGCAGGAGCCAGAAGATCCGCGCATTACCCATCAGTTTGTGCTGAGGGTCAATGACTATGGTTATCCCGTAAGGACGAGTGAGATTGCTTATCCCCGGCGGGAAGGACCGAATGTTATTAGAGAACAGTCAAAGATTTATGCAACAGTACAGGAGCAGGAGCTGCAGCATTTAGATAACGGAGTTTACAGACATGGTCTCCCTGTAGAAAGCCAGACATTCGAAGTTGGCGGGATCCAAACGGATAGTGACGGCTACTTTTCTTGGAAAAGCCTGAACCGGCAAGTTGATGAAGCGCTGCAGTCGTTGAAGCCTTTTGACTCAGATCTGGACTCTCCTACGGATCCCGTTGCACGCCTCATTGGCTGGGAAAAGCAGTTTTATTACTCGAGTGAAGACGGAACTACGCGTAATTCTTCGAATATGGCTTTACCCATACGGTTGCACCATACCGAAGAAGCCGTTTTCAACGATTCTATTCTTGGAGAGGTCTTCGGTTCCCGCTTAGATACGGCATCTGTAAAAGACTTGAATTATACCCGTCACGACGGTTATTGGTGGCAGCCGTCCGACGTGAGGGAATATTTGGAAGCAGAGGGATTTTATCAGCCCAAGAAAAATATTGATCCGTTTGGCAACAGTGAGGTCATCACATATAACGATGATTGCCTTAGTATCGAAAGCCGTACTGATAAAGCTGGGAACGTAACTGAATATCATATGGACTTTTATGCGGTACGTCCAAAGCGTATCATTGATCCGAATGGAAATGCCAAGGAAATAAGATATGACCCATTAGGACGTGTATTTGCCACTTCAATTTATGGTAATGCTATGGGCGAGGGGCAGCAGGTCCGGCAGGGAGACCGGCCGCTCGATGAGTATTCTGTTCAACCCGAAGTGGGGCGTATAGATTCAGCAGTCGACCCGCAGGGAGAGATCCTTGATGCCCCCCAACGTTTTATACAGGGAGCTACTTCTTTCTACTTTTATGATTTGTTTTCTTGGAAACGATCAGGAACTCCTCCCTGTACGATAAATTTGAAAAGGGAATCCCATGTAAGCGATGTTGTAGAAGGAGAAACAAGCAGGATACAAATCAAGGCACATTATGTTGATGGATTTGGCCGTCCGGTACAAACCAAGAAGAAGGTAGATGCTGGTCCGGCGTTTGTACGGGCTGAGGACGGTACGATTACCGAGGAAAATGAAGTAGAAAATCGATGGGTTGCAAGTGGGGGCGTTGTTTATAATAACAAGGGTTTGGTAGTCAAAAAGTATGAGCCGATCTATACTGACTCTCCACGCTATGAGCCGGGCAGTACGTTTCTACGTCATGGTGTGACAGCCAAACAACACTACGATCCGCTAGGTCGCAAAGTAAAGACTGATACCCCCAAAGGTTTTTTTGCCGAAAATATTTTTACTCCATGGGAAGTTCGCGAATATGATGAAAATGATACCGTTGAACGTTCTTTTTATTATGAAAGCCAGGTAGAAACAGGTGTTATTGGTGGCGCAGAAAAAGATGCTATAGAAAAAGCCAAAAAGCATTTTGATACGCCCACAGTAAAAGTGCTTGATCCGCTGGGCCGAACTGTTGTTCAGAAAGAAAGCCTGGGACCATCCGAGATGCTGGAAACGCACAACAGTTTTGACATACAAGATAACATATTGAGTTCCACAGACCCCCGCCAATACTCGTTGAATCAACAGCGCGAAGCAGATAAACGAATTGCTACACTGGAAAGCCAGTATGATATGCTGGGTAATCCATTGTTGAGCAGGAGTATAGATAGTGGGACAACCCGCCGGATTACTGATGTCTTGGACCGTCCTGTTCACGAGTGGTCGGCGCGAAACTTCCATACGATAAGAAGCTATGATGTGCTATCCCGTCCCACAAAAGTCAGGGTCATAGATGAGAATGGTTCAGATGGGTTAGATCGAGTGGTTGAAGAATATCGGTATGGCGAAGATCTAAATGATGAAGGGGAAGCGCAACGCAGGAACTTGTTAACCCGGATGGAAAGGCAGTGGGACCAGGCGGGTTTGGTTGAGATAAAAAACTATGATATCGGCGGCCGGCCTTTGGAGACCACCCGACAAATTCGGTCGAAGTATAAGACAGTTGCGGACTGGTCGTCCGATGTAGCCCTTGATGAAGAGGTTTATACAACTTCCCTCGTTTATGATGCCCTCGGACGTGTGAAAGAAAAACACCAGGCCGATGGGAGTATTCATAAGCTTTCCTATCATATAAGTGGATTACTGAATCGTATAAATGTCCGGACCAAAGACGGGAGTATCGATGCTCCAATAATCAAAGGAATTGATTACAATGCCAGGGGACAGCGTACCCATGTGAAGTATAATAACGATGTGAGTACCGATTATACCTATGAGAAGGACACCTTTCGTCTCAAGCGGATGGTATCAAAGCACAAAGATGATGGTACGGTTCGTACTCGGCAAGAGATCGATTACACTTATGATCCTGTTGGCAACCTGACTCGAAAAGACGATCAGACACGTACCCATATCTTCGGAAGTATGCCGTCAAACCATGATCAGCAGCATCGTTATTGTGACTATACCTATGACCCTCTGTATCGCCTGAAGGAGGCCACCGGGTGGATGAGTAAATCTCTGCAGCAACATGATTACGCAGATAATGGAGTGCCGCCGGAAGCTTTTAAGGGGACCCGCCACCTGTCGCTGAATAACGGGCAGGCACTGACCCGCTATACGCGGAAATACGAATATGACAAAGCGGGTAATATGAGGGAGATGAAGCAGGTCGGGGACGTGGCCTGGACCCGTGATATGTGGATATCTAAAACATCGAATCGAAGTGTAACGGAGAAAATTCCGGGTGGTACTACCCGAAGTAATCCCGAAGATTTTTTTGATAAAGCCGGCAACCTGACCGATTTGGATCATCTGGACGGACCGCTGCACTGGAACTATCGTGATCAACTTGCTAAAGCCACTATCATTGAACGATCCGGTGAAAACAGCATTGACGATGCCGAATACTATGTATATGGGGCAGGGGGGCAGCGCGTACGCAAGGTTAAAGAAACCCTTGAGGATGGGAATGTGATTGTAAGAGAAAAAATCTACTTGGGAGGCTGTGAAATTAAGCGTGAAAGAAGAGGTGATCGGGTGACGCTGGACCGGAAAACCACTCATGTGAAGGATGACCGTGGAAGAGTCGCCCTGATCCACCAGTGGACAAAGGATGAGAATGCACTAGAGACTGATAATGTGGGAACGCCAGCTATTCATTATCAGCTAGAGGATAGGCTGGGTTCATCATCGCTTGAGCTGGATGAGAATGGAGATATCATCAGCTATGAGGAGTTTTATCCTTTTGGGAGAAGTGCGCTGATAGCCGGAGATAAAATCAAGGAAGTAGGACGCAAAGAATATCGATACAGCGGTAAGGAGCATGATGATGCGACCGGTTTGTATTACTATGGGCTACGGTATCTGGCGACCTGGCTCGGCCGGTGGTTGAATCCCGATCCGAAAGGACCGGTGGATGGGTTAAACCTCTATCAGTTTGTCCGGAATAATCCCATAAGTTTACATGACCAAAATGGTGGGAAATCTAATTTGTCTTACGAAGAGCGGGAAGCAATGGAGAAAGTGCATAAAAAAGCAAAGGAAACTCATAAACTTCCTGAGAAGCTTACTAAAGGGATGAGTCAAGAAGAACTTAGTAGATTTGATAAAGACTTGCGTGAAACCTCTGATAGTTACTTCTATGCTTATAATCCAGAAACAGAAAATTTTAAGACGACTAAAAGTTGGCAAGAATTACTTAGTTATGCCAATAAAAATGATTTAACTATTTATGAGTATACACCTGGTAAACAAACCTCAAGCTCAGACTCAATAGGCGATAAACAACATAAGCGAGGTTCAGAAGGCAAAGAACAAACAGCTGATTCCAAGGTTGAGCAAGCCCAAGGAGAGGGTAAGGGTGGAGAAGGAATCGGTGAACCAAGTACCGGGAAACAAGATAGTAGGGAAAGTACATCAGAAGTTACACCTAAGGGAAGTACAAGCGGATCTGAGGATTCCAAAGGGTTCGAGCGTAAAAAGGGTTCTTCTGGGGAAGGGAAGGTAAGACGAGAGGGAAAAAAAGACGGTAAAGACAGCAGAGGAAAAAAACCGGGAGGGGTGCCAAGCCGTAGAGGTAAAGAAAGTCCTAAAGCCCAACCGGATAAGGAGCACCAGCCGTTCGGTGATCCCAAAGGGAAAGTCTGTAAAGAAATCAAGGAAACAGCACTGGAGGCTTGGACTCAGCGAGTAGAGAAAGGTCAGAAAGTACTTGCTAATGAGTCACAGAATCGCGGTTATGGCTTTGCAGCAGGAGTCGGCGTTTTGAACGGGCTGGGTTCGATTGGGGTCGGCACGGTGGAAATATTGGATACCGGTTCCGACGTGATTGGCCTTGGTCTTTCAGCGGCCGGGGAAGCTGCTGGCGTTGTACCAGAGGGTAAGACTATGGAGTTTGGTTGCCGTCTTGCATCGCAGGTGCACAGCGCTGCTCGAACGATAGGTACTATTGCCAATAACCCTGTTAAGACCGTATCAAAGCTTCACCAGGCGGCAGTTGACACGCTTGCCGATGCCATGATGGGCGATAAAAAGGCGCTGACGAATACCCTTTCTACGGTAACAGAAATTGGAGTTGGTCTTATTGGGCCAAGTAAAGGTAAAGGTGCTTTTAAAGGCTTGTCAAGCAGTGCCCGGACTGCCGAAAATGCATTGGATGTAGCGGGGTCCAGTCGTCGGGCTCTTAAGAATACTGATTCAATATCATCGGATTCATGGTTGCCTGACACAAAAAAACTTAGGGAAACCTTAAATAGGTTACGTCCTGGGAATAAGTGGAAAACAAAGGCTGATGAGCTTGCTCTAAAGGAGTTGAGAGATTCTAATAATTTAGAAGATCTTGCAAGAGATCTTATTAAAGTTGGCAGAAAGCGAGGAGATTTTAGTGCCAGATATGATCGATTGGTTGAAAATATTGCTGAAGTTCAAGGTGAATCGAGTAAGTTCTTGGTTAACCCAAAGACCAAGAATCTTGAAATTCGAATCAATGTTGATGAAGCACAACAGTTTGTTGGGGAAGGCGCAGAAGAATTTGTTATGAAGACATTGAATCATGAGCTCAAACATGCTGATGATTTCTTTAATTTTCCTGGAAGTCAACATTCAAATCGCCAAATTAGGGAACTCGCATTTAAAAAATTTATCAATGACTATAAGCAAAATAGGGGACGTATCGAAGCAGTAACTGAAGCAACTGCTGAAGACTTAACAAAAAAATATATACGTGATAAGTTTGGTGAAGCGGCAGGAGATTATAGCTCTCAACTTGAGAATTGGTCGTCAGATTATGTTAGCGGCTGGCTAAGGCCATGGAGATGAAAAATCACGAATTATAGTTGCTTTAAATTGCAAAGAATAACTAATAGGGGCTTGATATCAGTTTATTTAGCTACAGTATTTATAGAGTTGTAATACTAACTGACTATATTTTTCCATTATGAAATTTCTTGTACGAATTGAAGCTGTGGCAGATGAAACAGGACCGGTCATTGAAAAAATCATGCGCTTTTTAGGGCCTGAGAGTCGGGACAGGGTGGAGCAACTTGTAGAAAGCGGGGGGGTGATTATACGAAACCTGAACAAACAGGCAGCTAAGCATACAGCTTCCATCTTGGAAGCTGCTGGGGCGAAGGCAACTGTGGAAAAAATGGGAGGTGAAACCGAACCTGCCTTCACCGTAAAAGTCCTAGACCGGCAGACAAATGATCCTGTTTCGAATGCTGAGGTTGAAGTTACCGGTAATGGTGAATCCATTACCGAAGGAATAACCGACGGGCAGGGAACAGTAGAGTTTTTGGATTTTGAAGGATTGGTTAAGGAGATATTTCCTAACGAGCGTCCGGAGATTGAAGTGACCGTGCAGAGGAAAGGCAGTGAAGTGAAATCGATTCATAAACCATTTCGTTGGGAAAGTTTTGAAGGTGCGGATGGTGATTACCAGCTTGTAGTAACAGCAGCTTCTCCCAGACCCAATAAGCCAGAGACTGAAGGAGAATATGTCGTACAGGGTACAATTACACTCGAAAATGGAGAGCCTGCAGCAGGATATACAGTCAGGGTATTTGATCGGGATCTCAGAAGTGAAATCAGGCTGGGAGAGAGTCAGACCGATAAGCAGGGCAGGTATGCTATACGATATTCTCCTGCCGCTTACGGCAGTCCTGAAAAGGGGAGTGCCGATCTTGATATTCGTGTCTATACAAAGTCGGGCAATCGCAAGCTTGTCACCGAAGTTCAAAACAGAGAGCTGGCGAAAATCGGGGATTCTTTAATTTTATTTAATGCTGGAAGGGAGGAGACAATTAATCTGGGAATAACTACTCGTAAGGTTACTACTTCTCTGTATGAGGATGTTGTTTCCGCCCTCGAGCCTTTGCCGGATGAGGTTACTCTTCCCGATCTTACAGATGAAGATATTTACTTTCTGCATCATGAGACGGGCCGCGGACTTAATGAAATTGCTTTTGTCGTTTCTGATGCTCAACTCCAATCTAAAATAGGCATGGCCGAAGGGGTGTTTTTCGGCCTCGCGATAAATGACATTGGGGTTATCTTTTCCGATGAAAATGGTATTCCGGAGATAAACCTGCCGGAGGTACTGGAACATTCCGTGGATCGACTTATGAATGTAATGGATACGGCGCTTGAAGAACACCAAGTACCCTCGCATCTTGAGGAAAAGAAAAGTTCTATCCGTAACAATTTTGAAAGATTGAAAGCATCGAATACCGCTGAGAGTCCGATTAAGCAGCGAGAAAAAATCCGAAAACTAGGAACGATTGCGGGACTGGATGAGGATACTTCCGAAAAATTAGCCGACCGATTTAAGGGAAGTGTTCCAACTAAAGAAGATTTGACAACACTTGTAGAAGAAGGAACAATCAAGGAAAGTCAGCTGCCTGAACTCAAACTTACTTTTGATCTTTCTGAAATAACAGGAAGACAGCCGAAGCTTGTCGACACGCTAAAGACAACATCGTTGCCGAGTATTGATAATCCGATAAATACTGCTCGTGACCTGGCAGCTTTAGACGAGGAGGACTGGAAAAATGTGTTGAAGAATAACGAAATTGAGGCTCCTTCCGACCAGGATGTGGACAGTTATGCAAAAAGTCTTGCCCGTTCGGTTGAATATCGATTCCCCACGACCGTATTTTCATATCGAATAATCCAAAAAGACCGTAGTGATATTGCTAATCGGATTGGTAATATTCAGGAGCTGATCGATTTAGAGGGAAATCTCTTTACTGATATCGTTAATCATCGGAAGAAACTAGACAATATCGATGCCGATGATGAGGAGTGGAAAGATCTTAAAAAGCTGGCTGGTTTGGCGCGTACCTTTTCTCATCTTGGTGTTCCGGCAGTATTGGACGATCCGGATCTGTCCAGTTCGGAGAAGATTGAGGAGGTTGAAAAACGCATAAAGCCTGTTAAGACCTTTATCAGCCAAAATGAGGGGATGGATATACGAAGCGCCGATTTTGTAGGTCTCTCGAAAAGCAATGATTCCGAATCTGGAGAGGGGCAAACCGAACTGAATTTTGAAGGTATTGAGGATTCGGAAAAACCTCTTGTGCGGCGGCAAATGATGACTTTCCAGCGCGTGTATTCAGTGGCCCCCAATGTAAATGCTGCTGACACTTTACTGACTTCGGGTTACAGCTCTGCTTATGATATCTCCAGTGCAAATCTGAAGAATTTCTCAGAAGAAATTGATCTCTCGGTACAGGAAGCTGCCCGCGTACATAATCAGGCGGTATTGGATGCCGATCATACCAATTATGTGGTTGGGAGCATACTACCCTTGATCCCCGACCTAAACTTACGTACGGAGGTTGATAATGTTGATGAAGACTTGGTGAATGAACTCCGTGACCTAGACGGTTTTGAAGATCTCTTCAGGAGTCAGCAGGGGTGTGACTGTGCTCATTGTCAGTCAATATTTGGGCCCTTAGCTTATTATGTGGACTTGATGTCTTTCATCGAGAACAAAATATTAAGTAACACTTTCAAAGGGAAACCGGATCATCCCATCCATCTCAAAACCAGACGACCCGACCTATGGGATCAGCTCGAGCTTTCCTGTGAAAATGCAACTGAGTATGTGCCCTATCTCGAAATTGTGAACGAGGTACTAAGCAACTACATTTTCAATGTTGAAGAACTTGAACTAGGAGCCCATGAGACCAAAGAAGAAGCGGTATTTTCTTTATTTAGTAGTGGTGACCGTTCCTTTGATCAGCCGGTAAACCTTCCACTTGAGGAGTTAAGAATGGGAATGGACCGTCTCGGCATCAAATTCCCCGAGGCTGTTAAAGCTGCAGGCGGAGACAAAGATGCAATCAGAAGAGCGTGGCTTGGGTTATCAAAAGAAGAGGTTTTAACTGTTACCACTTCGATCGCAGATGATGAACATGTTATTCGAAAGCGGTATGGTCTTTCCGATGATGCTGACCTGACAAAATTGACTACAGATCAGCTGATGAAGGCTGCGGACCTGACACGTGAGGAACTGGGACGGCTAGCAAAGCTGGACTATATTGATGCTGGTGGATCCGGCTTGCGTATTGTTACAATTCAAGGTGAGGATGCCGTTCAGCCCACGGGAGAGGAGGTTAAAGGGCTAGACGCCGACCGGCTGGATCGCATATTTCGGTTTGTCAGATTATGGCGTTCTTTGCCTTGGACTCTTGAAGCACTGGACTACGTGCTTGCCATGTTTAAACGACAAAATATTACTGATGGCATAGATAAAGATGCTTTACAGGAAATATCGAGACTACTTAGCCTGCAGGATAAACTCGATATTTCGGTTGAGAAGGTATGTGTGTTTGCTGATCGTATTCCCGAGCAAAGTCTGAAGATAGAGGGAAAAGAACTCTATGATCAGCTTTTTAATGCACAGATTTATGTCGATAAGGAAGGGCGTTTTACTCCTTCGAATCCCGTCCATTTTCGATGTCCCTTTTTCGAATCCCCTTCGGCGACGAATGAAGGCAGTGATTCCGCTTTGCCGCGGTTATTGAGTGCTCTTGAACTTTCCGAAGAGGCATTTGTTTCGTTGATGGAATCACTGCGTCCGCATTTAAATCCTTTCCTTGAAATACCTGAAGGTGGAAATGAAAAACGATATCACATTAAGTTGAATCTTGATAATTTGTCGCTTCTCTATCGGCATGCTTTACTCATGCACAATCGAGATTTATCGGTGGAGGAACTTTTCCATGCATTAAATATGATTCAGACGAGAAATCATCCGCATATAAAAAATATGGATGATCTTGACGCTCTTCTGGAGTTTCTGCGGTGGGTCAGGCAAGCCGGACTTAGCTTAAATGACGTGGAATTTTCAACTGGTGCCGGGCGTGAAGATGAGTATCAGTTTGATTCAACAACGGCAGATGAATTTGTAAAGAGTCTGGAAGAACGGGTTACATTTACGAAAAGCGCCTTTAATGAAATTTCGGAACTGGAGGATAATCATCTTGATAAGCTCATTAAATTCTTGGTTAGCGAAGGTCTTCTTACCAAGGTAAACAGTAGCAATAGGTATCGCCTGTCCCCTTCATATAACCAAGGTAGCCTACCTCAACTACCCGAAGAACCGTTGCAGCAACAAAAAGAGGTAGTTTCCACCATCTTGGATCGTTACATCCCGGAGGTGCACGTAGCGGAATTGCTTGCTGAAAAGTTGGAGAGCACACAAAACCGTCTCCGTGGTATGGCGGCTATTGTGACCGGTTCATTTGCCGGGAACGGTCTGGCGTTGGACAGGCAGCTTGGAATCCAGCTTAGCAAGAGTTCGACTTCCAGTTCTGATCTTCTCGATTTCTTGGAACCGCTGGAAGAAATACAACGGATTTTCGAACGGCTGGAGATCAGTACCACATCTCTTAAATTTGTATCAAATAATCCTGAGTTATTTGGTTTGCAAGCAGGTCAGGATCACCCTGTTGGATTACAGGCGTTACAGTCTCTTGCCAGTTATTCAAAACTATATGACAGGTTTGAAGATAGTTACGAAGGTTTACATGCATTACTTGCTGATGAGGCTTTTGGAGATCCATTCGATTCGCTTAACCAGTCGGATAAAGATCGTATTGTCAAATTATTTAGTGATCTGATGTCGGCTACAAAAGAGCTAGCGCGTACTTTGCTTGCCCAGATACCCTATTCCGGACAAACGGTATCGGCACTTGTTGTTCTCAACGATGCATGGAATCTGGCAAAAAGAATGGGAACAAGTGGAAACGGCCTTCAGCAGCTTCAATCTGACCAATATAACGATATTCGAAAGGCCCGGGACATGGTCTATACTGTTTTGCGGGACGAATATGACAACCCTGATAATCGGCAGGCCGTACTTCAACCGCTTAAAGAAAAACTGCTTGGCCGGAAGCGTGATGTGCTCGTTAGTCATCTTTTAGCCAGACCGGAATTGGACTTTGATGATTCGAAAGATCTATACTACTATTTTCTTCTGGATCCGGAGATGGAAGGATGTGCCCAAACATCGCGGGTCGTTGCCGGTACCTCCAGCCTCCAGCTTTATGTACACCGCTGCCGGATGAACCTCGAACAGACCGAGGATGGAGATATAAGAGTCAAGCCCGAACAGATACCTGAGGCTGAGTGGGACTGGCGGCGAAAGTACCGGATCTGGGAGGCCAACCGTAAGGTATTCCTTTATCCAGAGAATTATCTAGAGCCAGAACTAAGGGACAACAAAAGCCCTGCCTTTAAAGAGCTCGAGGATCGGCTGATGCAGGAGGATATGGATGAAGCAGCGGCTGAGCGACTGTATCGCGGCTACCTAGACCGATTCTCCGAAGTAGCCGACCTACGAATTGCAGGTAGTTATTTCGATCAGAGTCCGCAGAAAGAAAAGGAAGGGACCCTGTACTTGGTCGGAAAGACTGCCGCACAACCAGGTCGCTTTTATTTACGCACCCGGCAGGGAGAAAGTTGGTCTGTCTGGAAAGAAATTGATCAGGAAATCAATGCCGGAAAGATTTCCCCAATTGTTTATTTAAATCAGCTCTACTTGTTTTGGGTGGAAATTAATACCAAACCCTGGAATAAACAGGGAGATTCTGACGGAGGTAATAGTTTTAAGGGGTATAAGCATGACATAAAGCTAAAATACATCGTTCAAAAGGCTGAGGGAGGTTGGTCGGCTCCACAAGAGATTACATTGCCATCACAGATTGACATAATTGAGGACCCCCTAATTTTAGTTCATGATCCTCAGTATGGCAATTCGGATGTTAACAAGCTTCATCCTAAGTATCAGGAGACGGAATTCCCCCTACATGGGGAACACCGGTCTGGTGATTTTAAGCCGGAACCGGTTGAAGGTTATACTCTTGAAGAACGTCTTTTCACAAGGATTTTCCCTTTTGTCTTTCAGAACCGTCTCTTTTTTCAATACGGTGATGATGAAACGGTATATCGACTGGATGTTCGTTCAAGGAAAGCAGAAAGTGCTTCCGATGCAGTGCCTTCGAAAACTTTTTCCACTGAAAAGATAAGAAAAGTAATGAAGGATGAATGGCGTCATCGCAGAAGAAGATGGGAGCAATTTAAAGATACGGTCAGATTATATCTGATTCGTGGTGACAATACTTTTGACAGGCATCGTTATTATTATGAGTCTGAGAAGGATCGGACAAAGGTATTTGGACCACAACCTTTCGAGCATGAAACGGGCAATCCGATTCTTGGTGAAATCCCGTTTAATGCGCGTATTGAATCGGTAAATAATGCACCCCACCTATGGATTTACCAGCAGGATGACGGGGCAATGCTTCTGGAGCGGACTGGTGAGATGGAAGTATCAGGGCATAAGTTGCGAACCCGCGTTGCGAAGGATTTGCAGAAGAAGCTTTTCCGTGAGGATGTCTGGTCCATGTTAAGTCTGGACACACAAAATGATCTAGATGAAGATCGACTGTTTGAACAACAAAGAGATATATTAAAAACTTCACGGTCAAGAGTAGCAGGTTCATTTGACAGTTATATCTGGGAAATATTTTTCCACGCTCCACTGTTAATTGCCGATACTCTAAATGCACGTAGCCGGTACGAAAAGGCTGAGCGCTGGTATAATGTTATATTTGATCCAATGGGGGAAAAGCTGCCAGGACGCAGGAAGCAAAAAGTTTATCACCCCAAAGACCGGAACTGGCGGTTTTCAGCACTTCACGAGCTTGACTTACCAAAGCTGAAAAAAATGCTAAATGGTAGCAGTTCGGCCTATAGTGCATATCGGAAAGATCCTTTCAATCCCCATGCGATAGCGAGGTTGCGACCTACGGCTTATCAACGGAATGTTGTGATGAAGTACGTCGATAACCTGATCGACTGGGGCGATCAGCTCTTTACGCGTGACACTCGGGAATCTATCAATGAGGCTACACTACTTTATATTACGGCTGCTGATATTCTTGGTGAACGGCCGGATACTCTGGGCAGTTGTGATACACCTGCTCCAGAAACGACTTATGATTCTCTGGAGACAGATGATGGGTTCATAGTAACCGTTGAGAATATGGTGCACGCCTACAGTAACACCCGTCCAATGAGTCTGTCAATAAATGGGAATGGCCGCAATAACGGCTCTGATAACGGAGGTTCGACAGGAACATTCTCTTCTTTCAATACAATGAGTACTGTAAATAATAGTGTAGGAGTAGAATCGGGAAGTAGTGGATTAGATTTCACGATCCGGGGAGCTGGGCCAATCATGGAGATAGCAGATGCTAATAGTTTGCCATTTGATCAGCCTTCAACCGAAATTGGAGAGATTCCGATAGGTGACTTGGGAACTGGCGTAGGCAAGTTGATACCTTTTGCTTCCGATCGGCCGGTTTTCTGTATTCCCAAAAATGAAAAACTGCTTTCCTATTGGGATCGTGTTGAAGACCGCCTGTTCAAGATTCGCAACTGCATGAATATAGAAGGGTTTCGTCGGACACTGGCCCTTTTTGAACCCCCCGTTTCTCCCGCAATGCTTGCAAAGGCACGGGCTGCCGGACTTTCTATTGATGAGGTTATGGGTTCGGCTATGGGAGAGCTGCCTCCTTACCGATTTTCGTATCTTATTGGTAAAGCCAAAGAATATGTTTCAACACTTCGTGGACTCGGTGGGGCATTGTTGGCAGCACTTGAGAAAAAAGATGCAGAAGAACTGGCACAGCTTCGTTCCGTACATAAACAGAATATCCAGAGAATGACTAAGCAGATACGGGATCAGCAGATACAGGTGGCAAAAAAGTCTGTAGATAGCCTCGAAAAACAGAAAGAGCGGGCAAAGGCTCGAAGGAAAAACCTCCAGAAAAAAATAGATAAGGGACTTAATGAATTTGAAATTACTTCACTTGCCTTGTCAAGTTCGGCCCTTGTTTCTCATGGCGTGGCTACTGTGCTTGCTGCACTGGCTCCTCCCGCAAAGGCTGCTCCGCAAATAGAAGGTGGGTATGCAAGCTTGGGAGGTTTCTTTACCGTTGAGTATGGAGGTGAGCAGACTGGTGGTGCTGCGGAATCAGCAGCACAAATTCTCCGTGATGTTTCAACTGGTCTAAATATGGGTGCTGGGATAGCATCTACACTGGGCAGTTACGATCGCAGGATGAAGGAGTGGAAGTTTCAGCGCGATATGGCTGATATGGAAATTGATCGTATTGAAAAAGATATTGCTGCAGCAGAGATAAGAGCCGAGATTGCTGAAAAAGAGCTCGAAATCCATGAGAAACAGATGGATCAGACCGAAGAAGTTTACGAGTTTTATGAAAGCAAGTTCTCAAACCTTGGCCTATATAACTGGTTATCCTCTGAGGTTAAAAAGCTGTACCGCAATGCCTATAATATGGCTCTTGAAGTTGCGCAGATGGCAGAAAAGGCTTACCAATACGAAATGGATGAAGATACAAGTTTTATTGCGGTTGACAATTGGGACAGCGAGCACCAGGGACTGCTTTCAGGAGAAAAGCTGATGATCCAGTTGCAAGAGATGGATAAAGCTTATTTGGAAAATGATCAGCGGGATTATGAGGTAAACCAGACATTCTCACTGGCACAGATTGATCCGCTTGCGCTGCAAAAACTTCGTGAGAAGGGGAGCTGTGAATTTAAAATAGCGGAGCCATTTTTTGATGTTGCATATCCTGGACAATATAAACGCCGTATCAAATCTGTTCGGCTTACAATTCCTTGCGTGACAGGTCCGTATGTGAATGTAAATGCGAAACTTACCCTATTGCAGGCATATATACGTGAAGAACCAAATCTGGGAGAGGATCAATTAAAAAGAGAACCCCGCTCAAGGAATACATCTATTGCCACAAGTCAGGCTCAGAATGATGGAGGAGTCTTTGAATTGGGCTTTAACCAAGAGCGATATATGCCTTTTGAAGGTGCGGGAGCAGTGAGTGACTGGAAGTTACAGCTTCCGGATACATTCCGTTCGTTCGATTACGATAGTATTTCAGATGTTTTGGTTCATATCAGTTATACAGCGAAAGAGGACGGGGTTTTTCGTGATAAGGTTGTCAATAATTTACGAGAGCAATTCAATAAGCTTGCAAGCGACAGTGGAGTGAGCCGCGGCTTCAGCCTTAAACAAGAATATGCTTCCGAATTTAGACAATTATACCGCACTCATGATGGAGATAAACAGAAGGTTACTGTACGGCTGGATAATCGCCATTTCCCATATTTCCTGCATCAGGAAAAGCTTGAGCTAAAACAGGTAGTTGTTGGGTTTAAGCTGGATGAACAGTGGGCAGAATATTATTCAGATGGAAGTGGTGGAGCAGGTCCCATTTCCGCTAAGCTAAAGCTTGGTGAGAATAGCCGATCACACGAAGTAAGTGAGACACTAAAGAAAACTAATGGAATAATGGGCTTCCAAGATAAAATACCTCATGCATCTTTTGATACATCTGGAGCTAATGTAGCCATTAGTAATGAAAGCCTGTCATCTACTCTTGAATTTGATAAGGAGGAACTGGTAGACTTGTATAAAAATATGCATTCTGAAGCAGGTGTTTCGGTTGATCAGTCAAATGTTTCGGTAACTGATTTGGATAAGATCCTGGATGATATATTTGTGGTTCTTACTGTTAAAATTGAAGATTAAAAGATAAATAAAATTTTAATTTATACCCTCACATTTGAAAAAATGTAATGGTTAAGTTATATGGATTTTATTTTGCCCAGAGGAAAAGCAAATGAGTCATTTTTTATGATTCAATAAATGAGTCTAATATTTTATTAATTCTTTCCTTCCCAGTGAAAAATATGCATTAACCGGTGGATTGCTGGTGCAATAACTATACTGGCAGTAATAAGAAAAATGAGGCCGGCATAAAGTGTATAAAGGCTCAAGAATAATTTCCCAGTAGTTGTTTTTGGGACTTCTATAATGCCTAGGCCACTTAGAACCGTAGCTGAATGTAGAATCGACTTGTAGGGGGAATAATCTTCAAAATATATCAATCCTAATACTCCAATTCCCAATGAACATAAAACAACAAGCAATGAGACAACTATATGTTTGGCTATCCGATTAAAAAATCTCGCTTGAGAAATTGGCGGCTCATTTCTGGATTCATACATCTTATAGTGGTATTAAATTATATATTGATGCTTATTCTGTTTACGATTGCAAACTATACGGTGAAATAAAGTATATAAACTTTTCAACCGGTTGAAAATAACTCTTTAGTTCTGTTGAGGACTATGAACTTGTGATTTTTAGATTTGGATATTGGCAGTCAAATAAATTCACCTATTCTTTGATTTTGCAGGTTTTATTTTCGGCGATTAAAGTAATCTCATTACCAGATACAGGATAGTGTTCTCTCTTGTCTTCGCACGGAAATTGCACGCTCTTTTAAAAATAATTTGGGTACATGTGCTTAATTCTGTTACCCAAATGTTACCCAAATCTGAAAATCAGGGGCAGAAATAAGGCAAATTTAGCCAAATAAAAAAGCCCTTAACTCTATGTGAGTCAAGGGCTTAGGTAAAAGCGATCCGGACGAGACTCGAACTCGCGACCTCCTGCGTGACAGGCAGGCGTTCTAACCAACTGAACTACCGGACCAAATGAGAGCCCAAATATAACGACCTTTTGGCTCTTATGTCAAGCATAATTTACGCAATTTTTGATCTTTTGATTCACAGAGGGAATTTATTACTATAGGAAAAAATTAAGCGAATTTATTTTATGTATCAGCCAACATTTATTGAGGTTTCTAACGATATCAGTGTTGAGGTAAAGCCTACATATTTAGAACAGGAATCAAGCCCTGTTGCTGATAAACATGTGTTTGTTTACTTCGTTACCATTCGAAATATGGGGGATCAACCGGTACAATTGTTACGAAGACATTGGGAGATTAAGGACTCCGGCGGACAAGATCACGAAGTCGATGGAGCGGGAGTAATTGGGTTACAACCAACGATCGATCCGGGTGCCGAGCATGAATACAACAGCTTTTGTGTGCTAAAATCGTACCGTGGCAGTATGCGAGGATACTATACGATGGAGCGTAGTGATGGAAAAATAATAAAGGTTCGCATACCGGAATTTTTACTTACATCACACGTATTGAACTAAATAAAAAAGGAGGACCGCAAGTATCAGTTACGGCCCTCCGTCGGGATGGTGATGGGATGTATTAGGGATACATCATATCTAACTGTTTAGTTCCTTTTCTATTGCCCTTAATATCTCATCGCGCTGTGGTTTAACATCACTTCGGTAGCGATGGACCAGTTTTCCGTTCTTATCAACCAAAAATTTCTCAAAATTCCACTTTATTTCGCCGGTAAAGTCAGGATTATCAGCCGTTGTTAGATACGAGAATAATGGATGCTGATCATCGCCTTTCACCGATACCTTTGAGAACATGGGAAAACTTACATCATAGTTCACCTTACAAAACTGTTTAATCTCTTCGTCCGTTCCCGGCTCTTGCCCACCAAAATTGTTGGCGGGAAAACCCAATACAACAAGGTCATCATCACTGTACTTTTCGTATAATGCTTGAAGCCCTTCATATTGTGGAGTATAGCCGCACTCCGAAGCGGTATTGACGATTAGTAAAACTTTTCCTTCATATTTATTTAGCGATGTTTCTTCTCCGTCAATGTTTGTAGTTTTGAACTCATAAACGGAATCTGTGGTTGTATCAGCAGTATGTAACGACATTGTTAAAAGAATTATTAAGAGTCCTGCGGTTTTCATAGATTTTAAACACTTATTTAACGGATGATATATATGAAATGTAAAGCTACAAAAAAGAATTCCCTGTTGTTTGAAAAAAGATATAAAATCTTAGCCTCCTTCTTATCGATCCTGTTTATTCTGATGACTGTAAATACTAAACAGTTGCAGGCACAGATGTTTTCGGTGGGCGAAACTGGAGTAAACTATAACCGTCCCATGTCTGAATTATTTGTAGGTGTGGGATCGATGGATGCTGATTTTAAAGGTGGCTCTGGTTCAGGAGCTTTTGAATACACCGGACCGGTATTATCAGTGGGATATAATACGTCGGGGATAAATTTATATCTTTCCACGGGAGGTAAAATTACAGGAGTAGAGGATAGATCATACTTTAATACCGGGGGTAATTTTGATTTTGGGCTTAGCCTGTATCAAAGTTCTAAAATAAATTTAAAAATCCCCATCCGTATAGCATCACGATACACTAATATCACGAACAATCGAGCTCTGCTGTTTCCTACGGTTAATCGATTTCAGTTTGGAATGATTGCAGCAGGTGCTGGTATAAATGGGGTATGGCGGCCTGTAAAAAATATCCGAATTGAAGTTGGAGCGGTTCCCACCTATGGATTTTCTTTTGCAACAGGAGGATCGCTGGGCGGCTCAATAGGAACAGTTAATGCGCATGGCAAGCTGTACTTTGATCGTTTATTCAACGATAAGGGATTATCGATTGGATATAAATATGATCTGCGCAGTTATGATATCGAAGACAATGTCTACGATTACGACTTGAAAGGACACAGTGTTGAAATCGGAATTACTTTTTAAACTGATGAAGACCGAAAAACTGATTTTAGAACTTGAAGAGCTCGTTGAACAACTGGGCTACACCATCCGTAAGGAGAAAGGAACATTTCGCGGAGATTCTTGTGTGATGGAGGGACAAAAATTGGTGGTGCTAAATAAAAAGAAGCCCGATCAGCAACAGGTGGGATTGCTGGCCCGTGTTCTTAAAAGTAAAGAACAGGAATTAACGGATATTTATATTAAGCCGGTCATCCGCAAGCAGCTTGAGGAACTATGGGATCGGTTTGAAAAGTATAAGGACAGCGAAATTGAAGAAATGGATATTGATATTTAGACGATGAAGTTAACGTTTTTGGGTACCGGAACTTCGATGGGCGTCCCAACTGCCGGGGGATTCGGCAAAGAGCAAATTGATGGAGATCCGCGCAATATACGCTGGCGCTGTTCGGCATGGATACAAACAGAAGAGTCGTCTCTGGTTATTGATACCGGACCAGAATTTCGGCTGCAGTCCATTCGAGCCGGACTTTCGGAAATAGACCTAGTGCTTATTACGCATGAGCATATGGATCATATTGCCGGGCTCGACGATCTGCGGCCGTTTTGTTACAAGCAGGAGCAAACTATTCCGGTATATGCCAGTTCTACCTGTTTAGATGCTATTCGACGTCGATTTGAGTATATGTTTGGTCCTAATCGTTATCCCGGCGCAACGGATATCGATTTAAAAGAAATCAGTGATACGATAGCAGTTAAGGATTTGAAGATTACGCCGTTGCCCGCTATTCACGGCAAGGTTACTGTAATTGGATACCGTGTAAATGATGTATCGTACATTACGGATGTTAAAAAACTGCCCGACTCAACCAAGGAACGTATTCGGGGTTCTAAAGTGATGGTGCTGGATGGATTGCGATGGAAGCCGGAACATCCCACGCATATGACCATTCCCGAAGCGGTGGATGTCGCTAATGAGCTTGACATCCCGCAAACCTATCTCTGCCACATGAATTCGTATGTGAATCACGAGGAATCGAATAAGCGGTTACCTGATCATGTGCGTCTGGCTTATGACCAGTTAACGCTAACTATTTAGTATATATGTCTGACTTTGCAGAAGGGATGTATATGTTGAATAACAGCTCCCAAACATGGATTTCTCACTTTGCCCGACTACGGTCGGACTCGTTCGAAATGACAAGTAAAACAGATTAATCGTAGTAAACTTCTGACTTATGTCATCTCGACCACTGGGAGAGATATTTGTTTTAGAATTGGCGATCCCAAAACTGGTTAAAACCGGCTGCAGAATAGAAAATTTTTGTGTAGGGAAAATGTCATTCCGTTCAAGCGTAGCGCATGGAGAAATTTAATAGAAAAACAAACTCTGTCACACAAAACGCTTTAGATCGTCATCTTTCCTCAGCTTGTTGACTACCTTTTTAACACCCTGAGAACTGTCCAGATCGCAAACCAAAATGGCATTGTCCGTTTCCACAACGGCAAGGTTTTCAACACCCACAAGCGCAATCATTTTGCCACTTTCGCTTTTAATGAGATTGTTCTTGGCATCGGCAGTAGCGGAAGTGTCAGTCTGTATGACATTACCGTCCTCATCTTTAGACCTCAAGTCATAAACGGCTCTCCAGCTTCCCACATCATTCCATTCAAATGAGCCGGGAACAACAAAAACGCTGTCGGCCTGCTCCATAATCCCATAGTCAATGGAAATAGAAGTACAGCCATAATAAAATTCATCAACAGCCTCTTTTTGTTTCTCTGATCCTACTGCAGGTTTTAGTTTTTTTACCTCATCATAAATAGTAGGCAGATGTTGGTTGAACTTTTCCAGAATGGTTGATGCCTTCCAGACAAACATTCCGCTGTTCCACAAAAAGTTGCCTGAAGCAATAAACTCTTTAGCTGTTTCGAGGTCGGGCTTTTCCCGAAATTGCTTTACCGTTTTAACTTGGTGTTCTTCCACCTTTTCAGATGTATCCTCATCAAACTCGATGTAACCATAGCCGGTTTCGGGATGATCGGGTTTGATGCCGATGGTTACCAATGCATCGGGTTCCTGAGCCTTGGTTTCGGCCGTTTCCAGAATGGATAAAAATGTTTCGGGCTTGCCGATTAAATGATCTGCAGGTAGTACCACCATGTTTCCATCGGGATCTTTTTCTTGGATAAGCGTAGCTGCCGCCGCTACACAGGGAGCGGTATTTTTGCCCACCGGTTCGCCCACGATATTATTAGCCGGGACGTCAGGGAGTTGTTCCTGCACCAAGTCTACATATTTGTCATTGGTAATAACCCAGACGCGATCGGCAGAAACCAGCGGCTTAATCCGATCAACGGTATCTTGCAGCATGGTGCGATCGCCAAAAATATTTAAAAATTGTTTGGGACGAGCTTCAGTACTTTGCGGCCAGAATCGGGTACCCGATCCGCCGGCCATAATTACGGCGTGTAGCATAAAAGTGAATGGACGTTAGAATTAGTGAATTTGGAAAGGGAAGGTATTGAAAATCCCAACAAGTGTGAAGAAGTTTTGCTGCGATGCATCACATAATTAAACAGTAACGGTGTACTCTTCGTCGAGGTGATGTTTATTGATGAGATGAATAATATCTCGGGCGGATTCTGCAAAGGCCGTATTCGGATAGTGCTCTACAATTTTCTCGGCCGCAAAAATAGCTTCAAGATATTGTTTATTTACGACCTTCATCCGTGTTTTTTTCAGGATAGGAATTGCCTCGTGCGATCCACAGGCCGTAATGAGTCCGGTTATCAAAAAAATAATAGAGGTTTCTGGGTTATTCATCGGAATATTTTCTGGCACTTAACTGGTTAATTCGGCTTCTGCAGACGTACGGTCAACTTTGCTGAGGGTAAAACTAAATGAGGAGCTGACTTTGGGAGTACTTTCGATAAACAGCTCTTCGTTATGAGCCTGTATAATATGCTTTACGATAGCCAGTCCCAAGCCGGTACCTTCGCCGTCCTCTCGAGAGCGAGATTTATCTACTCGAAAGAACCGCTCTGTGACGCGTTCAATATGCTGCTGATTTATCCCAATGCCGGTATCCTTCACATACACTAATACGCGGTTTTCATCTTCTGACCAAGGTTTAACACCAACGGTAACCTTGCCTCCTTTAACATTATACTTGATGCCATTATCAACCAGATTTATGAGCACTTGTTTGATTTGGTTACGGTCGGCGCTGACAGCGTAACCTTGCGGGATATCGGTTTTAAGCAAGACGTCGGCTTTATCGGCCTTGTATTGTAGGTTATTAACCACCTCCATGATCAGCTCTTCGAGATTGAAGTTTTGTATATCAGACTTTAATTCCCCCGTCTCGAGCTTGGAGATTTCCATCAGATCCTTGGTGAGATAGATAAGACGATTAACGTTTCGCATTGCTTTTTCAAGGAACTTGCGGTTGACTTCCTTATCATCAATGGCGCCGTTTAGCAGCGTTTCGATGAATCCCTGGATGGCAAATATGGGTGTTTTGAGTTCGTGAGAAATATCCCCGATAAACTCCTTGCGATAATTTTCAATTCTGTTGAGGCGTTTTATTTCACGCTCTACGGTTTTGCTGGCACGTACCGATTGCTTGATCAGGTAGTCGAGCTCATCGTTATTTTTCGTCTTAAGCTCTTCGTAATCCCGAAAACGTTTTTTGAGGATATTTTTATTGATTTGGTTGAGGACTTTTAGGCGGGAAAACTGCTGATTATATATAATCAGGTAAACAATAATTCCTGATAACAAGAACATCCCGCCACCGAGAAGGAGGGAGTTTGTTAAGGGAGTGTTCAACAAAAAATGAGTAGTTACACCTACCACAATGCCAATGAACAGCGCCGAATAGAAGGCACTGCGCAATGCAAGACGGGATGAATTTTGAAAAGGTTTTTTCCTCATTCTTTAAACTTGTAACCGACTCCTTTAACTGTTTCAATATACTCACTGCCGATCTTTTCTCGAATTTTTCGGATGTGAACATCAACCGTGCGATCGACTACATAAACATTGTTACCCCAAACTTGGTTAAGCAGTGTTTGGCGATCTAAAACCTTACCCTTTCGACCGGCTAAAAAATAAAGAAGCTCAAACTCTTTCCGCGGCATCTGGAACTCCTCATCACCTTTGGTGACAATATATCGATCTTTATCGATGATGATATCGTGTACTTCAATTTTATCCGTCATCTGACTCGTTTCCTCAAATCGTCGTAATACAGCTTTAATACGGGAGATCAACTTGGTGGTACTTATCGGTTTTGTGATATAGTCATCCCCTCCCTTGTCTAGCCCCTTGACCTCCGTTTTTTCATCGCCGCGCGCTGTCAGAAAGATAATAGGAATGTGTTTGAGATTTTTATCATCGCGCATACGTTCCACCACTTCCATGCCATCCATTTTAGGCATCATGATGTCTAAGAGCACGAGATTTGGGCTGTGCTTGCGAGCCATCTCCAATCCCTGTTGGCCGTCTTCTGCTTTCAGGACGTCATACCCTTCCTTCTTAAGATTATATTCAATTAAATCGAGTAGATCTTGTTCGTCGTCGACTACTAAGATAGTTTGCTTGTCAGACACGGCTCAAAAATTGATTGCTGTATTTAATAAAGGTAAGTAAAGCATTGCTTGTAAATTAATAAGCAATAGTACAAAGCCCCATTCGCAATTGAAACAGCAAGCCTGTTAAATAATTGTTATTTCTTTTGGAATTCTCCATCATTCATACCATGAAAGATAGCCTGCTTATTTATCCATCTGCGAGAGAGCTTTCTTAACCAGCTTCTGGACGTTGCCATCAAAATCTTCGCCCTTGGCAGCAAGTTCAATCGATTCTTCGGCATCCCGCTTTTTAAAACCGAGCGATTGCAGTGCAGAAACCGCTTCCTCTTTTACATTACTGCTAATAGAAGTGGCGCTTCCGTCGGAAGAGTAGGTGGCATCAACCATCTCGGAAATTTTATCTTTAAGCTCCAGGATCATCCGCTGGGCGGTCTTTTTGCCGATGCCCTTAATTTTTGACAGTGCAGATTTATCTTCTTGCACAATAGCGCCCGTGATTTCCTGGGCCGGCAGTCCGGAAAGAATAGTAAGTCCAAGCTTGGGTCCCACCCCCTTAACGGTAATCAAGAGTTCAAAAAGATCTTTCTCATTTTGATTGGCAAAGCCGAATAGCCGCTGATCGTTATCGGTGACATGATGATAAACCAGCAGCTCTACCTCTTCGTCTGTGGCTGGTAACTTGTCATACGTTTGATTAGATATCTCAAGCAGATAGCCCACATCACGGACATCAACAATAACTTGTTCGGGCGATTTATCGTGGACAATACCTTTTAAATATGCAATCATTTGAGAAAAAGAATTATGGATACAAAAATAAGATTCAATGTCATCCCGAATTTATTTCAGGATCTACAATACAATAAATAAAAGCTTACAGCTTCTGAAGCAAAGCTTCTCCTGACACACATTGGATTCAGAATGACACTCGCAAATTTAATCTTTAACTCGGTCAGGGTTATTTGCTACAAAATCGGCCCAGCTCGATTTGCTGTTATTCTGGTGCGTTTTCTTTTGGGATTCGGGCGCCTGCCGGTTAAAACTGTTTTGTTTCATCAGGTGACACCAGGCCACGGCCAACGCGTCAGTGGCATCTTTGGATAGCTTTTCATCGGGCAGGTCTACAGTCTTACGAAGCATAAAAGCGACTTGCTCTTTGCTGGCATTGCCATTTCCCGTAATCGATTTCTTTACCTGTTTGGGATAATACTCCGTGACCCCAATATCATGATTGGTGATAGCCAGCATGGCTGCTGCTTGTGCCCGACCGAGTTTTAGCATGGCCAATGGATCAACGCCGTAAATAGGCGTTTCTACGGCGCAGGAGTTGGGATTAAAAGAGGAAATAATCTTCGAAACTTCCTCAAAGATGTATTGCAGCCGATCGGAATGGTCATCCATATGGGCCATTTTTAATACATCGCAGCGCAAGGCTACCAGCTTGCTGTCCTCTTTGGTGAGTATCGCATAGCCGGTATTGCGCGAGCCGGGATCAATACCAAGGATGACATCAGCCATAATAAATGCGCTTAGGTTAGTTTATTTGAATATAACAGATTTGCGACGGTTTTCTCATCCATAAAACTGTCCATGGTTTTGAGGGCTATTCAAATGTTTCAAAGGTATCAATGCGACTGAAATAACTGGTGGCGGCTTCCTTAACCTTGGGAGCGAGCAGAATAGTTGAAACCATTGTGGGGATTGCCATTAAGGCAAACATTCCGTCAATGAGATCAATTACGGCTCCAATAGAGGCTACTGATCCAAAAATGATGGAAGCTACATAAAAGTAGTTGTACCAGTGTTGTTTGTCAGCCCCGATTAAATAACCAAGACACTTGGTTCCGTAATAGGAGTAGGTAAGCATAGAGCTGATGGCAAAAAATACTACACATATTACAAGCAGGTACGTACCAAATTCTGGAAGCGCCTGATCAAAAGCATTGAGGGTAAGCGTTACACCATTAGCTTCGGTAGATTTCCAGACGCCGGTAACCAGAATAGCCAGGGCAGTCATGGTACAGGTAATGATAGTATCGATGGCAGGACCAAGCATAGCAACTAATCCTTCGCGGACGGGTTCTTTGGTTTTGGCCGCACCGTGGGCAAGTGCTTCGGTACCCAGTCCAGCTTCGTTAGAGAATACGCCCCGCTGGATGCCGATTACAATTAGAGAACCAACCGCACCACCCATTACGGATTTACCGGTAAAGGCATCGGTAACAATTAAACCGAGATAGTGAGGAATTTCAGTGATGTGAGCAGCTAGGATAGCGATTACACATCCCACATAAATCACTACCATGGCAGGAACCAACTTAGAAGTCACTTTACCGATACGCGTAATACCGCCGAAAATGACAATAGAAACTAATACGACCAGCACAAGTCCTGTAATTAAATCACCGCCTATATGAGCGTTGGCGGTAACCCATCCCTGGGGAATATAGATGCTGTCTCGCAAGATTTGGGTCAGCTGGTTGGCTTGAAAAATAGGAAGTGGCCCAAAAATACCGGCCAGCGCAAATAATCCCGCCAAGGGCTTAAAAAGATAGGTCCAATTTTCGCCCCATTTTTTTTCGAGTCCTTCGCGGATCACATACATTGGTCCGCCCTGTACTTTGCCTTCGGAATCTTCTCCGCGGTACAAAATAGCGAGGGTACAGGTGAAAAATTTGGTTGCCATACCCACAAAGGCACTGACCCACATCCAGAAAAGTGCTCCGGGGCCGCCCATAAAGATAGCCACCGCTACACCGCTGATGTTACCCATTCCTACCGTTGCAGCAAGGGCGCTGGACAGTGCTTCGAAGTGTGTTATGTCGCCGGGGTCGTCGGGATCATCATACCGACCGCGAAGGATGTTAAGTGCGTGTCTAAAATATTTGAAGGGGGCAAAACGTGAATATATCAGAAAGAAAAGTCCGCCGCCTACCAGCAGGTAAACCAACGGCATGCCCCACATAAAACTTGAAAAAGCGCTAAGTGCCTGTTCTATAAGTTCCAAATTACAAATCGTATTTAATTAATATTTTGGTGGGTGAATATACTAATTAGTTAGTGCGAGTAAAGAAGATAAAATCGGTGGCCGGAGGTTCAATTTTCGCATTCCGCAATAATTTGGCGATTTGTGCCCGGTGATGTTGGCCGTGGATGATTACATGATATAAAGTGTCGGAAAGGGAAGTGTCGCAGGAAATACCTTTTGAATTCGTATAGGAGATAATCTTATTCAAGTTATCCTTGTGGACACCAATCAACTTCTTCCATTGTTGATTGAGAGTCTTAAGATTTTGCAGTGCTTCGGGCAATCCGTAATCGGGCCAAATTTTAATATCATCCAAAGGTTTGCCTTTGATGCGATCTAACCACATCTGTTGAGATCCCGCAATATGTGCAAAGTATTCAACTGTTTTGTCGGAGCCTTCAAAACCGAGATTGTCTTGGAGGCTCAGCAAAACTTGTTCGTTGGCCCAATTATCGTATTCGAATAATCGAAGCAGATGATCCGCTGATTCCATGACATGGGGTTTTATTGAATTTGATCAGTAAAGAGAGCATATCAGAAATGATAATATAATACAAATTTTGAAGTAGTTGAGAGCCCTCCTATTTTAGCTGTTTGATAATATTAAATAAATAACGGTACAGCTATGCTGCTCGCACTCGATATTGGGAATAGCAATATTGTAATTGGTGCTTCATCAAATGGGAAATGGAAACACCAATGGCGTATTCAGACCGATACCGATAAAACGGCTGATGAATATGCGGTGCTTTTCAACAGTCTGTTTAGCGAAGCGGATCTTGGGTTTAGTAATTTCAATCGTATAATAATCAGCAGTGTTGTCCCACAGCTCACACAGACTATCAGTGAGGTCTTTGAGAAAAAATCGCATACTGAGGCACTAATTCTTAATGGAGAAGTTGAGACAGGACTTAAGATTAAACGGTTAAATCGGAAAAGCGTTGGCGCTGATCTTATTGCAGATGCCGTTGGTGCTTACGCACTGTTTAAGGATGATTGTATTGTTGTAGATTTCGGGACAGCAACAACGTTAATGGCAGTAAAAAAGCCGGGTGAACTTATTGGGGGATCTATTTGTGCAGGTTTAAAGGTTACCATAGATGCTTTGGTAGGGAAAACCGCCCAACTTTCACAGATTCCGCTGGAGCCCCCGAAGCAGGTTATTGGCGGCAGTACGATGGAGGCTATGCAGTCGGGGCTGGTGTTGGGTCATTTATGTATGATTGAAGGATTGATCGACAGGATGCAAAAACAGATGGATGGCTCAGCAAAAGTAATTGCTACCGGAGGGTTGTCAGAGAAAATTGCCGAGCACACCGATTATTTTGATGTTATAGATCCAATGTTGACACTCGATGGCTTGCGGTTAATTATGGAAAGGCAGGATGAGGAGTGAAATAGCAGACGTAAGACACAAGAAGCGAAAAGTAAGAAGGTTATAACTTGCGGGGTTTTCATTTTTCTTTTCACTTCTAACTTTTCCTTTTCAAACACCAAAAAACGTTGAAACGCCATTCAGAATAAACTGTACCCCAATGGCCATTGCGATAAATCCCATCATTCGGGTAATGGCGCTCATTCCGGTGGGGCCAATATACTTTGCGGAAAAGGGAGCCAGTCGTAATACGCCGTACGAAATAAGAGCTACCAGTACAATAGCACCACTCATGATGACAAGATCAAAAATTCCTTCCGCCTGGGATGCCAAACCGATAACAACGGCAATACTTCCCGGTCCCGAAAGCATGGGCATAGCCATCGGACTGAATGATATATCCTCTTTTTCTCTGGCTGCTTCTTGCGCTTCATCGGATATCTTCTTTTCCGAGGCATCCGGATTTAACATGGCATAGGCAGCACGCAAAATGATGAGTCCGCCAGCAATGCGTATTCCCGGAAGGCTAATACCGAAAAAGCTCATGATATAGGTACCAACCAAAAGAAAAATGATCAGCACCAAGAACATGTAAAAAGAAGATTTCTTGGCAACGTATATCCGATCAGCATCAGTATTTTGATCTGTTAACGAGACAAATACTGGCATAGCCGCCAATGGATTTGCAACTGAAATAATAGAAGTAAAGGCTGCAATAAAGAGAGTGGTTGTTCCAGATAGGTAGGATGTAAATATATTACTTTGGCTTAATAAATCTTCAAACATAAGTTCCAAAGATATGAAATGATGAGAAGAAGGTTAACAATTTTTCAAATGATATATGCTTTTCAAATGTTATATTTGGGCTTAGAAAAAGCTTATAATTTTTAATTTTTTATTGAATTGTTGATGAAGGAAAAAGAAGTGCAGAACTACGAAACGCTTATTGAAAGCGCCAGAAAAATTGTGAGCCGGAATGGTGTATCGCGCGACCAAAAACTACAAGAGATCAGCAAGCTGCTGGCCGATAATGTGCAGGCTTTTGACTGGGTAGGATTCTATCTGGTTGATCCCAATGCCAACCGGGAGCTTGTGCTTGGACCTTATGTTGGAGAAGAGACCGATCATACGCGCATACCATTCGGAAAAGGAATATGTGGACAGGCCGCTGAAACAAACGAAACTTTTGTGGTTCAGGATGTTAGCAAAGAAGACAATTATCTGGCATGTAGCGTGCACGTTGAAGCAGAGATTGTGGTGCCGGTAAAAAAAGATGGGGAATTTGTAGCCGAGCTTGATATTGATTCGCACAAGAAAGATTCAATGACCGAGGAGCACCGAAAAATGCTGGAGAAGGTTTCTGAAATTGTTTCGCCACTATTTTAAACACAAAATGATGAAAGCGACTATGAAAAATTTAGCATTTACAATTGTTGGAATATTATTCCTAATAAATATTGGTATTGCCCAAAATACAGATAAAGTAACGCAGTTGGCGGAACCGGTAGAAAAGGGGGAAAACTATGAGGTATATGGCAGTGAATTCCCAGATGATGCCCAGTTTTTTAGTTCGGGCTATTTAGTACGTAATGCAGATATCTTCAAAGGTCAACAGGTGGCTACTCAGGGAATCATCAAGCAGGTATGCCAAAAGAAGGGTTGTTTCTTTATGCTCTCTGCCGGTGAAAAGAATATTCGGGTTACGTTTAAGGATTATAAGTTTTTTGTTCCTACCGATGCGGCTGGTACAAAAGTGCAATTGACGGGAATATTTAGAATCAAGGATATTTCCGAAGATCAGGCCAAGCACTATGCCAAGGATGCAGGAGGGGATGCTAGTAAGGTTATGGGTCCCCAAAAGGAGTACAACATTGTAGCTGCCTCAGTAAAGATTATAGATGCTGAATAACATATCCTGCAAGTTGTTTTTTGTTTCATGTCAATAATGAATATTGTTATACAGGTGGATGTAGTCTAAAGACTATTCCGTTACTAATTTTTTTACCATTCAACCATCTTTGGTATGAGTCTGAGACTGCATAGAATTCAGCGTTTTGTCCTGTCCGTACTACTTTTTTCAAGTTTGGTTTGTGTTTCCTGTAAATCGTCCGAGAAAATAACCAGAGAGGTAGATCCCACAGTTGAAGCATACAGTATTGATGAGGATAAAGCCATTGATCGGCTTAGTGAGGCGATTCAGCACAAAACGGTTTCGCTGGAAGATACTACGGAGATCGTTTACGATCAGTATGACGATTTTATCGCATTTCTTGAAAAGAGGTATCCGCATCTACATCAGAAAGTGGAAAAACAGCGAATCGGTAAATACAGTGTGCTTTATAAGTGGGAGGGGAATGAATCCAATTTAAAGCCGGCCATGCTGATAGGGCACTACGATGTGGTGCCTGTAAGTTCTGGGTCTGATACGTTATGGACTTATTCGCCATACAAGGGTGCGGTTGATGAAGGCTTTGTTTGGGGGCGTGGGACTCTTGATGACAAGAGTGGGATTATGTCGATTATGGAGGCGGGTGAGTATTTAGCTGAGCAGAATTTTAACCCTGATCGGACGATATATGTTGCTTTACATCATGATGAAGAGGTGGGCGGTGTTCGTGGAGCCCAAAGAATAGCCGAGCACTTGCAGGATAAGGGGGTTGAATTGGCTTACCTGGTAGATGAAGGGTTGCCAATAGCTGAAGAAATTATTGAAAATGTTGAAGTTCCACTGGCTATGATTGGGATAGCTTCAAAGGGATCGGTAAATATAGAGCTGGCATATAATCAAGATGGAGGACATTCGTCTATGCCACCGCGTTCTTCGGTGATTGGAACACTTAGTAACGCCGTTAATCGTATTGAGCGCAAACCAATGAAGGCCAGTTACAGGGGGTTAATTGTGGAAACGTTTGACCCGTTAATTCCCTATATGACCTACACTCAACGCTTGGCATTTAATAACACATGGTTATTTCGGAGGATCATCAAAAATAAGTTGAGCAATAATCCAGCTACCAATGCCGCCCTGCGAACTACAGCTGCTAAAACGATTTTTGAGGCGGGTTTCAAAGAAAACGTATTACCGGTTGAGGGAAGAGTAATTATCAATTTTAGAATTCATCCCAATGATACGGTGGAAGATGTTGTAGAATATGTTCGGGATCGGATAAGGAATGATCGCATCAATATTCAGGTATTGGATCGGGCACGAAATTCATCACCTGTATCGAGCACGAAGGCAATGCCATATAAAATGTTAAAGCGGACTATTGAAGAGTCATTCGGAGAGGTATTGGTTTCACCATCTTTATTTATTGCAGCCAGTGATGCACGACATTTCCACGATTTGACTTCCAACATTTATCGCTTTCGACCTATTCGCGCTCGTCATGAGGATCGATCGAGGATACATGGAATTGATGAACGTATATCGACTGAAAACTATATAGAAATGATACGATTTCAGATCAGGCTGATTGAAAATGGGGCAGCAGAATTATAGCCAATATTTGTCTATATAATATTACCGAACCTTGCAAATAAGCCCGTTATGCGCTTTGATATATCCGGCGCGCAGGATATCGAAACCATGTTCCCAGGCATAAAGTCCCATCTGCTGGATATCCATCAGCTCGCGATAACCGTAATTCATATAGTCACTCATTACAGTATAAAAAGCCTTGCTGCGCAGCTGATTACGCGGCGTTGTTAGAATAGCATATCCATTCGGTTTTAGAAAACGACGATGCATTTCAAAAGCCTCGTGTTTATACTCATCGGGAAAGTGTTCAATAAGACCAATGCTGACTACAATATCGAACTCTTTCCCGTATTTTAGATTACGGATATCCTCGACCACAAAATCGATATTCATGTCCTCTTTGTAGTACACCTTGTGGCTGCCGGTGGCGGGATTATTGCCCAGAAAAGGGTATTGAGCAGGGAACTTGCCATAGCGATCGGTTTTGCAGAACTCATCGTAATCGACCAATACTGCATGTCCGCCGGGATATTGAGCCATAAGTTGCATCGCCTCATATCCGTCGGCCGCACCGAGAAACAATACTTCCGGTTTTTCCACATCCAGTCCTTCAAACAGCGCTCTTTTGCCCCGTGGATCCCAGATGGCGTCTTCAACGCGGTGCACCTTATTCCACACCAGCAGTTGTACAAGCTCTTCCAGTGCTTCTCCAGCCCCGTGGATATCCATGCTCATTAGCTTTTTCCAGATGGCCGATCGGGCTTGCTGTTTCTCCTCGGGCACATCTTTAACAAATAGCTGATGAAAAGATTTGTTGAAGTGTTTCCATCCTTCTTTGACGCCCATGCGTTCGCCGTGTTCTTGTTCCCACTTCTTTTTACCCTCGGCCCACTTATCAACTTTATATGGTCTATTTACTTTATCCCAGCTCAGCCTCGACCAATCGGTAAAGCTGACGTCTTCGAAAACATCGGGAGGAGTGTCACGGAGATCACGGACATGAGTGCCCAGCCGTTCAAAATAACCTACGTCATGTTTGGGATTCTTGGCTTTTTCTTGTGCTGTTTCTGTTTGCATATCCGAGTCCCCTAAATTGGTATTGTATTTTTATTATAACTAACGGTGGGATAAAAGTCATTTGCTGTTTGAGGTGCTCTGCTTAGGAAGGCTCTTTGATCTGCTACATGTATTTCGCTGTGATATTAAAAGGCATGGTATGGAAATATCCAGATGCTGAAATAAATTCAGCATGACATCTGCATAGTTATAGTATTTGATCCGATAGATTTTTTAGTTGGGGATTTGACTTTTTTATTAGGTTAAATTTCCACTGTCTATGCCAATTCTTTAACTGCTTTTCTCTTTCTATTGCTTCATTAATATTCGGATACAGTTCAAAATAAAGTAATACTTTGAGGTTGTATTTGGCCGTGAATTTTGATCCTTTCCCATGTTTATGTTCAAATATTCTTTTATCTAATTCACTAGTAACTCCGATATATAGCACACTACGTTTAACGTTAGATAGGATATAAATATAGCCATTTCTTCCAGATGAATTTCGATATGCCATACCATAGCTCTAATTATTTTATTTACAAATAATTAATTTAGTAAGTAAGATCTCTATAAGCCTATAACCTTACAGTATTGTTTTCTGTGTCATCCTGAACTTGTTTCAGGATCTAAAAGAAGAATTACTACAGCCACTTAAGTACATCATTTTTAGGTTGCTCAACTTGAACATAGCTCTCGAAAATTTCGCTGAGGGTGGCATCTTTCTGAAGCTCTTTCCGTGTTTCTGAGTCGAGGTAAGCAATGATTTTTTGATTATGGAGGATGGCAATATCATCGCAAAGGGTTTCAACAATCTCCAGGATATGACTGGTAATGATAATGGTTACTCCTTTTTGTTGCAGGCGGTTGAGAATGGTTTTCATCCGGCCAATTGAAATCACATCAATACTTTCGAAAGGCTCATCTAAAAATAAGATTTCAGGGTCACTGAGAATAGCTGCACAAAAGGATAGTTTCTTGCGACTACCGGCGGATAGCTTGTTAATTTTGGCATGCTCAAATTCAGTAAGTCCTAAATATTCCAGCAGAGAATCCATTTTTAGCTGACGTGTTTCGGGGTCAATCTCATATATATCACAAATATAGTGCAGGAAATCATGGCTGGTAAAGTGTTCGAAAAGAAGGGGCGGCTGCAGTACTGAAGCCACTTCTCGTTTAATTATAAGTTCATTTTGCTCGTTAAGCTCGCGCCCGTTGAGGATGATTTTCCCATTATCATAGTCGAGCAAACCCGTTAAGATACCGATCAAAGTACTTTTGCCGGCACCGTTGGGGCCAATGAGTCCAAATATGTTTCCTTCCGGAACAGATAGGTTAAAATCGTTGAGTACCGAGGTATCACCGTACGATTTTTGTAGTCCGTTTATTTCTATTGCTTGATTCATTTGTAAGCGAGCTTCATTGACATCAGGCATATAATATTATTGAAATAATGGAAATCCGAAACGATTTAGTTTATTCTCTACAAAGTTACTGTTCAGCTTCAGCCCAAACAGGTTGTAAAATATGTTTATTGAACGCTCGGACTAACAAATCCATATCGCGCCAAAGATAAATTCCGATAGCAATGATGAGCCCTCCCATTACCCAAAGCCGGTAGATTTGATACTCACCCAGCGGCGCAAAGACGGCGTAGCCGAGGCCGAAAATCAGGAACATCATCATAAATGTTACTTTTTGGGGAATTATGGGATGCTTGAAGCTAAAGGAGGAGTAGTTAACTTTTTTATAGTAATAAAATGAGGCCCAAAGAAATACGAGTGTAAAGCAAACAAAGAAAAAGGTATTGGCAACATAGATTTCAACAACCGATCCCAGTTGTGGTAAATAGATAATTTCAGCGGTAGTAATCAGATAAAATATGAGTAATGGTACGACGATGATCCCTAAAAAGCGTTCTTTGAGCTGCTTTTCGAACGAGACGGGAAATTGCTTATGGAGCAGAAACTCTTTGTTTTCATAGCCAAACATATTTGCCATGCCCATGGCAAGTAGTGCTACAGGGATAGCTGCCAGCATGGTAGGGATTAGCAGGGCGCTGTAATAACTGTTGCCCAGCTGCAGCAGAAGGGGTATATACACGGCTGGAATAAGTGCGATGGTTAATAGCTGCAAGCGGTTATACGAATGAGAAAAGACGTAGTGATAGAACTTGCCGGCATTGAGCCCCAGCCATTTTTTAAGATAGTGCCACCGCTTGTTACGTTTGAAAATTTTTCGTTCTCTAACCGGTTTTTGCAGCCCTTCCCGTGTTTTGAAAAAGTGATCTCTGAAGATCATGAAAATTAACAATGCACTGAATCCATAAATGGCCGATGCTGTGGGTAAATTATAGGTTCCGGTGGCCGTGTATTGCAGCAGTCCACCGGGAGTGTAAAACAGATAACTGTTGATGATTTCTATGCTCGGCAGGTAATGGGCGATGATTTGTTCAAACTGACGTGAGATGATGGCAATCGCTTGAATAGTGCCGAAAATCAGGAAAAGTGCACTAAAGACAACAATTTTGAAGCGTTTCTCAACAATTTTGAGAAATCGGTGTTTAATGGAGTAGATAACTGCATAATTCAGCAGTACTACCGTAATAACAACCGGAATGTACATCAGGTTTTGAATCTGCATCAGTAAAAAAACCAGCCAGGTAAAATTGTAGATAAGATTGAGCGGATGAAAAAAGCCCATCAGGTTGAGGTACCAGCTTAGCTTTTTAACGGGATAGCCGTAGGCCAATAGCTTCCGATTTTCTTCCATATTTAGCAGTCGGGTGCTGGTAAAGGAGAAGTGGAGAATCCACAGAACATTGGCGAAAATGAGGGTGATAAGCTGATGAATTTCAGCAGTAAGCCAGGGCAGTTGATCGGTGATAATAGGGTTTTGATCAAATAAAACAATAACCAGTGCCGAACCGAGAAGATTGGAAAAGAGGATGAGCAGGAAAATAATATATCCTACCACCAGAAAGGTCTGGAAGTTGGTGAGTCTGTTTAAAAACGCAGACCAGTTTAGATATATAAGCTTACGCAGCATGATATACAGATAAATTGAGCAGTTCTTTAATGTTCAAAATACCATTTCGGGAATCAAGCTGACAATATTATCTTTATAGGCCTGTTTAAAATCCTGAAAGAAGTGATGATATGACCTCAAAAAATACGCTTAAATATATTTTTATTGCCGTAGTAGTTGTATTGGCTTCTTTGGCACTGGCCGATGCGCTCGGTTATTTCAATCCCAAGCCATATACGGCTGTATCACACGGTTCGCATGTTCATTACGTGCCTGATGATCGTGACCCTGATGTATCTATTGATAAGTTTCCACAAGAAGAGCCGGGACCCCGCGAAAAAATAACGCCTACGGGCCAAATTGTGCCTATCGATCAGAAATAGTTAAAGCACCTCTTGCAGATATTGACCGGTATAACTTTCTTCGACTCCGGTAATTTCTTCCGGCGTACCGGTTGCCACCACTTGTCCGCCGGCAAAACCTCCTTCCGGACCAACATCAATGATATGGTCGGCACATTTAATCACATCTAAATTGTGTTCGATAATGATAACAGTATGTCCGTTATTGACGAGCTCGTTAAAGGAGTCAAGCAGCTTGGCTATATCTTCATAGTGGAGCCCTGTTGTGGGTTCATCAAAGAAATAGAGCGTGCTGTCGCCGGCTGATTTACTCAAGAATTTTGCCAGCTTAACGCGCTGTGCTTCACCACCGGAAAGCGTGGGGGCACTTTGACCGAGTTTGAGGTAGCCAAGTCCCACATCTTCCATTGTCTGAAGTTTATTGGTGATGCGTTCCTCATCCACAAAAAACTCAATAGCCTCAGAGACCGACATGTTAAGCACGTCGTGGATATTTTTACCGCGATATTTAACCTGCAGCACATCTTTGCGATACCGTTTGCCCCCGCATTCTTCGCAGGTCAGCTCGATATCGGCCATAAACTGCATCTCTATTTTCTGGATGCCTTCGCCCTGACAGGCTTCACAGCGTCCGCCGGGGACATTAAAGGAAAAGTGACCTGGTTCGTAGCCCATTATTTTGGATTGACGCGTATTGGCAAAAAGATCACGAATGCCATCAAAAGCTTTGGTATAAGTAGCGGGATTCGATCGCGAAGACCGGCCAATGGGTGATTGATTGACCATTTCTACCGAATCAATATATTTGGTGCCGGTAACTTTTCGGTGTTGACCGATTTCATCATTATAAGTACCCATCTGGTTTTGAATCGCCGCATACAGCGTATCGTGAACCAGTGTGGATTTTCCCGATCCGCTTACGCCGGTGACACAGATCAATTTTTCGAGCGGGAATTCCACATCGAGACTCTTGAGGTTGTGTTCCATTGCTCCTTCAAGCTTGATCGTTTTGCCACTTCCTTTCCGACGTTTTTCAGGTACGGGGATCTCTTTACGACCGCTGATATATTTACCGGTTAGGGTGTTGGCTTCCAGTAAATTATCGTACGAACCGCTGTACACCACTTCTCCGCCATGTACGCCGGCAAAGGGACCAATATCAATAATATTATCGGCCGCTTTGATCATTTCGGGATCGTGTTCAACAACCAGTACGGTATTTCCGATATCACGCAGCGATTTCAAAATGTTTATCAAACGATCGTTGTCACGAGGATGCAACCCAATAGTTGGCTCGTCCAACACATACAGGCTCCCAATCAGCGAGCTGCCCAAGGAATTTGCGAGACTGATGCGCTGTGCCTCGCCGCCGCTTAGTGTTTTGGCCAACCGATTTAATGTGAGATAACTGAGGCCAACCTCATCGAGGTATTTGAGCCGTTTGCGGATTTCAAATAGTACCTGCTCAGCGACTTCTTTTTCAAATTCTGTAAGCTCCAGGTTTTCGAAAAAGTCCCGGGCGTGGCCGATCGTCATTTCGGCTACTTCTCCGATATGCTTGTCGTTCACCTTTACATACAGGGCATCTTTTCGTACCCGATAACCTTTGCAGTCGGGGCAGCGGCTGTATCCACGATATCGCGAATAAAACACACGCATATGTACTTTGTAGGATTGGCTTTTCACATCCTCAAAAAACGGGCGGATACCGATATATTCATCTTTACCTTCCCAGATAATCTCTTTGACTTCGTCGTCGAGCTCTTGGTAGGGGGTATCAATAGGTAGGCTATATCGCGCCGAAACTTTGATGAGATCGCGCAAATGACGACTAAATTTTTCGCCGCTGTAGGGAGCAATGGCTCCGTTGCGTATCGTCTCTTCGGGATCGGGAATCACTAAGTCTTCATCGATACCCGAGACCTTGCCAAATCCCTCGCATTTGTCACAAGCTCCAAATGGATTGTTAAATGAAAACATCTGTGGCTTGGGCTCGGTAAATTCCATGCCATCACGCTCAAAACGCTCACTGAAATTCAGTTCTTTGCCATCGCGAATTTTTACTGAACAGCGGCCACTGCCTTCCTGAAAAGCTGTTTCCAGTGATCCCGCAATACGGGTTTTCGTATCCTTATCATCTTTTAATACCAATCGATCTACCAGAACCCGATAGTTATCGCCATCTATATTATCGGGATCTACATCATCTGTTGTGAGATCTAAAATACTTTCGTGGTCGATATGTAACAGTCGCGGATAGCCTTTTTCTTTTAACACCCGAAGTTCGTCTTCCAGCCCCTTTTCTTCATGTTGGGGAATAGAAAACAGCACATAAAATTTCGTATCTTCATCAAACTGATTGTGCAGTTCTTCAATGGCCGTCTTGGTACTGTCTTTTTTTACCTCTTTGCCGGATTTTGGTGAGATTGTATGACCAATACGCGCATAAAGGAGTCGCATATAGTCGTATATTTCGGTAGTGGTTCCGACTGTAGAGCGCGGATTTGATGACGTGGTCTTTTGCTGAATGGCCATGGCCGGAGAAATACCCTGCATGAAGTCTACATCGGGTTTATCCATGCGTTCCAGAAATTGTCGCGCGTAACTGGAAAGACTCTCGACATAGCGGCGCTGCCCCTCGGCATAGATGGTATCAAAAGCCAGGCTTGATTTACCCGATCCGCTAACGCCGGTAACCACCGTCATCTTGTTTCGGGGAATTTCTACATCAATATCTTTGAGGTTATGAACACGAGCCCCTTTGACAATAATGGGGCGATCTTCGTCGGTTTGTGATTGGTCTTTATCGGAGATCGTTTCGGTCTGAGACATTCAGTTATTTTTGCGTTTTTATAAACGGGTAAAGGTACAAATTTTATGACAAAAAGTGAGGTTTTAATCTAGTCTGGATGATTGATATCAACAGGCTAGTTCGAGAGTACGTTCAGAAAATTTAGCTCATTTTTGGTTTACAGTGAAGTGTAACAATGGAGTTTTTCATGCGAAAAAGTAACTGTAATTTCTGATAATACTTTGAAGTTATACTTTAAAATTAGAAAATAAATGATATGCATTTCAGGAATGTAATCATTCTTTTAGCAGCTTTTATCGTTGTCTCATCATGTTCGTACTTTTCGGCACCCACTCCCGTAGAAAAGCTGCTGCCTAAAGGGGCCGATATCAATCTCAAATATTATGCAGATTCTGCTTCTCCTGATTCGGGTTCTGTGTCTGTTCTCGTGTTGGGAACTTCCCATTTGGCTCAAGAGGAAGAGAAGGTTGACTCTGTACAGGTTGATCGCATTAATTCGGCTCTTGCTGAATACAACCCGGATGTGGTTGCAGTTGAATATCTTCCCGCAGATTACCCAAGAGGAAAAGGAAGAGACTACCGCACGGAATTTGATATAAAGAAATATGCATCCGAGTGGGATATGAGTGTAAGTGAAACCGATTCAATTGTGAAAGCATACCAAAGTGGCTCAGGTTGGGCTTCTAATCCTTGCCGCTTGGCCAAAAGGTATTTTTTGCAGTATGATATCATGAATGCTTATTACTATTGGGATCAAAACGATTGTACCGCTATTAAAAAGTTTGAACAAATAACTGATTGGATTGACTACTGGAAGCATCACGAAAGTGTCCGTCTCGGGTATCCAATAGCACGCTCGAATAGTGTTCGTGAATTAACTAATTTCGATTATCAAGGTGATGATGCCCAGTGGTTTATAGATAAGTATGCTTTAGATAGACTTAAAGATGGACATATCGGAGCTATTTATACTTTTTGGCCTTTGATACCTTATGTTGGATCAATAAGAGGAGTATATCCAAATCATTACGGTAATATTGATAGTTATATCAAAGAACTTCACAAGAAAAATTCTCCTGAATATATCGGATTACAGTACTGGGTCTATGAGGAAAAAATGAGAAGTATCACCTGGAATGACGATAGCGTAGGAAGCCGGCAGACCGAAAATTACTGGCTCAGGAATAAGAAAATGTTTGAAAATGTGGAGGATGCCATCAACGAGAAAAATGCCGACCGTGCGCTTATAATTGTTGGGAGTGGCCACAAATATTTTCTTGATGAACTTGTTCGCAAATCGGACTATCGATGGATTGATCCGAGGGAGTACCTGCCGTCTCTTTAATACAAACTAACCGTAAATAATGCAGCGGTAAGATATGTGGTTGATTTTTTATGATAAAAAGTGAGGTTTTAATCTCTCAAAACAATTGCTAAAAACATGCTAGAGTATAAATACGTTCGTGTATGATGAACGCAATAAGTGATAAACAAGAGGATCAGACTCCATCATTTTCAGGTTTGCTGATATTGGAAGGGAGCGCCCTTTTTATAGGGTTGCCATTGGTGGACTATTTTGGAATAAATCCACTGCCTAAGTTGGTGCTGCTTGTGTTAGTTGCCGTCTATTGCGGTTACATGCTTTGGAATGATCCCACGTTTGGGAGAGGACTGTTTCGAAGATCCGATGATGATCAGATCAGTAAAACAATAATACTTCGCCTACTTATCATTGCACCGGGATTGTTAGGACTAACATGGCTTTTACATCCCGAAGACTTATTCGCTTTCCCAATTGAACGTCCCTGGATGTGGATACTCGTGATGGTATTATATCCGATTGTTTCGGCGTTGCCACAGGAGTTTATCTATCGGACGTTTTTTTTCCACCGGTACAAGGATTTTTTCTATTTCAAGAACAGTGATATTCTGTTGAGCGCATTGGCATTTTCTTTTTTACACATTGTATATGGAAACTGGGTGGCAATAGGGCTCAGTTTAGGCGGAGGAATATTATTTGGAATGACCTATAAACGAACGAAATCACTATTTTGGGTTGCTGTGGAGCATATTATTTACGGCTGGCTGATTTTTACTTTGGGCTTGGGAAGGTACTTTTTTGAGGGTTTTTAATCCCTTTTGATGATATAGTGTGGTCTCTGGAGTTTCTATAGAAGAGAGCTATATTCAACTACGTCATATCAAAGGTATCAATATAAGAATAGTGGATAATGAGTCTTGATGTATCGTCAAAGCAGTTTAAGCGTTGGATTGATGAAGCGGGTAAGCTGGTCGCATCTCACTACCAGCAACATAGCGATTCTAAGGTTTTTACCGGGAAAAGTCCTGCTGAAGTACAAGAGCTTCTGAATGAACCCTTGCCCGATGATCCACAAAATATTGGTTCCCTGCTGGATGAAGTCGGAGAAAAGATATTAACCACTATCACGAATAGTGCCGGTCCACGTTATTTCGGATACATTACGGGCGGTGGAAACCAAGTGGCGGTGCTGGCGGAGATGATTAAGGCATCAATTAACCAGAATAATCTAAAGTGGCATTCGTCGCCGGTAAGTACCGAACTCGAGCGACTGGTGATGCGCTGGGTGGCAAAGTTTATCGGCTATCCGACGAGCAGTGCAGGGGTGTTGCTCAGCGGCGGATCGGTAGCGAATTTTAATTGTCTTGCCGTGGCGCGTAAAATTAAAGCACCGGTTGATATTTCTGATGAGGGAATCTATGGCTCCCAGCCGATGACCGTATATGTTTCGGAGGAGGGACACTCCAGCTTTGATAAGGCGATGGATATGTTGGGATTGGGCAAGAAATATCTGCGTAAAATTCCGGTTGATGATGATTTTCGTATTGATATCGAGCAGTTGGAAGAGCAAATTCGTACTGATAAAAATGCGGGACTTCAACCTATTTGTGCCATTGCCGTGGCGGGTACGACCAATACGGGGGCTGTTGATGATTTGGATGCCGTCGCTGAAATTTGTCAGCGCTACGATTTGTGGTACCACGTTGATGCGGCTTATGGAGGTCCGGCTGCTAAAGTAGAGGGAGCAAAGGACTTATTTTCGGGGATTGAGAAAGCTGATTCGGTAGTTGTGAATCCCCATAAGTGGCTATATGTACCTTTCGAAGCGGGTGGTGCCTTGGTTAAAAATCCCGATCATCTGCGAAAAACGTTTAGCACTATTCCCGATTATCTGAAATCTGATGAGGAAAACGGTGGCCGAACTGATTTAATGGAATACAACCTTCCGCTCACTAAAGAGTTCAAGGCGTTAAAGGTTTGGATGACGATAAAGGCATTTGGTGCTACTCGTTTGCGCGATGAAATAGCTTCCGATATCGATAAGGCAAAGTATCTGTTGGAACTTGTGGAGTCGGATCAGAATCTGGAGCTTATGGCTCCGGTCCCGTTGTCGATTGTTTGTTTTCGATATAATCCCGGCGGGATGGAAGAGTCGGCCCTAAACAGTTTGAATAACAAAATTATAAGGGAAATTGAGTCGGATGGACGTGTTTTTCTAACGGGGACAAAAATAAATGGGGAAACAGCTCTTCGGGTTTGTTTTATCAATCCACGTACCAACAAGGAGGATATACAACTACTGAAAAAGGTGGTTTTGGAAATTGGTAGCAAGTTGGAGAAAAAGAGGGTTTAAAAAGGGAGATTAAATAGTAAAAATTTAATAAGAATCAGTTTATATTATCTGTAAGTATATTAATATCAGTTGTTTAGGAAGGGTTATTTGGAGGGTCGTTATTTTTGACATGCGGGTTATTTTCATTACCTTTTTTAAATGTTTTTACAGCTACATTTTCCATTTTTTTAAAGAAAAAAGTCATCTACACACAACCAAACAATTAGTACACATTAGTTTATGGATTTATTTGATAAGCTTGAGTCCAGACCAAGCCCATTAGGGGAATTTACTTCAGATGGATACGGGTATTATACGTACCCCAAACTTGAAGGTCCATTGGGACCCGTAATGAAGTTTAACGATGAAGATGTAATTGTCTGGAGCATTAATGATTATTTGGGTATTGGGAGCAATGAAGAGATAAAGGAATATGATGCTCAGGTTGCCCAGGATTATAGTTTAAGCAGCCCTATGGGCGCCCGCTTGATGACAGGGAACTCTACTGAGCACGAGAAGCTGGAAGAAGAACTGGCCGATTTTGTTCATAAGGACGATGCTTTTCTGTTGAATTATGGCTACCAGGGCATTATGAGTGTTATTCACGCGTTGGTAGATCGCAACGATGTACTTATTTATGATGAGCTAAGCCACGCTTGTATTGTTGATGGGAAACAGTTGGCTATGGCAGAAAAGTATGTATTTAAGCACAACGATATTGATAGTTTTAAAACACAGTTGGAGCGTGCTCATAGAAAGAAAAAGGATGACGGTGCTGTCCTTGTTGTAACTGAGGGTGCTTTTGGGATGACCGGTGATCTCGGGATTCTTAATGAGATGATTGCGCTAAAAGAAGAATATCCGTTCCGTTTACTTGTTGATGATGCGCATGGTGTTGGAACAATGGGCGAAGATGGTTCTGGTACAGGAACGCATTTAGGATGTCACGATGGAATTGATATCTACTTTGGAACTTTTGCCAAGGCATTCGCCCTCATTGGTGCTTTTGTAGCTACTGATGAACGCGTCGTGGAATTTTTAAAAGCGAATGTACGGAGTCAGGTATTTGCGAAGTCGGTACCCATGCCGATTGTGAAGTCCGCGCGCAAGCGGTTGGAGATGATTCGTAATAATCCCCAGTGGAGGGAAAAGCTGTGGGAAAATACGAATATGCTGCGTGGCGGACTCCGGGATATGGGTTACAATGTATTACCTGCTGAATGTCCCGTAACACCTGTATTAACAAAAGGAAGTACTGATCTCTGTCAGCTTATAATGCGTAAAATGCGTGAAGAACACGGAATTTTTGTAAGTGGTGTTGCTTATCCGGTAGTACCAAAAGGCACCGTCTTAATTCGCCTGATACCCACGGCCGCTCATACCAAAGAGCATATCGAAAAAACGCTCGAAGGCTTTGATGCCATTAAAGATGTGGTCTTTGCTGAGGCGGAAAAACAGAAGCAGAAGATGACTGCTTAGTTTTTAACAGAATTGTGATTTATTTAGAAGCCTCGCTGATTATCCGGCGGGGCTTTTTTATTTCTTAGTCGAGCGTGTCACTCTCCGTAGTAAGTGATGAGTTGTCTATAGCAGAAAGATATAGGATCGCACATTTACTCTAAAGCTATCGATCGGTTTATCATTGGTTTCCAGCTTCTTTTAATGAGCTTTTGAATACTTTAACCTGATGATTTCTCATCAGGTGATAAGTAGTTTTGGAAATAGCCCCTCAAAAAAAGAAAAGGACGAGCTATAAACCCGTCCTTTTAGATCTTAGTAATATTTCGAGATTAAGAAAATAACTTTTTGATCAGTCCAATAACGCCGGATTTTTGATCTTTCGGTGCATCTCCCTTCTTTCCGCCGCTAAGCTTGTCATAGCTTGGACGTGGTAATTGAAGTTCGTCATCTTTCTTTTTACCACGACCATTGTTGCTGCCTCGTTTGGAGCGGTTATCGCGATTTCCGCCTCGAGATTTTTTCTTTTTCTGTTTTTTACGTTCTTCAAGCTTCTGCTTCACCTTGTCCGGAAGTGGTAATTCTTTGGGAGCTTGTCCCAGGCTGTTTTCCAGCTCGTTAATATCACTGCGATCCTGCTTGGAAACCAGTGATACAATGCGAGAAGCTGTGCCCGAACCAACTAAGCTGGCGCGATAGCGATATTCATTCGGATCGTTAGGCACATCATAGTTGATGACCTGAGTTACGCGATCCAGTCCCAGTTCTGCGGCCGGAATATCAGCTACCAACAAATATTGGACATCGCCATTGGTAAAGTTGGCAAATCGTTGTGATCGCTTATCATCCGAAAGCTTTCCGTGGAGGCTTGTGGCCTTCATATCATTTTTGCGCAGTGTTCGATACAGGCGATCCGTCCCGCGCTTTGAGGCTGTAAAAATAACACAGTTATCATGAGGTGTATTTTCAAGATGTGCCATCAGAGTAGTAATCTTCATGCGGTTAGGCACATAGATGTAGCCCTGTGTCAGATTTTGATCAACCTTTGGAGGCTCGGTCAACATGCCCGGCTTATCTTCAAAGCCGATGGCAATGGGATCTTCAGTATACTGCTTGGTAAGCTCTTTGACATTATCATCAACTTCTTTTGAATAGATGAGTGTCTGGTGATCACTGAGTACACGCTTTAAAATATTCTGGATTTTGTCCTGTAGATTCAGAGCCACCATTTCGTCAGCGGCATCGATAACCACTAATTCAACATGACGGAATATATATTTCAGATCCTGGCAAACATCCAGCAGTGGACCAGGATTGCCAACAATAACTTCTACCTCACTTTGGATAGCCTCCTTTTGTTCTTCGAGATCGGTATCCATGTCGATGGAAGCGCACCCAATTTGAGCATGATAACCCACAGCCCTAACGAGCTCATCAATTTCTTGAGACTCCTCGGGATTGGGAGTTAATACCAGTACTGAAGTACCGTCTTTGTCCTCTCTTTCATTGACCTGCTCAAGTGCTGGAATCACAAAAGAGGTGATTCTGCTGCTTCCCGGTTCGGCTTTTATAAGTGCATCATTACCTTCCAGTACAGCTGGGATTACTTTTTCCTGCAGTTCAGTAAGTTCAGTATAACCAATGTCTTGAAGCCCGCTCATGATATTGGGGCTCAATGTCAATTCTTCAAACTTCAACGTGCTAACCTTTCATTTTATTAATGTTTGTTCTTCAGGCATTCGCTTCAAAACCAAGCGATGCGTATCAATAGCAGAATATACAAAACTTATGCCGTTTGCTCATCTGATTTCGTGGTTTGTTGATAGTCTTTCATAAATAACTGATCAATATGAAGTTCACGGCGGCTCTGCTTTATATAAACGAGTGATCCCCCTAACATTATTGTCATTCCCAGCAATCCAAGAATACCCGCTTCGGGGCCAAAAGCGCCTCCGGTAAAAAAGTCAGCTCCGGATTGCTGTATTTGGAGAATAGAAAATTCGATATTTTTACCGCTAACGGTAAAGCCGAGAATACCTGCCATTACAAAATTCCAGCTGAAATGAAGCCCGACCGACAAGGCCAGACTTCCGGTCAGGACGTATGGAACAGCCAGGATAATACCCGCTAAAATAATATTGAATGTAGAGATAAATGAGGCATTGGGATTAAAAAAGTGCATAAACCCAAAGAGTGATGACGTAAGCAAAATAGCGATAATAAGGGCACCATTTAATCCGAAAGCGGGATATTTTAACCCCTCTGTAATATTGAGAAGCTGGTATCCCCGCGAGAGTAGCTCCTCATGGAACCCCACCATAAGCATAGCTATAAAGAAGCTGATTATCCCTGTAAAAAAGGGTGTTTCCAATTCCGTTTCCCAGCCGTATTCAACAATAGTTATCCACCCCAACGACCATTGAATAATAAAAATAGTGCTAATAGAAATGGCAGCAATCAAGCATCCCGTAAAAAAATCTTTCAACCATTCTTTGTTGAAATTGATTCCGTAATCAAAGAAAGAGCGTTTATCTAACAGTTTTGCTGCAAACCAGACACTAAGGATAATGCCCAAAAATTGAGGAATGGTGGTATATACCATTAGCGGATCAGCCAATATTTGCTGCACGCCCATTATACCAAAGCCGACAAACAGAAACATGAGGATGAATTGGATTAACAGTCGCCATCCGGCTCTAAGGCGCTGTTCCTTGTCATTGATGAAGATATTCATGGAATAAGAAACATTAGCAGTTTTAATTCGGTTACCTTAGTATAAAGGCAACATAATCTACATGAAAAGCTGAAAGAAATCATACATTTATGAGTGATCGTTTTGTCTTGGAGACATCCAAACAAGAAGTAGAACAATTATTTGGAGTATCAACGGCACGGGATGATTTTTTTAAGCCGGACTATAATATCGCGCCCGGTTCGCTTATTCCGGTAGTTTATGAAGAGGAGGGAAGACGCAAAGTCTATACGTTTCGCTGGGGATTGATTCCGCCCGATGCCGAAGAAGAAATTGAAGGCAATGACAATTTTATTGTTCCCATTGAGGATCTCGAAGAGGATGAATGGTTGACTGAATGTGTTGAGCAGCGTCGATGCTTGATCCCTGCGAACGGATTTTATAAATGGAAGTTTAGCGAAAAGAAAAGTACCCCCTTTTATATCAGGCTGCTCTCTAATCAGCTTACAGCCATTGCCGGAATATATTCCGTTTGGAAATCGTCAGCGGGCCGTGATGTTTATTCCTGCGCAATGCTTACGACTGAGGCCAATACTCTTATACAGCCGGTTGATGACCGTATGCCTATATTTGTTCATCCGGATCACTATGAAAAATGGTTTGCCGATGAGGAATTAAGTAAAGCGGAGTTGGATGAGGTGATGAATGGCTATGCTATGACCGACCTGACGGTCAATCGCGTGTCTGAAGATGTGAATAATCCTGAAAATAACGGCCCTGAGCTGATTCAGCCGATACCCAAATAGGAACGATGAGTAATCCAACCGACTTGCTAAATTAGTGTTCGCCTTCTTTATAAATTCGCATAGTGGGATAAGCTAAGTCGATATCATCGTGTTCATCAAATTTATCCAAGATATCTTCCCAGATATCCTGTCCCAAGCTGCGCCTTTTACGGGGATTGGAGAGGTGGCGAATCGTCAGATTAATACCGCTCTCGCGCACATCCGTATAGACCGTAGGCGTTAAGTAGCGGTAATGGATGAGATACGATTTTTTGGCGTGGCTCACCTGGTTTTGGGCTTCTTCCACATAATTTTTTAAGTGCTTATCGGCAATTTCTTGAAGAATCTGCTTTGCTTTTTTCCAGTCACTTTCAAAAGTGACGAGCACCTGCAGTTCATTCCAGATAAATTCAAAATCGCTGGTGTAATTGGCCAGTGAATCATCAAAAACCAAATGGTTGGGTACATGGATAACACGGCCGGTGCTTTGGTCGGCATGGACCCAATTGCCGATTTCCAACAGGGTGAATTTAAAAACCCGGACATCAATAACATCACCTTTGACATCGCCTACCTGGATGCGATCCCCAACGTCAAAAGGTTTACGCCAGAGCAAGAAAATCCATCCGGCAAAATCGGTAACCGGCCCTCTTAGTGCAATAGCTAAACCGGCAGAAAGTAATCCCAAAAAGGTGGCCAGCGATTGCAATCCTTCAAACCAGATGCGCCCAACAATTAAGAAGCCAAGGAAAACGGCGATATAGGTCAAATTTTTACGCCATTTATATTGGGCTTTTGCCTCAGGTAATTTTTTATTGATGATACGCAGGGCGATAAGGCGAACTAGCCAAATCACAAAGATGGCAATAATCGAAAGGATAAGCTGGTAGGTAATACCGGGAGAATTCTGGATAAATTCTTGAACTCTATTTGGGAAATCTGGCACGGCTAATTATTTAGGCAATGAAATATTTAATAATTCAAATAGTTAGTATAGCTGCATTAGGACTAAATTTCTATTATATCTTCATTGGAAAGAAAAGGAATTTTGAATAACTTTACGGGTCTGAAAATCACCGTTATATAGATTATACTCATGCTTTATACAATAATACTTTCGATAATTACTCTTGTCAGTGTTCTATTGGTAATTGTAATTCTGTTGCAACCGGGTCAGGGACAAGGAATTTCCGGCGGTTTGGCAGGTGGCCAGGCCGGTGGACAGGGTCTTGGTGCTCGTCGCACAGCTGATCTGCTATCGAAATCAACAACGGTACTTGGAGCAGCATTGTTGGCGCTCAGCGTATTAGCGAATTTCGCTATTGATAGTGGGGGTACGACCGAAAGTGCAGTACAGCAAAGTGGCGTTGAAGCCCCGACCGAACAAACTGATGGCTTGGATGCATCGCAAAGTCCATCTGCAGTACCCGAACTGCCACAGAATCAAGGTGGTAACAACGGTGGTGGAGATAACAGAGGAAGTTCGGGAGATGATAACTAACTCCTAAACGGATTAAAGATTTTACAGCCCGATTTCTGAACAGGAGGTCGGGCTTTGCTATTGGCCGCTCATAATTTCAGATAGAAGCCGATGTGATTTAAGCCGTTGATCGTGATCGTAAACGTAGGTTGCAGTCATAATCTCATCGGCCTTGGTTTCTTCTACGAAATTGGAAAGGTCTTCCTTAACGGTTTCTTTACTACCCAAAAAGGTATATTTGAGCATCTGCTCTACCGCCATTCGCTCACGCAAATTCCAAACCGTATTCATATCGTCAACAGGCGGTGGCATGGGGTCACGATTGCCGGTAATCACACCCATAAACATCTGCTTTAGTGATGTGGATAGATATTCCGCTTGCTCATCTGTATCGGCTACAATTGTATTAACGCAGGGCATCACGTAGGGTTCATCCAGTTGTTCAGAGGGTTCAAATTTGTCGCGGTATACCTCCAGGGCAGCATTTAACTGTTGTGGAGAAAAGTGGCTGGCAAAGACGTAAGGTAATCCTAATGCAGCTGCAAGGTGAGCGCTGTCGGTACTTGATCCCAAAATCCACAGCGGTACTTCTGTTCCTTCCCCGGGAATAGCCCGGACATCGGCCGAGCTGTTATCTGCAGAAAAATACTGCTGCAGTTGTTTTACATTTTGAGGAAATTGACGCACCTGCTGCATCCGGTCGGGACGGATGGCCTGCGCGGTTTTTTGATCGGTGCCCGGCGCGCGACCCAGCCCCAGGTCAATGCGATCGGGATAAAGCGTAGCCAGCGTGCCATAGTGTTCGGCAATAACCAGCGGGGAGTGATTCGGCAGCATCACCCCGCCCGAGCCAATGCGCAGTGATTCGGTGGCTTCGGCTACATGGCCCAGCAGTACCGAAGTTGCCGAGCTGGCGATATTTTCCATGTTGTGATGTTCGGCCATCCAGAATCGGGTATAGCCCCAGTCTTCAACATGTTGGGCTAAGTCGCGGCTATTGTTGATGGCATCAGCGGGTGATTGTCCCTCAGTAATGACGGCTAAATCTAAAACAGAATATCTTATATCAGAAAGGGAGTTCTTATTCATGTATTACTTGGAAAACTTTTTTGAAATAATTTAGATCAAGAAAATACTATTAAGGATAAAAGAGCTAACCTATTTACTTCTTAAGTTGGTCAATTTTGGTAGAGTCAAAATGAGTGGTAGGAAAACGAACAGTCCAAACACCGCGTAAATCGCCCATCGAAAAACCGGTAGCCTGGTCATTGGGATATAACTCCTGAATCGTAGCAAGGTTTTCTTTGCTGATATCTTCATTGACCTTACCATGACAGTTCAGGCAAAGTGAATTGGTTATGGTAATGGGGGCGTGAAAGGTAATCCTGTTTTCATCGGCATAGGTGACGGGTTGTAACTCTTTGCCAGTCTCCAACTTGTCGATATACTGTTTAATGGCCTCGGCTTCGAGCGAATCAGCGGTATTGTATGGATTGCGGGGTTTATGGCTGGCGCGGCGGATACTTACATTATGATGATTTGAAAGTGAATCGGTAAGTGGTATGGCCTCCACATTACAGAATTGTAGGGCATATTCGACGCCGCCTTCTTTCATTGCATTTTTGAGGTTTGAACTTAGCGTTTGAAATGTGGCCTTCGCAATTTTTTGTCCCTCATTAACGACAGCCGTGGTATCATAGGAAATGTCATTACCCAGGTTCTGTTGTGATTCGGGCTGACAGCCGTACCCCAGTGCCAAAACAAATGCTATTAATATTCCATATCGCATAATGAATAGTGGTTAGGTTATAAGGATATCAACTGCAATCTAATAGATAAATAGCTGCTATTCTATATTAATAATTTGTCCGGTGATGAGTGTCTTGAGACTTTTTTCGTAGCCGTCAACAACGTGCTCCATTTTTGCGGGTGTATGGCCGGGAAAGAAGTCGCCGAGTGCATCGGCTGAATCCTCAACCAGTGCCGGACTTACGGCATTAATACGAAATCCTTTCTGTAGAAATTCTCCATAAGCGCCCGTTACAAATCCATTAACCGCGCCATTGATCGTGCTCAAAATGGTTCCCTGGGGAATGGGATCGTCAGAAAGAATTCCTGAGGTAAGTGTTACACTACCGCCTTCATTGAGGTAATTCATGGCGGTGAGGGCAACGTTTATTTGTCCCATCATCTTGCTTTTAACGCCTTCCCCAAAATCCTCATTTGTAGAATCGTACAAAGGTTTCACTGGTGCTGATCCTGCAGTGACAATAACGGCATCGACAGTTCCTATTTTTTCAAATAGTTTTTGAATGGCATCGGGATTGGTGATATCAACTTGTACGTCCCCGGAACTTCTACCGGCAATAATCACCTCGTTTTCGGATTCAAGTCGTTCTGCTACTTTTGATCCGATCGTTCCGGTTCCGCCTATCAGTAAAATTTTCATAATAACTTGTGATGTGGTTCAGGGTTTTTAGAATCTCTACTTTTAGGATGAGTATTTTAGGTTCCAAAGAAAAATACTTTCTACTAATAAATGGGATAGGAAGTGTTTATAACATGATTTTAAGCCGGGTCTCATTTATGGCAGCTACTTGCCGATACAAAATCGCGAAAATATCGAATCCAGAATATCTTCGGTCGTAATTTCTCCGGTGATGGTGCCCAGATCTTTCAGTGCCGAACGCAGATCAATAGAAAGGAAATCACCGGTCATACCCTGATCGAGCGCTTTTAGGGCACTGCGCACATTTTCCTGTGCGTTTTGTAGCGCATCGCGGTGGCGGCTGGATGTGACCAGCAGGCTTGAAGAGTCGTACTCTTTATTTTCAAGTGCCCGCTGTTTCATCAGCTTTTTAAGCTCGTCGATCTTTTCACCCTCCAGTGCTGATATTTTTAGATCGTAGTCCATGCGCTCGTCCTCAACATTCAGGGCAATATCATTTTTGGTGCCTATAAGCACAAAAGGTGTGTCTCCCGCATTTTTTTGAAATCGGGCGATATCTTCGCGCTCTTCTTGGGTTAGCTCTTGTGACAGATCCTTCAGATAGACCGCCAGATCGGCTTTGTCGAAGGCCTCCTGTGATCGCTTAACGCCCTCGGCCTCAATGACATCATCAGTATCGCGGAGTCCGGCGGTATCGGTAAGCTTAAACCGAAGGCCGTCATAGCTCCAGTCCACATCAATGGTATCTCTTGTAGTGCCTGCAATATCAGTGACAATTGCACGCTCTTTACCCACCAAAGTATTTAGCAGGGTGGATTTGCCCGCATTGGGCAGTCCAATAAAAACGGTTCGTACGCCGTGTTTAACCAAGCGACCTGTTTCGTAGGTGGCCAGAAGATTATCAATTTCCTCATCCAGTTCTTTCAGGAGTCGCTCCAGTTCTTCTTTATCAGCAAATTCGACGTCCTCTTCTACAAAATCGAGCTCGAGTTCGACCATGGCTGTAGCGTCGATGATCTGCTGACGAAATTGTTTAATGTGTTCGCCGAGTTGCCCTTCGAGCTGCTGATGGGCCGCATCCATGGCCTTTTGACTTTTAGCGTGAATAAGATCGGCAACAGCCTCGGCCTGACTGAGTTCCATTTTGCCGTTTAGAAAAGCACGCTGAGTAAATTCACCCGGCTCGGCAGAGCGGATACCAAGTCCTAGCATAGCTTCTAAAACAGCTTGGGTTACAAGCACACCGCCGTGACACGAAATCTCTACTGTTTCTTCCCCGGTGTACGATTTTGGAGCGTGAAACAGCGTAGCCAATACTTCATCTACAACGTTGTCATCTTGATCGATAATCTTACCGAAATGAACCGTATGAGAATCCTTTTTGGTGAGATCCTCTCCACGAAAGGCTTCGTTAACTTTGGCAATAGCATTTCTTCCCGATACACGAATAACGGCGATGCCTCCTTCACCTACAGGGGTGGCAATAGCTGCAATTGGTTTTTTCTGGTTGATTTCTTGCTCTTTTTCTGTATCGGGAGTGGCTTGTTGTTTTGTCATAGCAATGAATATAAGGGCTTTTGTGCCTTATATCATGCAAATAAAAAACCCTGTCAAAGAACAGTACTCTGACAGGGTTATGGGAAAAATATTCTAAATTATTACTCTACATCTCCCATCAATCGTTTGACCGGTGGAGCTGCAAGCAGAGCTACAATTCCTCCTCCGCCAACCAACAGAGCTACACTCCAGAATAAGCTGCTTGGTTCCAGTGTTTCTAATTGCCCGGCCATAAGTCCGGCAAATAAGTTGCCGAGTGCAGCTGCAACAAACCAAACTCCCATCATTTGACTAACAAGACGTTCTGGAGCAAGCTTTGTCATAGAAGAAAGACCAACAGGCGACAGGCAAAGTTCACCACAGGTATGGAGAAAGTAAGTAACGATAAGCCAAGCTGGAGCAACCGAGTTAGGACCTGTTGCATTAGCGGCTCCCCAAGAAATCACAAAAAATCCTGCTGCTAATCCCAAAAGCCCCAGTCCGAATTTAACAGGGATCGAAGGGTTTGCATTACGAGCTGCTAACCATGTCCAAAACCAGCCGAACACAGGTGCTAATATTACGATAAAGAGCGGATTAATATTTTGAAGCATACTTGCAGGCATTTCCCACGTAGTGGTTAATTGGGTAGAGACGTAATAGACAAAGCCAACTACCAGTAAAGAGAGTCCGGCAGTCCCTGCTTTGCCAACCCACCAAAGGTTATCACGTTTGAATACACGCCAGCTTAAGTAGCCAAGGGGAAGTGCCAGAATTAAGGCAGGAAGAAATGCTCCAACTTGGCTAATCAAACCATAGGGTCCAAAAGTACGATCGGTTTCTCGGTCTGCAAATAAATTGAGAGAAGATCCGGCCTGCTCGAAGCCGCTCCAGAAAAGAGCTGCTAAAATAAAAAGCCAAAAGATGACGAAAAGCCTTTTCTTCTCTAATGAAATTTTTAGGCTTGGCATGAACATTCTTACCGTGTTAATAACCAAAAATGCTATTACAGTAATGCCAATTCCTATTTGGTATGAAAACAGGGTATATCCCCAATTAAATGATGCAAGATAATATCCGGTGGCAGCTAACAGTAATACCGCGCCAATCCATTTTGAATCATTAATTAAATAGGCAAAAAAGATCACAGCTATAAGAGCTACACTGGTACCCAGTGTTTGAGCAAGTTGCTGTAAGGATATTCCAATAATCCCGGTATTCATTAGGATACTAAACAGAACAATGATTGTCGTACTGACTGCAGTTGTTATCCAAAAGTTTCGGCTACGTTTCGAAAGTACTTCCTTACTATCATCTACCTTCAGCTTACCTGCCTCTCCTAAATTTTTTTCGCCAACTTTATATGAAATGAGGCCAAGTAACATTCCAAAGCCTGCAAGAGAAAATCCCCAGTGCCAATTATATCCTTCACCGAGAATACCGCAAAGGGTAGGCCCTAAAATGGCACCAAAGTTAATTCCCATGTAAAAGATAGAGAAACCGGCATCGCGACGGGCTCCGCCCTCGGGATACAGTTCACCAACCATTGAGCTCACATTGGGCTTCAAAAGTCCGGTTCCTATCACAATGAAAACAAGACCCAGATAAAAGGAAGTTTCATCAGGAAATCCCATCAATGGTCCAGCCATTGTAAAGTGACCAAGCGCGATAATACAACCGCCTACGAAAACGCTTTTCTTTTGTCCCCATAGCTTGTCGGCAACCCAACCACCCGGTAAAGCCAAGACGTATACAAAGAATGTATAAAGGCCATATATAGCAGTAGCACGACCATCACTGAATCCAAGACCTGGATTGTCTCCGGTAACGGCTGCCGCCATAAAAAGGACCAAAAGAGCACGCATACCATAATAACTGAAACGCTCCCAGAACTCTGTAAAAAATAACGTCGATAGTCCGCGGGGATGACCAAAAAAATCATTCTTGTTTGTGTCGTCGGTCTCCACCGTCCCTGTTTGTTCGTTTGCCATTGAAACTGGTATTTATTTAGAATTGCAATTCCCAATAACACAATTGATTTACGCCGTGCATGATAATTAAACCGACATAGTGAAGCAACTTTTTAAGTGTTTGTATTATTTAACGGCTGATATTTTGATTTTCAAACAGGTTTAGGTGGTACGTAATACGCATTAAATTTATTACATTGCCCAAAAATCTGAAGTAAAAGCAGTGGTAATGAGTACAGGAAAAGGTGTTGTCAAAAATATTAAGGCCCCAATTGGAACCGACTTGCAGTGCAAGGGCTGGCATCAAGAGGCCGCCCTTCGCATGTTGATGAATAATCTCGACCCGGATGTGGCTGAAAAGCCAGACGAACTGATCGTCTATGGTGGAAGTGGCAAAGCGGCACGCAACTGGGAGAGCTATCACAAAATTGTTGAAACACTGAAACGACTTGAGAATGATGAGACGCTTTTAGTGCAAAGCGGCAAGCCGGTGGGGGTATTTCAGACACATGAAGAAGCCCCGCGCGTGCTTATTGCCAACGCGCACTTGGTACCAAACTGGGCGAATTGGGATGAATTTCGTCGCCTCGATAAAATGGGACTTACCATGTACGGACAGATGACGGCTGGTTCATGGATTTATATCGGCACGCAGGGTATTCTGCAGGGTACCTACGAAACCTTTGCCGAATGCGCTCGGCAGAAGTTTGACGGTACGCTGAAAGGTCAGCTACTGGTCACGGCCGGACTTGGCGGCATGGGCGGGGCACAGCCGCTGGCGGCCACGATGAACGGCGCGGTTTGTATTGCTATAGAGGTAGAAGAAAGCCATATAGATCGCCGAATTGAAACCGGTTATTGTGATATAAAATGCACCAACCTTGACAAAGCACTTGAAAAGGCACTGGATGCCAAAGAAAAAGGAGAAGCATTGTCCATTGGACTGTTGGGCAATGTTGCCGAGGTTCTGCCTGAAATGTTGGAAAAGGATGTTATTCCCGATGTGTTGACTGACCAGACTGCGGCCCATGATCTGCAGATTGGATATATTCCTGCCGGTATGTCGGTTGAGGAGGCTGCCGAAGAGCGCGATCTGGATCCCGAAATGTACCAAGAGGCGGTGCTCGACTCGATGGTAACACATGTGGAAACGATGCTGAAAATGCAGGAAAAGGGCGCTATTACCTTTGATTACGGAAATAATTTGCGTGGACAGGTCGCTGACCACCGCGGTATGGAAGAAGCGTTTAATTTCCCGGGATTTGTACCCGCTTTTGTACGTCCGCTGTTTTGTAAAGGTTCCGGACCATTTCGATGGGCGGCACTGTCCGGAAATCCCGAAGATATTTATACCACCGATCAGGCTGTGCTGGATACGTTTCCCGAGAAGGACTCACTAAACCGATGGATTCGCAAGGCTCAGGATCAGGTACAATTCCAGGGTCTGCCATCGCGTATCTGCTGGCTTGAGTACGGCGAACGCGCCGAGATGGGAGCTAAGTTTAACTGGCTTGTCAAAAAAGGAAAAGTAGATGCTCCGTTGGTGATAGGAAGAGATCACCTTGATACAGGCTCAGTGGCATCACCCAACCGCGAAACCGAAGGTATGAAAGATGGTTCTGATGCTATTGCTGACTGGCCTTTACTGAATGCTATGCTCAATACTGCAAGTGGAGCTAGTTGGGTGTCGCTGCATCATGGCGGTGGTGTTGGCATTGGATATTCGATTCATGCCGGAATGGTTTGTGTGGCGGATGGATCGGAATCGGCCGATAAGCGACTCGAACGTGTGCTAACGAATGACCCTGGCAGTGGCGTTATGCGTCATGCTGATGCCGGTTATGACGAAGCGATTAAAACGGCCAAAGAGCGCGGCGTAGATCTACCGATGGTGGATTAATTGATGCAGAACTCCATACCCAAGCGTATACTTCCTACAATTGTTCTTGCCCAATTTGCTGGTACTTCTCTCTGGTTTGCGGGGAATGCCGTTATTCCTGAGTTAGTGCAGGAACTAAAGCTTACAGAAATGGCCGTTGGATATATTACTTCGGCCGTACAGTTTGGCTTTATCAGCGGTACGCTGTTATTTGCATTATTAAGCGTAGCTGACCGTATTTCACCGAGTAAGGTGTTTCTGGCCTGTGCTGTTTTGGGAGCAAGTGCAAATGCCCTCACTGTTTATAGTGATACTTTTTTACTGTTGATGCTTAGCCGATTTGCTACTGGCTTTTTCTTGGCGGGTATCTATCCGGTAGGAATGAAGATTGCTTCAGACTGGCACAAGGAGGGGCTTGGAAAGGCCTTGGGATATCTGGTGGGGGCATTAGTTGTTGGGACAGCTTTTCCACATCTGATAAAATATTTCAGTGCTGATCTACCCTGGAAGGTTATTTTGTTCGCAACGTCATGGTTCGCAACAGCGGGAGGATTGATCCTTTATTTTGCCGTGCCGGATGGTCCATACCAAGGCAAAAAAGGTGAATTCGAGCCTTCTGCGATGGTTAGGCTTTTTAAAAACAGGAACTTTCGTTCGGCTGCGTTTGGATATTTCGGACACATGTGGGAACTCTATACTTTTTGGGCTTTTGTACCCATCATGATTGCTTATTATGGTTCAGTTCATGGACATGTTTACTGGCAGATATCGCTCTGGGCTTTTGCAATCATTGGCATTGGCGGCATTAGTTGCGCAATAGGCGGACATTGGGCTGTTAAATCAAATAGTAAAAAAGTGGCTTTGGTGTCATTAATTGGCTCAGGAATTTGCTGCTTGTTGGCACCAGTTATGTTCGACCTCCCGTTCTATCTTTTTATTGGACTCTTAATGGTTTGGGGACTCTTTGTTGTGTCCGATTCTCCGCAATTTTCAACCCTTGTGGCCCAATCATCAGATTCAAAATATGTGGCTACAGGATTAACCATTGTCAACAGCATAGGTTTTGCGATTACGATCTTCAGCATTCAGCTTGTCAACATGATATGGGCCCAATGGCAAAGCCCACTTGTATTTTTAGTATTGGGTGTAGGCCCATTGCTGGGGGTTATTTCCATTATACGATACGAATTGACCCCACAATCCTGAAACTCAATGACAAAAGAGCCGTGCAATAGGCTCTAAGGATAAACGAATCTATTAACTATGGAAACAATACTGATTATTTTGGGTGCGTTATGTATACTTGCCGGATTTATAGGCTCATTTTTGCCCGTTGTTCCGGGCACGCCGGTAACCTATTGTGGGTTGCTGATTTTACAACTGACCACACAACCATTCTCGGCTACTTTTTTAATTGTATGGGCTTTGATTGTTGCAACTATCATGATTTTAGATAACGTAATCCCAGCTTATGGCACCAAAAAATTCGGCGGATCGCCTTACGGGATTTGGGGAAGCCTGCTGGGTATGATTGTTGGGATATTTTTCTTTCCACCCGTCGGGATCATTATCGGTCCGCTTGCCGGCGCGTTTGCGGGAGAAATTATCGGCGGAAAAACTTCGGATCGGGCACTGAGATCAGCCCTTGGATCATTCGCAGGCTTGTTGGTAAATACGCTTATGAAAGTGATTGCAAGCGGAGTAATGGGATATTATTTTGTGGTAAGCGTTTTATGATGTTATAGCACAGCGGCCTCATTGACCTCTACCCAGTAGCAATCTGGATCCGGGAAATAGACTTGTCTTACTCCGTCGGTTCGGGTAGTAACTTTATTGGGCTTGCCTTTCGAATTGTGAGGTGTAACATTATGTGATTTCAAATGCTCAATAAAATCATCAAAATCAGCCAGCTTAAGGGCAAGATGCACACCCACATTGGTTTGCATTTTAATTGTTTCCCCTTCGACAAGATGTAGTTCAGTTCCATTCCCCAGTGAAAACCACCGGATATGAGGCTTCTTGGTGCGATTTTCTATTTCGTGTAGACCAAGCACATTGCTATAGAAAGAAGCACTTGCTTTAAGATCTCCAACTTTTATGGTGTAGTGATCAAAAGATAAATCAGGCATAATAGATATGAATGTCTTTGGGTATTGAAAACAATAAGATTCTATTCTGGTTTCTGTAAAATAATCACTCGATCAGCGGGGAATGCCACCGAGGCGTTCCAGTGATTTGCCAGCCAGTAGAAGGTGTCTTTGGTGTAAAAGGTGACGTGTGTGATGTCCAGCCGGTAGTGCCAGTCGGCGAAAAAGTTGACATCGTCTTCTGCTATTTTGGTCATAATACCGAAATATCCACCGGGGCGCAGGCATCCCCAAAGTCGGTCCAATTCCTTCCCGGGATTAAACAGATGCTCAACGACTTCGGTGGCTGTGATGAAATCATAGGTTTCTTCAAAGACGGAGTTGTCATCATCGTAAAAAGAATCGTAAATACGCATCTTGTGTCCTTCTTCTTCAAACATCAAATTTAAAGTGGGACCGGGGCCGGATCCGAAATCAAGCCCCTTGCTCTCGGGTTCTAATAAGTCGTTTAGGGGATCAAAAAGCTGGCTCAGAAAATTGCGGTAACCCTCATCTTCAGGGTCATTTTCATGCGTTTCATAGCGAGCAAATTCCTCGTTGCGATCGGGACGATCTTTGGATGGGGCAAAAATAAGCTGACAGTTTTCACATTGATAATAATCCGAAGCGTAATGCTCGGAGGTATCCTCATAAAAATGCTTAACGTTTGAGCTATCACAGAGGATGCAGGATTCGGGAATCACGAAACAAAAGTCAGTTAAAAGGGGTGGTTATAATGCCAAAGGTAAAAAATCAAATGGACTTCTTTTACAGGAATTAGACGAGGTATAAGAAAAGTAGAACAGAAGTAGAATCAAAGTTGGCATGAGCTTCCAGACCTCGTATTTTTAATTAAATTATCGGGAAAGAAAATCTTAGTACAGTGAAAATAACGATATCCAATTTATACGATGACCTTTCTAAGAGTATCGCCCATCTAAAAGAGGATAAGTCTACTATTCAGGGGGCAAGATCAATAGTTGAGAACGCCCTTGATCGCGATGAGCCGATGTATGGAATTAATACCGGTTTTGGGGCACTGGCCAATAAGCGGGTAGGGGGTAAAGAGTTAAAGCAGCTTCAACGTAATCTCATTTTGTCGCACTCCGTTGGGGTGGGTGAACTTATCCCAAAAGATATTTCGAGACTAATGCTGCAGTTGAAAATTCACGCATTGGGATTGGGAAATTCAGGGATATCTGAGGAGACCTTCGACCGGTTGATCTATTTCTCTGATCATGATTTGATTCCCGCCATGCCTGAAAAAGGGAGTGTGGGGGCTTCAGGTGATCTGGCTCCGCTGGCACATATGTCACTTCCGTTGCTGGGTTATGGATTATTTTGGAATGAGGAAGGTACCGATACTATTCCTGCTGAAAAGGCATTAGATGAGCATGATTTAGAACCTCTTGACCTGCAACCTAAAGATGGCTTATCGTTGATCAATGGTACACAGCAGATGGGAGCGTATGGAGCTTATGTACTCGAAAAATCTCTTAGTTTGTTGAAGGCCGCTGATCTGGTTGCAGCGATGAGCCTGGAGGCGCTACAGGGAAGTATCAAGCCATTTGATGAGCGCATTCACGAAATTCGTCCCCATAACGGGCAACAAGAAGTGGCTCGGAATGTACGAGAGCTTTTAGTTGAAAGTGAGATTTTGGAGTCGCACCGCGATTGCGGAAAAGTACAGGACCCGTACTGCCTGCGATGCGTGCCACAGGTGCACGGAGCCAGTCGGGATGGATTGGAATATTCTCGCAAGACCGTAGAAACTGAACTCAACTCGGTAACCGATAATCCGCTGGTATTTGAAAATGGAGATATTATCAGTGGCGGGAATTTTCATGGGCAGCCGTTGGCACTGGCGCTTGATCACGCCAAGATTGCGCTGGCAGAACTGGCCAGTATTTCTGAGCGACGAACATACTTGTTGCTAGAAGGTCATGATGGGTTGCCGGAGCTGTTGATGGAAGAGACAGGCATCAATTCCGGGTTTATGATTCCGCAATATACTTCGGCGTCGCTGGTATCAGAAAACAAAGTGCTTTGTCATCCTTCTTCGGTGGATTCTATTCCCACCAGCTTGGGGCAGGAAGACCACGTGAGTATGGGCAGTATAAGCGCGTTGAAGCTGCTGGAAGTGTATCAAAATGTGGAACAGGTGCTGGCAATTGAGTTGTTTACGGCCGCGCAGGCGCTGGACTTTCGCAAGCCGTTAAAGCCGGGGCGCGGAGTAGAAATTGCCCATGAATTTGTCCGCGATGCCATTCCTCATGCCGAGGAAGATCATTATTTTAAGGACGATATTAGCAAGGCGGTAGAGCTGTTACAGAGCCGCAGTATGGTTGAGGAAGTAGAAAGACAATTAGTAAAGTTGAAGTGATTTTTTAAGATATGTCCCTTGCAAAAAGTGTTTTGACTATCGTTTTTACCAGCTTTGTACTGGTAAATTGCCCCACGTCGCCTCAATTTGAAACACAGAATGGCAAAGAATTAGCAACAATAGGAGTCCCCGAATTTGGTGGTCATTTGTTTTGGCCAGCAGATGATGAAATGTTCTTTGTGGGTGGTTCTGGTTTTTATGCGATTAATCCTTCATCGAAAGAAATCAACGAGATATTAAATTCGGAAAAAATTCCTACCAGTTCTCTCCTAAATGGCAGAAATATTGTATACGCTACAGTTGTACTATTAGAGGATAAGTACAAGATTTATTATCTGACAGATGAGCGAGAAACCGGATTTAGATTTAATAGGGGAAGTTTATATGAGTTAGAAGAGGGAAAAGAGCCGCAGAAGATTATTGCAAATATTACACATGCCAAAGTTTCAAATGATGGTTTGCGTGTTGCCTATGTTCGGTCCGGAGAGAAACGGCTGAATGATTCGCTTTTTGTTTATGATATTGAATCGAAAGAGTCAAAATATGTGAGAAAGGCTTTGCCGTTAACGTTTTCTGCAGATAATAATATGTTACTTGTTGATGCTCCAGAAGAACAATTTCAGTTAAGTACAATAGATTTAGTAACCGGCGAAACCACTTCACTAAATTTTGACAATAAATACCTATATCAACAAAAAGAGTTAGCAATTTCTTGGAATGCGAAATTTCCGATTATTGCCTTTGCAGAAGACAGAGAACAGTTCGGAGAAGATGGCAGTGCTTTAAAAAAGTGGGATGGTGAATCCGAAACAATAGAAAAAATTTGGGGCTTGCCTGAAAAGGAATCATTTAGTTTAAGCTTACCTATTGCGTGGTCGATGGATCGAAGTATGATTGCCAAGTGGACAAATCGTTGCTATGAAGGGTTAATTGGCAACTGTGCAAAACGGAGATTTACTTTGCATGTTATTCAGAATGCTTCGGGTTTATCGGAAGCTGTCGCGAAGACAGCTGTTAGTGGAGCTTCTTTGGCCTTTTCCCCAGATGGATCAAAGCTTGCCTATACGACATCAAACTCATCTGCAGGTGAAATGAAGTTATATTTAATAAATACTAATTAAGCGTTTCTTTTATAATGCCAATACTTAAAAACATCGGATTTTTAGCAACGTGCAAAGATGAAGGGGAGCAGGGGGAGATCCATCCGATAAAAAATGCGGCCATTGCTTGGCAAAATGATACTATTTCGTGGGTAGGTTCGGAATCTGACCTGCCTTCAGAATATAATAATGAAGAAGCATTTGATGCCGATGGAAAATTGGTGATTCCCGGTCTCATTGATTGCCACACGCATCTGGCATTTGGGGGATGGCGTTCTGATGAGTTTGCGATGCGCGTGCAGGGCAAAAGCTATCTCGAAATTGCTAAAGCAGGCGGTGGAATTCTGTCGACCGTTAAAGAGACACGTAAGGCCAGTGAAGATGAGCTTTATGAAAAGGCATTTGGGTTTTTGAAAGAAATGGCCAAGCTTGGAGTTACCACGGTTGAGTGTAAAAGTGGTTATGGGTTGTCGTTGGAAGATGAGATGAAAACGCTGCGCGTATATCAACGATTGGCCGAAGATCAGCCGATGCATATTATCTCTACCTTTTTGGGGGCGCATACTATACCCCCGGAATATAAAGATAATCGGCAAGCGTACATCGATTTGGTGATTGAAGAAATGATTCCGAGAGTAGCCGAGAAAGAGTTGGCTGAATTTTGTGATATTTTCGCCGAAGACTCGGCTTTTACGATTGAAGAGTCGCGACGAATTCTAACGACTGCAAAAGCAGCGGGGTTAACGCCCAAGCTGCACGCTGATCAGCTTACTTCTTGTGGTGGAGCTGAATTGGCCGCGGAGATGGAGGCGGCCAGCGCGGATCACCTTGAAAAAATTTCGGATAAAGGAATCGAGGCTATGGCAAAAGCGGGTGTTGTAGGCGTGACGCTACCGCTGGCTTCGCTATATACACAGGAGGAACCACTCAACTGCCGAAAGCTGGTGGATGGAGGTGTTGAAGTAGCTGTGGCTACAGATTTTAATCCGGGTTCGGCACCGAGCTACGATCTGCCGCTGGCAATGATGTTAACCTGCAACCAGGGACGATTAACGCCTGCCGAGGTATTGAAGGGAGCGTCCATATATGCAGCCAAGGCAATTAAACGGGATCTCAAGCTGGGTTCCATCGAAAAGGGGAAATTAGCCGACTTTGCTATTATTGATGCGCCGGACCCAAATTTTTGGATGTATCATTACAAAGGAGGACAGTGTTTGAGAAACTTTAAAAAGGGACGAAAACTATATGAAAAATCCTCATAAAATATAGGGTTTCCCCTACATGGTTTTTGGAACCACATACGTCTTTGAGTTGTAGAAATACATCATGCCACAACAACCTTAAAAGGGAGGATATTATGACACCAAAGACAATGAAAAAAATGAAGAATGCTGTTGCGTGGTTTGAAATCCCCGCCAAGAAATTAAGCAGAGCAAAAAAATTCTATGAGTCTATCTTTGATATCAAGATGGAAGATATGGAGATGGATAATGATCTAAAGATGACCATGTTCCCGGTTGAGGCAGGAGGAGTGGGTGGAGCGATCTGTGAACACAGGGAATTCTATAAACCTAGCCATGAGGGATCTTTGGTTTACATCAGCGCCAACCCTGATCTGCAGAAAGTGCTGGATAAGGTTGAACGAAATGGGGGCAAGATCATCCAGAAAAAGACGATCATAACCGATGAGTATGGTTATATGGCTATTATCGAGGATACGGAAGGCAATCGCATAGCCCTGCATTCTGAGCATTAATTAATAACGGGAATGGCTGATATTGGGAAAATGCTGTCAACAAAATGTTGATAGCATTTTTTGTTAAAGAAATAGTATCGTTAGTATTAACGAACTCATTAGCAAACAAGTACGATTGTTGTGGTTGCTACGATACTCTTTTTTATTGCCGGACTTTTATTACTTATTGGCGGAGCCGAACTGTTGGTCCGTGGTGCATCTGCGCTGGCTGGTCGCTTGGGCATGACCCCACTCGTTATTGGGCTAACGGTGGTCGCTTTTGGTACCAGTGCTCCGGAACTTGCTATTAGTTTGCAGTCGGGAATTGCCGGAGAAGATGCTCTGCTGCTAGGCAATGTAATTGGCAGCAATATTTTTAACGTGCTGTTTATTTTGGGTATTTCAGCCATGCTTGCCCCATTAATTGTCTCCAAAAATCTAATTAAGCTTGATGTCCCACTGATGATTGGAGCTTCAATCCTGCTTTATTTTTTCGCCTGGGATGGGACAATAAGCCGAATTGAAGGGGGGATTCTGTTTGTTTTGTTATTGACATATATTGGATTTTTGATTTACGATGCCCGAAAACAACACAATGCCCAATCAAAAGACGAAAGTACTCAATCCGCCGAATCAAAAAGTCGCTATTGGGTTTGGGATGCAGCATTTGTTATTGCCGGTTTTGTCCTCTTAGTAATTGGAGCCCGATGGTTGGTTGACGGGGCCGTAAATTTTGCTGAATATCTGGGAGTTAGCAGCCTTATAATTGGATTAACCATCGTTGCTGCAGGGACTTCTCTGCCCGAGGTTGCTACGTCGATATTAGCAAGTATAAAAGGAGAACGCGATTTAGCTGTTGGAAATATCGTCGGCAGCAATTTATTTAATATCATGTGCATTATTGGTTTAACAGCCATCATACTACCCGGTGGCATTGTGGTACAGCCGGGGGTAGTGGGATTTGATATCCCTGTGATGATTGCAGCATCAATTGTTTGTTTGCCCATTTTTATTACGGATAGTTTGATCAGCCGTTGGGAGGGGATCTTCTTCTTGGGATACTATATTGCTTTTACAGTATATTTGATTTTAACAGCTACCGAACATCATTTGTTGCCCTATTTTAATACTGCTATGGGATGGTTTGTACTGCCCATGACATTAATGACGGGGCTTTTTATGTTGGTTAGAGAATGGAAAAACGGAACAAGGAATATTTAAAATGTCGTTATTAAAAGAAGTATCTATAGATATCCCTAAAACAGTAGATAACGATCCGCGAATTGGTCAACTTATTGAATCTAATCTCGGAAAGAATGATACTCCCCGGGCAGTAATTATTGGTTTTCCGTCGGATAAAGGGGTAACCATCAATGGAGGGCGTGCTGGTGCTGCTGATGCTCCCGAGGCTATTCGTAAGCAGTTATATAAAATGACCCCGAACCCTGAAACCCATGATGCCTTCGTAGATGTGATAGGCAATATGCGGGATGTAGGGGATATAAATATTCATTATGAGGTGGAAGAGGATCAGCAAAATTTGGGTAAGGTGATAGCCGGTTTTTTAGAGGAGGGAATAATTCCCATTATTCTTGGCGGCGGACACGAAACGGCTTTGGGACATTTTTTGGGATATGCAGAAGCGGAATTGAAAACGGCAATCTTTAATTTAGATGCTCACACCGATGTTCGTCCGCTAAAAAAGGGACAAGCACATTCCGGGTCGCCTTTCCGGCAGGTTATAGAACATGAAAGGGAATGTGGTGAAATGTATTTGGTGGCGGGATTGCAGCCTCAATCTGTAGCACAATCTCATCTGCATTATATAAAAGAGAGCGGTGGTGAATATCTATTAAGAGATGAAACCAATATCACCTCAATTTCGGGATTATTTCATCAACACGAGAGTGAAAGACTCATGGTAACGTTTGATATGGATGCCGTTGATCAATCACAGGCGCCGGGCGTGAGTGCTCCCTGTGTAAATGGTTTGCCTTCCGATTTGTGGCTGACGGCTGCATACCTGGCCGGACGAAACGAACAGGTCACCTCATTTGATTTGTCAGAAGTTAATCCGCGCCACGACCGCGATAACCAAACGGCAAAGCTGGCTGCGGTGACGATCTGGAATTTTTTGTTGGGGTTAAGTGAGCGGAAGTAGGACAGGGGATTTCTGTTATTGATCTGATTTATATGGACTGGATTAGAACGTAAAGACCTATCAAAGCAATAAAATATACCTCGGTACTATTCTAATTAGTTTCTTATTCGGATTAATTAAATGATCATGGAACCTTTGCTTGTGGTTATATGGTTAGTGCTGCATTATTAGGCAATACATAAGCAAAAAAGATTTCTATGTATATATTGCAGCAAGAGCAGGTATTGGAAACTTCGGCGGATGAGCTTTGGAAGTTTATATCCAAACCGGCAAATCTAAATGAGATTACGCCCCCAGAGCTTGACTTTACGATTATCAGTGAGGTGCCGGAGAAAATGTATAATGGGTTGCTGGTTGAGTATGATGTTAAGCTGCCATTGTTGGGGCACTCAGAATGGATTACTGAAATCAAGCATATTATCCCCGGAAAAGAGTTCGTCGATGAGCAGCGGATAGGTCCGTACCGGTTCTGGTATCACTATCATAAAATTGAAGAGGCAGAATCGGGAGTAAGGATGATTGATCAAGTAAATTACGTACCGCCTTACGGAGTACTGGGTAAAATTGTAAATAAGTTACTGATTAGGAATAAGCTGCACGATATCTTTGAATATCGAAAGCAGGTTCTCCATCAGCGGTATAACAATTGAACCCCAAACTGTGAAAGAAGTAAGTGTCATCCCGAACTTGGTTCGGGATCTGTAACGATAGATGCTGAAGCAAGTTCAGCATGGCATTGTGGCTAAGGCCTAATTTTAATATCAATTTTTTCCGTGGGATCTTGCTCTTGGTTTCGGATAGCGAGCTGCTGAATTACATTATTGGACAACTCGACAAACTTTTGAGCTGATTTCGTTTCCATATCTCCCAGTACAATAGGCTTGCCCTCGTCACTGCTCTCACGCACTTTCTGTTCCAGGGGGATTTCGCCCAGGAAGTTGGTTCCCATGCGCTCAGCTAGATTGCGAACCCCATGTTTGCCAAAGATATAGTATTTCTTATCCGGCATATCTTCGGGGATGAAATAGGCCATATTTTCAACCATGCCTAATACCGGGACATTCACTTTCTTGAACATAGCCACTCCTTTTCGGGCATCATCAAGGGCCACATCCTGTGGCGTAGAAACGATAACAGCACCGGTCAGCGGAACGGTTTGTACCAACGTCAGCTGGATATCGCCCGTTCCGGGAGGAAGGTCTAATACCATATAGTCGAGTTCGCCCCATTCCACTTCATTCATAAATTGTTTGACCGCACTTGTTACCATGGGCCCGCGCCAGATCATAGCCTGATCGGGGTCAACGAGCATTCCCATAGATAGAAAGCGGACGCCGTATTTTTCTTTGGGGATAAGTTGTTTTTGAGTCGTAATATTGGGTCGTCCGTGAGCATCCATCATCGTAGGAATACTGGGACCATAGATATCTGTATCCAAGAGTCCAACTTTGGCGCCCGTACGGGCCAATCCACAAGCGAGATTAACGGCTACGGTAGATTTTCCTACTCCACCCTTGCCAGAAGCAACTGCGATAATATTCTTAACGCTCGAAAGGACTTCCTCATTCTCATCTTCTTGCTGCTCTTTTTTCTTTCGATGACCTTGCCCCGGGAATTCGCCCTTATCTTCGTTATTTCGGAATTTTGAAATATTTACGGCCGTCGTTATATCAAGGACGGCATCTTCATCCACGAATTTGCGAATCGCATCTTCACACATATCCTTAAGCTTGGATTCCAGCTCGGGATCCTTGTCCGGAAGATCAATCGTGAAGGTGATGAACGAATCCTGAACAATAAGATCTTCGATCATATCAAGGGTGACCAGATCTTTGTCCATCTCAGGATGCATCACATGGGTAAGTGCCGTACGTACTTGTTGCTTGTTAATGGCCATTGAGTAAAAGGTGTTCTGTTGCAGCTAAATTTTACAGTCTTGAAAGATAAGGATTTCTTCCCGGATGCTAAACGATTATTGCTGACAAAGAATTCAGTGCAATTGCCAGATTTACTGTCATGGAAGTTAAATTATACTATTCTGCGAGTGATTTTATGCTTACGGTTTAGATAGCCAAAAATGGAGCGGCAAAATCATTCTCAATTCTATAGTTAAATCCGTATTTTGGGCGACTGGAAATTCATATGATGTTAAATATAATGATGTTATTCTGTACGAGTGTGGAATGACATTAAAAGCAAAGTAATTGATGTTAAAACGAACGCCCTTTTACGACCTTCATGAACAAGCCGGAGCTAAGCTTATCAACTTTGGCGGATTTGAGATGCCCGTGCAGTACGACAGTATCCGCAAAGAACACAACGCCGTGCGCGAAAATGTGGGGATGTTTGACGTATCACATATGGGCGAATTTTATGTGACAGGCGATGAGGCGATGGATTTAATTCAACACGTAACCATAAACGATGCCTCAAAATTGGTGCCCGGCAAGGCACAGTACTCTGCGATGTGCTATAAAGATGGCGGCATTGTTGATGATCTTTTGGTGTATATGCTTGGAGAGAAGGAGTATATTTTGGTAGTGAATGCTTCCAATATCGAGAAAGATTTTGAGTGGATTGCCGAGAACAATTCGTTTGATGCGGAGCTGACTAATCTGTCTGATGATACGTGTTTGTTGGCAGTTCAGGGACCAAAATCCGTAGAAACGCTGCAAAAGCTTACGGACACCGACCTTTCGGCTATAAAGTTCTATACCTTCGAAGTGGGCACTTTGGCCGGTTATGATAATGTGACGCTGTCGGCGACTGGTTATACTGGGGAAAAGGGATTCGAGCTTTATTTTAATAAAGATCACGTTGATCCTGAAGCTATCTGGAATGCCATTATGGAAGCGGGCGAAGAGTTCGGGATTGAGTCCTGCGGGCTCGGAGCTCGGGATACGCTTCGTCTGGAAAAGGGATTTGCGCTTTACGGCAATGATATTACAAAAGGTACGCATCCGCTTGAAGCACGTATGGGTTGGCTTACCAAGTTGGATAAAGGTGATTTTGTTGGTCGCGATGCGCTTCTCAAGGCAAAGGAAGAAGGACTTTCACGAAAACTGGTTGGCCTTACTATTGATGATAAGCGATCTATTCCGCGAAAGGGTTATACTATTTTTGATGAGGAGGATAATGAGATAGGCTTCGTAACTAGCGGTTCTCGTTCTATCACGCTGGGCACTAACATTGCTATGGGGTATGTGGATATTAACTACACTGATGAGGGATCATCGGTTTTTGTAGAGATCCGAAACAAAAAAGCCGAGGCTACAGTAACAAAGCCACCGTTTGTAAAATAAAAAGTGGTTGCAGAAGGGAATAGCTACTAATATATCAACTGGGAAAAACAGAGACTACGACATTATTTATAGGATATGATAAATCAAATTGATGTATTTTCATCGGCCCACTCTTTTAAGGAAGAGGATATTCGCGACAAAGCAGTGGTGATGATTGATGTACTGCGGGCCAGCTCAACGATGGTTACGGCATTGCAAAATGGTGCGAAGGGCGTTATTGCGGTTGAAGATATGGATGAAGCCAGCAAGATTTCGCATAATCTGGATGCGGAAAGCTTTTTAATGAGTGGTGAAAAAAACGGCGTTACCATTGAAGGATATGATTTGGGAAATTCCCCATTGGAACATACCAGGGAAGTAGTAAATGGCAAGACGATCATCCTCAACACCACGAATGGCACAAAAGCAATACGGCGGTGCAGTTTGGCTGACCAAATTATTGTAGGTTCTTTTTTAAATCTGAATGCCATTGTTGAATATTTGCAGAGTCTTGATGAAGAAGTGCTGCTGGTGTGTGCTGGGTGGCGTGGCCGACTTTCACTGGAGGATATTCTTTGTGCCGGGAATATTATTTACGAACTTTGTGGAGGGAATTTACCAAATGAGGCCAGAGACGGAGCAAAAGTTGCTTTTGGTCTTTATGAAAAATTTAGGGATGATATAGAAAATAGCATCAAATCATCGAATTACGCGGTACGCCTCAAGGATATTGTAAGCAAAGAGGACCTTGAGTATTGTTGTCAACGCAGTATTACGGATATTTTACCGGCACTTAATGAAGGAATCATTACAGATATAAATGGCTAAAAAAAGTAGTTCAGATAGTTTTTTGGGAGGCCTTTCGGAATCCCGGAAAATGGAAATACTGGGGATTTTGGTGATGGCCGTCGGCGGCCTGCTTGGGTTTAGTATAGTTACGTACAACCCGGCGGATTATACCCTGATCCAATCGCTATCGACCGATAGTTTGTTTGCGCTGGATCAAGGTCCGGCTCTCCGCATCCAAAATGGATTAGGCGTTATTGGAGCTTATTTAGCCCACTTCTTTGTCCACCTGCTTTTTGGATATATGAGTATCATCATGCCGCTTATTATCGTAGGATACGGCTGGTTTGTTTTTAGAAATCGGGATGTTGGCCTAATGCTGTGGCCTACGGCTTATGGCATCTGGAGCATGGTATTGTTATCGACTATTTTGGGATGGCTGAACACTAATTATGAATGGGTTGAGTCGGTATGGAATGGTTCGGCGGGATATTATATGGCTCGTATCCTGCAAAATATTACAGGGATTGGCTCTATTATTATTCTGTCGGTATTGCTGCTAACAACTTTCCTGGCACTGCTTGATCGCGACCTTCAGCATACCGTAGAACGTGTGAAGGATTGGATTGAGAATGTCAAGCAATCATATGCGGATTGGAAAGAGCGCCGACGCCAGAAAAAAGAGAAAAAAAGAAAGCAAAAGCAGGAGGAAGCCGAGCAAAAAGAGATTGAAAAGCAGCGTCAGGCCGAGCAGCAGATGCGTGAAAATGCTCAACAATCAGAAAAAAAGCAGACTAAGACCCAAACAGAAACGAAGGCCGAACCTGAAGAAGAGGAGCCTGGATCCCGTTCAATTGATGATATTGTAGAGGAATCGCAGAAGCGCGATCGAGAGCGAATGCGACAGGAAAAAGAAGAAGTGCAATCACTTGATCAGCGTCCCCGTGCCGATATTGAAAAGAAGAAGATTGCGGAGGATGAAGAAGACGATGTTGATATTTCGGTGTACGTGGGCGAAGGCGATGAGCAGGCTGATGAGAAAGAGCTGGATAAACAGAATAAGGATAAAGCCAAGGAAGTTCCCAAGGTTCGCTATAAGTTCCCGACTATAGATCTGCTGGATTCACCTCCCAATGAAGGAAACGAAGTTGACCTTGATGAGATCAAGGAGAATAAGCGCATTATTCTCGATAAGCTGAAGCGCCATAATATTGAAATTCGTAGCATTAATGCGATTGTTGGTCCCACAGTTACGCTTTATGAACTTGATCCTGCACCGGATGTCAAAATCAGTAAAATTGAAAGTTATGCCAACGACCTGAAGATGGCTACAGCGGCGAAGGGACTGCGTATTATGGCCCCCATTCCTGGCCGATCTGCTGTAGGAATTGAGGTGCCAAATGGATCGCGCGAAACAGTCTTTATCAAGTCGGTGATTAACACTAAGAAATTTGTAGAAAGTGATTTTGAGCTGCCGGTGGCATTTGGTAAAACCATCGAAAACGAAGTGTTTATGGTGGATCTGACCAAGATGCCGCACTTGCTTATTGCAGGGGCCACGGGATCGGGTAAAACGGTAGGTATCAATACGATTATTACGTGTCTGCTGTATAAATGCCATCCCGATGATTTAAAATTCGTGATGATTGATCCCAAGAAGATCGAGTTGTCATTGTTTCAGAAAATTGAAAAACACTTTTTAGCTACGCTGCCGGGCGCAGAAGAACCTATTATTACGGATACCTCTGCAGCGAAGGAAACGCTTGAAAGTCTAACCAAAGAGATGGACGAGCGCTACGACTTGCTCAAGGATGGTATGGTCCGTGATATTCGTTCTTATAACGAAAAGTTTGACAACGGTGATCTCGATGAAGACGAAGGGCACCGTCATCTGCCTTATATCGTGGTGCTTATAGATGAGTTGGCTGATTTGATGATGACAGCCGGGAAAGATATTGAGGAGCCGATTGCCCGATTGGCTCAGCTGGCTCGTGCGGTAGGTATTCACTTGGTAGTGGCAACACAGCGTCCATCGGTGAATGTGGTTACGGGTACGATTAAAGCCAACTTTCCCGCACGTATTGCGTACCAGGTGGCCTCAAAGGTTGATTCAAGAACGATCCTTGATACAGGTGGGGCCGATCAGCTTATTGGTCGCGGTGATATGTTGTTTACCAACGGCGGCGGCATGACCCGAATCCAGAATGCTTTTGTATCGACTGAAGAGGTGGAAGAGATTACTGATTTCATTGGAAATCAGCGGGGATACAATAATAAATACGAATTGCCTGTTTTAGAAGATGAAACCTCATCAAGTGGTGACATTCCTGATCCACTGGAGGACATTGATGAGCTTTTTGAAGCGGCTGCCAAAGTTATTGTGTTGCACCAGCAGGGATCGGTATCGCTGCTGCAGCGTAAACTTAAGATCGGCTATAATCGTGCCGGACGAATTGTTGACCAGCTGTATAATGCCGGTGTGGTTGGCCCTTACCAGGGCAGTACGGCGCGCGATGTGTTAGTTGACGATGAAGAAGAATTAGAAGAATTATTAGATGATCTTGAAGAATTTGAGCGATAGTTTAAATGTAGTTCTCATAGTAATAATTATTGGCTTGGGGTTGCCTTCGTTGGCTCTGGGACAGCAGTCCTATTTTTCAGACTTAAAACAGATATTTGAAGAGGGATCTGTTTTAAAGGCTGATTTTTATCATCAAACCGTAGACTCTTACACTCAGGATACGGTTTCCAGCAGTGGACGTATTTGGGTTGGAGGTCAAAAGTATAGGGTCGAGGCCGATAATAAATCTGTTGTTGTGGATGGAGAAACATCTATGGTATATGACGATGATAGAAATCGGGTTATCATTAGCAAATACGAGCCGGAAGATGACGACTTCGCACCTTCGCGAATCTTGAATGGAGTTGATTCTACATTTACGGTGCAGACTCAGGAAAAGCGAGAAGGTGATATATATATTTTGTTGTCTTCGGATGATCCTTTTGCGATCTATAAAGAAGTTGAAATCTTTCTTTCAAATAGTCTGGTACCCCAAAAGATTGAAGCAGTGGATCCGGCCGATAATGTAATTACCACTACCTTTTCTGGCGGTGAATTTATGGAGCCGGAGGAAGGAATGTTTATCCTTAGCTATCCCGAGAGCGCCGAAAAAGTTGACATGCGAAACTAACATATTGTTAGAGATTAATGTATAAAAAAATAATTAAGATTGGGCTTGCATTATCGCTGGGAGCCCTTTTTCTGTGGTTGGCATTTCGCAATGTACGGCTGCAAGAAGTGTGGGAATATTCAAAGAATATCCAGTTTGGCTGGTTGTTTCCCTTCGCGATTACAGCCCTGTTTAGTCATATTTTTAGAGCCGAACGCTGGCGCCTTTTTATTGAACAGGACAAGCAAGATCTTGACCGCATCACTTTGATTTCAGGGGTATTGGTTGGATACATGATGAACCTCGTTGGTCCGCGCTTTGGGGAGGTTTCCCGTCCGGTATATGTAGGCAAAAAGGAGGGGTTAAGCAGTTCCAAATTAATGGGCACAATTGTATTAGAGCGAGTAATTGACGTTGCGGTAATGGCATTTCTTATGGTGGTGGTTTCGGTGTATGTTATTGCCGATCTGAATTTACTGCGACAGATTTTTGGAGATGAAACCATTAATTTTCTCACGAATGAGTCGAGCTTGCTAACCTATTTGTGGGTGGCGTTTTTGCTGGCAGCTGTTATTGGCATTGGGTACTTGTTAATAAAGTTTGTAGTCTATCTCGGTTCAAGATTTGAAGTTCTTCGAAGGTGGATTTTTAAGGCTAAAAGGGCCTATATCATGTTTAGAAATGGACTTTTGGCAGCACGCGATGTAGAACGGTGGTGGTTGTTTATTATTTATACCGTTTTAATCTGGTTGTGCTACACTTTGATGACTTATATTCCATTCTGGATGTTTGATATGCAAGAGGCGTATAATCTGGATATGCTGGATGCACTCGTGATTACCGTAATTTCTGCCATCGGAATTGCTATTCCGTCGCCCGGTGGATTGGGAACCTATCACTATTTTGTAAAACAGTCACTACTGGTATTATTTGCCGTACCCGCAGTTACCGGTATCGCTTATGCAACGGTTACCCATGGAGTGATGGTGTTATTTGTTTCAAGTATAACGCCCATATTTTTATTCATTGATAAGCTTCGATCGACCAAGGCGGGTGAGCCGGTTGTTTGAATTTATCCCAAGGATTTTTTTGCTACATGTTAGGCCTTGTTGCAATTCGCTCCTTCTTTTTTCGTTATTCGAAACAGACGAACCCAAACCGGGTATAAAATTGTCTTAATTGAGACATTAATCGTTGCTAAAAAATTAGTACCTTTAACACTGATTTTAGAGCACCATAGCAGTAAAATTTATATGAAAGGGATATCAGCAATAGCATTTATTATCGTATCAGTTTTGGCAGCTAATCCCATAGCTGCTCAACAGCAACAGGATGCTGAATCGTCGATGTTGCCGGAGATTGATCCACAAGACATTGAAATACGCAGTCAGTTCCAAGCCCGATTCCCAGGGTTACGCCGACAACCTATTTTGGGATTTGACCCCAATCCGCGGGTATATCAAATCGATCCCAATCGGACACCCTTCATGGAAACACCTGAGCAGGTTGTCGCCAATCTTCCGGTAAGTCAGCTGTCTCGTCCCGAACCACCGGCCTATATGGCTTTTCCTTATTCTTCAACACAGAACGTATTTAGTCGGTTTGGCTTTGGAAGCTATGTAAGTCCTGAGGCTCATTTTTGGGGTTTGAAGCGTCTGAATAACAAGAGTTACATCGGCGGAGATTTTGATTATTCTTCATCAGATGGACACCTGGATAATCAAAACAGTAGCTTTCGCTTTTTTGATGCCAATGCAGAATACGCAACGAAGTTAAGCGAAAAAAGTCAGCTGTCATTAAACGGGGGATTCAAAACCAGTTTTAACAATATGTTTGATCTGCCCGCGACTACTATCCCGGGCGATGCTCGAAAAGAGTATAGTGGCATTAATCTGGGAACCGAATTCCGACATTTCAAAAATACCATTACCGGCTGGAAAGCTGATGCTAATATTCGTTATTACAATATTGATCTGAAAAATGCGGATGCCTTGACTGGGAAGAGTGAAGAGCGGGTGTATAACGTTTCTTTAGCTAAACGGTGGGCTGGTGGAAATACCGACGAAACGTTTACTTTAAAAGCGGGTGCCAAGGGTGGAAATTATGAAAATGCTATTGCTCAGGATTCCTGGCTGACCGCTCAGGGTGGCGTGGTGTATGAGCGCCAGTTTAATTATGCTACCGATATTAAGGTAGATGCCAGTGTCTATTATGCACAAAATAATGTGGATGATGATAACATATACATAGGTCCGGAGGTAACGGTAGAGCACCCGCTGCTGGATATACTCTCATTAAAAGTTACGGCCGGGGCTCAACCATATATGAAAACACTGGAGCAGCGACACACAGAGAATCGATTTTTGACGGTGGAAAATACGCTCCAGCACTCCTATCGTATGTACGGAAAAGGAGAAGCCAGTGTAGAATATACTGATGAGGGTGAGTTTAGCTTTGGATTTCAATACGAGGATATGTCGGACTATCCTATTTTCCTGCGTTCCGATAACGGGCAAACGGATGGAAATGGGAATCCCCTATATGAATTTTATGAAATGCAGTATCGGGATGCTTATAAAGTATCAGCCTATGCGAGTGTAGTGCATCAGATTATTCCCGAGAAATTGCAAGTGAACGGGAAGGTCTATTTACGGTCGCCTAAACTTAAAGGGGGCGGACGTATTCCGTTTGAGGAAAAAATAGGAGTAAACTCTGGCCTAACAGTGCAGCCTTTTGATGGAATTACTTTCGAAGGGTGGGCTGATTATGTAGGTTCACGAAGAACCTTTCAAGCGAATGAAAAGCTGGATAGCTTTATATTGCTTGGGGGTCAGCTGGATGTGCAAGTTACAGAACGATTTGGAGCCTATATAAAATTGGTGAACATCTTAAATCAGGATTACGAGGTTTGGCAAGGGTATAATGAGCGACCGTTTCAGGCGTATGGCGGGGTAACAGTAAAATTATAATTGCGATGGATAAAGAGTTTATCAAAGCTTTTTCTGAGGTTATACGTGAAGAGATAGCCCGGAAAAATGATGTATGTCTCGAAGGCGTTGGCCGATTCGAATTTGAACATCAAAAACAATTTCAAAAACAGTATGACAGCGGCCGGGTTGTGATGATGCCGCCCAAGGATACCATCACTTTTATTCCGGAAAATGAACTGGGGATATGATTATCGATAAGGAACAACTGATATCACTTCTTGAAGAAAAATCGGGACTTGAGCGCGAACAGGTTGAGACGCAGCTTTCAGAGCTGATAAATCGAATACAAAAAGCTGCTGAAGAGAACAAGGCTTTTGAGGTGGAAGGGTTTGGTACTTTTAGTATGGAAGGGGGAAGTTTACAGTTTGAACCCGGGGATATTCTTGAGACGGAGATTAACAACAAGTATGCGGGAATGAAACCCATCGAGCTTATTGGAGCGTTTAAAGAGCCCGAAAGTGATAAGGAAATTCCCGAAGTGGATATGACCGAGCCTGAGCTTGGTGATGTAGATACAGAGAATAAGTGGGCTTTTGATTCTGATGTTACCGAAGGAGAGCAAAAAGAACAAGAAGGCGAAACGATTGAGTCGGAGCCAGAGCTGGATGACGAAGAGCCTGAACCGGAGAAGGTTACGGAGTCAGAAGAGCTAGAAGAGGATCAGAAAGAGGCAGAAGAAGTTTTTGATGCCGTTTTTGGGACCACAGGTACAGAGCCGGAAGAAACGGAAACCCAAAAAGCTTCGGAGGCCAGTGAGCCTGCTGCAGAAATTGAAAAAGAAGAGCCGGGAGATCCTATTGGAACCATTATAGTTGCAGTAGTAGTGGTATTGGTTGTAGGGGTTGGCGGATGGCTGGTTTATGATTTCGGTTTTTCTGGAACAAGCAGTACTGAAGTGCCAACGACTTCTCCCCAAACCACAGAGACGGTGGACCCTGCTGATGACAATACGCAATCAGAGGAACAGTCTGGTCAAGACCAAGAGGCTGTGGAACCTGAGCAGTCGTCAGCAGTATCAACAGGTGAAGAAGATACTGGCAAGCAACTGGCCACTCAGCAGCAAGATCGTTATGGATTGATGGGGCAACCCAATCAAGATATTGCCAATGGTTATACCATTGTGGTACATTCTCTGCGTGATCACCAGCAAGCAGACCAAAATCGTCAGCAATTACAGGAGGCCGGCTATCGTGCTTTGATAAGTCAGGCTCAAGTTGAGGGAACAACCTATTATCGTGTGGGTATTGGCCAGTTTGAGACGGTCAGTAATGCACAAAAGGCGATAGGTGATATCCCGGAGCGATACCGAGATAATAATTTCATAAAAAGAATTCAATAACAGACTCGTAACTATATAAAATTATGCAAGCGTTATTCTTTTTTATTGTACAAGTGCAGACTGATACCGCAGCCGCTGATACATTAAGTATGGCTGCAGAACAAGAACAAATGTCGATGTTAGAACTGCTGGCTGAAGGCGGCGTACTGATGATCCCGTTGTTTATCCTGTCGATAGTAGCCATATATGTTATTGCCGAACGCTGGCGCTCGTTAAATAATGCGCAAATTGAAATCGATGGTTTCTTGCGAACCGTTGAAAGCATGTTAAAAGATGGTGATCGTCAGCGTGCACTCACTTACTGCGATGGCATAGATAAACCTTTGGCGCGCATCCTTAAGGCGGGTATTCGAAGATTGGGACGTCCCATAAGAGATATTGAGGATGCCATTGGTAATGCCGGTAAAAAAGAGATTTATCATCTGGAAAAACGGATGAATTGGCTGGCTACGATAGCGGGTGTTGCTCCATTGGTAGGATTCACGGGAACGGTCACTGGTATGATTGAAGCTTTTATGGACATACAGTCGCTGCAGGGAAATGTAAATCCAAGTGTATTGGCCGGCGGTATTTGGGAGGCCTTAATTACAACGGCAACGGGATTGATCGTAGGTATTATTGCCTATGGATTTTATAACTTCTTGTTGGGTAAAATCAATCGCATGGTTCATGAGCTGGAAAATGCATCAGCAGACTTTATCGACTTGCTGCAGGCACCATCAAACAAGAAAGAAAAAGAGCGTGAGAAGGTAGGATAATGGACTTTAGAAAAGATGATGACCGAATGGAGCCTTTGACGCTGTTTTCACAGTCGTCACTGACAGATATTGTATTGTTGCTCCTGATTTTCTTCCTGTTGACCTCGTCGTTTGTTACCAACTTTGGAATTAAGGTGGATATCCCCAAAGCAGAAACCGGTGCACAGACAGAGGCACAGTTAATTACCGTTGCTGTAACCAAGGATGGACAATTTTTTGTTGATGGAGAGCCCACCAGCAGCGGCATGCTGGCCTCGGCACTGCGTAAAGCCAGAGGAAACAAATCGCAGGCTACACTTGTTTTGAGAGCAGATAAGGATGCAATTATAGATAATGCGGTGCGCGTAATGAACATTGCCAAGGCGCTGGACTTACGAATTGTGATGGCAACAGAACAGGCATCCCGGTAATACAGAAACACGTTTATGGAGCAACCTGTATTCAATAACGAAGAAGATCGTTTTGCCCTTGCTGTAACGGGGGGAGTACACGTAGCTCTGGTTATCGTTTTTTTGCTGTATACCTTTTCTATTGAGTCGAATGTACGCCCATCTTTTATTGAGGTAGAATTTGGGGAGTTCCAAACCGGAACGCCTGCAGAATATGCAGAGCAGCAAGCAGAGCAGGTAGCAACACGTCCTAATCCTTCTGAGACAGAACCTGATAACCCGGAACCCGAAGAGCCTGAACCGGTTGAAGAACAACAAGAGTCTACAGAGGAAACTACAAAACCGGTAGATGCACCCGACCAAACCGAAGAAATTGAGGAAGAGCCGATTGAAACACCGGAAACGGATAAAGTAGATCCACAGGAAGACACCGAAACAGACGAGCCTAAAGATGTAACTATTCCGCCAAAAACGGAGGAAGACGAAGTACAGCAAGAGGGCGCTGAAACCAGCGGCGATGAGCAGGGGAATACCGGAGAACTTAATGCCGATCAGGGGACGGGGAATGAGCAAGAGAAATCGGCACCGTACGAACTCAACTGGGAGGGTGATATAGAACGAAATCCCATGGTGCAGCCCTTACCCGATAATACGACCGACGCCGAAGCAACTATTACTATTCGATTTGAGGTAAAGCCGGATGGTTCTATCGGACGGATTGTGCCGCTCAAAAAAATGAATCCGGAATTAGAACGAGAAGTAATGCGAACCCTTCGCAGTTGGCGTTTTTCCCAACTTCCTTCAGGAGTACCTCAGCAGTCGCAATGGGGTACGATTACCTTCCGCTTTGTATTAGAATAAGCAGTTTTTTTAGCATTACGTTGGAGTATTGAGCTAAGATCATGCTTTTAGAAAATAGATCCCTGTAAGCATTAAAACAATTAATAGATTGAACGGGTACAGTTTGATTTTATTCAGTTCGGATTATTAGACGATTATGAAATTTTTTACTTCGCAAATAAGCTACTTCCTCTCCAGCCGCAACACCAAGGTAAATATTAAGCGACTTCTGCGATTTTTGGGAGCACTTTCGGCCTTGATTGTTGCGTACAGCATAATTTTTCATTTCATCATGCTGTATGAGGGACAGCAGCATAGCTGGGTAACAGGATTTTATTGGACGCTTACGGTTATGTCCACACTTGGATTTGGGGATATCACCTTTACCAGCGATCTGGGTAGAGCATTTTCCGTTATTGTGTTGTTATCAGGTATGGTTTCGCTTTTGATACTACTGCCGTTTACCTTTATAGAATTTTTCTATGCTCCCTGGCTCGAAGCACAATCGAAAGCAAGAGCTCCCCGTGAATTGCCTGAGGACACTAAAAACCATGTGATCATCACACATCTCGATCCCATAACAAAATCGCTGATCGAGAAGCTGGATCAATATAATTATGAATATGTTTTATTGGTTACTGATTTACCCAAGGCTCTAGAGTTATACGATGAAGGGTACCGGGTGGTGTTTGGGGATTTGGATGATCCTGAGACCTATAAGCGCCTCCGCGTAGAAAATGCTGCCATGGTGGTTTCTATTGGCACTGATATGGTTAATTCTAATATCAGTAATACGGTTCGGGAACTGGATGAGGGAGTGACGATCGTGACCACGGCGAACTCTGCTGATTCTGTGGACCTGCTGAAAATGGCCGGTGCAGATCATGTTATTCAGCTGGGACAAATGATGGGTAAATCCCTCTCGCGAAGAACCATAAGCCAAGACTCACGTGTGCATGTTGTAGGACGTTTTGAAGAGCTGGTGATAGCGGAAGCCACTGCAGATGGCACACCATTGGTTGGCAAAACAATAGCCGACAGTAAATTACGAGAGGAGTTGAATATCAATGTGGTTGGTATTTGGGAGCGTGGTAAATTTATCAAGCCTACGCCAAACACAGTGATCCATAAAGAAAGCGTATTGCTTTTGGCGGGTTCGGTAGATCAGCTCCGAAGTTATGATGAGTATATGGCAATCTATGGATCCAATGATAAACCTGTCATCATTGTAGGAGCTGGACGAGTGGGACGTGGTACGGCTGAAGCATTTGAAGAGCGGGGAATGGATTATCGGGTTATTGAAAAAAATCCTGACCGTATTCGTGAGAATGAAAAATATATTTTAGGAGGGGGCGAAGATATTGAAATTCTGAAAAAAGCAGGAATAGATGAGGCTCCGTGTATTATTATGACGACTCACGATGACGACATGAATGTCTATCTTACAATTTATGCCCGTCGCTTGCGGCCCGATATTCAAATTATTAGTCGGGCTACCCTGCAGCGCAATGTTTCAACATTGCACAGAGCCGGAGCTGATTTTGTAATGTCTTACGCAACAATGGGAGCAAATGTAATATTTAATATCCTTGAGCGTAACGATGTTGTTATGATAGCAGAGGGGCTAAATGTATTTAACTTGGATACACCAAAGTCATTAGTTGGCAAAACCCTGGTAGAATCCAATATTAGAAAAGATACCGGATGCAGTGTGTTATCCATCAAGCAGAATGGACAACAGAAAATTAATCCTCATCCAGATACAAAACTAACCCCCGATAGCGGGTTAGTTTTAATTGGAAATGTAGAACAAGAGAGCCAGTTTATGAATCTTTATTTTGAAGAACGATAAGTAATAAGCCACCTAATAGTACCCATGTATAAAAAGAGCATGGATTTTTGGCCAAAAATTCTAAGGGTCCTTCCCAAACTGATATTTATCCTATAAAATGAAACCCTTTCATTTCAATAAAAGGGTTTAAATTTTTCAATCCTTTTTTTAACAAGTAAAATACTAACCGTAATTCGTACGCAGTCCTTTTTTTGCTTACGAACGGGTTTCTTGTAGTTCCTCAATGGCTTTGATAAGTGGATCGACACTGCCTCTTTTAAGACGATTGTTTACAGCTTGAGGGGTGATGTCAAGATGTTTAGCAATCATTTTTTGAGTGATATCAGCATCGATCATCATTTTCATGACCTCCTTCTCAGCCTCATTGCGTTTTCTATTCTGCATTTGTTTTCGGTTTAAAAGTTGTTTATTTATAAATTGAAAATTTGTTTATTCACATAATGTGAACTTATAAAATGTAGACATTAATACAAAGTGAATACAATATTAGAACGTATTAAAGAGGCGTATCATTTAGAGACTGACGCAGAAGTTGCAGATTTTTTAGATATCAATCCCAGTACCCTAAGCATGCAAAAGAACAGGGGAAGGTTAGATCTCAAGAGAATAATTGAAAGATGCAGTGACTTAAATAAAAATTGGTTGCTGGATGGTAAAGGTGAAAAAAGAGTTGTAGATGCAGCTAATGGTCAAACATTTATTCCTGTTTATACATCCCTGGATATAAAAAATATGAGGCCGGATTTTAATGCTAGTCCAAAGGCTGGGAATATCTATACCAATATTTCAAATAAAATTGATGGGTTTCCGGACTCTAACAGCTTAATAGGATATGTAAGCTCGGGTAATGGAATGGCGCCAACAGTAAAAGAAAACGACATCGCAGTTATTAACCTCGAAGGGGAGCCCACCGATGATGCAATATTTCTTATCGCTTCATCTCAGGAAGCTTGGTTACAGCGTCTGCAAAAGGAAGAAGATAAGGTAGTTGCCCAATCCGAGAATGGAAAGGATAGTCCCATCGAAATTAGCGTAAGTGAAACCCACCACTGTATTGGGAAATTGATTTGGATATTGCGGAGGGTGTAGGAATATCTTAAGTTGATAAAAATAATGGGTCAGGGAATAGTAGTTTCAGAAAAGTTCCCAGACTTCTAAAAGGGCACATCTTTAGGCAAGAACTAAACTGAAGCTTTGGATATCTTGTGTAGTTAAAAATCTAAAAATAGCCCTGATTTCTATGAAATTACCTTTTCATGCTCTTTTGTTTTTTGTTGCGACATTAGTTGTTGGTTGCAGCGACAATTCGACTAATGTTGGTGATCCGGGAGATACTATTGATATACCTGTAGCATTCGAATGCGTTGATGGATTATCAAATGATAGGTATGAATGCAATAACATTGATTTGGTAGCTACTGTATCACCCGAGAATTTGTTGGCCGAACCGTTGGATGATGGACAGGCTTTAAATGATATCTGGGGATGGACAGATCCGGAAACGGGTACCGAATATGCATTGGTAGGGCTCGTCGGCGGCGTTGCATTTGTCGATCTTTCGACCCCATCTGAACCGCAGGTTGTTGGAAAATTGGAGGAGCCCGAATCTGTTTCGGGTACATCCGGTAAAACAAGTAGACGTGCTGAGTTAATGCATGAAGAAAAATCCTCATGGCGCGATTTCAAGGTGTATCAAAATCACTTGTATGTAGTAAGTGATGCTCAGCCCCACGGCATGCAGGTTTTTGATTTAACTCGGCTCAGAGGAGTAGAAGATCCACCTGTGACGTTTCAAGAAGATTATCATTACGATAATTTTGAAAATGCCCATAACATTGCCATTAATGAAGGAACGGGGTATGCATATGTAGGTGGTTCAGACACTTATGGAGGAGGATTGCATATCATTGACCTCCAGAGTCCACTCGATCCTCAGTTTGCTGGATTCCACAGCGACAGCACCGTTGGTTTCGATTCAACGGGATATGTACATGATACACAGTGTGTAGTGTATGATGGCCCTGATGCTGATTATCAGGGGGACGAAATTTGCATGAATTCCAGCGAAACCCATTTGGTGATAGCTAACGTAACCGACAAAGAGCATACTGAGACCATTGCAAAATCATCCTATGAAAATAATGGGTATGCTCATCAAGGATGGTTAACAGAAGACCACCGTTACTTTTTACTCGATGATGAATTTGATGAGGCACAGAACGGAATTAATACACAAACGTACATCTGGGATGTGCAGGATCTTGATAATCCTGAGTTGATTGGAGTACATGAAGCAAATACACCGTCCATCGATCACAATCAGTATATCAAGGGCAACTACACCTACCAGGCCAATTATACGGCGGGACTTCGCATATTAAGTCTCGATAATATCGGAGATGGAGAGCTCGAGGAAGTAGCCTACTTTGATACGTTTACTGATAATGATAATCGATCTTTTGATGGTGCCTGGAGTAACTATCCATTTTTTGAAAGTGGGATAGTTATTGTTAGTGATGTTACAAATGGTTTGTTTATACTTCGTCCCACGTTATAACTGATTAATTAAAAGCATCATATTGTGAATAGTACTAACACCTTTACCCTCATTGTTATAAGTGTATTTCTCCTTGGTACTTCAGTTGGTTTTGCACAGCCTGATACACTGAGTAAAGAGAATCAGATAAAAGCTGCTGTTAGTCCTGCACCTGATGGAATGAAAGAAGGGGCCAAGGTTTTAGGCTACAATGATGATGGGGAGCTGACTACCTTGCGTAAGGGATCAAACCAGCTAATTTGTATTGCAGATGATCCCCGACAGGATAATTTTCATGTTTCATGCTATCACAAGGCTTTAGAGCCATTTATGAAAAGAGGACGAGAACTAAAAGCCAAGGGGTTGTCACGAGAGAAAGTGGATAGTATACGCCACAAGGAAATTAAAGAGGAAAAAATTGAGTTGCCCCGAAAACCGATGGCACTGTATTCACTGACAGGTTCAAAAGATGGATTTGATTACAAAACTGGGATGGTTAAAAACGCCTCCCCGCTTTATGTGATTTACATTCCGTATGCTACTGAAGAGTCCACCGGATTATCCAAGAAACCGGCAAGCAAGGGAGCACCCTGGATTATGGAACCGGGCACCCCGTGGGCACATATTATGGTGATGACGGGTCGAGGTATGTAGAAGTGGTTTACTCTTAAAAAGAACGTCTCATCTTTTGCAAGGTTAAACTAATTTAGGCCTATTATAAAATAATTAGATAATCTTAAAGTGGTTGACTTTTAAAACTCATATCGTAACTATTAGGGTGTTCTAGAGAGTAGACAAAGAGTAAAAAATCAAGTTTTAGGTAAGTAGGCTAATATGGGTCAGTGGTTCACACGGATTGCTACTTCTACGATATTTGTGCTTTCGTGCTTTTTTCTTTTCGGAGGTACAGATTATGATCCCGAACCGTTAACATATGAAGTGAAGCCGGGAGATACCCTCTACGGAATTGCCGCAGAGTTTGGTAATTTTATGTGGTGGGTTGAAATCTATGAGGCGAATGAAGAGAAGATCGAAAATCCCAATTTGATCTTTCCCGGCCAAGAGTTACAGATTCCCTCCTTTGTTGTTCAAGCTTTTAAAGTCCCAGTAACGATGGATGAGGTTGATCGTGTGTTGTCAATGGACAAGAAATTTGGGCATCAGGAAAAAGAGGCGAAGAATGAAAAGAAGCTTAAAAAGTTCCGAAAAGCCTTTGATAAATTAGTTGAGAAAAAAGAAAGAGAGAAGAAAGAATCTGAAGTCGATGATTATGAGGGACTGGGATTAGGCGGTTTAATACTGGATGAAACCCGCAGCAAAATGGGCAGCAATTTCTATTCTGTATTCTACAAGCACTGGGAGGATCCCAAGAACGCACAGAATTTTACGATTACCGTTTCGGAACAGCCCATGCCCTCTCGGGGAACGATGGTACAGGTTGAAATTGATAACCAGCTTGTTTTCAAGAATCGCTTGGAGCCGCGCTATTATAAAACAGAACAGGCGGCTAAGCAGGCAGTAAAGATTTGCCAGCGCAGACTCCAGCGAATCGCAGCAACACAAAATGAAATGGCAGGCTATTAATCATGAAAAGATTAGTTACTACATTTTTCACAACAGCTATGCTGGCCGGCTTGATGCTGATGTCTCCCGGGCAGGCAGAAGCTCAGGACTTTGTTTATCAGCCGAAGAATCCTGCGTTTGGGGGATCATACGCCAACTACAGCTGGATGATGAACTCGGCAAACCAGCAGAATAAATTCCAGAGTAGCGGTGGTGGTTTCAGCAGAGATCCGCTGGCGAATTTTGAGCAGTCATTACAGCGCCAGGTATTGTCGCAGCTAACCCGACAAATTATTGGCGATCGCTTTGGTGAAGGAAATATTGATTTAAACGAGCGAAGTAACTTTGAATTTGGAGAGTTTAATATAAGCATTAATCCCGGACCGGACGGGGTCAGTATCAATATCCAGAATATACTGTCCGGGGAATCGACGACCGTAACCATACCGTCGGGCTTTGGCGGAGGAAGTTTTGGAGGAAATTAAGGTGAAATTATTAACACGAGCAGCATTGAAAATGGAATTGCAGGAAGACTTTAGGAGCTGAATCAAATAAAGAAGGCAGCACCAGGGATCTTCTCCAACCGAAAGGTTCGGAGAAGGGAGGACCTCTGATGCCGCCCATTGAAGAACATTAATAATTTCTAATATAAGCATAAGTTTATGCTTCTTCAATGGCAGGCCTTCTGTACTGTTGGCTCCTATGTGATTCGGACATAAGCTCCCGGATCCTATTCCGATAATCGGAATAATTAACAAGTTGGCTTGAACATTCAATTAATCTGAATAAAAACATAGGGGTAACCTATTATGAAGAAGCTAACAACACTACTTTTTGTTCTGGTATTCGCCAGTTCTATGGCGTTTGCTCAGAGTAATGATGCAGATGTGGACCAGGATGGTGACAACCAAGACGCTACGGTAACGCAGATGCAGAATCAAAACTCTGCTACAGTCGACCAGATGACAGATAATGCTGGACCTCAGGAAGCTACTGTCTATCAGGATGGCTTTTCCAATGTCGCTACAATTAGCCAAAGTCAGACTGGTGGTGGAAATAATGACCCAAAAAGTGTTGCTAAGATAGAGCAGCTTGGTAACAATAATTGGGCCAAACAAAGTGAATCTGCTGGTAGCTATAATAGTAATCAACATGCATATTCTCGGCAAGATGGTAACCGAAACTGGTCTAGCCAGACTGCAGTAAGTGGATATAATATAGATATGGATGTTCTCCAAGTTGGCAATAATAATGATGCCAAGCAGACTGCAAATGGTGCATATAATTCTGCTGATATAACATCATTGGGGAATGGTAATTATGCTGAGCAGTCTGTAACAAACTCAAGTTATGCCACAATCTACCAGGATGGTAGTAGTAACTATGCATTTCAGGATTTAAATGATGGGTCATATACAAGTCCATCTGTTAATGCAGATATCGAGCAGTTAGGTAACAATAACTGGGCTTCTCAAACTCAAACTGGTGAAGGTTTGACTGCAACTACCAAACAATTCTCAAGTGGTAACTGGGCTGACATTGATCAGTCTGGCTATAATTCAACTGCTACTGTAACACAAAACTAAATTAAATAAAAGGGACGCTAGCTAAAAGGTGTCCCTTTTTAACTACCTAATACTGAATTATTTCCAATTTAAAACTCATAATATTATGAAGAAGCTAACAACACTACTTTTTGTTCTGGTGTTTGCCAGTTCGATGGCATTTGCGCAGAACAACGACGCAGATGTCGATCAGACTGGGAATAATCTTGATGCTGAGGTGTCACAATTGCAGAATCAGAACTCTGCAGATGTGGATCAGGCGTCAGAACAGGATGCTATCTCTTTGGAATCTTCTGTTTACCAAGATGGCTTTTCCAATAGTGCTACCATTAGTCAAGATCAAGATGGTGAAGCAACTGTAAAATCAAGTTCTGCTAATATTGAACAGATTGGCAACAATAACTGGGCTTCGCAGTCGCAAGCAATGTTCCAGAATAATAGTAACCATGACCATAGCGTGCGACAGGATGGAAACCGAAACTGGTCTAATCAATCAAGCACTTCAGGATACAGCGTAGATTTTGATGTGCTACAGGTTGGTAACAACAATGATGCAGAGCAGGTTGGTAATAGTGCATCGGCTTCTGGTGCCGAAATTACTTCGCTAGGTAATGGCAACGTTGCTGAACAAACTATGGCAAACCTAAAGAATGACGCTACCATTTACCAAGATGGTAGTGGAAACTATGCCGCTCAAGATCAAACTGGTCCTACTGGCTTTATGGGTAATGGAAATACCGCTGATATTGAACAGTTGGGTAACAACAACTGGGCAAACCAAATGCAAGATGGTAATAACTTAAATGCTACTATTAATCAGTATTCCAGTGGTAACTGGGCTGATGTAAGCCAGACTGGTTTTGGTTCTACTGCAACTGTAACACAAAACTAAAATAAGCAGCACGTAATTTTCGACCGGAGAGGATGGAAGACTCCTCTCCCGGTTTTCTTTTAGCAATCAAGCATTTTTAAATAAACAGTAATTTTACTTAATAGTTTTTAATGCATAGGAAAGCGGTCACAATCTGCAGCATACTTTTAGCGGCATTCATGCTTGGTTCCTGTACGTCAGCCCTGCATCCGCTGGAAACTGAGCGGGTAAAACCCGGTATTCAAAGCAAGGTACATGAGGAATTAACGAATATGCCGGAACCCCAAAGCAAAGTAGTAGCGGCCGTGTATCGGTTTCGGGATCAAACCGGCCAATATAAGCCTTCGAACCGGGGGGCCAGCTGGTCGACGGCCGTAACGCAGGGAGCAACGTCCATACTTATTAAATCGATGGAGGATTCGGGCTGGTTTACGCCCATCGAACGAGCGGGCGTTTCAAATCTGCTTAACGAGCGACAGATTATACAGAAGACGCGACAGCAAAATAATCAAAGTGGAAAGTTACCGCCTATGTTGTTTGCCGGCATTATTCTGGAAGGCGGCATTATCGGCTATGATACGAACGTAATTACCGGAGGCGGGGGGGCTCGTCTGCTCGGTACCGGTGCTTCGGGACAGTATCGCAAGGATCAGGTTACGATTTACCTTCGGGCCGTTTCCACTAAAACAGGTAAAGTGCTTGAAACCGTGCATACAACCAAGTCTATTATATCGCAGGAGCTGCAAAGTGGCGCGTTTCGCTACATTGATACCAATCGCCTGCTCGAGGCTGAAGCCGGATTTACCTACAATGAACCCCCGGTCATGGCCGTAACTGAAGCCATTGATGAAGCGGTGAAATTGCTGGTTATTAATGGTGAAAAGCAGGGAATTTGGAGTGCCCGGGACACGACCAAATTTAACCAGTATGTTAATAAATTTGAGCAGAAAAAAGAGTGGGAGCAGCGGGCACAGACCGATTATTTTGGATTGAACAGTAATGAAAAATTTCGATCGGGTTTAGATATCTCTGCAAACGTTATATTTGGCAGTCATATAGGCAGTTATCCTTCTGCAAACGACGAGATAGGGGGATCGTTAAAGGCTGAATACTTTTTAAGTCGACAGCTTTCATTAAAAGGAAATGTAGAACGGTCGAGGGTGGGTGCACAAAAGGCGTTTTCAAAACCTTATACTGCTTTTGATTTAACAGTAAATGGATACTTTACACCTGGCTCAAAGCTTTCTCCATTTGTGGGATTAGGAGCAGGAAATATTACTTATGATCGAAAACCCCGATTTTCGAACAGGGGATATTTTCCGACAGTGACGGCCGAAGCGGGATTGGATTACCGCATATCAGAACGGATTGGTGTCCATGTCGGTTTTAACTACCGCTATTTGATTGAGGATGGGCTTGATGGAATAAGCAGGGGTACGATACATGATCAAAAGTGGAATGTAAGTACCGGCGTAAGTTATTCACCGAAGTTTTTTCAATAATATTCATAAGATAGAATTTGGCAAATAATATTGAGTAATATGAATAGGTATTAAAATTAACAGAGGCTCGCTATGAAGTTACATAAGTTATGGTTTTTAGTTTTTGTGTTGTTGTTTTTGGCATTTGGAACAGTCGTTGCTCAAGAGATAGAAGGGCCGATAGATACTGATGATATTAATAATCCCGGTATCGATTATAATGAAGCTCAGAAAAGCTTTGGGATTATGCAGTTTCTAACATCTACTGTGGAGAGCCCGAGTGACGTATCTGAGAATACCAACAATGTGGCTATCATTGAGCAGGTAGGTAGCAACAACAAAGCTTATCTTGATCAGAAGGGTAGCAATATTTACGGAGCAATTATTCAGCGTGGTTCAGGAAATACGGCAGATCTGTGGCAGCAAGGAAGCAATTTGCAATCTGTGATTAATATGCAGGGCAATAATAACTTCCTGAAGTTTGATCAAACTGCGAGCAATCGCAATGCTTGGTTAAAAATTGATGGTAACATGATGGAATATGATGCCAAACAAACAAATACCGGCTTTACGCTTACTCCTAAAAGTTCTACCCAACCGGTTTTAGAGATTTCAAGTAATACTCAAACAATACCGCTTATCATCAGCAATAACTAAATAACAAAGACTTATTATAGATAGCACTTTTATGAATATTAAGTATTCGATTGTCGCTTTACTTTGTTTGGTGGTCCTATGGGGCTGCTCTAAAGAAACGATAACCCCCGAAACCTTTGGCAATATTAATGGACAGGTATTGAACAGTGAAACGGAGGAAGGGATTGGCAGCGTAAATATTACTACTTCTCCGGCCACAAACTCAATAATAACGAATCAGGACGGTAGTTTTAGTCTTAATGAAGTTACCACTGGTAACTACAATATAACGGCAAGTAAGTCTGATTATGAGTCATCGACAGTGAGTGTAAATGTCCGTGAAGGTAAAACGGCAACAGCACAGATTTTTCTTGATCCCGAAGATGGAAACGGGGAGAAAAATTTAACAGCCGAAGTTACTGCTTGGAATCAGAGAACTGTTAACCAGGATACCACCGACAGTGATAGCACGTTTGCTGATGTGGAATACCAAGTAACGAATAACAGTGATGATATCGATATAGATGAGTACGAAGTGTATTTCGATATTTATACTACCGGAGAAACCTATTCCAGGGAGGAAGCTGATACGGCTCTTGCATCCGGTGAAAGAAATATTGGGGAATTTTCAAAATATGTTCACCAAACCACAATAGATTCTGTAGTGGTAAGCGGTACATACGTAGACTAAGAAGCTGGGTTATTTCTATTTAGTTACGATAAGTAATGGCCATGTTATTTCTGAGATATGAAAAACCCACGACAAAAATATCCGTTCTATAGAATTGTTTCTCTTGTTATACTGGTAGCACTGGTGTTTTTGGTAAGGCATGATTTGAACCGAACCATTAATCCTCTTCCTTTCTCTTCTTCTACGGAATCACAGCAGATAACTCCACCCGATATAAATTTATTTTCTCCGGACATTGCTTTTTCTAATGATGGTATATTAAACGATTTAGATTATACCGATAAGCCAACGGTTCCAATATATCAATCTCCGAAAATTTTTGAGCCGAATATTCAAAAGAATCTTTATTTCTCGGGCATAAAGGTTAAAAAGATAAAGCTTAAGAAACCGGAGAAAAGCGACAAGGAATCCAATCTGGTTCAACAAAAACAATCCGATACGGATATATTTCTTGATCTGCCTGAATTTGCTAATAACGTTGGTTTCAACTGGGTAGCCAATAATCAAAGGGTAGCAACAAGTTTCAATGTAAAACAGCAAAATCATCTTAAGCTATTACCGAGTATTGCTCAAATAAAGAATAATATGGATTATACCGACCTTGGGCAGAATAATGAGTTTGATGATCAAATTGTAGGTGGTTTTGGAAACAAGCGAAACGTAACTCATATTGGGAATTTCAATTATACGAATCATATCCTCTACAATACTTTCTATTCTGATTTTCTCGTCCGCTCGATAGGAGATTACAATACGACCATTCAGAATGTTTTTAATGCATATAATGCGCGATTGTCTGTAACTCAAAACGGATCATATAATAGGGTAAGACAAGATGTGTATTCAAGAACTGCTTTTGGCATTTTTAACAGAACTGTAAACGAGGTTCGGCAGATTGGGAGCTATAATTTGTTTAGCTCACAACAGGTAGGAATATCTAATACTATCGAGGCTATACAACTTGGTAATTTTAATAATGTTGACATTACTCAAGAAGGCAATAATAACTCTGCGGAAGTACGTCAGTCTGGTACGGGAAATACTGTGACAATTGAACAGAACTAAAGCAAATAAGAGGAACCCAGCATTATAAGCCCCTCGAAAAAATTTCTGCTGTTGCTATATTAATTAAAAGAAAGTCTCACTGTTCCACCAGAGGTACGGGCCGTCACCTTTGGTCCGCCGCCATTCAGTTTGCCATCCACTTCGTTATTTTCCATTTCACCTGAAAAGTTATTGAATGTTCCATGCACAAAAGTACCCTTTAGCTGTAAGTCTACTCCTATATTGTTAGGGATGGAAAGATCTACATTGCCTCCGCTGGTTTTAAGATCAACAAATTGATCTATTGTATTAAGATTGGCGGTTATACTACCCCCACTTGTTGCTGCCTTAATGCTTCCACTGATATCTGAAAGTTTTATATGTCCACCGCTGGTTTTAGCTTGCAGCGTTCCGGCAACGGTGTTGGCGCTAATGTGTCCACCGCTTGTTCGTACATCAAGATCACCTTCCATATTTAAAAGATCAATATGTCCGCCTGAGGTTTTGGCTTCAATTTTTCCTTTTAAGTTTTCCAGATTTAGATGGCCTCCACTAGTGGCAATCGTTTGATCTCCTTCAAGATTCTTTGCCTCAATATGACCGCCGCTTGTTTTGAGGTCAGTACTCATCTCCTTTGGGGCAAATACGACAAATGAAATAGAAGTCCGATCGTTATTCCATGACGACCAGCTGTTTCTTCCTTTATGCTTAGCAATGGCATTGACAGAATTCCCGGATTGGGAAATATCAATCTCCCATTTATCAAGGTTAGTATCACTTGGAGTAAGGTTTTCCCCATCCTTGCGGACGTACATCTCAATATAAACTGTGTTGGAGTTTGAACCCTCAACGGTAATATGTCCGCCGGAGGTACGAACCTGAAGTTCTCCGGGAGTATTAATATTAAATTCTTCTGTGCGGTACGGATTATCTTGGTCGAGTGATCCTGGGTTGGCTGAAACACTCATAAAAAGAAGGCTGAAAATGAGTGAAAATGTCAGGGCAAGCAAAACCTTGGTTATGTATATCTTTCGGCTAGTCATAAGTTCTCCTCGTTTTATTAATGAAATTACAGCTTTGCTGTACGCAAATAATTCAAAAAGTGTTACACATATCGTTGAATTGGTAAAAGGTTTGCAGGTAGGAGAGCTGCTATCAATTCATTATTTTCAGACAGCCAAGAAATAGGATAAAATGAAAGTTAGTTATGAAGTTACCATTTGTACTTGCCAAGCGATTTGTGGCGGGAGAATCATTTGATCAGGCGGAGCCCAAAGTTAAAGCACTAAATGAAAAGGATATAAAAATAACTCTCGACCTGCTGGGCGAAAACGTAGAAGACCGGCAAACAGCAGATGAGACGGTCGAGAACTATATTCAGCTTCTGAATGATATCGATGATTCGGAATTGGACAGTACAATATCAATTAAGCTTACCATGATGGGGCTGGATATCGACCGCAATTACTGCAGAGATAACCTGTTCAGATTGCTGGATGTTGCCCGTGAGAACGATCAGTTTGTCCGTATTGACATGGAAGGGTCCGATTATACCCAAGAGACCATCGACCTGTTTACGGAAGCCTTTCAAGAATATGGCAAGCACCTAGGCATTGTGATTCAAGCCTATCTGCATCGTACTAAAGAAGACATCGACCAGCTGGCCGAAATTGGTGCCGATGTACGACTTTGCAAGGGGGCGTACAAAGAGCCCAAAGATATTGCCCTGCAAAATATGGATGACATCAGAGAGGCGTTTAAGGAATATGCTGAGGTGTTATTGGAAAAGACTCCTTATCCTCGTATCGCCACGCATGATAATGAGTTGATAAACTGGACCAAAGAGTATACCCGGGAAAATGATATAGGTAAATCCCGGTTTGAGTTTCAGATGCTTTATGGATTGCGCCAGGAAACGATGGAAGAGTTTGCCGCCAATGGTTACAATGCACGAATTTACGTACCCTTTGGTACCATGTGGTTCCCCTATTTTAAGCGTCGCCTGATGGAGCGGAAAGAAAATATTTGGTTTGTTCTTTCGACCTTATTCCAGAAATAATATGGGGATATCACCCGAAGTTCATCGCTATATAATTGCTGGCCTGTTTTTAATAACAGGAACACTTCATTTTCTGAAGCCTAAATTTTTCACCGGCATTATGCCGGATTATATCCCCTATCACCTTGCAATGGTGTATATTAGTGGGGCAGCAGAGATAGTTGGTGGATTAGGAATTCTCTTTGAAAATACGCAATCATGGGCGGGCTGGGGACTTATTCTGCTGCTGATTGCGGTATTCCCTGCCAATATCAACATGACGGTGGAATCAATTCAGAAATCGGGATATACTTCATTATTTAGCATGGCAACCATCGCTCGGTTGCCACTACAATTTGCACTTATTTATTGGATATACTGGGCGTGTCTCAAGTAGAAGTTAAAATCGAGTAGTAAAATAAGGGAAAACTTCTCGCTTATTGCTTCTTACAATTTCATATTTTATCCCATGTTATATTCTAAAGGCCTCACCAAAATTATACTTCCAATTCTAATCGGTATTGGCCTACTTTTCATTCCACTAATTGGGGATTTTCACATCGAGTCTGCCCTACTTGTTTCTTTAGTGGGGTGTTTCTGGGGCGGAATTCAGGCAAGTAAACAATCAACAGAAAGAGATTTTTATGTTGCTCTCAGAATTATAGGCTATTTGTATTTAGTTGGTTTCCCATTGCTTTTAAATGCCATGGTTACGGGCTGTTTCAGCATTCACGGGTTGGCATTCTGGCTGCTATTTCCCCTGCCCAGCGTCTTCTTTGGATATGCTATCGGTCGTCTGGCCCGCAGTCTAACATTATCATATGCCAAGACGATAACGGTTGGAATTCTGATATTTGTAGGAGTTGGTATGCTGTTGATTGAACTGCTGTTCTATCCCCAGGTCTACTTTTTTAATCATGTATGGGGCGGGTGGCCGGGCCCCATTTATGATGAGGTTGTCAGAGTAAATGGAGCAGCTGTCTTTTTCCGAATGTTGACATTGTTGTGGGCCACTCTTCTCTGGCACATTCCAGTTTTGTATAAAGATCGGTATATGAAATGGATTGTGGGATTTTCGGCGGTTGCCATTTTGATTAGCTACACACAGCTGACCGAGTTTGGTGTTAACTCCCCGCGATCTTATTTGCAAAAGGTCTTGGGAGGACATCAGTCCACCGAGCACTTTGAGTTGTATTATAATGAGCGTCTTTACAGTGAATATGAAATCGATTTACTGGCGAAAGAGCATGAGTTTTACTTTGATCAGATTTCCAGTCAGCTTGAATTGTCTGAGAGAGACACAGCGAATAAAATTGAAAGCTATTTATACGGGCATCCCTGGCAGAAGAAGCAGCTGGTGGGCGCAAAGTTTACCAGTTATGTGCCGGTGTGGCTGGAGCAGGATCAGCTTCATATTGCCAAAGAGCAAGTTGCCAGCAGCCTTAAACATGAGCTGGTGCATGTGATGTCCAAACAGTTTGGTAATTGGTTTAATGCCAGCTGGTGCATAGGTCTTATTGAGGGTATGGCCGTAGCAATAGACGGGGGCTCTTCCTCGACGTCAACGATTCATCAAATGGTGGTATCCGAAAAGCCATATCCTTCGGCAAAAGAACTGGAAAGAGCGTTTTCGTTTTGGGGGTTTTACGGCGGACGTTCGGGAGTAAATTATACCACCAGCGGTTCGTTTGTGCACTTTTTGATGCAAAACTATCCTATAGAAGATTTAAAGGAAGCTTATCGGACTGGAAATGTACAACAAGCATATCAAACGGATTGGCAAATATTGGCAAAAGAATGGCATGCAGTGCTGGATACGGTTGAGGTAGATTCTATAGATCAACGGGTTGCCCGCCGTATTTTTAGGATGCAATCGCTGTTTGAGAAAGAGTGTCCGCACGTAGTTTCTGACTTTGCTGCTGCGCATGATAATTATCGTTTTTCTTTGGCAAATCGGGATACTGCACAGGCATTACAATTTTTAGATCGGGCGTTGGTGGAAGCGGATAGCGCAGAACCGATAAAAACAGAATGGAGCTATCGTAATTTGGTAACGGGTAATTCTGAAAAAGTACGTCAAGCAGCCACACTCAGTGATACCACCGTAGATTTGCAGCTTCTGTATGCAGATGCATTTGCCATGACTGATAACTGGGAGGAGGCGGAGAGGCATCGTTCGAAAGGAGAGAAGTTATTTGAAGAAAATCCGGATTCGCTGTTAAAATCGGCTTTGGAAACACGCAGTGATCGTCGCCAGTGGCAGATTTATCGACAGATGACCTATGACAATATGTTACCTGATTCTGCTACTTTTGGTGAGACGTTACCCCGGACTAAGGTTCGAACTATACGTAAGGTAATTGAACAGGAGCGGTGGGATAAGATGAAACGGTATGCAGATCAGCTATTAGAGAATTCATTGCAGCAAAAATATTTTGATGACTATCAGCTGCTAATTCATCACTTGGCTTTTCAAGATAAAATCAATTTATCTGAACAGCTTATGGAACAGTTAAATGAATTGCCACTGCGAAATCGCTATCGGGAGCGATTACAACAAGAGGGGAATTGGATGCAGTTTTTGAAAACCGAAAAAGCTGTTGGAAACTATGACTAAAACTTTACTAATTTGGCACAAACGAAAACATCCGAAAAAGATAAAGCAATGAGAACAATAATAGTGGCAAGTATTTTCCTGTGTATGGCTTCATTAACATTTGCACAGGCCGCTGATTCGGCAGAAGAACAAAAGCCGAAAACGTTTAAAATGGAGCAGGGAGATACGACCTATGTAATGCAAAAGTATTTCATGGTGTTTTTAAAGTCGGGACCTGCCCGAAGCCAGACTAAAGAAGAGGCTGAGAAAATTCAGAAAAAGCATTTGGCGTATCTGCAAAAGATGGCTGAGGAAGGGAATACAAGTATAACCGGTCCGATGGGTGATGCCGGTGAAATTCGCGGAATTGTCATTTATAATACCGCCACTGCTGAACAAGCCCGAATGCTGGCAGAAGGAGATCCGGCGGTAAAGGCCGGTCGCTTGGTAGTTGAGGTTCATCCTTGGTGGGCGGCCAAGGGATCAAAGCTAAAATAAGAGTAGTTTATGATGAGAGAATATACGCTGTCATTTTTGGAAGCTAATATTTATTCCCTATTAGTATACGTGCCAATTATTGCCGGATATTTTGTGCCTTACGGATTATTATATGGATGGACGGCATTTGGGACGGATATCTTGCAAGCGCTTGATAATCCGCTAATATTTTTAGCAATCATATTTATTGGAATTGCAGTGCATGAATTTATTCATGGAATAAGCTGGTGGTGGATGGATGATATTCCGTGGGAGAAAATTCATTTTGGATTTAAGTGGGCGGTTTTGACACCTTATGTGCACTGTCCGGAGCCCATAGAAGTAAGCAATTATCGTTGGGGCGTAGCTATGCCCGGCATTGTATTGGGTATTTTGCCCTATTTAATCGCGTTGATATCACATAATGGTTGGTTGCTGGCATTTGGATTATTCTTTACCCTTACTGCCAGCGGAGACATTCTAATTCTGTGGTTATTGCGTAATGTCAGGGGCGGTAAAAAAGTACAAGATCATCCCGATTTAGTCGGTTGTCGCGTAGTTGATGAAAATTTAAATGTTACCACACCATGAGTGAAGTAAAATTTGTTGATCATTCAGATTACCAACAATATCCTGTCGAGGAGATGCGGGAGCGAGCTCGCTCGTTTTATGAAGACATGAAACGGCGTCGGACGGTGCGTGAATTTTCGGATCGAGAGGTGCCGAGAGAAATCATTGAAGATTGTATTCGGGCAGCGGGAAGAGCTCCCAACGGAGCTAATAAACAGCCCTGGCACTTTGCGGTGGTGAACGACTCAAAGGTAAAGAAACAAATCCGTGAAGCGGCTGAAGAAGAGGAACGGGAGTTTTACGAACGCCGGGCTACCGATGAGTGGCTGCAGGCATTAGCCCCACTGGGTACCGATGCCGATAAACCTTTTCTGGAAGAGGCTCCTTATCTTATTGCTATTTTTTCTCAGAGTTATGGGATTAACGAGGAGGGCGAAAAGGAGACACATTATTATGTGAAGGAATCGGTTGGGATTGCGACCGGGATGTTAATTACAGCTATTCACAAAGCGGGTCTGGTTTCGCTTACCCACACCCCAAGTCCGATGGGATTCTTGAACCAGATATTAAATCGTCCGGAAAATGAAAGGCCGTTTTTACTGTTGGTGGTCGGGTATCCCAAAGAGGATGTAAAAGTGCCGGATATAACCAAAAAATCGTTGAATGAGATTGCGAGTTTTCATTGACTGAGGTAATAATGGGTAGAACCTTTTTAAGCACTGATTTTAATAAAATAAGAATTAAAAATATATTGGTATGTGGAATTCCAGATTGCTCCAAAATAGTTTTCAACGGTATTAAAATTTAAATCATTGTCTGAAGTTAATAATCCTCTTTTAGAGCGGTATAGGTTGGCATTGGATGGGGCTGATATTTGTATTTGGGACTGGATGGATATCGATAAAAAAGAGCAGTGGTGGTCGCCTGAATTTTATAATACACTGGGATACGAAGAGGAAGAGATTGAGGCCAATATTGATAATTTCAAGTCTTTGCTCCATCCTGATGATGTAGAAATAGTATTTGGGGCTATGAATGATCATTTAAATACCGGGGTCCCAATATCTTTAGAATACCGATTGCAGACCAAATCCGGAGAATACAAGTGGTTTCAGGGTTCGGCCAAGGCTACTTTTGATGATGGCGGCAACCCCACTCGCATGGCAGGAAGCATTATTGACATTGATAGTCGCAAAGATACGGATCTAAAATTAGAAAAAGATCATAACCTATTGCGTACTATTATTGATAACATTCCGGCCTGTGTTTATGTAAAAGATCTGGATGGACGCAAGGTACTGGCGAATCGTTCAGAGTATGAATTATGGGGCTTTGGCAGAGAGGAACAGATCTTGGGAAAGAGGGATGCTGATTTAAGCAGGGAGGGGATTGCAGTACTTTCGGAAAATGAAGACCGAGAGGTTCTGGAAACGGGTGAGCCAATAATCGATAAGGATGCCTACACCGAGATTGACGGCAAGGAATATGTTCTACTGGTTTCTAAGATCCCTTTGAAAGATAGCAATGAAAACATAGTGGGACTGGTTGGTATTAGTAATGATATTACCGAGCGCAAAAAAATGGAGAATAAACTGCGCGAACGGAATCAGCAGCTTAAGAAGCTCAACAATATGACGAATAAAATTTATTCGGTTGTTGGTCACGATCTTAAGACTCCGTTGTCATCTATTTTGGGGTTATCTGACTTGTTGCTTAGTGACATAGATTCCGAGGATGACTTAAAAGAAAACCTGGGTATTATCCGGCAATCGGCGCTAAAGATGTCAGACTTGTTAGGTGATCTGCTGAACTGGGCGCGTATTCAAACCGATGATTTATCCCTGAATAAAACGAAGTTTTCAATTTTCGAAACGGTACAGGATACTATTGATTTGCTTACCATTACGGCCGAGCAGAAGGGTATTAGCCTAGAGTTTAAAAATGGGGATTCATTTCAGGTGTATGCAGATAAGCAATTAATTGCTACGGTTATCCGAAACTTCATTTCTAATGCACTCAAGTTTTCTGATGAGGGAGATACTGTAGAAGTGAGGTTGCGTCGTGATGAGAATTATTGGCACTTGTCAGTTGAAGATGAGGGGATGGGGATGTCTGAGAAAAACATACAGCGGCTTTTTCATAATCGTAAGCATCCTCAAAAAGAGGGCACCCAAAACGAAAAGGGCAGCGGTATTGGATTACGGCTATGCAAGGAACTGGCTGAGCGGCACGGTGGACAAATATCTGTTGAAAGTGAACTTGGAAAAGGCTCTATATTTACTTTAGCTATCCCCGCTAACCAGGATCCGGAGTAGGTAATCAGGAAAAGCGATCTGCCAGCCGGTTAATAAGGTATCCGCTTTCTTCAAGTGCCTGTGAAGCAAACTTGCCAAAGAAGTCGGTAACGGACTCAAATTCCTTTATAAAGCCTTTTTTGTCATCATTTTTGACCATTTTAGCCAGTTTGTTATTGTGCTCAATAAATTTGAGCAGCAATTCGCGACGTTTCTCATTAGCAAAAACGATATCCGCATAAAGTTCAGCACTCTGAGCAAAAATACGGCCTGTCATCATCAGCTCGGCGCGGTAGATGGGCGAAGAGTAATCCAGTATATCCTGTGGTTTTAGGTCGTAGGTTTTCATAAACGAGCCATGAAGCAGAGCCACGAAGTGACGAAGCCCCTGTACCATATGCATTACATGATCATGTTTCTCGGGGTCAGCCTTTACTAAACGCATGCCCCAGAGTTTAGACTGTTCCACAACCCATTGTGAACTTTCATTGTCACGCACCGGACATACGACCATCAGCTGCTTGGAAAGGTTATCAACATCTGGACCATGCATGGGATGTAATCCTAAAACAGGTCCGTCGTGGGCTTCTTTCATTGCCTCAATAGGATCGGTTTTATTACTGGTAAAATCTGCCAGAATAGTTTCTGAGGTTAGTTTGGGCGCCAATCGTTTAATAACGTTTACCGTTACATTAATGGGGACAGCAACGATAGCAAGATCAAGTTTGGGGGCAATCTCCTCGAGTTCGTGCCAATTATGCTTGTCGATTTTATAAACATGATGGCCGGTTTGCTCGATAATACGAGCGTAAAGACTCCCCATGCCGCCTTTTGCTCCGACGATAAGAATGTGTTTTGATTCTTCGGTAGCACGAGGAAACTTGTTAGAAGATTGGCTTGCTCGAGACGAGGCCATAATCATCCGCAAAAAATCCTCGGCCCAGTCGGGATCAAGGTCATGTTGAGCAGCCATTTGACGAAATTTGTCCGTCTTTTCATCTTCGCGTTTAGGAGCGAAAATGGGCAACTGATTTTTAATTTTTTTGTCGATGACTTCGTGCACAATCTCCCTTCGTTCGGCTAAAAGTTCGAGGAGTTTGGAATCAATTTCATCAATGCGATTACGTTGTGGCCCGAGTTTCTTTTCTTTTGGAGTCATAAACTATTGATCTGAAAACTACAATATTCCACTGGAATTATTTCGGCAGCTAAAGCTGGCTAAAATACAAATTTATTGACCGTGAAATAAATTTATCAATCGATTTAACAACGAGTTGTGGATTGGAAATTAAATGGAAGCTTTGCTGTCAATTCCCCGAAAAATATGGGATTTTAACAGAATGATTCAGCGTTATTTTCGTTTTATTACAATGTGAATAGAAATTCCTCTAAAAGGTTTAAAAGGTTATTTAATACTATATGTCCCATTTTGATTTACAATCTCCCTGGCCGCCCGCCGGAGATCAGCCCGAAGCTATTGAACAGTTGGTAGAGGGTGTTGAAAACGGCGATAAGTATCAGACGTTGCTTGGAATTACCGGTTCCGGAAAAACGCGCACTATATCGGGCGTAATTGATGAAGTGGAGCGTCCTACATTGGTGATGAGTCATAATAAAACACTGGCCGCTCAGCTGTATCGCGAGCTCAGTGACTTTTTTCCAGATAATCGCGTTGAATTTTTCATCTCCTATTATGATTACTATCAGCCGGAGGCGTACCTTTCTTCGCAAGATAAATATATTGAAAAGGATCTGTCAATTAACGATGAGATTCAGCGGCTTCGACTCCGGGCCACCAGCTCACTACTTTCTGGCCGACGAGATGTGATCATCGTCTCTTCGGTGAGTTGCATATACGGTATTGGCTCACCTTCTGAATATGAAAAGCTTATTATCAATCTGGAGGCCGGTACCGAAGTCCCGCGAAATAAGTTACTGTATGACCTGGTGGACTTGCACTATACACGGAACGATCGCGAATTTGAGCGTGGAACATTCCGGGTGCGTGGTGATGTCGTGGATTTATATCCGGCTTATGCGGAGCATGGGTTGCGCATCTCGTTCTGGGGTGATGAAATCGAAAAAATGGAAATTGTGGATCCGGAAAGCGGAGATGTGTTGGATACCGTAGAGGAGTTTCGAATTTATCCTGCATCGCACTATGTAACGACTGAAGATCGACTTCAGGAAGCCATCGAGCAAATTCGTGATGAGCTACACTGGCGTGTTGGAACTCTTAACGATGAGGGAAAACATCTTGAAGCTAAACGACTGGAACAGCGTACGCTGTTTGACATAGAGATGATGCAAGAGATTGGATACTGTTCTGGTATTGAAAACTACTCCCGTTACCTGAGTAATCGTAAGCCGGGTGAACGTCCATACTGCTTGTTCGATTATTTCCCGGATGATTTTCTACTGGTTGTGGATGAGAGTCACCAGACGGTACCGCAAATTTCAGCGATGTACGGTGGCGACCGTTCTCGAAAAGTTGACCTCGTAGAACACGGCTTTCGATTGCCCTCGGCTATGGATAATCGTCCCCTGACGTTTGAGGAGTGGGAAGAGGTTACCAATCAGGCCATTTTTGTGAGCGCTACCCCCAGTGATTATGAACTTGAAAAGAGTGGCGGTGTGGTTGTAGAACAGATTGTGCGTCCCACTGGGCTGATGGAGCCGGAAATTGAAGTGCGCCCCGTTGATAATCAGATTGACGACCTGCTTGAGCAAATTCAGGAACGGGTTGCCAAAGGAGATCGGGTACTTTGTATTACGCTGACAAAACGACTCAGTGAAGAGCTCAGTGAGTACTTGAAGGGTGTGGGCATATCAGCTGCATATATGCACAGTGAACTCAACGCGATGGAGCGTGTGGAAGTATTGTTCAAGTTTCGTCGCGGCGACTTTGATGTGCTCGTTGGAATTAACCTGTTGCGTGAGGGAATAGATATTCCCGAGCTTAGCCTGGTGGCTATTTTGGATGCAGACAAAGAAGGATTCCTGCGTTCAGAGACCTCGCTGTTTCAGATCATTGGCCGTGCCGCCCGAAATGTGGAAGGAAAAGCCATTCTGTATGCCAATAAAATCACCAACAGTATGCAGACCGTAATTGATGAGACTGAGCGACGTCGTAAGATCCAAAAAGAGTATAACGAAGAGCACGGCATTACGCCGAAAACCATCGAGAAAGAACTCAAACCGCTCGTAGATCCTGCCTTAATTTCGAACAAAGATTTTGATCTCGATGATAAAGACAGCGACGGTGAAGATCCGCTTGAGGTCGTGAAAGTGGCCGATGAAGGCATCAAGTACAAGGCGAATCCGGCGATGAACGAAGTAACTTTTGATGACAAAGAAGAATTCTTGGAGTATCTTCGGGAATCGATGTATACGGCTGCGCAAAATATGGAGTTCGAGGAGGCGGCCCGTATTCGTGATCAAATTGAACAGCTGGAAAACGAGTTAGATTAAATTATTAGCGTGGGCATTGATTCCCACGCCAGTAACCAATAACCAAAGATGAGTACTTTAGCATATCTCAAAAGTTTTTTTAAGGATAAAGACGTGGCTTCGGTGACGCCCACATCACGATTTTGCGTGCGCACCGTCTGTAAACCTATCGATTTTTCACAAGATATTACTATTGTTGAATATGGTGCGGGTGCGGGTGTATTTTCACACTACCTGCTTGATCATATGACGCCCAATTCACAGCTTCATCTCTTTGAAACCAATGAGATCTTGTTTAAGAAACTACAGCAGATCGACGATCCCCGGACCATGTTTTACGATCAGAGTGTAGAACATGTAACCGAGCTATTGCCCGAGAATATCATTGGACAAGTCGATTTTATTATTTCCGGTATTCCTTTTTCCTTTTTGGATGCGGAAGTCAAATCTTCCGTTATCGATCAAAGTTATAAGCTGTTGCGCGATGGCGGGGAGTTTTTGGCCTACCAAACATCGGGACATCTGGAAGATCCACTGCGGAAAACCTTTGGAAACGTAAAAACCTCTTGGGAATGGCGTAATATCCCGCCGATGACAGTATATGAGGCGGTAAAAGAAATAGATCATACAGGATAAGTTGGCAAGATCGGTTCATTTAGGATCAAACAAAGATTTCTCCCGCAAGTCGAAATGACAAAAACTTGATATTAAAACTATGTGTGATCTCGATCGTAGTGTAAGATCGCTATTTACAGATAGCAGAATGTTTTGGCCAAATATCCCTATTAAAAATTACATAAAGAAAGCCATTCTATCCACAAAATTGAGATAGAATGGCTTTAAATTTTTAATCTGATGATCTGCAGATCAGACCAGTATAATCAACGCGAAAGTCGAAGAAAGTTTATTCTTCTTCGTCAGCGTTCTGAGCCTCTTCTTTGGCAGCAGATTTTTCTTCTGCTTCACGATTCAGCTCACGAACCTCATCGCGGTTCTGACCTTTCTCTTTAATACGGGCAGATTTTCCTTGTCTGTCGCGCAGATAATAGAGCTTGGAACGTTTAATATCCCCTTGTCGCTTCAGCTCAATTTTAGCAATAAAAGGAGAATAAAGCGGAAAAATACGCTCAACTCCAATATTTCCTGCGGAAACTTTACGCACCATAAAAGTCTGGTTGGCACCACTTCCACGTCGAGAGATTACGAGTCCCTCAAACTTCTGAATTCGCTCCTTGTCACCTTCGCGAACGCGATAGTGAACAACAACGGTATCGCCGGTTTTAAACTCGGGATACTCATCGTCAATTAATGTCTGTTCTGCTAATTTTAACTTATCCATAATGTTACCTTACTACTGTTCGTTTCGAAATTTCTTGTAAATATCCGGACGTACTTTTTTTGTACGCTCAAGCGACTGTTGATGTCGCCATTCCTTCACTTTTTGATGATCACCTGACCGTAGCACTTTCGGAACCTTTATCCCCTTAAATTCAGCGGGACGCGTATAAACGGGTCCTTCCAGCAAGTTCTCATTTTGGAAAGAGTCCGTCAGAGCACTTTCGGAATCGCCTAAAACGCCGGGTAAAACTCGTACGATGGAATCAACCATCACAAGGGCCGGCAGTTCGCCGCCCGAAAGCACATAATCGCCAATGCTGTATGTCTTGGTGATTAATGAATCTATTACACGCTGATCGACACCTTTATAGTGACCGCAAAGAAAAATGAGATTTTGATCAGTCGACAGCCTGTTGGCGTCTTCCTGCTCAAACGGGGTCCCGTTTGGAGCCGTAAAAATAATCTCATCGTAATCCCGCTGGCTTTGCAGGTGCTCAATGCAAGAAAAAATCGGCTGTGGTGTTAACACCATGCCGGCACCTCCGCCATAAGGATAATCGTCTACCTTGTTATGCTTGTCTTCGGTATAGTCACGCAGATCATGGGTGTGGATTTCAACCAACCCCTCATCTTGAGCGTTGCCCACAATACTATGTTTCAGAGGGCTCTCCAAGAGTTGTGGAACGGCCGATATGATATCAATGCGCATCATGCTATATGCCTTTCAGTTGTTCCAGATTTGTGCATTGAATTTGTTTTGCCTCCTCATCAATATCGGCAACATACTCATCCACAAGGGGGATGAGTAACTGCTCTTGTTTGTCTGTGACTACCTGAAGTATCGGATGTGCCGGGTTTTCCAGCATTTCTTCTACCTCACCAATGGATTGTCCATCACTTACTATTGCAAAGGATGTTAGATCCAGTGGCAGATTATCCGTATCAAGCAGAGATTCAACGATTTCGCGATCGGCAAAGACCGAAGAGTTTTTCAAGTTCTCGGCCTGCGTGCGATCCGTTACGTGTTCAAATTTTACAAAGAACGAGAGCCGGTTATTTTTTTCTTGCACCCGAACCGACTCAATACGAGCGGGGACTAAATCCCCTCTGGCCGTTTCAATACGAACCAGATCAAGAGCATCAAAAAGTGTTGGCGCGTAAATATCGGGAACAATCAATACTTCTCCCTGTACGCCGTGTGATCGAGAAATATACCCGATCTTTTCATACTGGTTTTCAATTGGTTCCAGCATAGCTTCTCTGGTAGACTCCACTTTTGAAGTATGGTCCACCGATTTAGCTCATTAACTATTCTCTTTCTTGTCGTCCAAAGCACGCTGAACGGTTACCCGATCTTCGTCTTCAGGAACAAAGCCTTCAAGCTCATCAAGAGGGGTATTTTCAATATGTTCGATAGCCTCTTTGGCTAACATATCAGTAGATACTTCCGCTTCGGACTCTTCCTCTTCGTCCGTAGTGTCTTCCGTATCTTCGTCTTCCTCCTCTTCGTCATCAGAAGCTTCAACCTCTTCTTCTTCGGTATCTCCTTCCTTGGCTTCGGCTTCTTCTTCAGCAGATTCGTCGTCAGACTCTTCTTCCTGAGCTTCAGCTTCGACCTCTTCAGTTTCCTCTTCTTTCACTTCTTCATCGGCCGATTCTTCTTTTGCCTCAACCTCTTGCTGATCTTCCTCTTCAGCTACTTCTGCTTCTTCCTCAGCCTCGGCTGCTGCTTCCTCCTCCTCTTCATCATCATCATCATCTTCTTCAGAGGCAAGTGCTTCCTGCTTGGCTTTTTCTTTGGCAGCTTCTTCAGCTTTCTTCTTAAGCTGTTTCTGGAATTCCTTTTCCTCGGCTTCCAAGAGTGCCTGCTGACGTTCTTTGCGCGTCGGAACTTCTTTTTCCTTTTCCTCGCGACGTTCACGCCATTCGGCAAGAGCTTCTTCAATTTCTTCTTCCGACTTGCCCCAGCGAATCAGATGCATCTCGTACATGATCCCTTCATCCTTGAAAATAGAACGAACGGTATCGGTGGGCTGAGCTCCCTGCTTTAACCAGTGAAGAGCACGCTCACGATTTAAATCAAGCTGATTTTTAGGAGTTACGTTATCAAAACGACCTAAGTCTTCAATAATACGACCATCTCTGGGTTTGCGGTTATCCGCAACGACAATGTGATGGATCGGTCGCTTTTTTCGACCTCTACGTTGTAATCTTATTCTTAACAATGGATTATCTTCTTAGTTATAATTTTAAATTTTCGTTGATTTCTAATAGAGGATATTGTCGGAATCTTGCGCAATATGTTTTATGTAAAGATGCCGGACTGGGCTAAACAGTTGGCATCAATGGTGTTAACCAAATGGTAAATCTCCTTTCATACCCTTCATGCCTTGCATTAGTTTGCCCATCTTGCCCATGCCGGAGAACGACTTCATCATTTTCTTCATCTGCTCAAACTGCTTCAGCAGATCGTTGATATCCGAAACACGTGTCCCGGAACCTTTTGCGATACGTCGTTTTCGTGTGGCATTTAAGATATCCGGATTGTGCTTTTCTTCCGGAGTCATTGAGCAAATAATTGCTTCAATTGGCTTGAAGGAATCTTCATCAATTTCTTTGTCAGATTCTTGCAGGGCTTTACCGGCTCCCGGAATCATACCAACGAGATCCGAAATATCACCCATGCTTTTCACTTGCTGCAGCTGCTGATAAAAGTCGTCGAGATCAAACTCATCAGACTTAATCTTCTTCTGCAGTTTTTGTGCTTCTTCTTCATCAAATTCTTTCTGTGCTTTCTCCACGAGTGAAACCACATCACCCATCCCGAGAATACGCTTCGACATTCGCTCGGGATAAAATGGAGCAAGAGCATCCAGCTTTTCGCCGGTGCTTACAAACTTGATCGGTTTTTGGACCACCTTCTTAATTGAAAGGGCCGCCCCGCCGCGGGTATCACCGTCAAGCTTGGTTAATACTACGCCATCATAATTGATGACCTCGTTAAATTCTTTTGCCGTATTTACAGCATCTTGTCCCGTCATGGAATCAACAATGAACAGTGTTTCATGTGGCTCAACAGCTTCTTTAATCTCAGCCACTTCGTTCATCATCTTCTCATCAACGTGCATGCGCCCGGCCGTATCAATAATAACAGTATCAAGTGCCAGGCTTTTGGCCATTGAAACAGCCTCTTTGGCAGCACGAACAGCATCTTTCTGGTCAATCGAATAGACGGGAACATCAATCTGATTCGCTAGCGTCTTAAGCTGATTAATTGCAGCCGGACGATAAACGTCGGCTGCTGCTAAAATAGGATTACGATTATTTTCCTGTTTTAAGTAACGAGCCAGCTTAGCGCTAAAGGTAGTCTTACCAGAGCCCTGGAGCCCGGCAATCAAAATAACTGTGGGCGGCGTGTGTGCAACAGAGATATCCACACGCTCTTGACCTAAAATATTAGTCAGCTCATCGTGTACAATTTTGGTAAACTGCTGACCCGGATTTACAGCCGTAAGCACGTCTTCACCCATTGCGCGCTCTTTTACCTTGTTCGTGAACTCTTTTGCAACTTCATAGTTCACATCGGCATCGAGCAGGGCGCGACGTATTTCTCTCACCGTCTCCGCAATGTTAACGTCGGTGATCTTAGCTTCGCCTTTCAGCTTCTGAAAGGCGCTATCTAATTTTGATGAGAGATCTTGAAACATGTGTTACTAACTATCTAATCTTTAAAGCTATTTGTGTATTCCCGAATACAGCATGGGAATAAGAGTCCCGCAAAATAAGGACATTTTTCTGTGTTATCAACAGAATTATTAGAATTAAAATGAGTTGTTTCTCGGGGTAAAATCAATAGGTTAGATTTCCCAATTCATAAAAATTTATGGCTTATCGAGGAGTACATAAAGATTGAGTTATGCTCTTACTCTGTGACAAACAAAAGTTCTTACTTGGGAACAAAGATATTTAATCCTTCTATAAACAAATTAAGTGCTTAATACTTAATAAGAGGGATGAGAAGATCTTAGACTATGATTTTGTTCAACAGAATGTTAGAAAGTAAGATAATAGTAGTTCTATATCTTGGGATAGGACTGGCATTAACATCTTGTGCAAGTACCAAACCTCCCTTGCAGGAACTGGCGCAAACTGAGGCAGTTATAAACCAAGCAGACCAAGTGGGAGCTGAAGAGTATGCACCACTTGAGATCCGTCAAGCCCGAAAAAAGTTGCAACGAGCTAGAGAACTTGAAGCAGAAGAAAAGTATGATGAAGCAAAACGAATTGCTGTTCGTGCGGAAGTAGATGCAGAGCTGGCAGAAGCGAAAGCACTCTCTGAAAAAGCACAGAATGCTGTTCATCAGCTTAGAGAAAGCATAAGAATATTGAAAGAAGAAATTGAACGAAAACAATAGGAGAATGATTACTCATTTTTTCAAGCTAAATGCGTGTTTTATTCTTTCAGTATTTATAATGCTCGGCTGTGGTGGTCCTCCTGAAGATAATCCACTACTCAAGGAAGCAATAAACCATTTTCATGAAGCTGAAAATGATTCCACAATTGTTATGAATGCTCCGGTAGCTCTAAAAGAGGCTGAGGAAGCTCTACAAGAGAGTGAGCGATTGTGGGAAGAAAAAGCTGATAAAGAACTGGTAGACCATCATGCATATATTGCTAAACAGAAAGTAGCCATTGCCCGTGAGACAGCGGAATTGAATGCGGCTCAAGATGAAGTAGAACGCGCTGAAAGCCAGCGTCAACAAGTCTTGATTGAGGCAAGGAAAGCAGAGGCAATTGCTGCTGAAAAACGGGCTGAAGAGGCATTGTCACAGGCAGAAAAAGAGCGCCGTGAGGCTGAAAAAGCTAGGAAACGGGCTGAAGAGTTGGCCGAGCGTGTTAATAAACTTGAAGCTGAGCGAACCGAACGAGGGCTGGTGTTAACTTTGGGCGATGTGCTTTTTGATTTTGACAAAGCTACTCTGAAGTCGGGCGGGGAGCGAGCAGTGGAGAAACTTGCGCAATTTATGGAGGAGTATCCGAATCGTAATGTTATGATTGAAGGCTTTACAGATACGGTGGGTCCGGCTAATTATAATGAGAAACTTTCCCGTCAAAGAGCTAATTCTGTCCGACAGGCTTTGTTAAATAAAGGTATTAGTTCCTCCCGCATACAGATTCGGGGATATGGCGAAAAATATCCTGTAGCCTCGAATAATACTGAAGCAGGCAGACAACAAAATCGACGGGTTGAGGTAATTATCTCCGATAGCGAAGGAGATATTGATGAACGTGCTAAAGCAAATTAAAAGCTGTTTTTCAATAAGTTCCCTATCTTATATATATGCCTGTATATTTTTTTGTTAAAGAGTTCTATTACAAATTGTGATTAAAACTGTTTGAGCTGTTATTTAGGAGGTTTTGCAGATCTCTTTTGGAATGACAGTTTTTATATTTCTTTTATTATCTTCCCACAGAAATCTATTGAATTCTAAGAAATTGAGGATCGCAACTTATGGCTGACAAACAAGGATATGGACTGCTTAAGGGAAAGAAGGGATTGATTTTTGGTGCACTGGATGAGCGCAGTATAGCGTGGAGAATCGCTTTAGCGTGTAAACGAGAGGGGGCTGAATTCTCATTATCCAATGCTCCGGTAGCTTTACGTTTTGGAGATCTGGATGAGCTATCCGAAGAAACAGGAGCAGAGGTTTTTCCCTGTGATGTGACCAACGAAGATGAAATCGAAGAGCTGATGCAGAACGTAAAAGAGGAGCACGGCCAAATTGACTTTATGCTTCATGCTATTGGGATGTCGCCCAATGTGCGCAAAAAACAAGACTATAAAGAGTTGAACTACCAGTGGATGCAGCAGACGATGGATATTTCGGCTATTTCGCTGCATAAAGTGATCCGATATGCCGATGAGGCCGACATCTTGGCTGATGGCGGAAGCATTGTGGCGCTTTCTTACATTGGAGCCCATCGTATTTTTTCTAAGTACAGTGATATGAACGATGCCAAAGCACTGCTTGAGAGTATCGCCCGAAACTATGGAAGTCGTCTGGCTGACCGCGGGATCCGTGTCAATACGGTTTCACAGGCTCCTACCAAAACTTCTGCAGGGAAAGGTATCAAGGGATTTGACGGCATGTATACTTTTGCTGATAAAATTGCGCCTATGGGTAATCCTACCGCTGATGAATGTGCGGACTATTGCGTGACACTTTTTTCTGATCTAACGCGTAAAGTAACAATGCAGAATCTCTATCACGACGGTGGTTTTGTTACGTCTGGTATCAATGAAGAGATGATTAACGATCTGGCAAAAATGTATGCCGAGGATGAAGGCGATGAGTAATTATTAATTGCTTTCGAAATATTTCTTGAGATGCCCGGCACTTTCAAAGTGCCGGGCATTTATGTTTTAGGGAATATTGTTAAAAAGATGTATCCGGATTTTAATCTTTCTGTGAAAACCAGTTACTTACCAACGGTTTTAATTCCCAATAAATAATAGACCGATGAAGCGACTCTCAGTTTTACTATTCACATTTCTATTTATTACGACAAGTGGATTTTCCCAGGATCTGCCTTCCATCAATGAAAAAACACAGGGGCTCGAAAAAGAGGAGGGGTATTTTGCCTATTACTGGGATAATGCTACGGGAAAAATATGGCTGGAAATCGACAAGTTTGATACGGAGTTTTTATATGTTAATTCGCTTACGGCAGGAGTTGGCTCTAACGATATTGGGCTTGATCGCAATCAGCTGGGTGATGATCGGATTGTTACCTTTGAGAGACGTGGGCCCAAGGTGTTGATGGTGCAGCCGAACTATTCTTATCGGGCGATAACGGATAATCCCAAAGAAAAGCAGTCGGTTCGAGATGCCTTTGCTAAATCGGTGTTGTGGGGATTTGAAATTGCAGCCCAAAATGAAGGTGCGGTTCTTGTTGATGCTACGGATTTTCTTATTCGCGATGCCCACGGGATTAGTGAGCGACTAGAACAGAGCGATGAAGGTAGTTTTAGTATTGATAAAAGTCGTTCGGCGCTGTATCGTGAGGCGACCATGAACTTTCCGAAGAATACAGAGTTTGAGGCAACGCTGACGTTTACGGGCAGTAATCCCGGTGGACAAGTTCGTTCGGTGACTCCAACATCGGATGTGATCACGGTTCGACAGCATCACTCTTTTGTAGAGTTGCCGGATGATGATTTTGAGCCTCGACGATTTGATCCGCGCGCAGGATATTTTGGCATTAGGTACCAGGATTACAGTACCCCCATTGGAGAGCCTATCAAGAAACGATTTATTACCAAGCACCGCCTGAAGAAGAAGTATCCGGATTCAGCGATGAGTGAGCCGGTAGAGCCGATTGTCTATTATCTGGATCCGGGAACACCGGAACCGGTTCGCGGTGCGTTACTCGATGGCGCCCGCTGGTGGAATGAAGCTTTTGAAGCAGCCGGATATAAGGATGCATTTCGCGTAGAAGTGCTACCCGACAGTGCTCATCCGATGGACGTTCGTTATAATATGATCAACTGGGTGCATCGCTCAACGCGCGGATGGTCATACGGAACGTCGGTGGTAGATCCCCGTACGGGAGAAATAATTAAAGGTCATGTTCTGCTGGGGTCGCTTCGCGTGCGACAGGATTATCTGATTGCCGAGGGATTATTATCCCCATACAAGGATGGCCAAACATTCGACGAAGATAATCAGATGCTGGATATGGCGCTGGCACGTATTCGTCAGCTTTCAGCGCACGAAATTGGTCACACGTTGGGTATTGCTCATAATTTTGCGGCCAGCACTAACGACCGCTCCTCAGTCATGGATTATCCCGCTCCCAAGGTAAATATCACTCAAGATAGTACGCTGGATTTGTCAAACGCTTACGATACCGGTATCGGCGAATGGGATAAGGTGGCAGTAAAATATGGGTATAAGGACGTATCCGGTTTGCCCGATGAAGAAACTGCATTAAATAGTGTTATTGAAGAGGCTATTGACGAGGGATTGTTATATATCTCGGATGCGGATGCACGTCCGGCCGGTGGCGCTCACCCCAAAGCACATCTTTGGGACAACGGCGAAAATGCGGTGGATCAGCTCCACCATATAATGGATGTGCGGGAGATTGCGCTGCAGAACTTTTCGGAGTCGAATATTCCAAAAGGTACACCTATGGCGGAGCTCGAAGATGCGCTGGTACCGATTTATCTGTATCACCGATATCAAATTGATGGTACAGTTAAGTTAATTGGCGGACAGAATTATAGTTATAACCTTCGCGGAGATGATCAGGCTGGCCCTGAGTCCGTGCCGGACTCCACACAGCGAGTGGCCTTGGATGCTATGCTCAAAACGCTATCCGCCGAACAGCTGACAATGCCCGAGCGCATTGTGGAGCTGATACCCCCGCGTCCCATTGGTTACTATGATTCTCGCGAACTATTTAACAGTCATACTGATCCTACGTTTGATCCTATCGGTGCGGCCGAAACAGCAGCGGCAATGTCAGCTAAACTATTATTTAATACCGAACGGGCAGCAAGGTTAGTTAGTGCTGAGGCTCGTGACTCGACAAATTTAGGTCTCGGTGATTTGTTGGATTCTGTAATCAATCATACCTGGAAACAGCCTATTGAGAATGGATATGAAGGGGCTGTACAGAATACCATTAATCATGTGGTATTATATCAGGTGATGAATTTGGCGGCGGATGAAAATGCTTCTTCCCAAGTTCGTGCAGTGACAAACTTTAAGCTTGAGGCTTTGCGTGAATGGATGCGGAACGAGGCAGAGAACCGAGCGGAAAAAGAGCAGCGTATTGCTTCATTGTTATACGGCTACCGAACACTACAGCAATTTAAGGATAAGGGGGAGATGTTTATGCCAACAAAGCCCTTAAGTCCACCACCGGGTTCTCCTATCGGCAATGATATGGGAATATTTATGCAATGCAGTTATCATAGATGATTGAACCAAATGAGTTACTCAACGCCTATGCCAACGGAATTTTCCCGATGGCTGATTCGCGGGATGATGAGGATGCTAAATGGTATACTTCAAGTCGACGCGGAATAATACCGATAGATAACTTTCATGTTTCTTCCAATGTGCGGCGGATCATTCGTAATAAGCATTACCATATTAAGTTTGATTACAACTTTCGTCAGGTTATGGAAGCATGCGCCGATCGTGATTCCACATGGATATCACATGAGATTATTGAATCGTACTCTCGTTTGCATGAGTTGGGATATGCGCATTCGGTAAGTATATATAATAAAAAATGGGAGCTTGTTGGAGGTCAGTACGGTGTTTCATTGGGAGCAGCCTTTTTTGGAGAGTCGCTTTTCGGCTGGGCAAAGGAAGCATCAAAGGTGGCCCTGTTTTGGACGCATCAGGCGCTGCAAAAGGGTGGCTTTGAGCTCTGGGATACACAGTTTTGGACGGAGCACTTGGCTCAGTTTGGATGCATCGAAATTCCGGCCGAGGAGTATGAGAAGCGGCTAAGATCTGCGCTTGAAAAGGAAGCTGATTTTGAGCCTGTAGAAACAAAAATCAAATAAAAATCCTCAGGGATTTAGATATTCTGAGGATTTCAACACGTGGTTAGACTAAAAATTAAGCTTTCAAAGATGCAGCTTCATGAACTTCACGGATTTTCTTTTTAATGCCTTCCGGATCGAGTCCTACTTCATGGTGAAGTTCTTCCTGGGTGCCGTGTTCAACGATACGGTCCGGAACGCCCATAATAGTAGTAGGAATATGGTGAGGTTTGTCAGCTAAGTATTCGGTTACAGCACTTCCGAATCCGCCCAACTTAGTACCATCTTCGACGGTGATAATGCGTTCGTAAGTGTGACAGATTTCGTCAATGAGATCGGTATCGAGTGGTTTGGCAAAACGCATATTAAAATGCCCCACTTTTATGCCTTCTTCAGCCAAGTCATCAGCGGCTTCCATCACGTAGTTGCCAAACGGTCCAAAACTCAAGATTGCAATTTCGTCGCCGTCGCGGAGTTTCTCTCCTTTTCCAATTTCCATAGATTTGAAGCCTTCGGGGTAATCCATGCCGGTTGCGCGTCCACGTGGATAGCGAATAGACCAAGCACATTCATCATATTTTGATGCGGTGTACATCATATCACGGAGCTCTTCCTCATTCATCGGCGAAGAAACAATCATATTTGGTACGCTTCGCAGGTACGAAATGTCATACAATCCATGATGTGTAGGTCCGTCGGCGCCAACTAATCCTGCTCGATCAATGCAAAAGACAACCGGTAACTTTTGAATAGCCACATCGTGAATTACCTGGTCATAGGCACGTTGGAGGAAGGTAGAATAAATAGCAGCAAACGCTTTTTTGCCTTCTGTTGCCAATCCCGCTGCAAAGGTAATGGAGTGCTGCTCCGCTATACCCACGTCAAAAGCACGATCGGGATATTTATTCATCAGCGGCCATAAGCTCGATCCACTGGGCATGGCGGGAGTAATGCCTACGATATCCTCGTCTTCATCAGCAAGTTCAACGATCGCTTCACCAAAAACGTGCTGGTATTTTGGGGGTTTGGGTTCGGTGTCGGGATCAAGCTGCTTGCCGGTAATTTTATCAAATGGGCTGCTTTGGGCATGCCATTTGGTTTGCTCGCGTTCGGCGGGAGCAAATCCTTTTCCTTTTACCGTGACGGCATGTAAGAGTTTAGGGCCGGGAATGTCTTTGAGATCTTCGAGGTGACGTCGCATGGCATCTACGTTATGCCCGTCAACGGGACCATAGTACTTAAAACCTAAGGCTTGAAATAATCCGCCCGGTGTAATGGCTGTGGTTACGGCCTTTTCGAGTCGTGATGCGACTTTGCGCATTTTTTCACCGGCAGACTTGAAATGACCGAGCATATCATAAATTTCATCACGCAGCTTGTTAAACGTTTTACTGGTCGTAATATCGGTCAAATATTCTTTGAGAGCCCCGACATTGGGATCAATAGACATATTGTTGTCATTAAGGATAACCAGAATATCGGAATTCATAGCTCCGGCATTATTAAGGCCTTCAAAAGCGAGTCCGGCAGTCATTGCTCCGTCACCGGTTATAGTCACTACTTTATTGTCACTCTGATCAAGATCACGAGCAACAGCCATTCCCAATCCGCCCGAAATTGATGTACTGGAGTGTCCTACCCCAAAAGTATCGTATTCACTTTCGCTGCGCTTGGGAAATCCTGAAAGTCCTTCGTATTTTCGATTGGTGTGAAAGTTATCGCGCCGGCCTGTTAAAATTTTGTGGCCATATGCCTGATGTCCCACATCCCAAACCAAGCGATCTTTGGGCGTATCATACACATAATGGAGAGCCACTGTCATTTCTACTACGCCCAGACTGGCCCCAAAATGTCCGCCGTGAATGGAGACAATATCAATAATAAAATCCCGAAGCTCATCACATACATCTACAAGCTGTTCGGGATCCAGTTTCTTTAGGTCATCAGGCGAATTAATTTCTGCTAAAAGAGGACCAGGAGTTACTTTTTCAAATTCCATACTTGGTTATTCTTTTTCGTTATCATCGTTATGTTGATCCGCTACTTTCTTGATGCGAAGCTCTGCTTCTTCAAGGGTTTCTGTGCAAATTTTAGAAAGTTTGATGCCTTCTTCGTAGAGATCAATGGATTTTTCCAGTGAGATAGATTCGTCTTCAAGTTGATTAACGATGTCTTCCAGTCTTTGTAAAGCCTCTTCGAAGCTTGGTCGTTCCTTTTTGGACATAAAAATTGCTTAAAAATAAATATATACTTCTCTAAACCATATAAATAAAAAGTTTTAGGAGTCAGATTCCAACTCTTTTTCTTGTATGAAAGAAGGTTCTTAAAACAGTTTACTGCTTATAGATGTTTCTTCCATTGGAATAAAATTGCATCGCCCCCTCCAAGCTGGTAAATGATAAGGAAGGAATATACTGATGTAATCGGTTGGAGGCCTGTCGATGCGGGTGTCCGAACCGGTTGCTTTTTGCCAACGAGACAATACCGATCTGAGGGGTTGCCGATTGCAAGAATAATGCACCGGAACTGGTTTTACTGCCGTGATGGCCAACTTTAAGGAAATCAGTGTCTATCATTTTAGGATAGCGTTTCAAGAGGTTTTCTTCCTGCCGGTGTTCTGCATCACCCATGAAAAGGAATTCCGTATCTCCATAAATTAGTTCTATAACCAGCGATCGATTATTAACATTTGATTGAGAAACAGATTCTTGTGGGCCATAAACAAACATTTGCATAGCAGGGTCAATAAATATTTTATCACCGGCCTTAAGAGGTTTGATGGGGATATTATTATCAAAAGCTTTTTTGTTGTATGCTTTATAAAGCTGTGAATTATAATCGGTTCCCGAATTGTAAATTGTGTCCACTGGAACGGAATCAATAATTTCGAGAATGCCCCCAATATGGTCTGCATGGGGATGCGAGAGAAATACGGCATCCAGTTTATCAATCCCCTGCTCTTTTATATGGGGTACGATAATATACTTTGCACTATTGTAATCGGGTTGCCAGCGGCCAACATCAATCAAAAAATGTTTGTTACCCGGAGTAGTGACGAGTGCCGCATCACCTTGTCCCACATCAAAAAACGTGAGTTTTAGTGTAGCAGGAGAAAGTTTTTCAAGAAGCCGGTTTCCCTGATGAAGGCAGGCGACCAGTAAAAGAAAAGCTAAAAACTTCCACCGAAGTTTGGGAATGGGGAGGGAGGCAATTAAAAAGATGATGGCAATCCAGATGCCGAAAAATAGCAGGCTGTCAACGTGAACTTGAACCCAGCTCCAAGGTAGGTTTGCTGCAAATTCGACAAGGCGGTGTAACCACTGCAGGAAAATATCGACGGGATAATTCAGTGTTTGAGCAAAACCTGAGGCAAAAGGGGTTATTAAAAGTAAGGCCAGTCCAAAAGGTACGGCGATTCCCAGAAAGGGAATGACAAAGGCATTGGCCAGAGGTCCTACGAGAGAAAATTCCCCAAAGTAATAGGCAAGGAGTGGAAAGAGACCAATTTGAACAATAAATGAAATAATGATGATCATGATAGGCTTTCCGTACCAGCGGAAGCGAATCCAAGCGGGCAGCCAGCGCTGAATAACGGGAGCGGTTAACAGAATTATGTAAACGGCTCCAAACGAGAGCTGAAATCCTATGGAAAAGAGATCTGATGGGTTAATTATAAGGATGATGAGAGCGGCAACAGCAGTGAGATTCTTGGAGTCTCGGACTTTATGAAATAGCTTGCCATAAGCCAAAAGTATTCCTACCAGCGAAGCCCTGGTTACCGATGGAGAAAAATCCGTGAGCCCGGCGTATATGAATAATGTGATAATAAGCAGTGTAATCCCTATTTGCTTTCCATATCTGAGTGTCCAGAAGAATGGGATGACCAGCCAAAACGGAAACAGTAAAAACCCTACATGCAACCCCGATACTGCCATGATATGGGAGAGTCCGGCTCGCGAAAAAGAGATCTTCTGTTCTCGTGCCAGCTCATTTTTGTATCCGATTAAAAGGGCTTTGGCCAGCGAGGAGGTTTGTTTACTAAAGTTGGAGTCGATGGCATTGAGGACATTTTTTCTGAAATAGCTCCACCGCCAAATATTATGGATAGGTGTTATTGAGATGATTTTCTGGACACCCACTTGGCTGTAAATACCTTGAGAGGCAAGATACTGTTTGTAGTCAAACTGGGAGGGATTCCGCTTTTCTTCAAGGGGATATACGGTGGCCTCGAATGTAATCTTGTTGCCCAGCTTTAAGTCGGTAGGTATATCTTGGTCAGCGGGATCGAGCACAGCGCGTAACTTAAATGATTGATCCCAAATAAGATCACCGGGAAAAATGGAGGTATCTATCTCTACATCAACCTGAAATTTGCCGGTACTTGTTTGCTTAATCTGCTGGATACTTCCGCTAAATGTAAGTTCTTCCCAGGTGTAGGTATTAATAACGTGGGCCTCTTCGGGGAGATCACGATAATCCCAGAAAGAATACCAGGTACCACCAAAACTGATGATAATTCCTAAATAAGACAGGATAACAGTCGTATAAACCCGGCTATTAAAGGATTTGCGATAGATACTTTCTGTTATCAGATATAAGATGGAAGTGCATCCGAAAATAAATATCCAGACTGATAGTGCAGTATCAAGCTGATAGTCAATAATAATACCCGCTGCCAGCAACAATACTATTCTGACTGCAGGATAGGATGCGAAAGGGAATTGATATGTTTGATGAATGCTCACATTAGTATGACCGTTAGGCAGGCTAAACCTTACAGCTATTAAATGTTGTTATAACTGATTGGGCAACTTTGAAATAAGGTTTGCGGTGCTTATAATTTTGAAACCGTGAAATAATAACTAAAGGATATATTGATATGGGATTAGGGAGAAAGCTTATTGGTCTTTTGGCCGTATTGGTTGTAGTAGGATGCACACAATCTGATGCACAGCAGGAACAGCAACAGAAGAAGGATTGGGCATTGGCATTGCACGGTGGTGCGGGTGCTATTTCTGAAGATCGTCCCGATTCGGTTAAGCAAGCTTACTTTGATGATTTGGATGAAGCCCTGACTATCGGGGAAGATATTTTATCCAATGGTGGATCAGCAGAGGATGCAGTTGAAAAGGTTATTAACTATTTGGAGGATAATCCCCGATTTAATGCCGGGAAGGGTGCTGTATTTACCCATGATGGTGAGCACGAGCTGGATGCCGCATTTATGGTCGGGAATACGCGTGAAGCCGGAACGGTGACAGGCGTTAAAACGGTAAAAAATCCTATTACGCTTGCCCGAAAGGTGATGGAGACCTCTGAACATGTGATGTTTGCTACGGAAGGAGCCGAAAGATATGCAGATAAGGTAGGTGTTGAACGGGTAGATCAAGATTATTTTTATACGGAATCCCGATATAAAGCTTTACAGCGGGCCTTGGAACGAGAAAAGGAAGAAGATAACAAGCAGTCGAGTCTTATTCCTGAAGAAGATAAAACGGCACTGTATGCCGATGGAGACAAATTTGGTACAGTTGGTTGTGTAGCGGTTGATAAAGATGGACAAATTGTCGCCGGGACATCTACAGGCGGTATGACAAACAAGAAGTTTGGTCGCGTTGGCGATGTGCCCATTATTGGGAGCGGTACCTATGCCAGCGATCTAGTGGCTGTTTCAATGACGGGATGGGGTGAAAAAATCATGCGCGCTGTGTCGGGACATACGGTAAGCGCCTACATGAAATACAAGCCGGCATCGTTAGAGGAGGCCGGGGACTATTTATTACAGGATGTCTTGAATCCCGGTGAAGCGGGAATGATTGCGGTAGATAAATATGGCAATATCTACATGAATATGAATACCAATGGAATGTTTCGCGGCAGTTCGGATTCCGAAGGGAATCGAGAAGTAGCTATTTGGGATTAGGTTTTCGAAGTGTTGTAAAGTGCCTGGGTGCGGAAGTGTTGAAGTAGTACAACTTTAACACTCTAACACTTGGCACTTCAGCATTTATTAAATTCCGTTCTGGAACTCCTCGCGTAACTCCTGGATATAAATTCCGATATCGTTGCGTAGCGTAAATAGGTGTTCGTGGAAGTAAAAATATTGTTTTTTATTAATGTACGAGCTTCCTTTGAGATCACGTTGTAAAATCATAAGTGCATCGTTAGAACAGTACAGTGCTTTTTTGGTGTAGGCGATATTGCCGCCCAGAAAATCGCGATCAAATCCAAAGCTGTACCCGCCGGCAATTTTAGCTCCAATTTTTAAAATATTGCCGATAAACTCATTAAAGTCGGGAGTAATATTATTGGGGCTGATACTTTCGGCCCATTGTAGTACGGCGGCTGCCAGCGTACGAGACGTATTGTATATGTAAAGCGTATCTATTGAACCCATATTTGACATTGCGAAGTCGTCGCTGAGTGCTTTCCACTCTTCACCGGCATCAAAGTCATCCTCCTCATCCTCGAAGATGAAATCGTCCTCAAAATCATCAAATAAAAAGTCCTCCCACTCTTCTTCGCCATCGTCGTCATCATCGATCTCTTCGTCATCTTCGCCCGGGAAATAGGCTTCGTCAATGAGCAGTTCTTCCTCAATAAAGGCGTCTACAGCATCAAACTCATCTGAACTTTCCTGCAGAAGCTTAAGCCATCGGGGAATATTGCCGGAGTGCTCGGGAATGATGAACTTTCTCAGGCGGGAACTTTTTCGCTCGATTTCATTCAGGTGAGACTCCCATTGATGCTCATCCCAAATATCATCATTAAAATCGCCGTTAAACATATGATTAAGATTGGGTGATATGGTTTATTGCTTATATCCTCTTAAAAATAAAAAGCTTCTGGAAATTAACGCTTTTCAAATTAAAATTGATATAATTTTTTGTTCTTGACGAAAAACTTTTCTTGGTGAAAAGCAAGTTATCTTGTTTTATCGAGCATTAAACTTAATCGGAATAGTTATAAACATATCAACGGTTTCGCCATTGCGTTTGCCCGGTACGAATCTGACGGCATATATGGCTTCACGGGCCGCTTCTTTATAGTTAGGATATTTATCTTGATCGAAGGAAACTTGTTTTACGTTACCATCGGTGTTGACCAGTATATTGGCCTCCAAAGTAATATTTAATGTTTGTTTTGAGCTATTTGAAGGATAGGTCAACTGCTGATATAGTGCTTCTAATCCGCCAATAATAGCAGGTGTAGTTTCCGTTACCACTTTCAAATTCTCTTTGGTCACTTCCGGTGCTGGCTTTGCTTTATCAGTGGTACTACAGCTAAATAGTAGAATTAAAAACCCAATCAGAAAAATATGGCTGTAGGAGTATGGCATTTGAGCTGAATGCTGTGCTTTAGAATTTTAAAGTTGTTGCAACACACCGGTGATTACCTTGGTCATGTCTGGTTCTGCTTCGCCGGCAGCTTTTAAGACCTTTTCAATATCGACAGGTTCAAGCGCATCGGGGAAACATTCGTCAGTTATTACCGAAATGCCGAGCACATCCATCCCCATATGGACGGCAGCAATTACTTCTGGAACAGTACTCATCCCGACGACATCGGCCCCGATATTTCGAAGAAATCGATATTCGGCCTTTGTTTCCATCGTTGGTCCACTGAGGGCCAGATAAACTCCTTCATGCATTTTGATTCCTTTTTCTAAGGCAACTTTTTCAGCTACTTTCCGCAGGCTTTCGGTATAGGGATCACTCATATCAGGAAAACGCGGTCCGAGTTCATCATCATTGGGTCCTATTAATGGATTGTCCCCAAACATATTAATATGATCGTTAATCAGCATGATGTCGCCACGGGAATAATTGGGATTCATGCCGCCGCTGGCATTGCTCACAATGAGCGTTTCGGCACCCATAGCATTAAGCACGCGAGGGGGAAAGGCGATCTCCTGCATGGTGTAGCCTTCGTAATAGTGAAAACGTCCCTGCATGGCCACAACATTTTTTCCGCTTAGAGATCCAAAAAGAAGTTTACCGGCATGGCCCTCAACTGTTGAATCAGGAAAGTGTGGTATATCGGAATAGGCAATACTGTCAACAACATCGATCTCATCAGCCAGACTACCAAGACCGGTTCCGAGGATGATTAAATAATCCGGTTGTTCATCAGTTTGTTTTTTAAGAAAAGAAAGGGCTTCTTCGCGTTTCTTCCGGAACTTTTTGACGGTTTCTCTTTGCATAAGTACAGTAAGCTTAATGGTTCAAATAAGTTACAGAAAATATAAAAAGCCTATATAGATAGGAAATCACATTTTGGGAAAGATATTACTAAGAGTAGTGGCAAATGGGCGGAAAGTTAGTCGAGCTCGTCAATTAAATCGTCGATATTTTCACTGCCGGGGGGCATGTTCTGGCCTTCCTCATCGAGTTGGTTGTCATCTTCATCGAAGAGAGCTTTGCTGCGGCGGTTGGCCTGTTCGCTTAATTTTTCAGAAATTTCATCGTCTTCGGCGGGCAGATCAAAAAGATGAGCTTCATCCTTAGAAAATTGTTCCAGTGATTCCTGCGCCATTTCCAGATAGGATCGGATGCCTCCGATAATCTCTTTGCGTCGGTCAAGCAGCCGGATAATACTCTGCCGTACCTGTTGACGCTGTTGGGTAGCTTCGCGAATAATAGATTCAGCCTCCATTTCAGCTTTTTCAATTTTGTTGCGGGCATCTTTACGGGCCCCTGTAAGTTTTTGCTCTGCTGACTCTTTCGCCGTTTGCAGTGTTTCGTGAAGGGCCTCTTCAACACGCTCGTAATGCTTGAGCTTTTCTTCCAGCTCTTCGATGCGCTTTTCGAGCTCACGGTTTTTCGCTACCATGTGTTCCCACTCATTAGACATCAGGTTTAGAAATGCTTGTACTTCGTCTTTGTCGTAACCACGCAGCGACTTATCAAATTCCTGCTGTTTTATTTCAAGGGCTGTTAATTTCATGATATATATAGGCTGTCTGTCAAATAAAGTGGTTAGTTTAACATGCTATTCCCGCAGCATGTTCCGCAGATTATTTTTGTTATTATCGTTAGATTCTGATTCTTCAGATACATTCTCGGAGTCATCAAACTCTATACTTTCTTTGGGAGCTTCAATTTGTTTTGATGATTCTTCCTGTTGTAAACTTTCTGTGGAATCATCTTCGGAAATAATGGCTTCTAAATTTTGAATGCGGCGTTGTGTATCTTTTTTGTGTTCCATAAACGCGCGGGCCAGCCGGTTGAATTCTTCTTCAGGTACTCCACTTTTGTTTCGATTAATCCATGTTTTAATCAGACCAAAGACTTTGGCTGATAAATATCCAACTAAAGCAAAAGCACCTATTGCTCCTACCAGCGCCACTACCATCTCTTCAAAACTCATAACTATACCCTTTCTTTTTGTTGAAGATCATTACTAAGGCTACTGTCCGATGATGAAGTTTCAATTTGACGATAGTCCGTTTCAATATCTTCATCACCGTCGTCATCAGCAACAATAGCCTCAAGATTTTGAACTCGTTTTTGTATTTCTTTTTTGTGTTGTTCAAATGTTTGCTGAAGCTCTTTGAGTTCGTTTTTACGTATTGTATCAGCACCACTATACCGATTGTCCATCCACTTTTTTATCAGTCCCGTAATAGAACCAATGGCAACAATTGCTACAATAAATTCAGGTCCACTCATTATTGATTTCGTTTTTTATCTGCAAGATTAGAGACTTCCTGTTTATTCTCTTTAACGGTAGACGATTCATCGACTTCAATTTCTTCCATTCCTCGTCCCGCACCGGTAGAAAAATCATCAGGTTCACCAGCAGCGATAGCTTCAAGGTTTTCAATCCGACCTTTTAAGGAATTGACTAATTTTCGGAGATCTTCGACTTCTTCCTCATTCTGTCGACTTTTATTCATCATCGTCATCTTGTTTTTTTGATACTCGATGATAAAGGCCCCAATAATTGCCACCAGCGGTATAAGTACCCAGATCCATGCTGCCATAATAAGCGTAATTTTAGTTAACCTTTTGTAATGTACTAAATCTCAATAAAGTTGAAAGGTTTTATAACGATATTTTTGCTTAGTAGTTACGTTCGCCAAATATAGCCCGACCCACTCTCAGCATAGTAGAACCCTCCTGAATAGCAATTTCCATATCGTTTGTCATCCCCATAGAAAGTTCATCGAGCTGTACATTTTCTGATTCATAACCTCGATGTTCATCTCGTATATCTTTAAGCATCTTAAACTCGGGACGGATTTTTTCGACTTCTTCGGGATCTACAAACGTTGCCATCCCCATAAGTCCGCGCACTCGCACGTGGTCAAGGCCTTGAGCATATTCAAGGATCTCTTTTAAGTCTTCAGGCTCACAGCCACTTTTTTGGTCTTCTCCGCTGATATTAATCTGTATCAACGTGTTGATAACGCGATCAATACGGGAAGCCCGTTTTTCTATTTCGCGCAGGTATTTGCTCTTTTCGATGGAGTGAATCCAGTTTACCCGCTCTACCATATATTTTATTTTGTTGGTTTGCAGATTACCAACCATGTGCCACTGGACTTCTTCATTCTCATATTCATCCATTTTGTCCTGCAATTCTTTTGCCCGGTTTTCACCAAAATGAATTTGTCCGCAGCCATAAGCTGTTTTAATATCCTCAAGTGGCTTCATTTTACTGACAGCAACAAGCGTTATTTTATCTGCATCTCTTCCCGTGCCTTCGCAAGCCTGGGCTATTCTATTTTGTAGTTCTTTAATATTATGACAAATATCTTCGGGCATAACTTTCCAATTTTCAGGGATGTTTTAATTAAACTATATGTTCATATTGATTGATCAACAACCAAGAATCACTTTAAAAATAAGCTTTTAAGAAAGGTATTAAAATGGTATTTTGTGAGTCTGAATTAAAGAATCGAAGGTAAATTGATAGTTCACACACTGAGTATTTTTTATTTCGACTCTGATATATTTTTCCATCGCCTCAGGTGCTGTAGAACCGCAACTTTAAAGCACGGAGGCCGATAGCCCAAATGAATATTCAGGTTCGGCATATATCCACCTTCCTAAATCAATGGGCTCCGCCCAGCACAAAACTCGACTACGATAATGTAGGTTTGCTTGTCGGCGATCCGCAGCAGAAAGTTACGAGAGCGCTTACCTGTCTCGATGTCACCTTAGATGTTGTTGATGAAGCGATCGAAAACGGCTGCGACCTGATTGTCGCACACCATCCCCTCATTTTCAAAAGTATTGATCGGATAAACCCGACCAATGAGCAGGGTAAAATCATCTTTAAGCTTATTAAAAACGATATAGGATTGATTGCCGCCCATACTAATCTCGATGCGGCTCTTGATGGGGTATCTTTTGTGCTGGCTAAAGAGCTGGGACTCGAAAATCTGAAGTTTCTCGATAACAGCTACAACATTAGCCGAAAAATTGTGTTGACCACCGGTCACTCTGAAAGTGATTCCGTGCTTAAATTATTGAACTACTATTCCGCTGAGGAGGCTCATTACTATAAGGTAGAGGGCAAAAAGGATGATCAATATAAGTATGAAGCTATTATTGATGAACACCATGTTGCTGATTTAGAGAAAGAGCTCGAAAAGAACGGGCTGTTGCGTCACGGCAATTTTCAAGTGATGGATGTGGCCAGTCCCTCCAAAAATGTAGGTATGGGAGTCGTTGGCTTTTATCGCGATAAAGGATTAACCCAGCAGCAATTTTTGAATACGGTAGCTGAGGCCCTCGATGTAAAAGCCGTTCGATTTTCGGGATCCGTTGACCGCATTAAAAAAGTAGCAGTTTGTGGCGGCGCGGGTGTTTCACTTACCGGTAATGCTATCAGCGAAGGGGCCCAAGCATTTGTTACCGCCGATATTAAATATCACGATTATTTTACTGATACAGAGAATTTTTTACTGGTCGATGTAGGCCATTACGAAAGCGAAGTGCCGGTGGTGACGGCGCTTCAGCAAGAACTTACCGAGGCGTTTGAGGAGCTGGAAGTTCTTGAAACCGAAGTAATAACCAATCCAATGCAGGTGTATTTGCCTGATGCTAAACAAAATCCGCAGGAATAAACGACGTAATCTAATTTATGGAAGAAGTACTACAACAATTAGCAAATCTTCAATATATCGACAGCAGAATAGACGAGCTTAAACAGCTGCGTGGTGATCTGCCGGAAGAGATTCTGGATATTGAAACCGACATCAACCGCCTGGAAGCCAAAATCAGTCGTCTTGAGGAAGAGAAGAAAGAACTGAAGGTGGAAAGAGATAACCTTGAGCTCGAGATCAAGGATGCTGAAAACAAGATGGAGAAATATGAAGAACAGCAGATGTCGGTGCGTAACAATCGCGAATACGATGCGCTGACTAAAGAGATTGAATCTCAAAAGCAGGTGATCGAAAACTCAGAATCTCGGTTAGAAGAGATCGAAAAGCGTCTTGAAGAAGTTGATCCTGAGATGGAAGAGCTTCAAGAAAAACTTGACGATGTTGAAGAGTTGCACGAAGAGAAAAAAGAGAACCTTGAGGAGGTAAAGAAGAATACCCAGAAAGAGGAAGATATGCTTTTGGACAAGCGCGAAGAGGTTGAGGAAAACATTGATGAGCGCTACCTGAAAAGCTATAAACGCCTTCGTAACGGACTTTCAAACGGTCTGGCGGTTGTACCGATGGAGCGTGGTGCGGCACTGGGCATGGCATTGCCTCCGCAGACACAAGTAGAAGTTCGCAAAAAGAATAAAATTATTATCGATGAAAACAGTGGACGTATTGTTGTTCATCCGTCCTTTTTCGAAAATGCCAAAGAGGAGCTCACGCTGTAGAACGTTTTTTGTTGGCTGACTGTTAATTAAGATGTACAACACTATTACAATGTTGTGCATCTTTTTCGTTTATAAGTAGATATTACTGTTCTTTAAAATTAAGGAACTTTTGGGATGATCGGGCAATCGCCTCCCGATACGTCGGGAAGAGGAAAGTCCGAACACCAGCGAGCACCGTACTTCCTAACAGGAAGATCCCGAACTTTCGGGATAGCAAGTGCCACAGAAAACAAACTACCTTCGAGCAATCGGGGGCAAAGGTGAAAAGGTGAGGTAAGAGCTCACCGCTCCGGTGGTAACATTCGGAGGCAGGGCAAACTCTTACGGGGTGCAAGCTCATGCAGGCTGTGCGTCGCTCGTCGCCATACAGCCGGGTAGAGTGCTCGAGCCTCAAAGTGATTTGGGGACCAGATAAATGATTGCCATCCCGATACAGTCGGGATACAGAATTCGGCTTACAGATCATCCCGCGAAACTACATCAAAAGGTCGTCCGAACAGGGCGGCCTTTTGTCTTTTAGGCTGTTAGTTAAGTTTTTGACCAAATTCGGGTATTCAGGTTAAAGTCTTCGACAATACCTAGCAGAAAGTTGATATCCTGGAAGTAAGTAAAGATCTCTTCATTGTTCAGTATGTTACTAAGATCAGGTTCCTGGCGCAGACTTTCGCTTAAAATATCAGGATCGAAAAGGTCTTTTTTGTAAGGGATGGTCAAGTGCATACTAGAGTTTTTAAAACAGAAGAAAAGCTTTTTGTTCGTTCGGTTAGAAAATTGTTTGATTCGCTCCATCATCGTTGTAGATAAAATATATCGGGCTTCTTGCTGGTCGGTACTGTAAAAATTATAGGTTGATTCCAATACCGGATCCTCCAAGTGAACTTGTTCAAAACTGTCATCAAGGCGCTTATTTACTTTATATGGCTCGGCCGTTTCCTCATTGTGGTGATCGTTCCAGGTAAATTCAGTTGGACGTATGAGAACGTTAGCCTGAAAACTTTTGTGGAAATCAGCGACAAAGTAAATGCCCCGGTAAAATTCGCTGATCTCATGTCTCATCTTTGCAAGCATGGATCGGGACATTTTCTGAAACCCTTTTTGTTCGTTGCTGATCTGATAAACTTTCCTTTCTTCAACCATAGAAGCTGAAGCAATTATTTCACAAAAGGATATATCAGTATCTCCAACTGTGCCAGAAACGTAGTCTTCGGATTTCACCCCTTTGGCTTTTCGCGGTAGTATGAAACTATCATTAAGTTTTTCTTTGGCCAATCCTTCAGTTGGATTATAACTGAATTGATTCCCCAAAAAGCGAATAATACTGCCCATTATCTGTTGTTTGAATGCAGTTTTAAACTGGGCTTTTTCTTGAAAATTATTTTGCAGAATACCTCTGGACACGATATGACTTGTGAGAACGCCTATTATAGTCCAGAAAAAAGGGAAGCTGCCCTTACTAATCCACAGCACTCCAAGAATGGGTATACCAAATATCATAAAGAAGATCGCTGCGATAATAAGGGTGGAAAGATCTATTTTGAGAAAATCTTTTATCTCAAGTCTGGTAAATATATTCGGGTTATCTTTCCGGAGTTTTTTAACGTTCTCTTGTAGTTCTTCCCGATAGAATTGCTTGAACTCATCCAACGACTTCATCTCGAGCAAACTTTTTGAACAAATTAATTGTCAAGGAGGGAGCCAACATCCGGTGTTTTATGTTCATGAACTTCGGCGTTAAACATCTCTCTGGAGCTAAAGTCAAATAGTGCCGCAATTACATTACCCGGAAATGTTTCAATGCTATCGTTAAACTGCTTTACGGCCGAGTTGAAAAATCGCCGGGAGGCTGAGAGCTGCTCTTCGACTTCATTGAGTGATTGCTGTAGCTGAATAAAGTTTTCGCTGGCTTTTAAATCCGGATAGTCTTCGACTTGCACCATCAGCTTATCAAGTGCCTGGGTCATCTGACTTTCGATTTCTTCTTGTTTTTTTGTGGAGAGATCATCCGACCGGGCCATATTTCGGAGTTCTACAATTTGTTGCAACGTATCACTCTCATAATCCATGTATTGTTTTACCGAGGAAATAAGATTGGGTATGAGGTCATGCCGTTTTTTAAGGTTGGCCTCTATGCTGCCATATGCATTGTCAATTTCATTTTCACGGCGAACAATGCGGTTGTACAATGCTACAAGATATCCTGTGCCGATAATGAAAATCGCAAGAGCTATAATCACTGCTATTGTTGCTATTAACATAAAGTGGTTTCCCGTTTGTATTAATAGTTAGCATGTTTTATAGCCCTGGTCTGAAATATTAATACTCAACAAAATTAAACGTAATTTTTGTATTAATTGAGGAAAGTTCAAATACCGGGTTGTTATGCCGGATGAAAACAAAGGAAGTAAAAAGAATTTTCCAGAGGCTATTCTATCAGAAAGATAAAATGCGTAATATTTTTCAGCCGGTGACTATAAACTAAGAGTAGGGGTCGTTTAACCGGACAACATCAATTAAAAGGAGTGAGAGATATGAAAGCATTAATAGGTTATGCAGGTGTGCTGCTGTGTAGTTTTGGTAGTAGGATGTACAGTAAAAGCTGAGAGAGAAGATTCAGTAATGCCACACGTTAAATGGGATAACCCAATAGAGGCTGGTAAATACCTAGTAACTGTTACGGGATGTAACGATTGTCACACCGATGGTTATCTGATGACCGGAGGAAATATACCTGAAGAGAATTGGCTGATGGGATCTGCGCTGGGATGGCAAGGTCCGTGGGGTACAACCTATCCCACAAATTTACGTTTACGTGTTCAGGAGTGGGATGAGCAAACTTGGGTAAATACGTTGAAGAATCGCAAAGATTTACCGCCTATGCCGTGGATGAATGTGAATAAGATGAGCGAGAAGGATATGCGGTCTGTTTATGCGTATGTAAAGTCACTCGGTCCTAAGGGTGAGCACGTTCCCAACGCTGTTGCTCCGGGCGTTGAGCCCAAAACCCCATATTTATCGATGTTTCCGCAAAACATGCCTGTGGCTATAGATTAATTTATTTAAGGATAGCTGGGAACGGATTTGTCTATCAAACGCTAAAGAACAATTCGAAGCTCAGTACTGGTATCAATATTTGAAATAAGCCGCAGGATCTTGTTGATAAAAATCCTTGAGCTGGTTGTACAGTTTTGGATGTTTGCTTTTTAGCTCTTTTGGTTTTTCGAAAAACAGTTCTGTAACTACGGCAAAAAATTCAGCGGGATTCGTGGCACCATATTCATCAATAAGGGTCTGCTGGTTTTGTTCGATGGATTTGAGAAATTGTTGGTATTCGCTACCTATGATTCGGGCCCAGGATAAAAAATGAGATTCCTCATAGTCCTGCTCGATCTGATCGGTTGCTCCGTATTCGTAATCGAGTTGATGGGCAAATTCGTGGAAGACGAGGTTTTCGCCGTCGCGGATGTCGGAGGCCCCTTGCTGAACTTCATTCCAAGCTAAAATAACATAGCCATGCGACCACGCTTCGCCGTGACGTTGCTCAAACCCCTCCTCTACAAAAATGCCATTATTTCGCTGTTTTACTTTGGCTACATATGTTTTGGGATATACAAGAACCGACCGTAAATCCTCATAAAAGTAGGAGAGATCTTCTGTTCCCAGCAGAAGTATGGAGGCTTGGGCAGCGATGCTGACTCGAATATCGTCTGTAATTTCAAGGCCGGCACACCCTTCAAAACGTTTCTCGTCCAGGAAAATTTGCGTTAACCCAACCAGCTTTTTCTGTAGATGAGCCGGTAAATGTTGGTAGTAGGGAACGTTTTTTTTTAGGCTTATAAGCTGGTCATCAGAAAAGCTTTTATTGAGCAGACGTTTTCGCCGCCACTTTTTAAACCCGAACATGGCATTTCCGGTTACATATTAACTTTGTAAGTACCTTTGTACTTACGTTCCAGCTCGCGCCTGGTATCGCGTTCTTTAATATCTTCGCGCTTATCGTGTTTTTGTTTACCACGCGCAATACCGAGCAGAATTTTGGCGTACCCTTTTTTAAAATAAAGCTTAAGTGGTACAATAGTGTATCCTTTTTGAGAAACTGCTTTATCGAGATCGGCAATTTCTCGTTTGTTCAGCAGTAGCTTGCGTTCACGCCGCTCATCATGATTGGTGTACGAAGCCTCTTTATATGGTTTGATATACATGTCTCGCAGCCAGACCTCTCCATCTTGTAAATAGGCAAATGATTCACTGAGGCTGGCATTACCATCACGGAGTGATTTTACCTCACTACCTCGCAAAACAATACCGGCTTCGTAGGTTTCCTCGATATGATAATCGTGCCGTGCCTTACGGTTTTTTATAGTTGGATTGGAGTTTTTGGACATGTTTTGGTTTGATTGATCTGCTTTTATTGAGAAAAGCTTATTTAATAAAATATAAGCTTTAGCTGGGTCGTGTAAAAAGGCAAATGGCAAAAGTGAAGCGAAAGGTTATTTCTGTTTTATCGGCCATTTTCTGCCTGCCTTTAGTTAATAATCAAAACCTAACTCATTAAGCTCACTGACGATATCTTCTCCAGGCGATTTGTCGGGCATAGTGTTGTAAATACCCATAATTTGCTGGATCTCTTTTCGTGCTTTTTCGTTATCAGGATTTAATTTGAGCACCTCTATAAACTGTTCCAGCGCAGAAGTCATTCGGTCGCGCATGGTACTGTCTTCAGGTCCCCGATACTCGAGATAAAGCCCATAATTGAGATAAGTCTTTTCTTTGAGTGTAGGAAGATCTGCTTCTGTTTGTTCGGAATCAGCATTTTCTAAGATATCTAAAGCTTGGGTATAATTGTCCTCGGCAATAAGTTGGTTTACCCGATCAGATATATTTTCAGGAGTTTCGTTGGAGCATGAAATAAAAAGTAAGGCAATGATTGAGAGAAATAGGTAACGCATCAAAATAGAGAAGTTAGGTTTTGCGGTTAAAGCGACTAAAGATAACGATTTTTAAATTAAATAAAGTGGGTTGGGGCTGATGCAGAGAATGAAAATAGCCATACTGAGCCATCCCAGGAATTTTCGGGTGGGATCAAGCTCGCGTTCTCTAAGTGCCGGCGGATGTTCAATCCCAACAAAATAGGCAATGAAGAATGACCAAACGACCCAAATTAGTGAGCCGGATGTGGTGATATTACCCACAATAAAGAATAGGTAAAATGCGGTGGCCGCTAATGAGATGATCCAGACAGGTAAAATCCAGTCGATATCATCCCGAAAGGCTTTGCGGAGCAGCATCATTAACACGCCGCCCCAAATTACCCAGCTTAATAAGCCATAGCTGTAATCAAATTCGCCAAGAGATAGATGGATGAACGGAATGGCTTCGATTCCGCCAAGAGTAATGAGCACAGCAAAAAAGATGCGTGCTACGGTTTTGTGTTTTTCAAATCCGATTAGCGAGTATAAAATATGTCCGCCGTCGAGCTGACCAATGGGTGTCAGATTAAGTGCTGTAAAGAAGAGTCCCAGCCATCCCGCAAATAGGAAGGGGTAGTGATACATTTCCCACATGGGCGGTACGTTCTCAAAAAAAGAAGCCAGGAAGCTATAGAGCAGGGTGTCGCCGACAATTAAAACATTACCGTTTGTTTCTTGGGGCGGGTTTTCGGGAAAGATCCCGTATTGTGCGACGTATTCCTTGACGGCTTCGTGTCCCGCGAAATTCTGTATAAATGCGGGATCGGGCAGGGTCGAAAATCCATAGAGTAAAACGCCCAGTGAGACGACGAAACCAGCCAGTGGTCCGGCGGCTCCCACATCAAACATTTTATAGGTGTCGTTTATTTTTTGTTTGATGCGGATTACGGCCCCTACCGTGCCGATACCCAGTGGAATAGGAATAAAATAGGGCAGCGTTACTTTAATATGATGATAGAGCGCGGCAAAATAGTGACCAAATTCGTGCACGCCCAAAAATCCCAAAAGGAGTCCGGCGAAAAGAAGGCCGCGATAAAAATCGGACATGGAGGGCAATGCTAAAGGAAACAATGAGGGTTCGAAACCTACAAAGCCGGCTCCGGCCAGCGAAACTGTAAGAACAGTAATTAAAAATAAAGCTAGGTGCTTAATTACCGTTTGGGGATCAAGATCGCGCTGCATGGTTTCCCAAATGGTAGGGTTTGCAGTAAAGTCGCTGATTTGAAATCTGGTTGTCTCGGTGGTGGGTTTGTTATCCAAAGGTGCTGCTGTGTTTTAGGATTTTCTTGCTAAGGGCATAGTCATGCATCGAGCGCCGCCGCGACCGCGACAGAGTTCGTGCCCTAAAAAGCTGATGGCAATTTTTTTGTCTGTAGGATTAAATGGAGCGTCGCTGTATTCCTCAATGAATTCATATTGATTCATGAGTTGATAACCATGTTCCTTCAACTCATTAAAGGTATTTGTGTTTCGTTCGTAGCCTATAATAACTCCGGGCGCTATTGCAAAAACGTTGGCACCGTCGGTCCATTGTTCGCGAAATTGATTGGTGCGGTGGGACCCTCCGCAATTGATAAACGTCAAGTCGCGATCCAACAGTTCCTCAAGGGCTATTTGTAAAGAAGGTTTTGATTCCGAAATGATCGCTCCGTTTTGTGATCGAAGGGCAACCACGTTGTTACTGCGCTCGGTGATTGCCGGCGGAAAGGCTACGCATTCGGTTTCGCTGGCAAAGGTAAAAATGGTATCCAGATGCATAGAGGAACGTTGTTTGGGGATATCGACAGCAAGAACATGTTCAACGCCTTGCTCCAATAAACCTTCGGTGGCATTCATTAACCCACTGAATGAAGTCCGCTCACTCATACCTATAAGCACGACCTTATCAGAGGCAACAAGCACATCGCCTCCCTCAATGGATTCTTGGTCCGAAATTTTTATCGTATTCTCTTTAATATCATCAAATAGCGGATGAAATCTGATAAGTGTCTCCATAAGCACTGCTTCCCGAAATCGGGCTTTTTTGGCAGGGCGTGACAATAGAATACTTTCGTTGACGACAGCAGCCAGATCCCGGGTAAACAAGAGGTTGGGTGTGGGATGCATATTATAATCAGAAATGGAAGGTGTTGCACCGTCAATCACAAAGCGCAGCAGTTCATCACCCGAAAGATTATGCAAATCTTGCTCAATAGCTTTCAGATTTTCTTCTGGTAGTCGGTCGATCAGCTGCTCAATAAAATGTCCTTGTGCATCCTCGGTATTTAGGGCTTCGCCAAACAGATCCGTAATTTCATGGATTTCTCCATCCTCGGGCATGGCGGCTTTAAAGACTTTGAGCATGTCCAGATGTTCTTGACGGGCGTCATTTTCAAAAATGATATCATCAAAAAGGAGCTCGTCTTTGAGCTCAGGGTTAACTAGCGAGACCTCTTTGCCGGGAGTATGGACAATGACGCTTTGTAATAATCCGGTTTCGGATGTAACGGATAGCTTCATGGATATTGTTATTAAATAGATTAAAAAAATTGGCCGATAAGCTTATTACACAAGGCCAAATATACGTTTTGAACAGGCAATATTTAAATTGAGATTTAGGTAGATACTTCGAAAACTTTTTCTCTATTTTATTTGCACGATTTAATGGTTAAAGCTGTTTCAAAAAGTAAACAGATGGAAAAAAGAATTTATCCCCTAAAATAATGTCAGTTAAGAAGTCAGAAATAGAATCGCTTGTTTATCTTTTGGATGACCCCGATCCATTTGTGAAATCACAGGTCCGTAACCGTTTGTTTGAACTTGGTGAAACAGCGGTGCCGCTGCTCGATCAGCAGAAAAGTGAAACCAATGATGCGGAATCGCGGGAGCTTATCAATGAAATAATTCAGCATATTACCTTCGGGAGTGTTGAGCAGGATTTTATGGATGTGCTCGAAGGCGGGCTATCGAGTTTGGAGCAACTGGAAAATGCCGTATTTATTTTATCACGATTTGATAACCCCACACTGCGCGAAAGGGAGTACAAGAAAAAGCTTGATCGTTTTACTGAGATGATTGCTGATGATGTCCGGTATTCGCTTAGTGAGACACAGAAAATGCACAAGGTTCTTAGTTTGGTATTTGAGGATCTGGAATTCAGCGGAAGCACGAGCGACTATTATAATCCCCACAATTCATACTTGAATCGTGTGATCGACCGCCGGGAGGGATTACCTATTTCGCTGGCTCTAATTGTGCTGTTTATTGGACGCCGTCTGGATCTTCCGTTTTATGGGATTAATATGCCGATTCATTTTATGATGAAGTACAAAACGGCAAACGAAGAGATCTTGATTGATCCTTTTGACCACGGAAAAGTGGTAACCTATGATCAATGTTATTACTTTTTGAAGCAGAACGGTGTAGAACCCAGGAGCGAACATTTTAAGAACAGCAGTGAAGAAGATATCCTCGCTCGATGTATTCGGAATCTCATCAACAGCTATGAAAAAAGAGATAAACTGGATACCGTAGAAAGCTTAAAGAAATTATTGAATACCGTTGAAATCATGGTTCGTTGATAAAACTTTTACGAATTTAACCGTAATAATATTTTGAACTCTATACATAATTAGTCATTTTACAAGGCGCCTTTTTAGGCGTCTCTCTTGATGAATAGTGGAGGCCCTACCTTGATCGGTGGGGTCTTTCTTTTTTTAACCCTTTCTTTTCGCTTAGAAGCAATTTTTGTTTAGAGTTTAAACCCAAACGCATCTTTCTCTTCGTTGGCAAACTCAAAAGGATTGATTTGTTCTGCCAGATCGTAAAATGAGATTGCCTCTTCCTTGTTGCCGCTAAATTTGTGGATATCCCCGGCCAGTTTATAGAGCATTGGATTTGCTGGAGCGTGATCCATTAGTTCTTTTAGCATGGGTATAGCCCCGTCGAGGTCTTTGTTCTCAACAAGGATAGCTAAACGATACAACTCGGCACGCAGCGATTCATTTTGTGGTTTAAGTTGATTGAGGTAGTGCGTACAGCGCGAGTAAATATTGCGGTTGAAATAAAATCGCACCAGTTGATAAATGAGGGATGCAGGGATATCAACATTGTTGAGTTTGTCTTCGAGACGACGCATAATTTCACGCTCTTCCATCACCATAAACAGATGCACAAGCTTACAGAGTGTTTCCTCATCGTGTTGGGTGTTTAAAATTTCTGTTTTCAGCTCATCGGTAAAAAGCTGATCAAACTGTTGCTGAACTTTGGGTTCGGGAAATAACGGGTTTACCAGATCGTCGAGGGCCAACAGCTGATCGAATGTGCTGAGTGATTTTAGTTCATCCTCGGAAAAGACTTCGATATTCCACTTTTCATTAAAGTAGGATACGTTTTTCCAGTACTGTTCGCTTTCTGTATCCAGATCCAATGAAAATGTGGTAGTGCCGAAATGGTGTTTAACCTGCACATGTGGAGCAATACCGACTCTGAAGTCTTTGGCCCGTGCCTGAAAACAAAGATCAATATCCTCAAAAAATGCCAGCTGGAAGGCCTCATCCATTTTTAAGTTTGCATCGGCTCGCAGCATCATACAAAAGCTATCAAGGTATTCGGCTCGAATAAGATCAGGATCACCTTCTTGAACGTTCTGGGTTGACTGATCAGGATTGAGGGTTTTGTTTGTTGTGGGACCGATAACAGCATATTTGGGATGAGACTCCATCAAGTCCTGAAGCTGAGTAATGGCGTCATCAACAAACTCAATGTCATTGTGGATGATACAAGCATAATCCCCGTTCACCATCTCTATAGCTTGATTCACAGATGCGGCAAAACCGGCATTCTTTTGATTAGTAATTACCCGGCAATTCAAAAAGTTCCTTTCTTTGAGTTCATCCAAATAGTCATGGGTGTTATCAAGACTGGCATTATCAATAACAATGAGCTCGAGTTGGGACGTATCGCAATGTTCCGAAACCGAAAGCAGGCAGTGTTCAAGGGCGGGTTTACCGTATGTAGTGGTTGGAATAATCAGACTTACAGTTACATCTTCGGGATCAGGTGGATTATGTGTTTTAGGGGCTGTTTGTTGTTGCTGTATCTCCTGTTCTTGGTCTTTTTGAGATTTTGAAACCTGGTGTTTGAGCTCCGATGCCTCTACATAACGGCGCTTTTTTTCGAGGATTTCAATTTTGAGATTGCGCGCCCCACTGTGATTTGGATTATTTTCCAGCACCTCCTCAATTAGCTCCAGTGCTGAATTAAATCGGCCATCCTGTTTCACTTGCACTGCTTCGTTAAGCAGGTCGTTGTCGTACGATTTTTTTGATTTGGCAGGTAGCTTTTGAAGGGTTTCAAGAATCGTTTCCCGCATTTGTCCGCCGTAATCAGCTCGGCGAAGCAGGGTTAGTAACAGCTCTTGACGAAGATTGAAGTCGGGTTCGGGGGCTTCAAAAAGGCTGCTTGGGGTGAACCAGCTTTTTGTACTTTTAACTGATGAAATATCCCCGAGCCGGGCCGCCAGCTCAAGTCCGTGAAATTCCCTTAAATAGGGGTTAAAGAACCTGTTAGCAGTTGAAAGGGCTGATAAATCCCAGATAAAGGAACCGTTTTGTGGCCAGTTCTTTTGCCGAATAAGGTCAACCCACTCTTTGTAACTGGTGGGCAGCGTTTGGTTTTGAAGCGCCAGAACACTATCGGTTGATTCGGTAAGCTGCTCCAGTCGGAGACTTAATTGTTCGGTATCAATTTTAGAAATAGTCTGTGGTGCCCAGAAAAGTCGTCCGTTCCGTTGCGATAAGATTTCATTTAGAGAGTTACCTAATCCCGCCGGTTTTTTATGGGTAAAATAGAAGGTTTGTTCGTGTTGGTAGTAGTCCAGGACTGACTGAATAACTTCATCACTTTTGTCGGTAGATCCGTCATCAACAACAAAAAGTTCATAGGGAATGCCCGAAATTTCATAGAGTGATGTCAGGGTGGACTCAATAACATCCCGATGATTTTGCACTACGATAGATACCGTAAGCAGCGGCTTTTTTGGCATAATTATGCAACCCGAAATTGATTATTAATTCGCTGAAATATACGAGGTGAGAGATAAAAGGCGAAAAGTATTCATCGTCGAATGTACGTCAGAAATACAAAAGTTTGAGATACGGCTCAATTTACTGGATATATTTTTTTATACTGAATTTTGTAAAAATAAATACAATCCAAGGTTGGTTCATATGAATACTCTTAAAAAACAATTACTTATAATACTAACTATTGTAGTAATAGTCTTTTTACAAGGTTGTGGGTCGCTGGAGACCACCTCGGGAGATCGATCTATTACTTATGATCATGGTTTTAACACGATGATCAAAACAGTAGAACAGGCAATTAAAAGCAGTTCACTTGATATAAGTTTTACCCAAGAGTCGGATAATGGAAATAAATATACCCTCCTTTTTAATTCTCAGGTAGCTGTTTATAACCAGTCGGTTCAGCAAGATCAGGGAAAAGTTGTTGTGGAACGTGTGGGAGATAAACAAACCAAAGTGATTATTACAAATCCTGAATACCATTTTTCTATCCCTTCCCACCAACGAAAAGAATATGATAGACAATTAAAGAATCGCATTGATGATATCTTGGATAATTAATCTTGGAACTGACAAGATAATTCGATGTTCATTTGCTGACAATTGTTTGTAACAAATAGGTTCTCAGAAACTCCTGTTTAACTTAGTGGCTTATAGGAGAAGTATATTTGGCATACTGGGTTAATAATATTGAAAGTGAAAACAGTTTAGGGCTTAATAATGGCCATCGAGAATAGTTCGCGCATTTCCAGTGAGGGAATGGATAAAAAAATTGAGAAAATCACCTGGAATAAGAAGCAGCTGGGAATGCTTGTCGGTGGAATGGCTATTATTGCGATTTTTATATATAGCTTTGTTTTTATGGATACACGGTCCACCCTAAATGTGGATCGGGAAATCATAAATATTAGTACGGTTAAGCAAGAATCCTTTCAAGAGTTTATTCAGGTTACGGGTACGGTTCAACCCATCGAGACAATGTATTTGGACGCGGTAGAAGGTGGAGTAGTTGATGAGATTTATAAAGAGTCTGGAGCAATGGTAGAACGGGGAGACACGATTGTTGCCCTTTCTAATTCTGATTTGCGTCTTAACGTTTTGCAACAAACCTCCGCTATTTATGACCAGATCAACCAAACGCGAAATTCTCGTCTGAATATTGAAAAAAATACGCTGAGTCTGAAAGAGCGGTTAGCGGAGGCAAAAAATCAGTTGGAAATAACGAAATCGAATTATGAGCGCGAGAAGAAGTTATTTGACCAAAACCTTATTGCCGAGCAGCAGTTTTTGGAAACGCAAGAGAACTATGAATATCAGCAAAAGCGGTACGATTTAATTTATGAATCCTTTAAACAGGATTCTATAAAGTCGAGTCAACAGCTTCACCAGATCGATCAGTCGCTGGAACGAATGTGGACGAGCTTGGGAGCGGTGCAAAATATTTTAGATCGCTTGGTGGTAATGGCTCCCATATCGGGACAACTGTCTACTATCGAGCTTAATCCGGGGCAATCCATCTCATCCAGCGAGCGCATTGGTCAGGTCGATATTTTGGACAACTATAAGGTTCGCGTGCAAATAGATGAGTATCACCTTTCCAGGATTACCCAGGGATTAAAAGGTACATTCGATTACAACGGACAAACCCACCAGCTGGAAATTACCAAGGTATATCCGGTTGTGGAAAATGGTCAATTTAAGGTGGATATGGAATTTACCGAGCAGGTTCCCAGTGATCTTACTCGTGGACAGACGCTTCGCATTCAGCTTATGCTGGGTGAATCAGGATCGACATTGGTATTAGCCAGGGGTGGATTTTATCAAAAGACCGGTGGTAATTGGATATATAAAATTACAGAAGATGGTGATAGAGCAGTGAGGCATGACATTCGGTTGGGGCGACAAAACCCTAATTATTTTGAAGTACTTTCCGGGCTTGACGAGGGAGATCAAGTGATAGTTTCTGATTACGGTTCTTTTGGCGAAAATGAGGTACTAAACATAGAGTAACCTCTAATACTTGAAAACATTAATGCGTTAGACTATGATCAAGACAAATAATCTTAAAAAGATATATACAACTGATGAGGTTGAAACGACAGCACTTAACGGCATAGATTTGGAAATTAGAAAAGGGGAGTTTTGTGCTATTATGGGGCCATCAGGATGCGGAAAATCGACCCTGCTAAACATTGTGGGATTGCTAGATAATCCCACAGAGGGTACCTATCAGTTTTTGAATTATGAAGTCTCCGGCAAATCGGAGCGCGAACGAGCCAGACTGCGTAAAGGTAATATCGGATTTGTATTTCAGAGCTTTAATCTAATTGACGAGCTTACCGTTTTCGAAAATGTTGAGCTTCCATTGCTGTATCTGGGAATGCCCGGGGAGGAGCGCAAAGAAAAGGCAGAAGCTGCTATCGATCGCATGAATATGATGCATCGTCGTAATCATTTCCCCCAACAGCTTTCCGGCGGACAGCAACAGCGCGTAGCTATAGCCCGTGCCGTTGTGGCGAATGCTAAATTAATTCTTGCCGATGAGCCTACCGGTAATCTGGATTCCGATCACGGTAATGAAGTGATGAAACTATTGGCAGAGCTTAACGATCAGGGGACGACAATTGTAATGGTGACCCACTCACCACACGACGCTGGTTATGCCGAGCGAACGATAAATCTCTTTGATGGACAAATAGTAAAAGAGGAAGTCGAAGAAGGGTTTCACGTGTAGCTCAAAAAATGATCCGGCATCTTTATTTATCTCACAATTGGAACCTTATGATCATATTTATCCTTCAATAATTTGATGCATAAGTGCAGGAAGACAAAACAAATTATTGAGATTGTGAGAGGATTAGCAAGTTTTATCAAGTGGGGTGGGTATAGCCTGCTCTTAATTTTTTTGATGGGCATTTATAATGCTGATGCACGCTCGGTATCTGTGGCAGATTCAGTATCCCTTCAGCAAATCCAGCACAGTGCTTCCTCCATTAACTCTGTTACCAGCTTGTTGATTGAGCAAGACGACAAGCAATTAGCAGAATTCTATTTTAACGGGATGGAAGAAGGCGAGCCGACAAATATTAAATCTGCATCAAAAAGCATTATTTCGCTGTTGGTGGGGATCGCGGTTGAGGAAGGGTATATAAAAAATGTCAACCAGCCGATAAGACCCTACTTCGAAGATTATTTTAATGCCAATCCCGATTCTGTAAAGGAGACGATCACTATTAAAGATTTGCTAACGATGCGATCGGGACTTGAAACCACAAGCTTTCATAACTACGGGCGTTGGGTAGTAAGTGATAACTGGATCGAGTTCGCTTTGGATCAGCCGATGGAAAAGCAACCTAGCGGTGATATGACTTACAGTACTGGAACTTCACATCTGTTATCGGTAATCATAAGTAAGGCTACAGGGATGAGCACCCGATTTTTTGCCGAAGAAAATCTGTTTCATCCCCTTGATATAAATTTGGGTGGATGGGATCGCGACCCACAGGGATATTATATGGGCGGTAATAACATGGCGTTGCCTCCTGAGGATATGATCAAAATTGGCCAAATGATGTTAGGTGGAGGGGTTTATGATGGTCAAAGAATCGTTTCTAAAGATTGGATTATCGATTCTTTTAAAACCTATACCCGCAGCAACTTTAATCCCTATGATTATGGATATATGTGGTGGAATAAACCGATTGGCAATTATAAAGTTTATTTTGCCTGGGGATTTGGCGGACAATATATTTTTATGATTCCTGAACTTGACGCCACTATTGTATTAACCGGGGCACTGGATAATGCAACCCAATCCCGCAGTTATAAAGAGCCGGTTTTTGACCTGTTGGCCGAACAAATTATTCCCTACCTGCAATATTCAAAAGAATAATTAATAAAAATTGCCTTAATGTGAGGTTAATTTTGTAACAAACAGGGACGTTTTAGCTCTTCTATTCTGTGGATGATAATATTCTTGAGAGACAATTGAGTTGTAGATATATAATAGGTATATGATTAAAAATTATTTGAAGGTTGCTCTTCGTAATTTGGGCAAGCGAAAAGGGTTTACTTTAATTAATGTATTAGGATTGGCAATAGGCATTGCCAGCTGTTTGCTTATTGCAGCCTATGTGTTACATGAGGTTAGTTACGATCAGTTTCATGAAAAATCTGATCGCATATATCGTGTAACGCAAACAACGCAAACTTCATCTAAGAACGAATCAGGCGCAACAACCCCCTTTCCCGTAGCTCCAACATTGCAGAATGATTTCTCGGGTCAAATAGAAAAAACGGTTCGCTTTTTTGATATGCAGGAAGAAGTGCGAACTATTATGAATGCGCAGAACGAAGAATCATTCCGTGTTGATCACTTCTATGTAGTAGATTCTACTTTCTTTGATGTTTTTTCTGCTGATCTTGTCCGCGGGAATCCGCAAACGGCGCTCGATGATCCGATGTCGGCGGTCATCACAGAAGAGCAGGCCCGCCGATTTTTTGGGGATGAGAATCCCATCGGCAAACAGCTGACTTTTAAAGGTGTCGAAGACTTTACGGTGACCGGAGTAATGAGAGCCCTACCCAAAACCTCTCACTTTCAGGTTGATGTGTTGGTGTCGTTTAACAGCTTGCCCGAGTTATATGGATCTCGTGAATTTTTGGAGCGCTGGTTCTGGAATCCCTGTTGGACATATGTGCTCCTTAAAGACGGGGTTACACCACAAGAATTGGAATCGCAACTCCCTGGTTTTGTAGATAAAAACTATGCTGATCGTGAAGAAGGAGAAACAATTACGTTGAGTTTACAATCGCTCACTGATATCCACCTGTATTCCAATCTGGACCAAGAGATGGAAGCCAACGGTTCTATTTTTTATGTGTATCTGTTTACGGTGGTAGCTGTGCTGATCTTGATTATCGCAACCATTAACTTTATGAACTTGAGTACTGCTCGTTCCACCGAAAGAGCTCGGGAAGTTGGGATGCGAAAGGTGCTTGGAGCACAACGAAACCAGCTTTTTGGGCAATTTATGGGAGAATCGATGCTAATGACGGGATTAGGATTTTTGGCAGCACTCTTTTTGGTCTATCTGTCATTGCCATGGTTTAATGAATACTTGGATATTTCGTTGGGAGCCTCAGTTATAACAAATGGGAAGGTACTTGGTGGATTGCTTATTTTATTTATTGTAGTGGCATTGCTCGCGGGCTTATATCCGGCATTATATTTATCTGGGTTTAACCCTACATCCATTATGCATGGATCCAAGGGTACGCAAAGTGGCGCGGGAGAAAAGTTGTTGCGCAAGGCACTGGTGGTATTTCAGTTTACTCTTTCGGTGGTTCTGATCATTGGTACTGTTATCGTTTATTTACAGTTGCAGCATCTGCAGAATAAACAGATGGGTTTTAATCAAGAGCAGATTGTGGTAATGCCGATTACGCAAACGCTTATTGCATGGGAGTTTGATCAGTTTAAGGAAAAAGCACTTCAGAGTCCGCATATTAAGGTTATTTCCGGAATGAGCAAGGTATTGGGATCTGAGAGCCAGTTCTTTTCAAAGTATTCGCCTGCAAACCAGCCCGATGCGCCGCCCACAAATATGACGCTCCACGTTAAGCACGATTTTCTTGAAACGTATGATATTAAATTGCTGGCCGGACGTAGTTTCTCCCGCGATTATCCCGCCGATGTGGAGAATTCAATTTTGATTAACAAGGCGATGTTGAATCAAATTGATGTTGAAACGCCGCGCGATGCGTTGGGAGCCCGATTTTATTTTACTACCGCTGAGAATGAGCGTAAGCCTCTTCAAGTTATTGGCGTTGTTGATGATTTTTATTATACCTCCATAAAAAAAGAGATATCTCCGCTTGTTATTAACCTGGTGAAGGAGGGACGTCCAACTGTTAGAAGTATTGAATTCGCCACCGCGAAATTGGCAGAAGGAGGCACACAAAATGGGATAGAAGATCTCAGAGCGATCTGGAAGGAGGTTAATCATATAGATCCGTTTACGTACTTTTTTCAGGATGAAAAGCTGCAAGAAATTTATAAATCAGAAGCACAAATGAGTAATGTTTCCGGCATTTTTACCCTTTTATGTATTTTGGTGGCGTGTCTGGGGCTTTTTGGACTTGCTTCTTATACGGCATCTCGGCGGACAAAAGAGATTGGAATTCGAAAAACGCTGGGAGCAACCGTTCCCAATATCATGGCACTTTTATCAAAGGATTACCTAAGGCTAATCGTGATTTCGAATATTATAGCTTGGCCGGTTATCTATTATTTAGCTGTACAATGGTTACAGGATTTTCCCTACCGGATAGACCTTGGATGGAATCTTGTAGTAATTTTTGTGACGGTTGGAATTGCAACAATCATAATTGGGCTTTTGACCGTAAGTTATCAATCCCTGCGAGCGGCTCTTATTAATCCTGTTGAAAGCATTCAGCAAGAGTAGTTTTTGATCTTTTGTTCTGGATTTTTACAGTGGCGTTTATCCCTCAAAATTTAAATATATTTTTTATGCAGGGATTTATGACAGCTTATCTACTATATGCTTCGGTGCATATCGCTGTACGCAAACAGAAAGTGCAGAAGTATTTAAACACAGTATCGTCATCCCTCCTTGCATCACTACAAATAATCCTGATAAAGTTTTTGGCGTATCTAATACGTTATGAGGGCGCGTTTTTGGAACCATGCCGACGGAAAAGTAAATTCAAAAGAACGGTTTTTGGTACTGTTCCGTTTAAGAGGATAGACGGAGTTAATGCTTTACTTAAATTTTTCGCATGGGAATTCGAAAATATCATCTTGGTTGTACCGGTTGGAGTCTGAAAGACTGGGTTGGCAACTTTTTTACCGACGATGCCAAGCCGGATGACTTTTTAAGACAATATTCCTCTGTTTTTAATGCCGTTGAGGGAAATACGACCTTTTATAACGTGCCTACCAAAGAAACGCTCGAAAAGTGGAAGCGAGCAACGCCCGATGGATTTAAATTTTGCTTTAAATTCCACCGCTCTATTACACATGAAAAACGTCTTGACGTTGAGGAGAATGAGTTGCTTAACCTTATAGAAACGTTTGATCCCATAGCTGATCGCCTGGGACCGTTTCATATTCAGCTGCCGCCCAACTTTTCTCCGGATGAGTTCGGGCGACTGGAAAAAGTGGTTAGCCTTTTACCGAGCTCCTATCATTATGCCGTGGAAGTTCGACATGACGATTTTTTTAACCATGGACGTGAGGAGCATCGATTGAACCGGCTTCTAAAAAGCTATAGTATGGATCGGGTAATTTTTGATACGCGAAAATTGCATGGGATGCAATCAAGCGAAAAGACCGTTTTGGAAGCGAAAAAGAAGAAGCCTAAGGTACCCGTACGGTTTAATAATACGGCGGCAAGACCCTTTGTGCGTTTCGTGGGATCCAACGACCCTATTGGCAATGAACCCTATTTAAAAGAGTGGGCCATTGTAGTAGCCGACTGGATTAAAGAGGGACTGCATCCCTATGTGTTCATTCATACCCCTGATAAAGTAAGTCAGCCTAAAAATGCCCGGCGTTTTCATCAATTATTGTCTGATTTAGTTGAGATTGAATCCATGCCTATTTGGCCTGTTGATAGACAAAGCAAGCAGATGAATCTGTTTTAGCCTTATAGGAGTGATGCCATTACTAATAGATGGAGGTGATATATGCCCGAAATTTCCTTATCTTTACAGGCTTTTTGAATATCCAACTTTGAGATCCTTTCATGTCCAAGACTGATACCAAAACGAAACAGCAGCAAGAAATTATAGAAGAGGCCAAGCGCCGGCGTACTTTTGCGATTATTTCGCACCCCGATGCGGGTAAAACAACGCTCACTGAGAAGTTACTTCTGTACGGCGGAGCGATACACGAAGCAGGTTCTATACGTCAACGTAAGGCCAATCGTTATGCGGCATCAGACTGGATGGCCATTGAGAAAGAGCGTGGCATTTCTGTAACGTCATCGGTCCTGCGATTCGAAAAAGATGGCATTAAATTTAACTTGTTGGATACTCCGGGACACAAGGATTTTTCTGAGGATACCCTGCGAACGCTGGTTGCCGCCGATACGGCGCTGATGGTTATTGATGTTGCCAAAGGTGTTGAGGAGCAAACTGAGAAGCTTTTTGAAGTTTGTAAGATGCGTGAAATTCCCATCATAACTTTTGTAAATAAGTGCGACCGACCGGGACTGGAGCCGCTGGAAGTTATCAGCAATATTGAAAACCAGTTGGGTATTGAGCCTGTTCCGGCTTCTTGGCCATTGGGATATGGACGAGACTTTCAGGGCATTTACGATCTGATTGGCAAGAAACTGCATCTGCAGAAAAAAGAAGAGCATGGTGCAAAGAAAGCCGAGACTGAATTGTACGATCTAGAAGAGGGAATTGAGGAGGCGCGCCTCTCTGATTTTGATAAGGAGAAGTTTCGCGAAGAGGTGATGCTGACCGAAGATATGATGGAGATGATGGACGATGAGGCTTTTGCCAACGGAAAGGCAACGCCCGTATTTTTTGGTTCAGCGCTTAATAACTTTGGGCTGGATGTGTTTTTGGATTACTTTGCAGAGTTGGCCAATCCACCACAACCCTATCAGGATGAAAAGGGAAAAGACCGTGATCTGGATCGCGGATTTTCAGGCTTTGTGTTTAAGATGCAGGCCAACATGAATCCCGATCACCGTGATTGTGCAGCCTTTTTTCGTATCACATCCGGGAAGTTTGAGCGCGGAATTCAAGTCACGGAAAGCAATACGGGTAACAAGGTAAAAATGTCCACGCCCCACACGCTGATGGGGGATGAACGAAATATCCTGGAGGAAGCCTATCCCGGTGATGTAGTGTCATTGTTTAATCCCGGTTCGTTTCGCATTGGAACAACAATTTACAGTGACGATCCTGTAAAGTTTGACGTAATTCCGCTCTTTACGCCAGAACACTTTATGAAGGTTTCCACCAAGGATCCCTTTAAGCGGAAACAGTTGCGCGAAGGACTTAAGCAGTTGGCCGAAGAGGGAGTTGTGCACGTATTTGAGGTGCCTAACGGCGTTGGAAATGAGCTGCTGCTGGGAACGGTTGGCGCCCTGCAGTTTGATGTGGTAAAACACCGTATGTCAACGGAGTATAATACCGAGCTGCATATGAATTCGGTATCCTATCACGCGGCGCGCTGGCTGAGTGATGATCAGGAGGTCAGTGATAAGTTAGAGAGCAGCTACTCGACACACGTAACTACAGATATGGAAGGGAACCCTATTGTTCTGTTTGATAGTAAATATGCCCTAAACCAAGCTGAGGAAAAAGTGGGTGCTGAAAACCTATTCAAGTTTAAGCAAGGTTGATTCTAGTAATGAGATATGAAGAGATGTCTTATTATTCTCTATTCAGATATATGGTGTCTTCTGTATTTGACATCAATATAAAATCCTGATAGACTTATTAGAGGCCTTTGCAAAACTGCCTCCTGTGTCATTCTGAACTTGGCGTGTCCCGAACTTTAGGAGTTTCAGAATCTAAAAATTCTTTCAAGAGTATTTAGACACAGATCCTGAAATGAATTCAGGATGACATGTGGGGTTTTGCAAAGACCCCTTATCACTGATTGGTGATCAGGAAATTTAAAAGCAGAGAGTCATGATCGCAGGAAATAGGTTTGGTGCCGAATTGAAATAAATATGCGTAGTGAAGCAACCTAAGTTCTACTTCGTTACTCATATACCGGCAAAACTTCTAAGTAATCATAGATATTATGGACCAATCATATATAATACTTAGATCTTATTCACATGCCCATCAAGCTGATTTGGCTTTGAATAAACTAAAGAACGAAGGTATTGACGCACATCTTAGTGATACCAATATGGGCGGTTTTAACTATATGGGGGTAGCAGGAGGTGTTAAAATTCATGTTGCAGAAGAGGATATACACCGTGCACAAGATATTTTGTCTGCTAACCAATCTGATCTCAATGAGGATCAGATGAAATAATCAGATAATCTTATTTATGGCTCGGGAATTGCATTCATTACTTAGCCGTACCTACCATGATAATTGATATTGATGAGTAGTGAGATAAGAGAGGCTCACTACTCAATACTATTTTCCGCCGTTGGCTTGCAGATCGGTAATACAAGCTTCATCAAGTGAAGGTATTTCACCACTCAAGTTTTGAAAGATATCACCTGTTCGTACTGAAGGTGCCATTAAACATTCATCTGTTGTGCAATGGGCACTGCCATCTGTTTTATGATCTGACTGGGTAGGTGTGCCATTTCCAACCAATCCCATGTTATGTCCGACTTCATGACGTAGAACGGTGCTTTCAACTTGTTCTTGGCTTGGATCTGTAGGACCAGATCCGCTTATATTGTTGATGGTTTCGCCAAAGAGAGCCATTGATGTGTTCCAATAAGCAAAACCCAATACATTAGAGTTTTCGTTAAACTCTCCATCAAGAACTACGATATAGGCGTGGAGTGTGTTGGTGCCTGCTTCGGTATAGTTATCCCGTTCTTCGTCTTCGATAGTTGTTACCATATCAGTGGAATATGGGCCGTCATTGCGCGCTGGAATTTCAGAGGTGTTGATAGTGATATCATTTTTATTTAGTCGTTCATTTAAAAACGATTCCAGATTGTTGATGGCTTCTTGAGTTGGTTCATAGCCCTCCATGTAATCAAGCTCTACTTCCAGAGAAGAGTACTCCTCATCCCCGAGATATAATTCGGCTGATTCGCCCGGGCCTTGCTGACTGTTAAATTCTTCTTGTGGTGGCGGATCACCGGGATCAGTACTGGAGTCGGAACAGCTATTAATAGCAACTGCCAGTGAAAAACAAAGAATAAAAAGTGATAGACGTTTAAATACTTTCATAAAAGGATACTTGTATAAAATTTGGTTTAAGTTGATTTCATTGACTCAAAATATTCATTAATAATGATACTATTTCCCTCCGTTAGCTTGTAAATCAGCGATGCAATTGCCATCAAACGGAGTAATTTCTTCATCCCCAACAGTATTGCCGATCAGATCGGTGGTTTGCGTTGCATAGTACATCAGGCACTGATCATTATCACAGTGGTTGCCATGTTCTTGATCCCGATGGGGTTCCTGCATTTCGGTACCCGAATTGGGAATATCAACAAGTCCGAAAAGATGCCCAAATTCATGTCGAAATGAAATGGCTTCCACTCTATATCGGGAGATCGAGCTGGGTCCGCTGCTGGCTTCATCATAAGCAGGGCCAAAGAAAGCATTAGAGGTATTATAATAAGCAATACCCATGAGTTGCCGCTCACTGTATTCACCATCGACAATCATAAAATAGGCTGCCAGGGTATCTCCTTCTGAAAAAGTAGAACGCTCTTCGGATTCAATATTTCGAATATCATTGGCACTGTAAGAATTTTGGTTTCGGGATTCAATTTGAGTCGGTTCTTTGATCGTAATTGAATTTTTATGCAGTCGTTGTTCAAAAAATGCTTTCAAGCTGTCGAGGGCTTCTGCATTGGGTTCATAGCCTGGCATATAATCCACTTCTACAATCAGTTCTGTAAAATTTGAATCAGCCAGAAAGTCATTGGCAGAAGTCCCCGGATTTTGCACATGGGAATAGATCTGTTCAGGTTCCTCGTTTTCAGGACCTGTTGAATCCAGACAGGATTGGAAAATAAATGCGACAAAAATTGCTATAATTAATGTTGGTAAATATGATCCACTTCGATTCATAAAAAAGTCTAAATCATTAACAATTCGTGAACACTTCTTAAATAGATCTAAAACAAAAAAGTTTCGAACATAAGTATGGATGATGCAGAACAAATAATTGATAGTTTGGATTTATCTCTCCATCCGGAAGGCGGATACTACCGGGAGACGTATAAAAGTGATCAACAAGTGAGGTTACCAGATGAGGTACAACGCCACGCAGGAACGGGAATCTATTTTTTGTTGACGGAGGGCGTTTTATCTGATTGGCACCGTGTGCGCTGGGATGAGCTCTGGCATTTTTACGACGGCGATCTATTGATTCTTGAAGTGATTGATCAGGATGGGAAATTAAATAAGCTTAAGTTGGGAAAAGACTTTGACGATGATGTCGAATTTCAACAGCTGGTACCCCAAAACTGCTGGCAGCGTGCTTATAGCACAGGTGATTATTCATTGGTCGGATGCACGGTAAGTCCCGGTTTTGAGTTTGAAGATTTTGAGATGATAAAGCCTGAAAATTTAGCCGAAAAATATCCGAATATCAGGGACGAGATTTTAAACAGTCCAGTATAAAATCGGTTTTTGGGGAAGCTTTTAATATCGCAAAGAAACGTAGAGTAAAGCCTTATATCTCTCATCTATAATTCTTAAATTAGAGAGCTTTTGAAAATGGCCGAATGATTGATTTATCAAATTGCTGTTTTTAATGAATTAAGGTTTAAAATCAATCATTCAACCATTTTTATTCAATAAATAAATCAAGTAATCCCATGGCAAAAGAATTTGATGTCTGCGTAATTGGATCGGGCCCCGGTGGATATGTGGCTGCGATTCGTGCTTCACAGTTAGGTTTTAACACAGCAATTATTGAAAAGCGTCACCTCGGCGGCGTTTGTTTAAATATTGGATGTATTCCAACTAAAGCGCTGTTGCGCTCGGCCGAAGTATATGAAAGTATTGAACATGCCGGCGATTATGGTGTGAATGTAGATGGCTTTTCTGCTGATTTTGGCGGTATGATCGACCGCAGCAGAAATGTAGCTAACAAGATGAGCAAGGGTGTTCAGTTTTTGATGAAGGCCAACAAGATCGAGGTTTTTGAAGGCAAGGGCGTTTTTGCATCCAAGGATCAGGTAAATGTGCTGGATGATAGTGATGAGGTAGTTGAAGAGATTAAAGCTGATAACTATATCATTGCTACGGGGGCCAGCCCGCGTGAACTACCGAACTTGCCCATTGACGGTGAGATGATTATCGATTCGGAACGTGCCATGCAGCTCGAGGAGCAACCTGATAAAATGGTGATAATTGGTGCAGGTGCTATCGGTGTTGAGTTTGCCTATTTCTATAACACCATCGGAACGGATGTAACCATTGTTGAGCTTCAGGATTCGCTGGTGCCGGTTGAAGACAAAGATATTGGGAAAGAGTTGGGCAAGATCTACAAGAAAAAAGGCATGGATATCCGCACCGGAAGTACGGTCGAAAAGGTTGAAAAAGACGGTGACGGTGTAAAGGTTACAATTAAATCCGGAGATGACGAAGAAGTTGTTGAGGCCGATGTGGTACTTTCTGCCGTTGGGGTAGCCGGAAATGTTGAAGGAATTGGCCTTGATGACATTGGCGTTAAATATGAGAAAGGAGCTATCCAGGTTGATAAGGAGACCTATCAAACATCAGTAGAAAATATTTACGCTATCGGTGATGTGGCCGGCGGACCTTGGCTGGCACATAAGGCAAGCCATGAAGGAATTATTTGTGTAGAAAATCTGGCGGGAGAAAATCCTCAGCCAATGAACTATAATAACATTCCTGGATGTACGTACTGTGAGCCGCAGATTGCTTCGGTAGGATATACAGAAGAGCAGGCCAAAGAGGAGGGATACGATATAAAAGTTGGTAAATTTCCGTTCTCTGCCAGCGGCAAGGCAACAGGGCTCGGTCACGAGGAAGGCTTTGTGAAAGTCGTTTTTGATGAGAAATACGGCGAATGGTTGGGCTGCCATATGATCGGTTCTCATGTTACCGAACTAATCGCTGAAGTAGTAGTTGCTCGTGATCTGGAAACAACTGGACACGAAATTATCAGCGCTGTACATCCGCATCCAACAATGTCAGAAGCGGTGATGGAAGCGGCCGCGGAAGCTTATGGCGAAGGAGTACATTTGGGCTCGTAACTTTACAAGTTAGTTAATAGAGTTAGAAACCCACAGGTTTTCCATTAGCAGTCAAATCATTAATAATTGTCTGCTGTGAAAACCTGTGGGTTTTGTTTTGATATAGCTTATAATATTTGCGACTTAGCGCTTATGTGTGAGGTTCACCGATAGTTATTTACTCTGAGCTTTTGTACATTTAGGAGCTATGAACACGGTTAGTTTTTATGATTTGGGGCATGCTTCCTACCAACCGGTATGGGACCTGCAAACGGCTATTCAACAGCGCTTGGTGGATGAAAAACTAAGCCGCCGTAAAAAACAGAAGCTTTACAAGCCGGGTGATGAAAGCAATGATGTTTTTCTTTTTGTAGAACATCCCCATGTGTATACACTGGGCAAAAGTGGGGATAAAGGACATTTGCTGAAAGGAATGGCCGAGCTGTCCAATATTGATGCCGAATTTATTGAAATAGATCGCGGTGGTGATATTACCTACCACGGTCCCGGGCAAATCGTTGGGTACCCCATCTTGGATCTCGATCGCCATTTTACCGATATCCACAAATATCTTCGCTATCTCGAGGAGGTTATTATCCGTACCTGTGCTGAATATAACATAGAAGCCGGACGCATCGAAGGCTTAACCGGTGTTTGGGTGGGGGAGCAGAAGATATGTGCCATGGGTATTCGTTGCAGCCGGTGGGTAACAATGCACGGCTTTGCGTTTAACGTAAACACTGATCTTAGCTATTTTAATAATATTGTCCCCTGCGGTATTTCGGATAAAGAAGTGACTAGCCTTGAAGATTTACTGGGGCGCCGAATAGATGAATCCCAGGTTAAAGAACATCTACTCACGCATTTTCAGGAGGTTTTTGATGTATCTATAACAAAGGTAGATTCCCTGCCTGAACTGGACGATCAATTTTCGTATCTTAAGAACTCTGGTAAAAAAGCAGCATCGCAATAACTTTTTGATTTTAGTTCCATGATTAAAGAACTCAATGTTGTAGATCGAAACGAAACCACTCAGCGTCGCCCGGATTGGCTGCGCGTGAAATTGCCCTCCGGCGAAAAGTTTAAAGAGGTTTCGGAGACGGTACGGAACAAGTCACTAAACACCGTTTGTTCGGAGGCTCGCTGCCCAAATATGGGAGAATGCTGGGGCAACGGAACGGCAACCTTCATGATTTTGGGTGACGTTTGTACGCGGTCATGTTCGTTTTGTGCGGTTAAAACAGGTAGGCCGGTGCAGGGTTTGGATTGGGATGAGCCACGGCGCGTTACTGAAGCGGCCAAAGAAATGGATCTGAAACATGTAGTACTAACGTCGGTCAATCGTGATGAGCGTGAGGACGGTGGCGCGCCAATTTTTGCTGAGTGTCATAAACAGCTTCGCGAAGCGATTGATGGGGTAACGATTGAATCTCTTATTCCCGACTTCCGAGGAGTTTGGGAAGCCCTGCAAATTGTGATTGATACTCCGCCGGATGTGTTGAGTCACAACTTGGAAACAGTACCCGATCTGTATCGTACCATCCGCCCACAGGCTAAATATGAGCGTTCACTCGAATTGTTACAGCGCGTCAAGGATCAAGGTATTCGTACAAAAACGGGAATCATGGTGGGCTTTGGCGAAAAGCGTGAACAAGTTATTGAGCTTATGAAAGACTGCGTGGATCACGAAGTTGATGTCCTCACCATCGGGCAATATATGCAGCCTACAAAAATGCATCAGCCGGTAGAAGAGTGGGTACATCCCGACCAATTTGCGGAGTATAAAGAGATTGGAGAAGAACTTGGTATTGAGCATGTTGAAAGTGGTCCCTTGGTTCGTTCTTCATATCATGCTGAGAAGCACGTATAAAACTTTTTAGATTCGTCACAGGTTTAGCCTCGAGATTTTCTTGTGATCTTTTATATTTCAACCGGTTAGCATTTCTCACTTAATTGAAAAATATGATAGCACTTGGAGTTGTTTTACTATTGAGTTATTTGGTGGGATCTATTCCCTCATCAATATGGGTTGGAAAAATTGTCAAGGGAGTTGATATTCGTAATCACGGCAGTGGAAATGCCGGGGCCACTAATACTTTTCGATTATTGGGATGGCAGCCGGGTGTTGCTGTATTGGCGATTGACTTTTTTAAAGGATTCGCCAGTTCGTACTGGATTAGCCAGTTGGCATATCATATCGGATCTGGCCCGGTAAGTATGTTCGAATTCTGGAGTTTGGCGTCCTTTCTGAGTATCACCTGTGGTATCGCTGCGGTAGTAGGACATATGTTTCCCCTCTATGCCAATTTTGATGGTGGAAAAGGCATGGCTACAGCTGCTGGCATGCTTTGCGGTATTGAGCCGGTATCGGTGGGAATTGCAGCTGTTTTTTTCTTGATCGTATTGCTTACAAGTCGATTTGTATCGTTAGCGTCATTAGTTGCCGCTTTTGTTTATCCGCTAGTGCTTGTGGTTCTTAGATATGGGTACAGCTGGGATATAGATGGAAGTATTCTCATTTTTGCCGGATTTATTGGATTGGCAATAATCATCAAGCATAAGGGAAATATTAAACGGCTTTTGAATGGAACAGAAAACAAGATAAGTTCTTTTAAGCCTGCCGTTGGGTGGCTCAATAAAGAAGAAAAACCGCAATCGGGTAACTAATTGTTGTGAAGAAAATAACCATTATTGGTGCCGGTAGTTTTGGAACGGCGTTATCTATTGTATTGGCTCGGGCTGGAAATAAAGTACAGCTGTGGGCACGCGAAAAAGAAATAGCTTACAGCATTAATAAAAGGCATCGCAATCCCGCCTATATTTCTGATGTAACCCTACCGGATTCTATAGAATGTTCAACTGATCCCGAAGAATGCTTTGATGATCCGGAGATGGTTGTTTTTGCAACGCCATCACATGCCATGCGCAACGTGGCTGCGAATATAAAACCACATCTTAACGGTGATGAAATGGTGGTAAGCGTTGCCAAGGGGATCGAAAATGATACCTTTATGACGATGTCTCAAGTGTTGAGTGAAGTGCTTGAAGGAACCATTGTTGACGATCATATCGGGGTTTTATCGGGACCAAGTCATGCCGAGGAGGTCAGTAAATTTAAACCTACAACGGTAGTGGCCAGTGCTAATTCCAAGCGCACCACTCAGATTATACAGGAAACCTTTTTGACCCCGATGTTCCGGGTATATCTCAACTATGATATTATCGGCGTTGAAATTGGTGGAGCCGTAAAAAATATTATGGCGATTGCCGCCGGCATTGTCGATGGGGCTGAGCTTGGGGATAATGCAAAAGCAGCGCTTATGACGCGAGGATTGCATGAAATGAAGCGACTGGGGATGCAGCTGGGGGCTTCGCAGGATACTTTTTCCGGATTGGCCGGCATGGGCGACTTGATAGTTACGTGCACCAGTGAGCACAGCCGTAATCGTTTTGTTGGATATAATATTGGTCAGGGAAAGAGTCTGGATGAGGTTATATCAAAAATGAACATGGTGGCTGAAGGAGTAAAAACAACGCGCTCAGTTTATGATTGGAGCAATAAACTTGGTATTGAAATGCCGATTACCGGTGCGATATATCGGGTGCTTTTTGAGCAGGAAGATCCCAAGGATATGCTGTATGACTTGATGACCCGGAATCCCAAAGAGGAAATTGTGATTTAAAGTGCAAAAGGATAGAATGGTATAAGTTCGGGAAGTTCATTTGAACTTAATATTTTGTTCTTATCTTCGTTTGTACTAAAAAAGATTGAGTGGCTATGTATTCTCAAAATCACAGCACGGCCTCGCTTTCTGAGATGGATTACCTTGATGTGAAGAATCTTGCTCAGACGGGTGAAGGAATGTATCTGGAATTTAAGCGAACAATCCCATCAGCCTATAAAATTGCACGAGAAATTGCCGCTTTTGCTAACACCAAAGGGGGAACCCTGCTTATTGGTGTGGATGATGACAAGTCGCTCGTGGGCGTAATGGGATATCAGGAAGAAGAATTTTTACTTGATAAAGCTGCTAAAAAGCTATGCAAGCCTGCTGTGGATATCAAAATTGAGATCGTGCACTTTGGTGATCGCGATCTTCTGGTAATCAAAGTGCCGGAAGTAATTGATAAACCGGTATATGTGAAAGGGGATGATGAACAGATCGTGTTTATGCGCGAGAAGGATCAGAACAAGGTAGCCAGCAAGGAACTTATTGAGATTATAAAGAAGCGAAATTCGGATGAAGGGGTAACCTTTGAATATGGTCCCGATGAGCAAAAACTGTTTCGTTACTTGAATGAATATGGTGAAATAACCGTTAAAAAATTTGCACACATTGTGGATATTCCCCGGGAAAAAGCTTCCGCAACTTTGGTGAACCTGGTTGCAGCCGAAATATTAAATTTGACCCGGAAGGATAACACAGATTATTTTACGTATTCACAGAAAAGTGAAGGTTAATTTTTAAGTATTGTTATAATGCCTGCAGAACCGGAAGATAATTTAGATAGTGTCATCGCTGATCTTGTTGACGAGGATGAAGATGAGAGTACTGAACAGAATGGTGCTTCTCCATTGGAAGAAATGCAGGCGTCTGCTGAGGTAGAGTTCAGTGGTCCTGCTGTACAACTTACCGAGCGGGCCGCTGATCAGGTTCGTCATATTCGGGAGGATGAAGACCTGGACGACGATCTCTGCTTACGTGTTGCAGTAGAGGGAGGTGGTTGTTCGGGATTGAGCTATAAACTTGGCTTTGATTATGAATCTGAAGAGGATGAAGTGATCATCAGCGAGGGCATTAAGATTATCGTTGATCCCAAACACATGATGTATCTGAAAGGCATTTCAGTGGATTATCCCGATGGTTTGGATGCCCGGGGCTTCACCTTTGATAATCCCAATGCCAGCGAAACCTGTGGTTGTGGTTCTTCTTTTGCCACCTGATTACTTGAACTAGTAGGGCATTTCGGGATAATTCTTGTGTCCTCCGAGACTTGGTTCAGGATCTATTCCCCATCTTTTCCATATTTCTCCATTATTTTAAGTACCTCATCTACCGGCAGTTCCTCAACGGTATGTCCATCTCTGCCTGTCATCGTTTCGGCATGAAATAGTGAGTTGATAATAGCCTCCTCAGTAGCTTCATTAACTGCCATAAAGAGCGGTGACATGGCGCTGTTGCGAAGTACATCTTGCTTTTTAAAGTCTTGGTCTGACCGATAAGGTACGCGGACTGATTCAGCTGTTGAAAAAGCAATGACATAGTCGCCACTTCCGTTAGAGGCAATGCCGCCCGTTTTTCCCAGGCCCAGCATTGCGCGTTTGGCCAGCCGTTTTAAATTGCGCGCATCCAGCGGAGCGTCAGTGGCAACGATAATCATGCAGGAACCATTGGGCGTTTTATTCAGTTCGTCGCTCAAATAGTATTGGTCGACCTCTTTCCCGATAGGGACGCCCGCAATTTGCAGTACGCCTCCAAAGTTGGATTGAACAAGGGCTCCTACCGAATATCCGCCTAAATCTTCTGGCAGCTTCCGAGAAGAGGTACCAATTCCACCTTTAAATCCAAATGCAATAGTTCCGGTTCCGGCTCCCACATTACCCTGTTCAACTTCCCCTGACTTTGCATTATCAATAGCATCGAGGACATTACTTTTGGATATATGTCGCCCGCGGATATCATTTAAATAGCCGTCGTTGGTTTCACCCACAACGGAATTTACAGAATAGACATTATCATTTTCTGAAAAACTGAATGTATAGTCTATGAGTGCATCAGCGGCTGTAGGTACGCTCAACGTATTCGTTAAAATAACGGGTGTTTCCAGATTGCCAAGCTCCTCGATTTGGGTGGAACCGGCTAGCTTCCCAAATCCATTGCCAACATACACCGCAGCCGGCACTTTTTGCTGAAAAATGTTTCCGCCATGAGGAAGGATAGCTGTAACTCCGGTTCGGATATTATTGCCTTCAATGATTGTTTGATGCCCCACTCGAACACCTTGTACATCAGTGATCGCATTGTGTTCACCCGGCTGCAGCACACCAATTTCAATTCCATAATCTCGAATATTTTGATCTTGAGCCGAAAGGGTTATTGGTGCTAAAATCAGTACAAAAAGAAGCAGGTATAGATATTTCATAGGACTAAAATTAGTTTTGGATCGCACTTAAATTGGAGATAGGAGAGGGAAGTTGCAAAGGCAATCAGCTTTTTAGCTATTCTCATTTTCACTAAAACGATCAGTAATAAGGCGAACGCCACGCTTAAAGGTGAAGTAGTGCCACATCCATTCAACAAAAACGCGAAAGCGATTGCGAAAGCCAATCAAAAAGAAAATGTGAACAACTGACCAAAGTATCCATGCAAAAAAGCCGCTGAATTTGAACCCTCGAATATCGGCAACTGCTTTGGCCCGTCCGATTGTTGCCATAGTGCCTTTGTCCACATAATGGAAATCTTCCCGCTCTTCTTCGTTAATTTCATTCTGAATCATTTTTCCTAGAAATTCTCCTTGCTGGATGGCAACAGGAGCCAGGGCCGGTAATGGATTTCCAGCGTCGTCTTCTTTATGAGCCGCATCCCCAATGACAAAAATGTCATCGTGATCAGGAATCGAAAGGTCATTCTCGACAAAAACCCGGCCCGTACGATCTTGTTTGGTTTCGAGAGATGACAACAGAGGCGATGCCGCTACACCTGCTGCCCAGATGATGTTGGGCGTATCGATAGCGCCTTCCGAAAATGAAACTTCACCCTGGCTAATGCCGGTGACAGGCGTATCCGTTAGCACACGAACACCCATATCTTCTAAGGATTCGCGTGCACGTTCGGATAGTGAATCAGGATAGCCATTTAAAATCTTGGGTGCTGCTTCGACCAGGAAAATACGGGTCTCATTTTTGCTGAATGTATTATAGTCGCGCATCATGTTACGCTTGGCAATTTCACCGATAGCACCGGCCATTTCGACGCCGGTTGGCCCACCTCCAATAACTACAAAGGTCAGATAGGGTTCGCGCAGTTTGGGATCTTCCAGCTGTTCAGCTTTTTCGAGGGAGAGTAAAATGCGTTCACGAATTTGGAGGGCATCACCTACCGATTTAAGTCCGGGAGCGTGTTGCTTCCAGTCATCATTACCAAAGTAATTGTATTGCGCTCCGGGGGCAAGTACCAGGTAGTCAAAGTTGATTTGCCGGCCACTTTCTAAAGAAACGATTTTTTCGGTTTTATCAACGCCGGTAACTTTACCGAGCAACACTTTTAAACCTTTTCGCTGTCCCAAGATAGCACGAATGGGAATAGCAATGTCTCCCGGTGAAAGAGCGGCTGTAGCAACCTGATAAAGCAACGGCTGGAAAAGGTGATGGTTGTTTTTGTCGATAATAGTAATATCGACATCAGCTTTTTTAAGTTTTTTTGCAACGGAAATGCCGCCAAATCCACCCCCGACAATTACAACATGTTTTCGATCTGACATTCCATACCTCAGAAATCTTATCAGTTCATCTTTGCCTTGGTCTCCATCAACAATTCTTCAATTTCATCTTTCCTGATATTATAATGTTCGTTGCAATAGTGACATACGAGCTCTTGTCCCTCGTCGCTAATCTCTTTCAAATCTTCGTAGCCAAGCATGGCGAGGGCATCTTTAAAGCGTTTACGGGTACAGCGACAGAAAAAGTCGACCGGCTGACGATCGAGTTCTTTTACCTCAAGGGGATCCATTGCCTTTTCCATGATGTCATCAATATAGAGATCGTTGGCAAGCATCTGGCTGATAGAATCGAATTGCAGCATTTTTTCTTGCAGCTGATCGATCACACCCTCCGGTGCATCCGGCATGCGTTGGATCATCAATCCACCTGCTTCAGTGACTTCCCCATTTTCGTCAATCCCAACATCCAGCAAAATGGCCGAGGGTATTTGTTCGGACTGCACCATATAGTAGGCCAGGTCATCAGTGATGTTACCATTGATGAGTTCAATACTGCTGTTCCGCGGTTCTGCTTCGTTGTATAGGGTTTTGCTGACCGTCATTACGCCCACACCTAATCCATCGCCAATGTTGGTATCACCATTATAATTGATTTCCGCCTCAGGATTTTGAACGTATCCGCGAACTTCGCCTACACGATTAGCTTCGGCTACAAGCAGTTTTACGGGACCTTGTCCCTCGACTCGCATTTTAATACGTTCTTCACCCTTTAATTCTGATGCCATAAGCATAGTACCGGTAAGAGCGCGCCCGAGCAAAACAGTATTTAGCAAAGACAACCCATGTTTTTTACGGGCTGCTTTAACCAAATCAGTAGTTTTAACTACAGATATTTTAAGGGTTCCGTCTTTTGCGATGCCTTTTATAAGGCGATCTTTCTGTAAAAAATCTTCTTTTGAAATCATAACCGTCTAAATTTTTACCTGATTGATCAAGGTATAACAAAAAAGGCGGCCCAAAAATTTGAGCCGCCTTAATATACGATTTTAAATATTGGTTCTACAGGTTGGCATGTTTATAAAGATCGCCAATGTGACCTGTAAAGCTACTCTGCGACGTATATATATTGTGGATTTTGCCCACATTGTCCATACGCTGTTCGGCAAGGATATTTGAAGCAGTAAAGGTAGGGGTATCGTTTTCTTCAGAATAATTCAGGATATCCAGAATGGTATCATAAATTTTTTCAGCTTGTCCTTCTGCACGTTCCTCATTATATCCTTCCAGTTCGCTGGCAACGTTGATAAGGCCACCAGCATTGATTACATAATCGGGAGCATACAGGATACCTTTATCCAACAACATCTGCCCGTGCTTATCTTCCTCATCAAGTACGTTATTTGCTGCACCGGCAATAATATCACAGTTGAACTGATCCATGGTATCGTCGTTAATAATACCGCCAAGGGCACAGGGACTAAAGATATCAACATCCAGTCCGTAAATATCATCGGGATCAACAACTTCGGCGCCAACTTTTTCGGCTAGATCATTAACTTTATCCTCATAAATATCACAGATAAATAGTTCAGCTCCTTCTTTTTCCAGAAATTCAGCAAGGTAAGAGCTGACGTGCCCAGCGCCCTGAATAGAAATACGCTTTCCTTCCAGGGAATCAGATCCGTAAGCTTTTTTGGCGCAGGCTTTCATTCCTTGATATACACCGTAAGCGGTAACCGGAGATGGATCACCGCTGCCACCAATTGCTTTTGGTAAACCGGTTACATACTTGGTTTCCATGCGAACCCATTCCATTGCTTGAACATCCGTTCCTACATCTTCAGCAGTAATATAACGTCCACCGAGGCTGTCAACATACCGACCAAAAGCACGAAATAGGGCTTCGTTTTTTTCTTTACGGGGATCTCCAATAATTACAGCTTTACCGCCACCTAAGTTAAGACCGGAAATAGCTGCTTTATAAGTCATTCCACGAGAAAGGCGAAGCACGTCCCGAATGGCTTCCTGTTCATTATTATAGGGCCACATCCGCACGCCACCCAATGCAGGACCCAAGGTCGTATCGTGAACGGCGATAATGGCTTTGAGCCCCATCGTAGGTTCAGAGCATACTACAATTTGTTCGTGATCATAGCTTTGCAGCTTATCGAACAGCGGAAAATCTTCGCTTAGGTCGGTAGCTGTATTTTTTTCTAAAGTTGTTGATTCCATGATTATATGGTTTAAATCATTAAAACTATTGTTCAAAAAAATCAGTCATTTTTCAAAAACCCCGACAGCACAAAATTCTCGTTTGCCAAAAAACTTGTCGAATTACCACAGTGGATTATATGTAAACAATGAAGTCTGAATAGTCGGTTTAACCAAAGTATGGGAAGGTACAAAAAATGGCGCAAATTTAGTAGTATTTTGAGGTTGATCAGGGTATCCGGTAGTTAAAATTAAGTTGGAATGTGCTTAGTTTTCATGATGAATTTTATTCCGGATATTGTATTTTAAATAATAATCATTGAGAACCCCTGCCTTTTATGGCCGGGCAGTATGGCTATCAGGTTTGACCGCCGGTACGCTGTTTATGACAAAAAAGAAAAAAACAGATAACTATGTCTTTTCGCTGGGTTTTTACTACGCCAGAGAACGAAGAAGCTGTATCCGATTTACAAGATCAGTTGGGAGTTCCCCCCAAAATAGCCCGCCTTCTTGTACTGCGGGGTATTGATACTTATGATAAAGCCGAATCGTTTTTCCGTTCCGATTTGAGTCAGCTCCATGATCCTTTTTTAATGAAGGATATGGATAAGGCGACAACCCGATTGGCAGAGGCGATTCGCAATGGAGAGCGAATCCTTATCTATGGGGATTATGATGTGGACGGAACCACTTCCACCGCCATTTTATATATTTTTCTTGAAGAGTTTGGTGTTGATGTGGATTTCTATATCCCTCACCGTTTTAAGGAGGGGTACGGCATTAATCAGGAGGGAATACAGTATGCTATTGATACCAATACGGATCTGATCGTATCGGTGGATTGCGGAATTACGGCGGTTAAGGAAACGGAGCAGGCCAAGGAGCAAGGTATTGATGTTATCATTTGTGATCACCATAACGTAGGTGATACCATTCCAGATGCAGTGGGAGTGCTCGATCCCAAGCGAAGCGACTGTAATTATCCTTTTAAAGGGCTTTCGGGAGCAGGCGTTGGTTTTAAGCTGATCCAGGGCACCATAAAAAAACTTGGCTTGGCAGATCGCATTGCCTTTAAGCTATTGGATCTGGTAGCTATTTCTATTGCTTCGGATATTGTACCTATCGAAGATGAAAATCGAATTTTGATGCGCGAAGGACTTAGGCGAATTAATTCCGAACCCCGGATAGGTGTTAAAGCATTACTGGATCTTATAAATCTAAGTATCGGATCCATAACAACGTCTAATATTGTATTCTCTATAGGTCCGCGTATCAATGCTGCCGGACGCATGGGAGATGCCACGAAAGCTGTTAAGCTTCTTATTTCTGATACGCCCGTGGAAGCAAAGTCCAGAGCCCATGAACTGGAAAGTATTAATGTAGCACGCCGTGATAAAGACTCAGAAACCATGGAGGAGGCTAAGGCCATGGTGGATAAAAATTACAACTTGGATAAAATTTCGTCGATGGTGCTGCACCATCCCGATTGGCATTTGGGCGTGATCGGAATAGTGGCTTCTCGGTTGGTAGATACCTATGGTCGTCCTGCTGTAATGCTAAGTACGGTGGATGGCAAAATTAAGGGATCGGCACGAAGTATTGATGGCTTCAATATTTACGAGGCTTTCAAGGAATGTGAAGATCTACTAGAGCAGTTTGGGGGACACGAATATGCTGCGGGCTTAACGATCGCCAAAGAAAATCTCGAAGAGTTTCGGCAACGTATTAATAATATCGCTGCGGAACGACTGTCTGATGAGGATTTTAAGCCTGAATTGAAAATTGATTGCGCACTCGATCTCAGTGATGTGAATATGCGCTTTTGGAAACTTTTAAGCCAGTTTGAGCCATTTGGCCCCGGGAATCTGCGTCCTATTTTTGTCAGCCGCGATGTGGAAGTGGTAGGGGTGCCTACGATTGTGGGTAAGGGACATCTTAAGATGAAGGTCAAGCAAAATGGGTCCGGTGCTTTTGATGTCATTGGATTTAATATGCACGAATACCTGCCGGTAATCCGAAATGGAGATGAAAACCAGCTAAATATTGCCTACTCGCTGGAGGAAAATGAATGGAATGGGCGACGCACGCTGCAGATCCGTTTACGGGATGTTGAAGTAGAGTAAGATTCGGCAGAAAATCCGGCATATCCTCTTTGTATAAAGTTCAAAAGATTTTATATTTGGCAACTCTTATTCGAGTTGGGACTGTAGCTCAGTAGGTAGAGCACGCGACTGAAAATCGCGGTGTCGGCGGTTCGATTCCGCCCGGTCCCACGCAAAGCCTTGCATCCCGAAAACATTCGAGGATGCAGGGCTTTTTGTTTTTATCCTACCCAATTTTAAATACGGATGATATTGGCAACGCAAACTACCGCTTAAGCGAATTTCTTTAACTAATTTGGAGATAAGCCACTTGTAACATTAAAATTTTTTAATTAAATTATATTAAGAAAAATTAATATTCGTTAGAGCTTTTTAAGTTCTTCAGGCTTGGTGATCAATATGGGAAACAGTTCAAAGGGTAAAGTACTAATAGTTGAAGATGATATGTTGCTTTCGATGGTGGAAGAGCGCCTTATCAAACGACTTGGTTTTGAAGTGGTTGGAAAAGTCACAAAAGGGGCTGATGCTATAAAAAAGCAAGAAGAGCTTAATCCCGATATTATTGTGATGGATATTTCCCTGAAGGGAGACATGGATGGTATTGAAGCGATGGAAGCTATTCGTAAAAAGTCGGATGTGCCGGTTATTTATTTGTCTGGAAGTGGTGATCGCTATTCGCTGGAACGAGCAAAGAAAACAAGTTTTACTGATTTCTTAACAAAGCCGGTTACCGGTGGTGATTTAAAGGACCCGCTCTACTCTGCAATGAATGCCCATAATGCAAAGTCTGAAAATGATAGTCAGATATTGAAATCTGCTTAATCAGTAAGGTTGACAAGCACCCTGCCCACTTGTTTTCCGTTTAAAATCCGATCGATCTCATTATCCAATTCTCCTAAAGAGCACTCTCTGGCTAACCGTTCTATATTTTTTGGTTTCCATTCGCTAGCCAATTTCCTCCACAATTTTTTTCGCAATTCCATCTTGCAATTTCCGCTGTCCATCCCTGCTAAATGGACGCCGCGCAAGATAAATGGATAAACATTCGTATGAAGTTCATGTCCCAATACATTGCCGCAACAGGCAACAGTGCCATTATGTTGTGTTTGTCGCAATGTGGTGTCTAACATGATACCGCCAACCGTATCGATCGCACCGGCCCATTTGCTGCTCAACAGGGGACGTGAAGATTCATCTTGTACTTCATCCCGATGGATTACAGTGGTGGCACCGGTATCGGTTAAAAATTCCTTTTGATTCATCTTCCCCGTGGCGGCTGTTACCTTATATCCCAGTTTGGATAGAATAGCAATGGCCATAATCCCTACGCCTCCGGTAGCTCCGGTCACTAAGATATCACCACTGTCAGCATTGATATTATTGTGTCGAAGGTGATTGATCCCGATTGCGGCTGTAAATCCGGCCGTGCCCATGATCATGCTATCCCGCAGCGATAGATTCTTCGGCAGGGGTACAATCCAGTCTGAAGGCACTCGAATATACTGTCCGAAACCACCCAAGGTATTTTGACCCAGGTCGTAGCCGGTTACAATTACCTTATCGCCGGGCGAAAATTGAGCATCACTGCTTTCGGCCACAAAACCCGCGGCATCAATTCCGGGAATATGAGGATAGTTTTTGGTAACACCTTTATTGCCTGAAGCGGAAAGTGCATCTTTATAGTTTAAAGAGGAATACTTAACCTCAATTAGCACGTCATGGTCGGGTAGTTTGTCAGCAGGCCATTGTTTGACGGAACGATCAAATGAACTATCCGATTTTTCTTCTACAACCAGTGCCTTAAACGTACTCATAAGAATTTAGTAAGTTTTTTTAACCACTTGAGTTTTTCCTTGTAGGGCGGATATCGCATTGGAATGTCCAACCAATTGCTTTTCTTCATGATGCTTTTGGGATGGGTAAAGGTATCAAAACTTGTTTTACCATGATACAGCCCAAAACCACTATTACCAATACCACCAAAGGGAAGTTCTGTATTTCCCAGGTGGGCGACGGTATCATTGATGCAGCCACCGCCAAACTGAAGATTGCGGATAACTTTTTTCTGATTTTTGTTGTTTGTTGAGAAAAGGTAAAGCGCCAGTGGTTTCGATTTATTTTGAAGTGTTGAAATAATTTCACTCAAATCATCAAATTGTAATATTGGGAGAATGGGTCCAAAAATTTCTTCCTGCATGACAGGGTCATCCCAGGAAACACTCGTCAAGATTGTAGGTTCAATATACCGGGTATCAGGATCTGTATTTCCCCCGTGAAAAACCTTCTCAGGCGTAATGAGATTGGCAAGCCGATCAAAATGTTTGTCGTTAATGATCCGTGCAAAATCATCACTTTGGCTGGGATCATCACCATAAAAAGAACGAATTTCCTTCTGAATAAGACGACAAAGTTCTGTATGCTTAGAAGTATGAACATATACGTAATCAGGGCTTACGCAGGTTTGTCCGGCATTGATAAACTTGCCCCAGGCAATGCGCTTGGCCGCCAGAGTTAAATCAGCGGATTGATCAACGATGGCGGGAGATTTTCCTCCCAGCTCAAGGGTAAGTGGGGTGAGCTGGTCAGCTGCTGATTTCATAATGATCTTGCCAACGTGGGTGCTTCCGGTAAAGAAAATATAGTCCAATGGCTCAGAAAGGAGCGATTGCGTTGTTTCTGCATCCCCCTCAACCGCACGAAAAAAACCGGAATCAAAGTTGGTGTTGATAAAATCTGCGAGAAGCCGGGAGGTATGCGGTGCGTTCTCGGACGGTTTGAGAATTACGGTGTTTCCGGCTGCAATAGCACCTAAAACAGGGTTAAGTGCCAACTGGACGGGATAGTTCCAGGGAGCAATGACAAGCACTACGCCATAGGGTTGGGGCTTGATATAGCTTTTCGACGGAAAATTGATAAGAGAACTTTTAACCTTTTTGGTTTTCGCCCAGCGGTCGATATTTGCAAGTAGGTGATCGATTTCTTGATAGAGGACGAAGAGTTCGGTTGCGTGAGATTCAAACGGTGGCTTTCGAAAATCCTCATTCAGTGCTTCATAAATTTCGTCCTCGTGTTCTTTTAAGATGTTCTTTAATTTCTGCAGCTGTTGCTTGCGGAAAGAGATCTTCAGTGTTTTTCCTGAATTAAAAAATTGCTGCTGCTTTTTAACTACTTGTTCCATTTTGGAAAATATTAGATAGGTTTATGTTCGTCCCTTGAACGTATCCATAGAGTGATAAACCTGAAACAGCCGTCCGGCTAAAAAATCAAAAAACCGGGTGGGCAGTATCCCTTTTAAAAAGGGAAGGATTTTGACCATAAAGGGTTCCCGCAGGTGAATTTTATCTTTCTGTACAGCAGAAATAATCTTTTTGGCGATCTTTTCTGCATCTAACAATGGGGTAAGCACAGGTGGACTTACGCCTTCGAAAAGTCCCGTATTAATATAGCTGGGTTCTACCGTGGTAACATTAATATTGGGATGTGGTTCGAGTTCTAGTCGCAACGATTCCGACCATCCAATAACCCCCCATTTGCTGCCGGCATAAACCGACATCTTTGGGTTGGCCATGCGTCCGGCTGCCGAAGAAATATTGACAATATGCCCCTTTCTCCGATTAATCATTGAATTTATAAAGGTTCGCGTGGTATGCATGGTACCCAGAAGGTTAATTTGGATAAGGCGTTCTATATCAACGCGATCATGAGTACTAAAATCACCACCTACCACTGTGCCGGCGTTATTAATCAGAATGTCGATATGGTGGTGATCTGCCAGTACTTGTTCGGCTGTCTGATAAACCTGGTCTGGATTAGAAATATCAACCTTGTAAATAAACACTCTGTTGGAGTAATCAGAAAGTGAGTTCTGGCAATTTGAAATATTATCTTCGCTTATATCCCAGATAATCAGTTTTTTGGCATTACATTCTAAAGCTTCTCTACCCATGAGAAACCCAATGCCGCCGGCGCCGCCCGTAATTAAAATGTGTTTGTTTTTAAAGGTGCTCATAAACAAATTGTGATATTGCTAGAAGTATAGTTATAAATGTAAACGAAGGATAAAAAAATATTTGCGCATAGAAACTAATCTTTTGGATTATCAAACTTATGCCTGACCAAAGTTACGACAAGTTACAAAATAGGATTGAGCGGCTAGAAAGCCGGGTAAAGGAGTTGGAGAATGAGTTAAAACAAACAGGGCAAGGTAAAATAGCATCAAAAAAGCAGAAGGAACAGGCGGTTCAAGGAAGTAAGGACAGCAGCTGGGATGCGTTACAGTTGGGAGAAAAATGGTTGAATAACATTGGCATTGCTTTGTTGCTTATTGGTATTGTATTTCTTTTCAAGTATTCGATTGATCAGGGTTGGCTAATCCCCGAGGTGCGCAGTGCAGTGGGACTAATCTCTGGGATACTACTTCTCGGATTTGGCCTTAGAATGGATGAGACCTTAAAACCATTTAGGCAAATGATGATGGGCGGAGGAATCGCCGCTTTCTATATAACCGGTTTTGCGACCTTTCAGCTCTTTACTTTTATGCCTTCAACCATTGTTTGGTTGTTTATGATCGCGGTAACAGTACTGTCATTCTTGCTTTCGTTGCAGCAGGATGAAGCAATACTTGCGGTTATTGGTACGCTTGGTGCACTGGGTACGCCGTTTATGCTTTACTCGGGTGATGGAGAGATTGTTGGACTCATGATTTACTTTGCTATGATTGTCGGACCCGCGTCTATACTCTATATCAGAAAAGAATGGCAATCTCTGCTTTGGAGTATAGCGGTTGGTGGCCTGTTGGTTCTTGCTGCTGCGATAATCACAAATCTTGTTAGTACGGATGATATTACTTCTTTTGAGCGATGGACAATGCTTGGCGGAATAATAGTTTGGATATTGGCAAGCTGGCTGGTCCCTGTTTTTAAAGAGATGAGGGAAAGTCGGATATTAGAAGTTAATAATGTGCCAGGAAGTTCTGATGAAGGTATTGGAAGTTCGATCCATATCATGGCATTAGGAGTACCCGTAATTGGAGTGCTGTTGAGCGCAGGAGTTTGGGAATGGACAATGAATGAAGCCGGCATAGCGTCGATGGTTATGGCTGTTCTGGGTGGTGGTTTTTATTCGTTTTCAAAAACTCAGAAGCTGCCGGGGCTTGCTTCAACGCATGCTTTCTTGGGGTTGGTGCTGCTAACGGCAGGATTATTTCTGATACTGGAAGGAAATGTACTTTTTGCAGTATTTATCGTCGAATTAATTGCACTTCGCTATTTGGCGCACCATTCGGGAGATAAAAAAATAAGTATAGCATCACACCTGTTATTTGGAATTACTGTATGGTGGCTTATAAATCGCTTACAGATGAGTGGGGAAACTGCTTATTTGCTAAATCTTTCCACGCTGTCAGAGTTAACACTTATTTTAGCAGGAGGGTTATGGATTCCACAATACTTGCATAGGAACGACAGTCAAAACATCTATCAGGTGCTTTCACATCTGTTATTGTTGTATTGGCTGTATCAGAAATTGATATTATTCGAAAACGGGCAGGCATGGATCAGCCTTGCTTGGGGACTCTACGCTATTTTACTAATTGTATTGGGACTTGTGCGTTTTGGAAAAGAAATAAGGATGGCGGGTCTTGTCACCATGTTGGTAGTTGTGATAAAATTGTTTTTGGTTGATTTAGCCCAGTTGCAAGCTATCTGGCGCATTCTTTTGTTTATGGGATTTGGATCTGTTTTGTTGTTAGTAGGATATCTGATTCAATCAAAATTCTTGGAGAGGAGCAGTTGATTTTAGCTTAGCAATCATGAAAAAAAGTATTACTTTCAAGTCAATTAAGGTTTGATTTTATATTCAACTTAAACATGTAAAAGTATGAAGAGATTTTTAATAATAGCGTTGCTGGTAGGCGCTTTTGTGGGATGTATGAATTCACCTATTGATCAGGTGGCTGAAACAATTACCGAGAAAAGCTTGATGGAGCCCATTACGAAACTTTCTTCGGATGAGTTTATGGGGCGCGCAACGGGGACAATTGGTGAATTACGAACGGTTGATTACTTGGTTAGTCAATTAGAGGAATACGGGTTACAAGGCGGTGCAAAAGATAGCGGGTTCGTTCAGGATGTTCCTCTTGTTGGTCAAAAGACGGGTCAGGACACACAGGTGAGGATCGAAAAAGATGGAAATGTAATCCATCAGTTTGATTATTATTCTGATTTTATGGCATGGCCGTCTAACCTGGAAGAAGAAGTATCTATCGAGGATGCCGATCTTGTTTATGTTGGATATGGGATACAGGCTCCGGAAGAAAATTGGGATGATTTCAAAGATACGGACGTGGAGGGTAAAATCTTGGTTGTAAAGAATAATGATCCCAGTGACGATCCCGATTTATTTGGCGGAGATACACGACTGTATTATGGTCGTTATGATTATAAATATGAGAAGGCTAAAGAGCTGGGGGCCGCAGGGGTATTGATTGTGCATACTACACCTTCAGCCGGATACGGATGGGAGGTTGTTGCCAACAGCTGGAGCCGTGAGCGATTTTATCTGCGCGGAAATGACGCTATGGAAGACTCCCCTACAAAATTCAATGGGTGGCTGACAAAAGATGCAAGTACCAACTTATTTGAAAGTGCAGGACTGAATCTTGAGGATCAGCTTGAAGCAGCTGAAAATCGAGACTTTGAACCGGTGCCATTGGAGGGATTATCACTTACCCTGAATCTGGAAGCTCAGTATCGCCAGCAAGATGCTAAAAATGTTCTTGGTGTTATTGAGGGCAGCAGCGATCGATTGAAAGATGAATACGTCGTATTTACTGCTCACCATGATCATCTTGGAGTAACAAGTCCGGTAGAGGGTGACTCAATTAATAATGGAGCGCTTGACAATGCGGCAGGTGTGAGTGCAGTGCTGAATATGGCCAGAGCATATAAAGAAATTCAGCCACAGTTAAAGCGAAGTATACTGTTTTTATTTGTTGGTGCAGAGGAAGTAGGACTGCTTGGATCGCAATATTGGGCCGAAAATCCTACGGTACATCCCGGAAAAGTTACGGCTAATATCAACCTGGACGGAATGAATGTCTACGGTAAGACGAAAGATTTAGTACTTATTGGCTACGATCGAAATAGTGTGAGCGATGTAATTGAGAATGTTGCAGAGGAGCGGGGAAGAGTTGTCAAACCCGATCCTCATCCCGACCGAGGCTATTTTTATCGGTCCGATCATTTTTCTCTTGCTAAAAAAGGAATACCGGCCATATTTCCCAATCGGGGTAACGAGTTTATTGATAAGCCGGAAGGCTACGCCGCTATGGTTGACAGCCTCCAAGATGCCAACTACCATAATGTCAATGATGAAATAAATAAGCATTGGGATCTTTCAGGAATGAAAGCAGATGTCCGCCTGTTTTTTGATGCAGGTTATCGCATTGCCAATGCTGATGAACTGCAGACATGGCGGCAGGGCAATGAGTTTAAGCAAACTCGCTTGGATATGATTGAGGACGCCTCATCAAATTAAATCCGGATTGTTTCGTTAGCATTACAATAAGATTAAATTTGAAATCAATTTTTAATGTATACCCCTAATCAAATGAAAAAAATAGCTATTACCTGCGTTCTAATTGCTGGATTAATTTTTGGGATGGGAACGTGGAGTCAAACAACCGCACAAGAAAATTCGAGTAATCAGCCGATAACTATTGTTGAATACAGTGATTATCAATGCCCGGCATGTGCCTATTTTCATCCTATAGTAGAAAAATTGAAAGACAAATATAGCGATCAGGTTCAGTTCGAAATGAAATATTTTCCGCTGAATTCACACCGGTATGCGGCACTGGCGGCGCGTGCGGCACAAGCAGCTAAAAATCAGGGCAAATTTTATGAGATGCATAGCCTGTTGTTTGAAAACCAGAAGCGTTGGTCCAGCTCGGGTAGTCCCACGTCCATATTTGTAAATTATGCTCGAGAGTTGGATTTGGATATTGATCAGTTTAAGAACGATCTTAATGCCACCGAGACCCAGAAGGTTGTGATGGAACAGCGACAAGAAGGTCGCAGCGCAGGAGTTGATGCCACGCCTACCTTTTTCATTGAAGGAGAGAAAGTTGATCCCCTGCCCCGAAATTTCCAGGAGTTCGATCAGTTGGTCCAACAATATATTGGAGAGTGAAAATTATAGTGTGCTTATACAATGATTTATGAATTTCTTGACAAAAAGCCGGATTATCCCGATTCGGCATTTGTAGCACCCAGCGCTGATATTATCGGTGATGTTTCGATCGGACAAGAGAGCAGCATTTGGTTTAATGTTACTATTCGTGGGGATGTAAACTGGATTAAGATCGGAGAGCGATCCAATATTCAGGACAATACGTGCATTCATGTGAGGAATCAGACCGGTCCAACTGAGATTGGAAATGAAGTAACCATTGGTCACAACGCTATGATTCACGGCTGCACCATCCATGATCGGGTGCTTATTGGTATTCATGCCACGGTGCTGGATAAGGCCGTAATTGAATCAGATGTAATCGTTGCAGCAGGAAGCTTGGTGCCGCCGGGCAAACTGTTAGAGTCGGGCTATCTGTATATGGGATCGCCTGTGAAGCAAAAACGAAGGCTTTCGGATGAAGAAATTGCTTCTATCAAAGAACACTCCAACAATTACGTAAAGTATGCCCGCGCTTATATGCAGAAGGATACGTATGAGTCCAATCCGTTTTATGATGCGGATGAATAACTTAATAAAGGGATTAGGGATTAAACTTTTCTGCTTGATTATTCTTATTAATTTGTAATTCCTAATTCACATGTCTGGAATTTACCTCCATATTCCTTTTTGTAAGCAGGCCTGTTCGTACTGTGATTTCTATTTCGTGACGAGAACCTCGGAACGGGAGCATTTTGTGCAGCGGTTGGTAGAGAATATTGAAAGCTATCGCGATTTAAGGTTTGTCCGGGAAACGGTAGAGACGATCTATTTTGGCGGAGGAACGCCTTCGCTGCTGGAACCGATGCAATTAGAACAAATCATGGAAGCGCTTTATGATGTGTTTGATATCGATGCGCGTGAAATTACGCTGGAGATGAATCCCGATGATGTTTCGGCTCAATTTCTGGCAGATTTAAAATCTCTAGGTATCAGTCGGGCTAGCATGGGGGTTCAAAGTTTTGAGCCGGAGTTGTTGGAATTTATGCACCGTGCCCATTCCAGTGAGGAAGCATTGCAGTGCTTGAAACTGCTTAGCGCATCTGATTTTAAATCGTTTACCGTTGATCTTATTTACGGGAATCCGGGCCAGTCTGTAGAGCAGCTCGAGCGCGATGTCAAAAAGCTTCTTGCATTTGACCCCCCGCATATTTCGGCCTACTCGCTTACTATTGAACCGAAAACACGGTTGGGCAAACAGGTTGAGCTCGGACGTATTGCTCCGCCCGAAGATGACAAGGTTGCAAAGCACTTTGATCTTATTAATCGGCTGTTTAGTAGTCAGGGTATAGAGCGTTATGAAGTGAGTAACTACAGCTTGCCGGGCAGAGAAGCTATCCATAATAGCAATTATTGGGAGCACAAAAATTATTTGGGATTAGGTCCCGGTGCGCATTCGTTTTGGTGGGATGATAGTGCCGAACGATGGGAAAATGAGAAGGATTTACGGAAATATTTGCGTGAAGAAGATCAGCCCGAAAAAGAAGAACTTTCGCTTAAACAGTTGGCAGAGGAACGATTAATGATGGGATTGCGCACAAAAAAGGGAGTTGGAATAGTAGAACTTTCGCGGCAATATGATTATGTGCTGAGTAATCGCCAGCTGGATTATCTTGAAAGCCGTGAGCAAGAGGGTAAGGTTATAGTTGATGAGAGAATTACCTTGACTGACGAAGGAATAAAAATTGCTGATGCGATAATTTTGGATTTAGTAACGTTGCATTAGATTGCTTATCTATAGCAGGTGAAACAAATTATTACCAATCGAATATCAGGCTGATGAAAGCAAGTTTTAAAGCATTTATGCGGAAGATTATTGATTATGCCGGGCTGTTTCCACCGGCTGACCTTTCACTTGATACTTCTCTCCAAAAGTATAGCAAATATCGGAGAAATGAGGACGCATGGATGCTCTCGCGTTATATTGTTCCGGCCAGTCGGCTGGCTGAGCTAAAGCCTTATGGGGAAACGCTTTTTGCTGGAGGTGAGCCCTTTGGTTTTTCGATTCTGGGGAAAAGAACAGAGACCATTTCTGATTATAAGGAACATCTGCAGGATATCGTGAAGGAATTGGAGCGGTTTCATGAAGATCATGGAGGGCGTGTGCAAACGGATGTAATGGAAATTAAGCTTCCGCGAGAAGCTGTTTTTGCCAATGATGTTGACCTTCTTGCTGATATTTATAGAGAGACGGCCCATTATTTTGGAGAGGTACCTGAGTTCCCGGACGATATTTTCTTTGAAGGGATCTTTGATAAAAACTGGGAAAAGGAGATTTCGGTAATTTTGGAATCAATGAATCATTATAATGATAACACATCATTGGATAGCGGAATTAAAGCTGGTTTTAAGTTGCGATGCGGTGGAGTAGAAGCTTCGATGTTTCCGTCAGTTGAACAGGTGGCTTTTACGTTGAATAAGGTTCGAGAACAGAATTTAGCTTTAAAATGTACTGCTGGATTGCATCATCCCATTCGCCATTATGATCATACGGTAAAGACGAAAATGCATGGATTTTTAAACGTGTTCGGTGGAGCAATGCTTGGATATGCGCATGATTTTTCGACAGACCAGATAGCCGAAGTCATAAAAGAAGAGGATAAAGAACATTTTTCCTTTACTGATTCCGGTTTCCGATGGAAGGATTATGAAGTATCAACGGAAGATATTGAAGAACTGCGCGAAGTGGCACTTATTTCGTTTGGCAGCTGCAGTTTCGACGAACCGCGTGATGATCTACAGCAACTCGGACTTTTATAGATTATATCCTGACGTTGTCAATGAGTATATGAGAAAACAATTCATCATTCAGAATTTATAACTCAAAGTTTACAATATGCATCCTACAAACGATCCCAATTTAGAATCATTTATCGAGGTAGATTCCGGTTCGCACTTTCCCATCCAAAATTTGCCCTATGGAGTAGCTCGGTCAAAAGATGACGGGGAAGTATTTATTTGTACCGCCATCGGCGATTATGTAGTAAATTTGGCCGAACTAGATGCTGCCGGTGTTTTTGACGGTCCGGAGCTGGATGGCAAGCCGGTGTTTCGTGAGCGGACGCTGAATAGTTTTATGGAACTTGGACGATCGGCATGGGCTGAGGCACGGTCGTACATCAGCACGCTGTTGAGTGCCGACGAACCAGCCTTGCGGGATAATAAGCCGCTCCAGGAACGCGTGCTTAAGCCTATAGATGAGGTTGAGATGATGTTACCGGTAGATATTGGAGATTATACCGATTTTTATTCATCCGAGCAGCATGCGACAAATGTGGGAAGTATGTTCCGTGATCCTGAAAATGCGCTGAAGCCCAATTGGAAACATCTGCCGGTCGGGTATCATGGACGAGCAAGCTCGGTGGTAATAAGCGGTACTGATCTGCATCGCCCACAAGGACAGATTCTTCCTCCGGACAGTGACGATACACCTATTTTTAACGCCTGTAAGCTCTGTGATTTCGAACTTGAGATGGGTTTTCTGACCGGACCCGGAAATGAACTCGGGAATCCTATTTCAGTAACAGATGCCGAAGATCATATTTTTGGATTGATGTTGGTAAACGACTGGAGTGCACGTGATATTCAAAAATGGGAGTATCAACCACTTGGACCGTTTTTAGCGAAGAACTGGGCTACTTCGGTATCGCCGTGGATCGTAACGCTGGATGCGCTGGATCCCTTTCGTACTGAGGGTCCGGACCAAGACCCGGAGCCGTTGTCATACCTACAATCCGAAGGAAAGTGGACTTTTGATATTAACCTGGATGTGTATCTGCAGGGCGAAAATATGGATGAGCCGCACAAGATTTGTGCATCCAATGCCAAGAACTTGTACTGGAATATTGCACAGCAGCTGGCCCATCAGAGTATAACCGGCTGCAACATTCGTCCCGGTGACCTATATGCATCGGGCACCATCAGTGGAAAAGAAAAATCGTCGTATGGAAGTATGCTGGAACTTAGCTGGAAGGGTACCGACCCAATTGAATTTCCTAACGGTGAAACCCGAACGTTTCTCGAAGATGGCGATGAGGTGACGATGACCGGCTATGCCGATACTGATAGCTACCGCATTGGATTCGGTGAAGTGACAGGTAAGATACTTCCGGCGAAAGAGTTAGATCTATAGGGAAACGGCAGATGGGAGAGGGCAGAGTAAAAGTACTCTGCCGATTCACGCAACACCGCTTCTACTTGATGAGCGTCATCTTTTTTGTGGTAACTTTACCATCAAGGATAATACGATAAAAATAAATCCCTGAAGCATAATTACGGCCGTCAAAGGTTTCTTTATAAATACCTTCAGTTTTTGAGCCATTAACAAGTGTGGCAACCTTGCGTCCCAGTACATCAAAGATTTCAAGTTGAACATCTTTCTGCTCAGGAATGCTATAGCGTATGGTCGTTTGTTCACGAAATGGATTGGGAAAATTCTGCTCTATACGCACCATCTGTGGATCGATTGACTGTATCCCCAAAGCGTATTTTGTTTGCTGTTGATAAGATCCGTTGGCTGCAACTATTCCCAGTTTTTCGATCTCATCCCAACTCCAATTGGTTTCGGAAAATACAGATTCTTGTTGGTTATTATATATGATAAGAGGTTCAACGCCTCCATCATTAAAAAAGGCCAGAACACCCATTCCTGCATGTGGGTCAAGCAATTCTGAAAGGTTAAATGCAATATTTCCCGGAAAAGGGGATGGAGCGCTTTCAAAGTATTTTGCCGAAAGAACATTGAGAGTATCAGCAGGTTGAGATACATCTCCGGTGAAGTTTTCACTGGTGTTGGGCGTCGGGTATAAAGCACGTTCCTCAAAGCCAAATCCCTGATTGGCATTATTACCAGAGGCATAGTGCCAAAGTTGTGATTCGATATAATTTCGATTGAAGGAATCAGGTCCACCGAGCTGTGTTGTGATGGCATCGACCAGAGAAATGAATGGATTATTTTTGATGACTTCCCAGACATCGACCCAAAACTGTGAGCCGAATTTTTCTTCAAAAAAGAGTGCCCAGGTGATTTCAGCATACGAACCGGGATAAAATCCGCCTGAAGGATTATTAAAAATAGAGTTTTCAGAGTTAATGTAGTTGTAATAGTCATTAACATTATCGTAAACGACCTCTTCCATCAGGGTTGCATCCATCTCCAGCCAATTACCTGTTTCACCCTGCCATTCGTTGGCTTCGTACTGTACGGCATGTTTAAACTCGTGGGCAACTGTCACCTTAATGGCACCAATTTGGTTTCCATCGGGATCATTATTGGGCGGAAATTCCTCAGAAAAATCATTTTCAATATCGATATAGGTAGTGCCATCTCCGGGTGCTACCGTTCGGCCATAAATATTTTCAAGATTTAGAATTTGTATTTCATAGGTTTGGCCTTGGGGAATAGGATCGGTGTATCCCAGTCGTTGAACTTCGTGTTGATATGAGGAGTCAGCTGCAGCGGCTACTTCTTCTACGTAATCGGGTATCCCATCGCTGTCAGAGTCTTCGGGTGGAACTGCGTGGCTTCCCGAAGTTTCGTAATGAATGGTAAAGTTTCCATCCGGTGATTCGTAGGTTTCGGAAGCCTGTATAGAAGGCGAAGATAGTACTGATTTAATACGGTTTACAGTGGATGCGGAAAGCTCGGATCTATGCCGATAGAAGTCAGAGGTGGCCGGGGTACCGCATTTATGAGGATGATCAATGTTTATGATATCATCATCAGGCAGAGTCCCCTTTGCCTTGGAAGGGAAAAATTTATAAAGCACTTTTTGATCCAAATTTATATTTCCTTGCTGATAGGCATGATCAATTTTTTGGAACAAATTGACCTTTTGGGGTGTGGACCGCTCTTGCGATTTGGCAGTACTGATACCAAGAATTAATAAAAATGAGCTCAAAAAAAAGAGCTGAAGTAAATACTTAATCAATGGAACAATATTTTAAGACAAATGAGGTTCATTTCTTGCAAAATTACCCTTATTTTTGGCATCTGCAAAATAGTTCACCACTAAGACACTAAGTTTACTAAGAAATACCTGCAAAGATTAAGATGGAAAACTTGTTTTAGTGCTCTCAGTGACTTAGTGGTAAAAATGAAAAACATAATTATGTACGAAGTAGTACTCTATTACAAATTTACTCCTATTGAAGATCCCGAAACGTTTTGCGAAGAGCATAAACAATTTTGTAAGGATCTTGGGATTAAAGGACGTATTTATATCAACGAAGAAGGTATCAACGGAACTGTGGGAGGCACGGCCGAACAGGTATCAAAATATAAAGAAGCGCTGACGAGCATTCCCGGGTTTGACGGAATCGATTTTAAGTCTGATACCAGTGAGTATATACCTTTTCCGAAGTTAAAATGTAAGACTCGGGATGAGTTGGTTTCCATTCATGAAGAGGATGTTGATCCTGAAGATGGCGGGAGATACCTGGAGCCGCATGAGTGGAAAGAAGTGCTCGAAAATGAAGACGACTATGTGCTGATTGATGTGCGGAATGATTATGAATCAAAGATCGGTCATTTTGAAGGAGCGATTACCCCTGATGTGGAAAACTTCTACAATTTTCCCGACTGGCTTGAGCAGGTCGAAGAAGAAATTAGTAAAGACAAAAAAGTGCTGATGTACTGTACCGGTGGTATCCGCTGCGAAAAGTTCTCGGTACTCATGAAAGAAAAAGGCTGGGATGATGTAAATCAGCTGCACGGCGGTATTTTACGCTATGCCAAGGAAGAAGGCGGCGAACATTATAAGGGTAAATGCTTTGTGTTTGACGATCGCCTGGTGGTACCGGTAAATGAGGATAACCTGGAGCCCATAGCACGTTGTGAAATCACCGGAAAGCCGGCCGATACCTATATTAACTGTGCGAATATGGAGTGTAACAAACTTTTTGTTTGCTCTGAGGAAGGCGCTCGAAAAATGGAGGGGTGCTGCAGTGAGGAATGCCGCCAGAGCGAATACAAGCGCCCTTTCGACCCCGAAAATGCCTTTCGCCCGTTTCGCAAATGGTATAATTACTTTGGTGAAGGTTTTAAAGAGCGGCAGTTAGAAGAAGAGTAGATAGCTAGTTTTTGTCTTAAAATTTGGCAAATCTTCCAAATTAATAAGGATGACATTTAATTATTTATCCCTCAAAAAAGGCTTTGGCAATGGATGCAAAGTGAGAAGGGCGATCCAGAAAGGCATAATGCCCCGCGTGATCGATAACCACCAGCTCAGCATGTTCGATGCCTTGTTCCATGCGTTTGGCCTGATATTGTGGCGCGGTCTCATCATTTTCTCCCCATAACAGTAAAACCTCGTGAGGAATATTTGGAAGACATGGTTCCAGATATTCTGTAACAGTTTTTACGAATGTTTTGCGCATGACGCCATCCAGTTTACTGTAGTCGCTGGATCCCAATGCTTTCCAAACGGAGGTTTGGCGAAGTGAGGCAAGTGCTTTTTCTCGAAGTGATGAGGGCAGTATCAAAAAGGGAGCTTTAAGTAACTTGGCGGTATACTTTTTGAAGTAATATTTCCCACCTCGTTTGGGTTTCATACCTGCGCCCCCGGTAATGAGTACTTTTTGAACAAGTTGTTTGGCAATGGGACGTGCACATAATTTCAGCGCAATGCGTCCACCAAACGAGTGGACAAGCAAATCGACCGAATCAAACTCTTTGTCTTGAATAAACTGCTGGATTAGATCAGTATAATCATCTACACTCCAAGCTGTATTGGGCACTGAGGAATTGCCAAACCCGGGCAGATCAAAAACGTAGCAATCGCGGATGTCTGAAAGCTGCTTGGCCAGCGGCATCATCACCTGCTTACTGCTGCCCCAGCCGTGTAAGATAATCAGCGGTCGTTTATCCTGAACACCTACACGATTGTAGGAAATAGACAGATTGTTGTAGTGATATATTTTGGTAGATTCTATCATCAGAAGCCAAACATCGAATTATTTTCTCCATCAAACAAGAGCGATTTTTGTAAGGATTCTTTAGTTGAAGGGTCTTACTTGTACTTAATAATAATTAGGGGAGAAGATCATGAAGAGACGATTATTTTTCTGGCTGGAAAAATTAAAAATTGCACCGGGCGAACGAAAAGCGATATCGGGATTGCTTGTTCTACTTGTAATATTGGGCGGATTAAATTTAGCGTTGTCGCCGTCAGTTCCATTTGAGGATGGAGACTATCTCGAACTTGAGCGCCAGTTTGACGAACGCACAGCCATGCTCGAGGCCGAGGAAGAAAAGTTGATGGCACAGTATTTTCCAAGATCCGAAAAGCAAATTGCGGGGGCCCAGATCGATACGGTATCGGACGATTCCACCTCAAATGAAGAAGCCGATGATACGGAGAAAAAAGTTGAGGAAACGAATGATAACGTGGATACTGAGCGGATAAACGTTAATAAAGCCAATCGGGAGGCGCTTGAAGCGTTGCCGGGTATTGGTCCTACCTATGCAAAACGGATCATAAAATACCGTGATGAAAATGGAGAATTTGAGTCGTTTGAGGAGCTTAAAAATATTAAGGGGATAGCCCAAAAACGATTGGACAAATTGATACCATTTATCAAACTTAAGGATTCAGAATAATGCAACCGAATCTTGATGGCAACACGTATTTTATGGGCGGATGATGAGATCGATCAGCTGAAGCCGCACATTATTTTTTTAGAGAATAAAGATTTTGAAGTCACTCCTGTAACTAACGGCGAAGATGCAATTACGCTGATCCGGGAACAACCTTTTGATATTGTTTTTTTGGATGAGCAGATGCCCGGCATGGATGGGTTGGCCACGTTAAATCGAATCAAAACCATTAAGGCGGGTTTGCCGGTGGTAATGATTACGAAGAGTGAGGAAGAGTCGATTATGGAAGATGCGATCGGCGGTAAGATTTCGGATTATTTGATTAAGCCGGTGAATCCCAACCAGATTGTGCTTACGATCAAGCGCATTCTGGAACGCCGTCGCATTCGGAATGAAAAGTTTGCACAGTCGTATCTGCGAAATTTCAATGAAATATCCGGGCGGATTCACGAAGAGACCGGCTGGGAAGAGTGGATCGAGATTTATAAGCAGCTTACACAATGGGATATCGATTTGGAGTCGGGCGATGAATCATTGCGTCAAGTGTTGGCCGATCAATATCAGGAAGCCAATAAAATGTTTGGACGATTTGTTGCGCGGAATTATAAATCATGGCTTAGTCAATCAACCCCGCAGCGCCCGGCACTTTCCACGGATATTGTGGGCGAATACGTACTTCCGCATGTCAAAAATGGTCAGACCACGCTCTTTTTGGTGATTGATTGCATGCGGTACGATCAGTGGCTGTTGTTCCAAAGCCTGTTGAATGAAGATTATGCAATTGATACTGATTTTTACTACTCCATACTTCCAACGGCAACCCCCTACTCGCGGAATGCTATTTTCTCGGGATTATTTCCACTCGAAATTGAAGATATCTATCCCGATTTATGGAGTCAGGGTGAAGATGAGAGTTCATTAAATCAGTTCGAGGAAGAATTATTTGCCAAGCAGTTAAGCCGAAAGGGCATTGACAAAAAAGTGAAGTACGAGAAAGTTTTACGAACGGATGAGGGAAGGGATCTTGCTGATAAGATACATAACTATCTGCAGGTTCCGCTGAGCACTTTTGTATATAATTTTGTAGATACGCTGGTGCACTCGCGGTCCGACTCTGATGTTCTTAAAGAAATAGCACCAGATGTGCCGGCTTTCCGATCCCTGACCAAAACCTGGTTCCAGCACTCTACCTTGTATGAAATATTTAAACTCTTGGCTGATGAGGAAGTGGTTATTGTGGTGACAAGCGATCACGGTGCGGTGCGTGCGTTGCGTGATACGAAGGTATTCGGGGACCGTGAAACATCTACAAGCTTGCGATACAAATACGGTCGCAATTTATCTGCCAATGATGATGCAGCAATGATTATTGAAGATCCTGCCGAATATAAATTGCCAACGCCGGGCCACTCCAATAATTATATTATTGCCAAAGAGGATTATTACTTTGTATATCCCACCAACTACCATCGTTATCAGAACCGCTATCGGGATACCTTTTTACACGGCGGAACCAGCATGGAAGAGATGATTCTACCTATTGCCACATTGCGACCCAAGTCAATGTTGTGATAGATTTCTCACTCAAGAGCTTGTATCTTCTTACTCTTTTTGATTAACAGCTGTTTATGGAAAAGGATTTTACAACGACATCTCCTGACGAAACCATTGCCAAGGGAAAAGAATTTGTTACCTCTTTGGAAACAGGAGATATTGTTTGCCTTCAGGGTGATCTCGGTGCGGGAAAAACGCACTTTGTAAAGGGTATGGCGGAAGGATTGGGCATTGACAGTAACGATGTCAGTTCGCCCACTTTTACACTCATCAATGAGTATGGTGGTGATAAGTTGCTCTATCATTTTGATTGCTATCGAATGGAATCTCCTCGCGAAGCCCTCGAAATAGGCGCCGAAGAATATTTTTACGGTGATGGAGTTACGGTGATCGAATGGCCGGAGCGCATTGAGTCGCTCATACCACCCGAGGCTATCTGGATTTCCATTGATGCACCTGACAAGAATACCCGAAAATTTGTCATTAGAAAAAGGGAGTTGTAATCCTGTATATTATGCGACCATGGCAACGAAGAAAAGACTTCCATATCGCTTAGATCGACTGCCGGTTATATACCCGTATAACCGACGAGCGGATAATAATATCCAGCTTGGAGATCTTGTTTACTATGGGCCTTGTCCCGAGTATTACGGGATCGGTGAAGTAGTTCGGTCGTTTGATGATTATTGTATTGTGGATTTTCGCCGAACCGGAGAACTGAATATTGAGAAGGACGCTATGGCTATGAAGTACTTGATTCCAATTCACAAATTGAACTTGGGGCACATCTTAAAAAGCACCTAACGACATATATAGATCTGATTCTACAGCTCGACTACCAAATCAGATCCATTCAGTTTTATTCCAGCATCTCGTCTTTGGCAAAATCGGTTTCTTCCAAGAGATCCCCGTCTTTTTTCTTACCGAATATCCACAACATAATACTTGCGGCCAAGCCGGGATAAAATGGCTCAATTCCCAGGTAGGTATAATTATACATGCCTTCGCTGGTTATGGTACCGAGAATAAGCCAAAGTAATGATACGCCAATGCTGCCGATCATGGTAGGGAGAACCCATTGTTTTTTAAGGGTAAAAAATCGAAGGTAGACCCCCATAACCGGAATAAGCAGGCCGGGAATCATCACTGAACCGATAACGTACCACAGATCAATAACACTGGGATAAATAATGATTAATAAGATCCCCAGCAATGCAGCAGCCAGTGTGCTGATTCGAGTTAGAGTATTGTTTTGTGTATTCGGAAAGATCTTTACCAGCAGATCACGCCCAAGTGTTTGTCCGGATAAAAACAGGTAACTGTCAAGTGTTGACATGATGGTAGCAAGCAATGCTACAAAGAACAAACCCTTTAATCCGATTGGTAAAATCTCGTTCGCCAGGTATGGATAAACCATGATGGGTTCGGCTAAGGAATCGCCCAAGATAGCAAAGCCGTACATCCCGCTAAACACTGTCAGGAAATCAAAAACTGACCATAATAAGATGGAAATGAAGATTCCTTTCTTAGCGGTTTCAGGAGATTTTGCTGCCGCGGCGCGTTGATGAAAGCTGGGATCTACAAAAGTCCAAAGCGCAATAAAAAACCAAACAAGAATATATTGGACGTCTTGGCCGCCGGTGATATCCCTGAAGTCGGGTGGTACAAAAGACCATAACTTTCCAAAGCCTCCGAACTCCATGCCGGCAAAAATAATCAAAACGGTAAATCCACCGAACATGAGAGCGATTTGCAGCATATCGGTGTGGACAACGGCATTAAATCCTCCAAAGATAACATAGGCAACAGAAAATAGTGCTACAGCGCTGGCATACCATAGAAAATGCCCGGCGCCTCCGGTGAGGTATTGGAAAATTAATCCGAGCATGAGAATGTAGGGAGCCGGACTCACGAGAATAAAAATGGGAATAGCAGAGAAGCGACCGGCAGTATCCCCATAGAAATTACCAACAGCTTCGGGCAGCGATAGAGCTTTATTCATACGTATTTTGCCGGCAAGCAGCCAGGCAAAAAGAGCGGAAAACACATAAAAGGGGAACCCTAAAATAAGCCAGGTAGAGATCCCATTTTGGTAGCTGTATTCTCCAATGCCCAGAATGCCGCCATACCAGGTTGAAACCAGCGTGGCTACAAAAGCAGCCAGACTCATTTTTCGTCCCGATAGCAAAAACGACTCTTCATCGGTTTCTTCCCAGTCGCGTTGCCAGGTGAGATAAACCAAGAGTGCAAAATAACATAGAATCAGGCTCCAGTCGAACAGCGTAAATTGTAGTTCAGTCAACGGTCAATGATTATTTCAAAATGGGTGGAAGATATCTGAATAAGTATAGGTGGTCAATCGTTATTATGTTTTACAAACATCAACAAGTCTCCTTCTTCATGATTGATCTGGACCGGGTTTTCAATGACTTCATTAGAGGATCCGTCTCGCACGCCATTTTCAAGGAATTCATTTTCGAGCGGATATTTTAATCCTTGTGTGGTAATGCCGGCTACTTTTCCCGATAGGGGGAATAGCGACAACTGCGTTCCAATAGCAAAATCATCTGAGAAAGACGGAGGCAGTAATCTCGTTTCACCAAAATTGTCAGCTATACGGATCTGCTGGAATTGTGGAGAAAATTGTTTGAGGACGGATAGGTTTTTGAGCGTTTGATCAAGCCGGTGTCCGGTAGCACCTAAAATGTAAATATGTGTACCATCCTTTTTTCGGGCGTGCTGCAGTGCTTTTTCCAAATCGTTGAACTCTTGGCTCGGCCGAAAGATAATTTCCGATTGCTCCTTTTCTGACCCGTTATAACTGTCCAGGTCGCCAATAATTACATCGGGTATGGCACCCAGCTTTAGTGCTATATTGGCTCCTCCATCAGCAGCAATAAAGCGATCTGTTTTCGCTCGATATTTGCTAAATAATTGTTCTGATGGCGGACTGCCATTACAGAGAATTAAAATCGATTTCATGAAAAACGTCTTTAAATGATTTTAAAACTGGTTTGTGCGTTATAATACAGTAAAATGAAGTAAGATTTTGCCAATAAAAAAATATTGCTTTCTTCAAAGCTATCTACCATTTTATTAGGCTTATTTTTCGCGCTATAAACAGCCATTATGTTTGAAGAACTCATCCAAAAATTACAAGAATTCGACACCGTGGGTGTTTTTTCGCATATCCGTCCCGACGGTGATTGCATTGGTGCCCAAGTGGCGGCTTGTCTCTGGTTGGAAAAGAATGGGGTGAACGCTATTGGGTTTAATGATGATGATGTTCCATTAAACTTACAATGGCTTGCTAAATTTTATCCAATCCAAGAACCGGACGAGAAATCTCTTAATAAATGCGATGCTTTTTTGGTGTTGGATGGGAACTCTCCAAAGCGTTTTGGCAGCTATTCTGATTATATTCAGGACTATCCCAAACCGTCGTTTATGGTTGACCATCATCCCGATCCGCATGATGGTTTCGATTTGAGTATATCGGTTGAGGAGGCGTCATCAACGTGTGAGCTAATCTTTCATCTCTTTTTACAAAATGATATCTCACAGGTAGATGAGAAAGTGGCAAAGGCTCTTTACACCGGCATTTTAACGGATACAGGGTCGTTGCAATACGACAGCGTTACACCCGAAACAATGAACATCGCTTCTGAGTTACTAAGATTAGGTGAATTTCGTCCCAACGAGGTAGCCGAAAAAGTGTTTTCAACGAAAAGCCTTAACCAGCTGCATTTGCTTAGCAAGGCAATGAGTACGATAGAGTTATTTGAGGACAATCAAATAGCTATTATGTACGTTACCAAAGAAATGCTGGAAGAAACCAATACTACCAACGACGATTGTGAAGGATTTGTAGCCTATCCACTGAGTGTGGCTGGTATTAAAGCCGCAATTTTATTTAAGGCTCTGGGTGATGGTGTTAAGATGAGCCTTCGCTCCAAAAGCAATGATGTTGACGTTAATAAATGGGCACGCAAGGTGGGCGGTGGAGGCCATAAAAAAGCGTCGGGTGCATGGCATCCGGGACCGCTTGAAAAAGCGATTGAAGATTTGGTAGAGATTGGCGCCGAACAGCTTGTTAGCGTAGATAAGTCGTAATAAATTTGAGTCCTTCTTTTAATGGTTAAGCAATCCGTTTTAAGTATAGCGGTTCTCCTGTCTGTTTTGGTAGCGGGATGTTTAGATAAGCAATCCCATTCTCAATCAAGCAATAATTCTGCCGTATCAGAAGCATCGGGAACGAGCATATCTCCCTATTCAGGAGATTCCATGTCTGCTTCTGATTCGAAAGTTTCTGTTAGTGCTGAAAGTGGATATCAGCAGCGGGTTGAGAATACCCAAAATCCGAATGAGCAAATTAATACGAGCCGGCAAACAGCTATAACCAGAGCGGTAAAGAAGGTAAGTCCGGCTGTCGTGAGTATTACAGTGACAGAAATGGTACAGGGCGGACGCCGGCTTGAGTTTAGTGAATATTATAATCGATTTGTTCCGGTACCCATCGAGCGTGAAGTTAGTAGTATGGGGTCGGGATTTATTATCAGCTCGGACGGACTTGTAGTTACCAATCAGCATGTGGCCAACCAGCAGGCCAAACGGGTAGTCGTTTCTTTGCCGGATGGTTCGCAATATGAGGCGGAAGTTTTAGGTGAAGATGAGCTTGCCGACCTGGCATTGTTACGAATAAATGCAGATAAAGCCTTTCCTACTGTAGAGTTTGGTAACTCTGACAGTGTGTTAGTGGGCGAATGGTCGCTGGCTGTTGGGAATCCCTTTGGGCTTTTTGAGTCGGCCAAACCATCGGTGACAGTAGGGGTAGTTAGTGCCATAAATCGCGATTTTCGCCCCAATCCCAACGAGCCTCGCGTGTATATGGATATGATTCAGACTGATGCTGCAATTAACCGAGGTAATTCAGGAGGGCCATTGGTGGATAGTGAAGGAAAAGTAATTGGGGTCAATACCTTCATCTTTACCGGCGGCACCAGCGGTGGAAATGTGGGACTTGGGTTTGCAATACCGAGCAATCGCGTACAAAAAATCATAAAGCAGCTTTCCACTACAGGAGAAGTTACCCTCTCATACGATCCAGGCTTTAGTACGGTTGAAATGACACGTCAATTAGTGTTGAAATACAATCTGCCGGCAACGCGTGGATTGCTTGTCAATAGTGTTAATAAAGACGGGCCAGCTTTTGAGGCAGGGATTGTTCCTGGAGATATTATTTTGAAAATCGGGAAAGAACGTATCCAAAGTAAAATGCACGCACAGGCTCTTTTCCGGGAGTATCAGGAAGGGGATTCCATGCGGGTAGAATTATTTCGTAAAGGCGATCGCTATGAAACCAAAATGTACCTGCGCAAAAAAGTGAAAGAATAGCGTTCTACTGGTTCTGCTTCCGATTTAAAAACTTTTCCACACGCTCTTCATGTAGGTCGCTTTCCCAAAATTGAGCGAATGAATCCAGTTCAGCTTCGATAGCCTCCCATCGCGCGTGGGTGATACGCATGGCGCCCTGTTTTAGATTCTTGATAAATGGGCGATCATTTCTCGTAATATTTTGAGCCCGTTCCCATACTTCATCTTGCCAATCGCTGCTTTCTGTTATATGATCAATAAGATTGTGGTGGAGAGCAGTTTGAGAGTCTATCACTTTCGCCTCGGCCAGCCAAAGCAGGGCGGTAGAACGGCCCACCTTTTCCACTAAACGGGTAAGGCCGCCCCAGCCCGGGGGTAAATAGAATTTGCCTTGTGTAAATCCAAAAGTTGCGCGCGGGGCTGCCATTCGAAAGTCAAAAGCCAGCATTATTTCGCAGCCACCTCCATAAGCTGCGCCGTTAATAGCAGCAATAGTCCAGCAAGGCAGTTGTTCAATACGCTTTAAAATAGTAAGCATGCGCCGAGCCATAGGCTTTGCTTCTTCTGCTGTTTTGATGGTATGGAACTCCCGTAAATCGCCACCTGAGACAAAGGTTTTTTGGCCTGATCCTGATAATATAAAACAGCGAATATTAGAATCTTGCTCGAGATTATCGAGCAGGTTTTCAAGTTCATCCATGACCGCAAAGTTGATTGCATTATGTGATTCTGGGCGATCGATAGTGGCCTGACAAATATGATTTTTCTGTTCGATTTTTACAGTACTCACTGTTAGATTAAGGCTTGTTTAAAATTGAGTATGAAAATGGAATCTATATGTATCTTGCCAATAAAGAAAAGATAAATCGGTCGCTTACGGCAAAAATCGTTGATGCTCGCGTAGCCCAGGTATTTAATACGTTTAAGGAGGTACTGGTAACCTCGTCATTCGGTACCACTTCGGCTGTTCTGCTGCATTTGGTAAGCAGAATTAAGCCCGGTTGTCCTATCTATTTTATTGATACCGGATACCATTTCGAGCAAACTATTGCTTACAAAGAGCGGCTAACACGCTTGCTGGATTTAAATGTGATTGATCTACGTCCCGATCCGGCACAACATGCTCATACGCTTAAAGATGAGCTCTGGGAAGATAATCCTGATAAGTGTTGCGATATTAACAAGGTTGAACCACTGGATCGTGTTAAGGATCAATACAAGGTCTGGATGTCCGGTCTTATTGGTTTCCAGAATCGCCACCGTAATAGTTTGCCTATTATGGATGATGATAACGAACTTATTAAGTTCTATCCCCTTATTGACTGGAACTCATCCCTGGTCGAAGAATATATTGAAAGCCACGGTTTGCCTGAACATCCCCTTAAAGAAAAAGGATTTCATTCGGTTGGCTGTACGCACTGTACCTCAAAGGGCGAAGACCGTAATGGCCGTTGGAGTGACCTCTCAAAAACCGAGTGTGGATTGCATCGCTGATGGATTATATATCCGGCTGAACATCTTCCACTTCGTAATCAATTTCTTGCTTTTGGGAGTTTTTGAGTAGCCATTTCTGATACTCTTTGTTCCCTTCCTGTTCGGTTAGTTGCAGTGTAATAATGCAGGGACACTCATAGCTGTGCAAATCCTTTACGCGTTTGGTAAGATCTCTCACGTTGTGGTAAGGGGTTTTAGCAATCAGGATAGCTTCAGTATCTTCAATAATTTCACCCTCCCAGCGGTAGATGGTTTCCATGCCGTCAACAATATTGACGCAAGCTGCCAGGTTTTCTTTTACAAGCTTTTTGCCAATGGATTTGGCTTCTTGTTTGTCTTTTGTGGTGATATAAACCAAGCGAAGGTTATAGAACATGGGTATGGATCGTCAGTGTTGGTGTTCAGATGAATATTGAAAGTACAAAATTGAAGTTATGACTCATAGTCTCAACACTGAAAATTTGCGTATTATTAGTGTTGATATCAGAAGAAAAAAGCCATATTTTTCGAGACTCTCAAAATCTGGTAATTGTAAATATTTGCTGATTTATTGAGCACTTGCGAGAGTGGCGGAATTGGTAGACGCGCTAGATTTAGGATCTAGTGCCTTTAAGGCGTGGGGGTTCGAGTCCCCCCTCTCGTACATATATCTTTTATCACTTTTACCGTTCTAATAAAATACTATTTGGAGTAGTCTTGTGGAAATAACAATCAATGACATCACCGCTGTAGACAAAGAGTTAATTATTTCGGCCGATCGCGAAGATTTAGAGCCGAAGTTTAAAGAGGCTTATAAAAAATATAAAGGGCAGATTAATATGCCGGGTTTTCGTCCTGGAAAAGTGCCTACAAAGATTATTCGTAAACGTTTTGGAGACGAAATAGAGCAAGAAGAAGTAAGTAACTATGTTCAGGAGGTTTTTGAAAATGAGGTGGTTCCTGAATATGAGCCGGTAGGCGAAAGCCAGATGCTGGAGCTGAACTGGGAAAATGATGAGCTCGAGGCGAAATTCAAGATTGGAGCCCGACCAGAATTTGAGCTGACTGATCTCAGCGAGATTGAAGTGGATCGTCTTGTTCATGACGTTACGGATGAAGAAGTGAAAGAAGAGCTCGATCGACAGCTGAAGCAGCAAGGTAACTGGGAAGAAGTCGAAGAGGAGATTACCGAAGATAACCGTGTTACTGTTGATGCTGTTCCATTGGAAGATGGAGAGCCCGATGAAGAGAATAAAACAGAAGAAACCATTGATCTGACGAAAGAAGAATCAGACCAGTTTCGGGATGACCTTCTCGGCCATGAAGTAGGCGATGAAGTTGATGTTGAAATAGGTCACGATGACCATTCCCACAGCTTTAAGTTGATTGTTAAAAAGGTTGAAAAACTCCATAAAGCAGATTTGACGGATGAGTTTGCCAAGCAGGCTTCAGATGGTGAAGCTAAAAATGTTGATGAGTTTAAGAGCCTGATCAAAAGTAAGATTCAGAACTATTACGATCAGTCGGCAGACGACCTATTTAAGAACGATATAATTGATTCGCTTGTTGATAAACATGACTTTGACGTTCCTGAAGTGTTTAAGAAACAAGTGCAAAACCAATATGTTGAACGTGTAAAGCAGCAGTCACAGGGACAATTACCCCCTGATTTTGATGAAGAAGAGTATAAGGAAAATATGGAGGATCGCGCGATCCGTGATGCCAAATGGTTTTTCCTTAATGAAAAGCTGCAAGAAAAATTTGACGATATCGAGATAAAACCCGAAGATATAGATCAGCACTTAGAGGCTGAGGCTTCACGTTATGGTATTGAGGTTGATCAAATGCGGAATATGTTTGCACAGAATCCGGAACAGCTTGAGAGTTTAAGAAACAGTATTCGCGAAGACAAGGTGTTTGATAGGTTGAAGGATGAGGTCAAAATAAATGAGATTGACAAAGAAACCTATCAGGAAAAGCACGACGAAGATATTGAGGCATAACGCCCAAAACATTAGTTATTGAATTAAACTATTACTTCTGATTCACTTATGGAAAAGCAACCATTATACGAAATGCCAAACGATGCAGGGAATACAGACCGAATCCAGAATAATAATCTGGTACCGATGGTCGTCGAAAAGACGGAACGCGGGGAGCGGGCCTTTGATATTTATTCGCGCCTGCTTAAGGATCGCATTATCTTTTTGGGTACGCCTGTAAATGATGCGGTGGCAAGCTCTATTGTAGCACAGATGTTATTTCTTGAATCAGAAGATCCCGAGAAGGATGTTAATTTATATATTAACAGCCCGGGAGGGGTCGTATCTTCAGGTTTTGCCATCTATGATACGATGCAGTATGTTAAATGTGATGTTGCTACTACTTGTGTAGGTATGGCCGCATCGATGGGAGCGCTGCTGTTAGCAGGTGGAGCGGCAGGTAAACGAAATCTATTACCTAATTCCCGTGTTATGATTCACCAGCCTTTGGGCGGTGTACGTGGCCAAGCGAGTGATATTGAGATTGAGGCTCAAGAGATTTTGCGCATCAAGAAACTAATTAGCGAAGTGCTGGCTGAGCACAGCGGAAAATCGGTAGATCAAGTTATGGAAGATACCGACCGTAATAAATGGATGGCTGCTGAGGAAGCAAAAGAGTACGGACTGATTGATAATATTATGAAGCGCAATAAAAAAGAAGAGTAATTTTAAGACTTCAGTAAGAGGACAATGAGCGACCAAGAAAATAACAACGACAAAACAATTCACTGTTCGTTTTGTGGACGTTCAAGCCATGAAGTAAACAGCATGGTCGCCGGCCCTAACGACGTGTATATCTGCGATCGATGTGTGGCTGACGCTTCTGGAATTGTAAAAAGTGATCTGGCTTCCATGTCAGAAAAGCGGGAAAAGAACTATAAACCCCTGTTAAAGCCAGCCGAGATCAAATCCCGACTGGATGAATATGTTATAGGTCAGGAAGGTGCTAAAAAAACACTTTCGGTAGCGGTCTATAATCATTACAAGCGTATTAGTACGGAGTTGGGTGATGAGTTTGACGACACTGAAGTAGAAAAAAGTAATATTGTTCTACTCGGCCCAACGGGTTGTGGGAAAACACTATTAGCTCGCACGATGGCTAATATTATTGATGTGCCTTTTACCATTGCGGATGCAACGGTACTAACCGAGGCCGGTTATGTGGGAGAAGATGTTGAAAGCATTCTATCAAGTTTGTTGCAGGCATCTGACTATGATGTAGAGCAGGCCAAGCGTGGTATTGTCTATATTGATGAGGTTGACAAGGTGGCTCGTAAAAGTGATAACCCCTCTATCACGCGCGATGTTTCCGGTGAGGGAGTGCAGCAGGCTCTGCTTAAAATTTTAGAGGGAACAGTAGCAAATATTCCGCCCAAGGGTGGACGTAAGCATCCGGAGCAGAGTTTTATTCAGGTTGATACCTCGAATATCCTGTTTATTTGCGGTGGTGCCTTTAGTGGATTGGAAGAAATTATTGCCAAGCGCCTGTCAGTAAGTTCCCTCGGATTCCATTCCGAAGAGCAGGTAACCTTCGACAAGGATGATCCCGATATTTTTACGCATGTTGAAGCACAAGATCTACAGCGCTACGGTTTGATCCCAGAGTTGATCGGTCGTTTACCTGTAATTTCAGGATTGCATCAGCTTGATGAGGATGCAATGATTAAAATTTTGGTCCAGCCCAAAAATGCTCTCGTAAAACAGTATAAGAAGCTTTTCCAGATGGAAGGAGTCGAGCTTGTTTTCGAAGAAGATGCCCTCGAAATTATTGTCGAAAAGGCTCTTGAACGAGGTACAGGTGCGCGTGGATTACGATCCATTATGGAGAAATCAATGTTGGATATTATGTACACTCTGCCATCAATGGATAACATTGAACGATGCGTAATCACACGTGAGACGGTTCTTGATGAAGCGCCTCCCGTTTACGAAAAACGCAAAGCTTCTGCTTAGAAAATAAATCATATTTTTTTTGAAGGCATCATCGATTCGGTGATGCCTTTTTTATTTTGTAAAATATACCAGTATATCTTTTAAGAGGTTATATTCTATCCGCATTGGTATGAAAATTCAACTTACATCCAACAGAATAAATATTGTTTTAGTGGGATTTCTTATTCTGCTTGGGATTGGATCGTTTGTTTATAATCAGTATTTGGTTAATAGAATTCTTACCCAGGAGCGGTCGGGTATAGAACTGTGGGCCAAAGCTATAGAGTATACCGGAAATCCTACCCAGGAGGAGATTAGCCAGAATTTGTTAGCTGCCTCTAATTATCTTAAGACCAATGCCAGTGCTGCAGTACCCGACAGTGTGATAGAAATGATTGAAGAGGCTGAAGCCGATCGTACTTCTCAAACCTTTGTTACGCAAGAGATTCTCCTTAGTGAAGATCGTTTTCAAGTACCACGTATTATTGTTGACGAGCGCGGTGAAATTATGTTTGCCAACCATGTTGATGCACCGTTAAACCAGGAGCTGATTGATCGATTTTCTGCGATTAATGATCCCATCGAAATTAAGTTGGGCAATGAGCAGTATTCGCAAACACAGTACGTGTATTATGGTGAGAGTCCTACGGTGCGTTATCTACGGTACTTTCCCTATATACAGTTGAGTTTATTGGCGGTACTGCTGGGTATTGGCTATGTCAGCTATCGGGCGATCGCAAGGTCAGAACAGTCTAATTTATGGGTAGGGATGACCAAAGAGGCCGCCCACCAGCTTGGAACCCCCTTATCGAGTTTGTATGGATGGGTGGAGCTGCTTCGAGAGGAAAAGGGTGATGATTTTACGCAGCGAATATGCAATGAGCTTGAAAATGATATTAGCCGATTACGGGACGTGGCCGAACGGTTTAATAAAATTGGATCGGAACCGGAGTTAAATGCCCAAAAGTTGAAACCTATTTTGGAAGAGGTCATGGATTATATGGAGCAGCGGTTGCCCCAGCTGGGGAAAAATGTGGATGTTTTGCGTCATATCGATTCCAATGTACGGGCGAAGGTCAACCCCGATCTTTTCCAGTGGGCCCTAGAAAACTTGATTAAAAATGCGATGGACGCTATCAAATCCAATACCACAAAATCATACGTGTCGGTTAAGTTGGAGCGGGTGGAGAATGAGGTGGTTATCGATATTACCGATTCGGGTGTAGGCATCGAAAAGAAATATCAAAGCGAGGTTTTTAAGCCAGGATACAGCACTAAGAAGCGGGGCTGGGGATTGGGATTAAGCCTGACTAAACGAATTATCGAGGAGTATCACAAAGGGACACTGATTGTCCATAAATCGGAGCTGGGTGAGGGAACAACCATGCGTATTATACTTAAGGCTATTGAAAAGCCGAAATCGTTAGAGGATGAAGCCAAAGCGTAGCGAGCTGTATAGTATTAATCTTCTTTGTAGCCCCGTTTTTCGGCATATTCTTTAAGCTGGGCTTTTAACAGATTTCGTCCGCGATGTAGTCGTGACCTGATGGTGCCTATGGGTACATCCAGCATGTTGGCAATTTCTTCGTATGTAAATCCTTCCACATCACAAAGTAATACAACAGTGCGGAAATCTTCCGGTAACTCCTCCAGGGCCTGAGAGATATCATCATCAACAAGCTCGCGAAACATTTTATCCTCAAGATCAGAAGTGTCCGTCCGGTCGGCTCGAATGGTTTCGTAAAATTCCGAAACCTCATCGTAATCAACCTGGTTGGGCTGCTTGGACTGTTTTCGGTAATTGTTGATGTAGGAGTTTTTGAGGATACGGAATAACCAGGCTTTGGCATTCGTACCTTTTTCGTAGCTGCTGAAAAAGCGAAATGCCTTTACAATAGTGTCTTGCACAAGATCTTCGGCATCACTTGGATCAGAAGTAAGGCGAAGGGCAAAGTTATACATAGCATCCAAATGAGGAACAATTTCTTCCTCGAAATCTTCCTGTTTTTGGATCTCCTCTTTTGTTAATTCGGCCATCCCGATAGCTTAACTGTTGATTGTTAAGTCAATAATGTTCAATTGATGTATTAAGTCAGTAATACCTAAGAGTAACACACTCAAATTAATAGCACTTTCCCTTAAATTGAAATATAACAAATCTTATGATATCAATTATGGGTTTAAAACGTAAATTGTTTTAACTGATATACCTGATAGTTAGTATAAATGTTCTGATTCTGATACAGAATCATCTGTAACCCAATGATGTTTTCAATTTGTAATTTCTTACGAAATTAAGTCGTCAATAAGCGATAATCATAAGATCATAAATGGCATGTGTCCATGCTGCCATGCCAAATCCACGCCATAGATAGATGGCGTTGAGTGCAAGACCAAACAAGAAACGAAATAAAAATGAACTTAACGTAAAGGGATCACCGAAAACGCCCACATAATGAACCAAACTAAAAATTAAAGCAGCCAATAGTATGGCAGAGGCAAAAGCTATCGATTGTTTGGCAAAAACTTTTTTGAAAATAAAGAGCAGGGCTGATACCAAGATGACCCGAAAAAATAGCTCTTCGTATATACCTGCCCCCAAAGAAAGAGCCAGTTGCTGAAGTGTAGTTAAACTTTCAATTGGTGATATTTGGACGACCTGCAACAATCCGCTGACGGTAGTATTTATTAACAGTGCCAGAAAGAAAGCATAGAACGAGGCTTCGATGAGCATGGTAAAAAAGTAGTTCAGCTTTAGCAAAGATAGCTTCTTTCGTTCACGATAGAGTACCACCATGCCGAAGAGCGCTACTAAAATGAGAGTGATGGAGAGTACATCTCTCCCAAAATATGAAAACAGCGTTTTAATCCATACATCAACAGAGATACGGACTACCTGTTCTGAATCAGGTTGTGCCAAAAAGATGAGCACTTCATACAGCAATAACAGTGGAAGGCTGATTAAGTAGCTGTACAGAAGGGTGTGTGTAGAAGAAAAATACTGTTTTATTGATTGTCGGATATTGCTCATTGATTTTGATAAATAGTCACAGTAGGTAGTTTGCTGCTAAAATTTAGCGTTTTCCAAGCTGCGGATGAAAGTTTGAGCCCGTTGCCGGAATGCCGGTCATTGATGCGAACATATACGCCCCGATTATTATCATTGTTTTCAATATAGATAACGGATCCGAGTGAGATGTTGGAATGAGCTGCCGTCAAGTCATTTGGGTTGTAGAGCTCGCCGTTCGTAGTAGGATTTCCGCGCTCATTTTCACTGTATTGGGATACCGCGGTAGATCCCAAATCCTGCAGGCTGGAACTCATCAAATAAGGGTTTTTGTAAGTTCGGGTAGGCGGAGCCAGAACGGTAATTTCACTTCCAACTTGGAAACGTTCTTTATCTATCGAGGGATTTAATGCCCTAAACTCCTGTTCATCCATGCGGAATTTATTAAGCAGGTCTTGCAGCGATTTTGCTTCTCCGGATATGGTATGAACCATAAATTTACCCTGAGGTGAAGATTCAATGTCCTCGTCAGCGACAGAGGGCGGTGGGGCAGGTTTGCTACGGACCGTAAGTTGTTGTCCCACTCGTATGGTATTGGATGTGAGGTTGTTAAGTGACTTTAGCTGTTCAACCGTCATATCATGTTCTTGTGCAATCTTATACAGTGAATCACCGCTTTTAACAGTGTAATAGCTATTGCGCTGCGTTTCTTTTTCAACAACCAGCGATTGTTGTTCTTGATTGTTGGCTTCGGAGGGGTAGATGGTTAATTCTTGTCCCACCTGAAGATTATTAGTAGATAAGTTATTCCAGCTTTTAATTTCGGCAATGCTCACATTATACTGCTTGGAGATCGAAAAAAGAGTCTCTTGTCGTTGTATGGTATGTGTGATGGCAGAATCAGAGGAAGGGGTACTAACGAGTAGCGTTTGACCGACCGAAAGTTCGTTGCCGCGCAGATTATTCCATTCACTGATTTGCTCCACTTCGATGTTATACTGTTGGGCAATGCTAAACAGTGTTTCGCCCTGCTTCACGATGTGTGTTTGGCTTTGAGCCAGAGTGAGTGTTGTAATCCCAAGCAATACCATGAAAAGAAGTAATAATGTTTTATACGGTTTTATCATCCTTATCAGCTTGAGCGTTCTTCTATTTCTGTTTCAAGTTGTTGCAATGCTTCTTTTAATTCCTTCTCTGTCCGTTGTTCATTCTGTTCATTGGCTACGGTTATCCCTTTTTGATATAAGGTTTGGGCATCATCCAGGCGATCCAGTGCTTCATATAGTTTACCCAAGTGATAATAAACCCCCACATAGTCTGGATCACTCGACAGAATATCCTCAAATAAAATGCGTGCCTTCTTAAATTCTGCTTCTTTTCGGAACTCCAACGCTAGGGCAAACTTCGAAAAGGAGTCGCCGGGATTGTGCTTAATCTGCTTGGCCAGTTGCTTTATCTTGGATTTTTGATCTGAACTCATAACGTGTTAAGGTAACGTTAAAGTTGTACAGGGTATTTTATGTTCCGGTAATAAGATACAGAAATTGGTAAAGGTATGTGGTATCTACTTATTAGATTGATTAATTATGCTTCTGATACCGTTCCTCAATCTCCTCTATTGAATCCCCACCAAATTTTTCTAAAAATGCGTTAGCGAGTACGGGCGCAATTACGCTTTCCATCACTACAATAGCGCGGGGCAGGGCACAGACATCTGATCGCTCATATCGGGTATCTTTCTTTTCTTTGGTTTCGATATCTACCGTATCAATGGGCGTAAGCATGGTGGGGATGGGTTTCATTACCCCACGAATAATCAGTGGCATACCGGTAGTGACGCCCCCTTCGAGTCCGCCCATGCGGTTGCTTTTACGTTTATATTTGTCATCTTCATACATAATCTCATCGTGTACAACCTGTCCGTGACGTCGGCCGGACTCAAACCCTTGCCCGATTTCTACACCCTTCATGGCTTGGGTACCCATAATGGCTTGAGCTATTTGTCCTCCAAGCTTGCGATCCCAGTGGACAAAGCTGCCGAGTCCTTCAGGCAAGCCTGTAACTATTACTTCCCAGTGTCCGCCAAGCGAACTGCCCTCTTTTCGGCGCTTGATGATGAGATCGCGCATTTCTTGTGTAAGCTCTTCATCAAGACAGCGGACAGGCGATTCATCAGATTTTTCAAAAATATTCTCTGCTCCTTTTTCGGCAAGCGGATCAACAATCTCGCGCACATCTCCCCAAGAGTTTTCATAACCTACACTGCCGATGCGGGTCACGTGTCCGCCGATCTCAATGCCAAAATACTTTAGAAACTTTCGGGCAACAGAGCTGCAGGCTACGCGCATGGCGGTTTCGCGTGCGCTGGAACGCTCAATGGCGGGACGTATATCATCATAACGATACTTTTGCACGCCCGTTAAGTCGGCATGGCCGGGACGCGGGACGGTAATTTTTTCCACATCTTCACCGTCACCTTCTTTGGCCAATACTTTAGGCCAGTTAGAGTCGTCTTTCTCGTGAGCCCTATTGGGCATCTGCATAGCAATGGGGGCACCGGTGGTTTTCCCAAACCGAACGCCCGATGAAATTTCAGCATAGTCTTTTTCAAACGCCATACGTCCGCCCCGTCCGTATCCTTTTTGGCGACGTATCAGGTGTTGGGCAATTTCATCTTCGGTGACAGGGAGTCCGGCAGGTACGCCTTCGACAATGCCTGTAAGTTGTGGACCATGAGATTCGCCGGCCGTTAAATATCGTATCATGTGGGTTTTGTATTGCTTTTAGATGGATTCATATTCTGAATGAAATCGTAATTTGAAACTCTTTCTTCAAGAGTTCTGAAATCTTCGCATCCTTCTTCTCGAAGGTGCTTAATACGTTCAATATCACCCAGGACAATGAGTGAGTCTCCAACAGAAATTTTATCGTCGCTACCGGGATTAAAGCGGATATTCTGTTTGTCCTCAGGAATAATAGCAATGATAACCACAAAATATTGTTGACGGATTTGTGCTTCTGCCAGGGTTTTGTCGGCAAGGTCAGAGCCTTCGAAAATCTTTACTTCATCAAATACGTGATCTTGTGTAGTGCCGCCCAGTATTTGATCCATAAATTGATCAACATTAGGACGCAAAATAACATTCGCCATTCGGTCGGCTCCAATTTCATAGGGAGAAATTACTTTATCGGCTCCAGCCCGCTTAATTTTTTTTGTGTTTTGATGATGGTTAGTTCGCACAAGAATAAAGAGATCAGGATTTAATTCCCGAGCTATAAGTGTCGTAAATACATTATCTTGGTCTCGGGAGAGAGTACATATTAATCCTTTGGCTCGTTCAATGCCGGCCTCCTTAAGCACTTCTTCTTCTTGGGCATCGCCGTCAACATATAATAGTTTGTCATCTTTAATTCGTTCGATACTGCTTTCTCTGTTATCAATTACTACGACGGATATATTAGCATCTTGAAGCACTTCAGCTATGCGATGTCCAATACGACCATAGCCGGCTATAATGTAATGCCGTTCCATTTTTTCCAGTTGCTTTTTCATAGCACGTAACCTAAAAATTTCACTTTCAAATATTAGCTGTGTAGTTTGAGAGGCAATATATGAGATGACCCCTATACCCATCACAAAAATAACCATCGTTAAGATACGCCCACCTTGAGAAAGATTTGTTAATTCTGCAAATCCGATGGTGGTTATTGTTATAAAGGTCATATAAAATCCATCGAAGAATTGCATACCTTCGATAAGGTGGTAGCCAAGCGAACCAATGATAAAAACAACAACCAAAATACTTACAGCTATAGCAATTCGAAATACTATAATATTATCAATGATATCGTTGTAAAAACGGAACATATAATGGTTATTGTTGTAGCTGATTTACAGAAGGGTAATATAGTTGAAAAATTAAAGCGTATGAAATGACAACGACGTATAAATTTAATAGTTTCCAGCGTTCTTTTAGCACAACTTGATTTATGGAAGCATTAGAAAAATTAGGAAAATATAGCCTGTTGTTATACAGGTCGCTGCGCTCATTATACGAGGTGGATACGTATAAGAAAAACCTTGTTAATGAGCTTTTAAAAATTGGTTACGAGTCGGTGCCCATTGTATTGTTGACGGGCGTTTTTACCGGCGCCGTAATGACTATCCAGACAGCCTACCAGCTCGAAATTGCCTTCATCCCCATTTCGGTTATTGGCGCTATTACTTCTGAATCTTTGCTTATTGAGCTTGCAGCGGTGATAACGAGTTTAGTTTTGGCCGGAAAAGTAGGGGCCCGCATTGCTACCGAGCTTGGAACCATGCGTGTGAGCGAGCAGATTGACGCTCTGGAATCGATGGGATTTAACTCCGTTTCATTTTTGGTGTTGCCTCGTGTTCTTGCTGGATTAATTATGTTTCCTATGTTGTATATTTTTGCCAGTATCTCGGGAATAGTTGGTGGTATTGTAGCAGGAGCTATGTCCGGAGCTATTCCACCTTCTGAGTTTATACAGGGCGCACGAGAATTTTTCTATCCCTGGGATGTTACCTTCGGTATTCTTAAAGCTTTTGTGTTTGGTTATGTAATAACGTCCGTTTCATGTTTCAAAGGATACTATGCATCTGGAGGAGCCGAAGGAGTAGGAAATAGTACCACACAGGCTACAGTTTTAAGTTGTATTTACGTATTATTAGCCGATTTCGTACTGGCCGCAGTATTTTTATAAGTTTCAAAAAAGATGATAGAGATACGCAATCTTAAAAAAAGTTTTGGCGATCTTCTTGTTTGGGAAGATGTGTCGTTTAATATTGAGGATGGCGAAACAGTAGCTATTATCGGGCGATCGGGTTGCGGAAAATCGGTACTGGTCAAGCATTTAAATGCGTTGATATATCCTGATTCCGGAGAAGTGATTATTGACGGGGAAAATATATTTGAGCTGGAGTATGTGGCTTTACGAAAAATGCGCCAGCGATTTGGTGTTTTGTTTCAGGGATCGGCGCTTTTTGATTCACTAAATACCTTTGAAAATATTGCATTTCCGCTGCGTTACTTTACGGATTTTTCTGATGAGAGGATTACAGAGAAAGTGGAAGAAGCGCTTAGCTTGGTAAATCTTGAAGGAACCGGCGAAAAATCACCTGCAGAATTGTCGGGTGGGATGCGCCGGCGTGTTGCCCTGGCCAGAGCAACTATTTTGGAGCCCGATTTTTTAATATATGATGAGCCAACTTCCGGACTTGATCCGCAGACATCGTCAGAGATTAATAAGCTTATAATCTCAATGGCCGAAAACTTAAATATTACATCTATTGTTGTTACTCACGATATTCACAGCGTGCTCGAAATTGCCGAAAAAGTAGTATTCCTTGAAAATAAGGGCTTGTGCTGGTATGGTACGGTGGATGAAATGCGTAGAAGCGACAATGAGGAATTGATGGATTTTATTACAGCAAGCGAGTATCAAATAAGAAATTAACAGGAGTTATTTTGAAGATTAGTAACGAATTAAAAGTAGCATTAACAATTTTAGCGGCCATTGTGCTGGGTTTTATCGGATACCGTATGATGAGTGACCTACCTGTGTTTCGCCAGTCTCAGGTTATCCATTCCACATTTGAGCGTACTGATGGACTATCTCCCGGAAACTATATTTATATTAATGGCGTAAAAGTTGGGTCGGTTAAAAAGATGGAGCTGACCGAAGATGATAGCGTAGCCGTAACGTTTAGTTTCGAACTTGGGGTAGATATTCCCCGCAATTCGGTGGCCTACTTGCAATCATCAGGACTGTTAGATGAGAAAGCCATCGTTGTTGAGCGCGGGGACTCTCCCGAAATGCTTGAATATGGAGATACGATAAAAGGAGAATATCGTGCGGGCATGATGGAGACATTAAAAGATGAAGGACAGGAGCTCAGCGAAGATGTTTCGGATTCGTTCGAAAAGTTAAATCGTTTTCTTGCCCAGCTGAATGAAGTGCTTGATGATGATGCCAGAGGGCAAATAGACAGTGTCTTCCAAAACCTTCACAGTACATCTAATGAAATTGCTACTATTTTTGATAACAGGCGTACCGATATAGAGTCAAGCATCAGACATGCCGAACGCTTTTTGGCTAATGTGGATACTATAAGTACCGATAACAAGGCAAAAATTGATTCTGTACTTACGGGGTTAGAGAAGTCTTTAAAAGAGTTTGAATTGCTTAGTAAAGATTTAAATAAAACGAACAGCGAGCTGCAGGAAATCCTCACTAAAATTAATAATGGGGAAGGAAGTCTTGGGAAGATGGTCAATGATCCGGCTCTGTACGACAATTTGGAGAGTATGACCCGGGAGATGGATTCCCTGATTAAAAACATTAACGAGGATCCACGCAAATACCTTAAGCACATGCGGCTTATTGAGGTATTTTAATGTTTGTGGATCGTCGCTAAGCAATAATCTTTAGCCAATCTGTTCGTTAATAATTTTTGGGGTTGTCAGATTGCTCTTAGTACTGCCTTCTTGTATATTTGGAGGCTTGTGAACTGCACAATAAGTGTCATTTTTTGAACCAATTAAGACGTAGATAAGAGGATTTTATGGGTGTAATGGACAAAATGAGAAAAAGTACCGGAGCTATTCTCTGGATACTTATTTTCTCATTCGGAGTGTTATGGATGCTGGCTGATACGAACATGTTTGATGTTATTCAACAGGGGCCACGGACACTTGGATCGGTTAATGGTGAATCAATTTCGCTGGAAGAATATAATAATCGCCTGCAGTATTATACACAGCAGTACTCTCAGCGAACGGGTAATTCTATGACGCCAGAAGTTCGTGCGCAGTATGAACAACAGTCGTGGAATGATCTGGTAAATAGCAGATTGCTCCAAGATAAAATGGAGGATCTGGGTATTCATGTAACTGACCAGGAAGTAGTTGATATGATTACTGGTCCTAATCCCGATCCGCTTATTCGACAGAACTTTTCCAATGAGGACGGAACTATCGATAGGGTAGCGCTGCAATCGTGGGCGGAAGCTCCGGAAAATACGCAGCTACTTATTTCTATTGAGCAGCAGATGCGTCAAAAACGACAGCAGCAAAAAATGAATAATTATCTGCAGTCGTCGATGGATGTGAGTGATTATGAGATTGAACAGCATTATATCCGTAATAATACGCGCGTAGATGTTTCTTTTGTACGGTTCCCTTATGCTGATGTTAGTGATAGTGAGATTTCAGTATCAGAAGATGAGTTGCGTGAGTATTACAATAACAATCAGGATAATTATAAGCGTAAGGAATCATACCGCATCACCTATGTAAGTTTTGATAAAACGCCTACCAAGGAAGATACGACTCGCACATTTGAAGAAATGAATCGTCTGCAGTCTGATTTTGCAACAGCGGAAACCGATTCGCTCTTTTTTAATCGCTATCAGTCGTCTACAGAATACAGTGTAGAAACAATAGGTAAAGATGAAATTCGCGATTTCTATCAGCCTGTATTGGATGTTGAAGAGGGAGAGGTTACTGATGTAATTCAGGATGACGGACGACTCTTCTTGATTAAGAAGCTGGATGAAACTGCCAATGAAGTAACGTTTACGGTCTTTAGTCGTGATATTACCGCTGATCCAATTGCAACTATTGATGCCCGCGCTGAAACGGCTGATGACTTTAGCTTTTATGCTCAGGAAGATGGTTTCGAAGGTGAGGCGGAACGTCGTGACCTTGAGATAAAAGAAGGATTTGCTACCAAAGGCAATAACTTTGTGTCAGGTATTGGACAGAGCCAGCAGATCATGCGATTTTTGGATACGGCTCATGAAGGGCAAATATCTGATCCTCTGGAGCTTAATGAGCAGTTTGTGGTTATTAAAGTAAATGAAATTACTGAAGCTGGAACGGAACCTTTTGAGGAAGTTAAAGACCAAATAGAAACGGTTGTAACTAATAATAAGCGTAAGCAACAAGTTGTTGCTAATGTTGAAGAGCTTATTGATCAAAATAGTGATCTGCAAACTATTGCACAGGCAGCTGGTAAAGAAGTAATGACTGTTGAATCTCTGGCTAAAAGTGCTGCCACAATCGAAGGTGCAGGACGAGAACCCAAAGTCGTAGGGGGTATTTTTGGTTTGAATGAAGGTGATCAATCTTCTCCTATTGAAGGTACCTCAGCGGCTTTTGTAGTTCGTTTAGATGAACTTTATGAGGCAGATCTCGATAACCTCACATCTGATGTGCGGCAACGTATTCGCCAACAACTACGACAACAGAAAAACCAAGCCTTTATGAATACCTGGATCGAGCAGCTTAAAGAGGAAGCGGATATTGTAGATAACCGAGCCCAACTGCTCCGCGGTTAAGTAGCAGAGAATATTTATTACACTCTCAGGGCAAGGAGGAAGACTTCTTGCCCTTTTTTGTTTGATGAGAGTTGTTGATACCGCAATAGATTGAGAGTTTATTATGAATAAGTCAGATCAAAAATGGATGCAATTGGCGCTTGAGATTGCAGAACGTGGGGCGGGTTATGTATCACCCAATCCCATGGTAGGATGCGTAATTGTATCAGCTGAAGGCCAGAAAATTGGGCAGGGGTATCACGAGCGCTACGGTCAGCAGCATGCCGAAAAAAATGCGGTGGATTCGGTTAACAATCCTGACTTGCTTAAAGATGCTACGGTGTATGTAACGCTAGAACCATGTGCCCATCATGGAAATACCCCGCCTTGCTGTGAGCTGCTTGCCGACTTGCCGATCAGCCGGGTCGTAGTAGCGATGGAGGATCCTACTCCTAAAGTGGCCGGGAAAGGCATTCAGCATTTGCGCGATCATGATATTACGGTTGATGTAGGACTAATGAAAGAGGAGGCCGAGCAACTGAATGAGTTCTTTCTGCATTATCAGACTCATAATCGTCCGTTTGTAACCCTAAAAATTGCACAAACGCTGGATGGATATATTGCTGCTCCCGACGGCGATTCAGAATGGATAAGCGGACCGGAATCCCGCGCTTTTGTTCATAAGTGGCGCAGCCAGTACGATGCAGTTATGGTTGGACGAAATACGGCCTTACTTGATAATCCCCGGCTTACGGTACGCCATGTAGAGGGTCGTCAACCTAAGCGCATTGTCATTGACGGTCCATTGGACCTGCCCCGTGATTTGAACTTGTTTACCGATCAGTATGAGGAAAAGACGATTGTGCTGACCCACAACAAAGAAAAATTTGAAAACGAAGCCGATCCGATGTTGAATATGCTGCAGTCGGATTATTTTCGCGGACAAACGCTGTTAGTGGATAAAAAGGAGGGTCATACTGATCTGGATGAGGCAATGCGTGAATTAGGGCACCTGCCTGTGACTTCTATCTTGGTTGAAGCGGGGCAGAACTTAGCCTCGGCTTTATTGCGTCAGCGGTTGGTTGATAAAGTGGAGTGCTTTGTTGCTCCTAAAATGCTGGGCGGTGGAACAAAATCTGTGATCGGAGTAGGTATAAACCGGATGTCCGAAATTATGGAGTTTCGTGATGTACAGTGGCGACAGGTAGGTAAGGATTTGCTCTTTACCGGATATCTTTAATTATAATAAGAAAAGATTTAGAAACGTGTTTACAGGAATTATAAAATCTGTTGGTACCGTTACCAGTATTACACCTTTAGATGATGGTAAAGAAATCACTATCGGCAGTGATTTTGCTAATGAAGTGAGCATTGATCAGAGTATCAGTATTAATGGCGTTTGTCATACGGTTACGGCGTGTAATGTAGATACCTTTACCGTACAAAGTGTAGCAGAGACGCTTCGTAAAACGAATATTGGTGATTTGAAGAAAGATGATCCAGTTAATTTAGAGAGATCTCTACGTCCGGATCAATTGCTTGACGGGCATATTGTGCAGGGACATGTGGATGCAACTGGCACCATTAAAAAAATAAAGCAGGAAGGCACTGATTGGCTGTTTACGATTGAGTATCCCCAAAAACACAGTAAATTGATTGTAGGTCGTGGTAGCATTGCCATTGACGGCATTAGCCTTACGGTTGCCAATGAGCAGGATAATACCTTTACCGTGGCTATTATCTCCTATACTTATGATCACACGAATCTCAATGCAAAAGAAAAAGGAGATACGGTAAATCTGGAGTTTGATGTGCTAGGGAAATACGTTGTTAAGTATTTAGAGAATCGGGGAGAGTAGAATTATTAGATGCTCTTATCTTAACAGAAAAAATGCGGAAGGTTAAGAATGAGAGTTAGAACCCGCGAGGGCGACGGCCGCTGTTGCTGGAAGAACGCTCGAGGTTGTTAAGACCGGGCAGTTTTTGGAAGATGCTCTGCAGTCGTCCAGCATTTACGCGCAGTGAAAAGAAGTAATACTGGTTTTCTCCAAATGGATTCATCGTGAATGACAGGTCCCAGCAGTGCAGGTTACGGTTCAGCGAAAACTGGGAAGGAGTAAGCTCTTTAGCGACAAGATCATAACCGATTTGGGTGCGGAAGTCCCATTTGGGAGTAAGCTTTAAGTTGATATTACGGGCGTTAATAGTAGCCGATTTAGTGTTATCTGCATTGGGAGCCGGATTTAAATTCCAGCGATAACTGAAATCAATAGAGAAGGAGAGCGGAGAATTAAAGCCCCGCACAGGCTGCCTGTTAAAATGGGGATCAACCGGATGGAAAATGCTCTGGTTCAGAGGGTTGTACTGCTGTGGATAATGTGGTTTGTCATTTGCTTTAAAGCCCCCTTCGCCCCATTTCACCGAGTAACTGGTACTGGTGGAAAAGGAAGTGAGCTCAAAAGGTTTGTTTTCTGTTTGAATCAAAAAGTTATCAACACGAGCACCCTGCTCATTGCGATCATAAAAATTGAAGTTGGCGTTGGCACGAATATTTAGTCCCGGTAAAATCTTTGCTCTTAAGCTTGTATTCAAGTTGCTAAGCTTAAGACTGTCTGCAGCAAAATTATAGCTTGAGCTAAGACTTAATTGATCAATAAGATTAATGATGTCTTCTTTTTTTTCACCGGTTGAATCACGCTCTACTTTTTTAGCTTCGAAGGTATTATTTAGGCTAAAATTGATAGACCGTTGTTCTCTTCCGCTGGGACCTCTAAAGACTTCGTTTTCAAAAATCGAGTAACGTCGTGTTGGAGGTTCTTGACCCGGCGTGGCAGCAGTATCGGTCTGTACAGTGCGGTAATAGCCCCAAGAGTCACTTTGAAAATTAGGGCTGTAGCTGAAAGAAATAGAGGGAGTAAGAACATGGCGGACACTTTGGAAATTGCCTATGTTCAGGTTCATTAATCCATAAAGCTTAGTACTGAAATTTAGACTTGTACTGAATTCCCGCGCTGAGGTAAATCCGCGGACTTGTTCCTCTTCTACGCGAACAGAGTCGGGATTAAACGTTTTTCGGGTTGAAGTGGGGTACCAGTATTCGGTATAGTCACCGCTGGCACTAACATTCAAGTACTGGCTGGGGATAAGCTGATTCATTCGCAGATCAACTTGCTGGCGAAATCCGTATTTATAATGATCATTGTTGTCGGTAGCTTCGCGGTATTTGGAGGGATCGAGTAGCGCTTCGAACCAGTTTACGGTAGCAGAATCACCAGCTGTTGGTTGAAACTCAAAATCTGAGCTGAAGTTATTTTGATAGTTTATGGTAAGGCTTTCATACCATTTTGATTCTTGTCTGGCACCTTGTTGATCACCTGCAAAGGGTGTAAACCGTTTGGGATTGAATGTTATTTCAGGCCCGGAAAGCGTAGTTACATTGGTGGCAAAATTCTGGTTATGCCGAATGGATGCATTAAAATTATAGTCGCCTTCGGGATGACGATACCTATAATTAAGATTAGAACGAGTACTGGTTTCGGCTCGCTCATCCGGATCATAAGAGTTACGCTGGTAGTAATCCTGCGTACGTAGATTTATATTTGCATCAATATTTGCATACGGAGAAAAGTCTTGACTGTGGTTAATGCTGAGTGACTTTTGAACATTCGTTGTAAAATTAGGATCCGTAGGTTCGAGTCCGCTATTCTCTTTTGAATATCCAATTTCAATATTGCCGTTTAACTTATCACGGATTCGGTAATTTGATCGAGCATTAAAGTAATAAGAGCCGGATGTAAAAATATCGACAGAAGCCTGTCCCGTAAGATAGTCATTGAAGTATTGGAACCATCCGAAATTTTGCAGGCCTATACCGCGACTTTGACGCTGTTGATAAGCATAGGTGGGTTCGAGCAGTCCCGATTGCTTTTGATCAAACTTACCGGGCAGGTAACCAAATGGAAAAATGAGCGGATAGGGAATATCCAGGATAAACAGCCGAGCTCGTTCAAAGAAAATTTCCTCTTCGTCCACTACTTTCATTTTGGCTGCTTGAATATAATAGTGCGGGTGATCGAGTTGGCAGGTAGAATATATGGCATCCTCGAGATAAACCACATGGGGACTTTCATTTTTTACCTTTGTGCCAATCAGGTTGCCATCCTGTACGCCAACCCGGGCAACCTCGAAACGTCCCTTCTCGGTTTTGTAATTAAAGTCGATCCTGTTGCTGCGAACGCGGTCGCCGTCGCGGATCAGGACGGGTTGTGAAAGCGTATCCTGCGGTGTTTGAGTGTTGGCACTTACCAAGCTGCTGTCGAGGTTCATAGCGACCTTGCCGGCCTTTAGTTCACCAGAACTGTGGACAACATTGGCAGAACCAAATAGGGTGGCAATGCGCTGTTTTTCAAAGTCGAAAGTCAGCGAATCGCTGGCTTGAAAATTAACCTGTCCCTCTTGTTCTGGTTGACTTACCGATTGTTGACCCTGCTGTGCTCCAGGCCGGCCTTCAGGAATCGTTTGTTCTTGCAGAGTATCCCGAACCGCTGTAGTGTCTTGGCCCCAAAGGGGTTGGGTCATCGCTAGGAATAGAAACAGCATCAATCCCCAATAGCCGCAAAAATATTTGAACGATGTATTCATGCGATTGATGCCGGTAGTGCTTTAAGCAATGTTTGGATGTTAAGAATAATGTAAGCTTATATAGTATAAGGCAGAAGTGAAAAGAAACGAAGTTTTACGAAGGGCGAAGCTAATTAACTTCTTTAATCTTATAAACCGTTTCTCCTTCTTTCTTCATGCCATACTCTTCGCGGGCAATGCGTTCCAGCAGAAAAGGATCGGTTTCAAGGTTTTCGATTTTCTGCTTAAGGACTTCGGTTTCGCTCTTTAGTTGTTCCTTTTTTTCTTTGAGCTCGGCTTTCTGCTGGTTGAGTTCAATACGTGCCCAGATGCTATAGGTGTCGATAAAGGTAAACCATACCACAATAATACCGCCCAGAATAAGGGCCAGAAAAGATTTGCGCCACCGCAAGGGATTTAATAATTGGTAATTCATCAGCGAAGTTGCTTTAAGCAATAGTAATGGCGAACATTAGGGTCGAAAATACTACAAATTATAGATCAAACACAACCAAATGAAGGGCAGGTTTTTTCTAATCTGCGGATCCTTATTTTTGTTGCCATTCTATTTGCAGGCAAAAGTGGCTGTACAGGATAGCAGTTCGACTGAGTGGATCAAGATATACTTTAATCAGCCTGCTGATTATTCAGTTGCATTGCCCGGGAATATGAGCAAAAGTAACGCCGATCTAATTGGTTCGCTGGAATCGCTTATGAAGGAGGCAAAAAAACAGTGTGGATTTGGCTATTTACGATTTGTAGCATCCCCGTATTGGTAAGGCCTTGGCAGCGGCAACCGAGTGGGGCGTGCGGGTTAGAGTGGTGACGGATAATTATAACCGAACCGATGCAGCGTTATTGGAGTTGTTGCCAGGCATGGGTCCTGCTTATTCTCAGCGAATTGTTAAGTACAGGAAACGTAATGGGCGGTTTACTGCTATCGAGCAGCTCGAAAATATCAGGGGTATTGGTCCCAAGACTATGGATAAGCTGCGTCCCAACGTAATTGTGGAGTAGAAATAACTGAGAAATGTGCTAAAATTTGTTTTATTGAAACGCAAGTTTAGGTAGAGGTGGCCGGTTGTAATGATGGTAGATCGTGATCTTAATTTGATGAACTATGAATGAATCTATTGATGCCTTGCGCTTGAATTTGGGTGAGGGCGGACTGCTGGTGATGAATATATCACTGGCTATAATTATGTTCGGTGTGGCGCTGGAGTTGTCGATTAATGATTTCAAACGCGTTGTTAAAGATCCCAAATCAACCATAGTAGGTATCTTGTCGCAGTTTTTATTCCTGCCGGCGATAACCTTTCTGCTTGTGTTCTTTTTTGAACCACATCCGAGTATGGCATTGGGGATGTTCATGGTCGCGGCCTGTCCGGGTGGAAATGTGTCCAACTTCTTTTCGTTGCTGGCCAAAGGCAATGCCGCATTGTCGGTAAGCATGACGGCTATTGTAACTACTTCGGCCATTATTATGACTCCCTTTAACTTTACGCTCTGGGCCAGCTTGTATGAACCTACGAGCATCATATTGAAGGATATCCATATCAATTTGTGGGAGGTTTTTAAGATAATCGGCTTGATCTTGGGTATCCCTCTAATTTTGGGGATGAGCGTTCGCCATTATAGAGAAAAGATAGCCCAAAAAATTTCGAGCTGGATTAAGGGATTTGGAATCGTCTTTTTTGCGGGATTTGTGCTCGTAGCTTTTGGTATGAATTTTAAAAATTTCCTGAGCTATGTCCATTTGGTCATTGGACTTGTATTTTTCCACAATGCTTTTGCCCTTTCGGGCGGATATGCGCTGGCATCACTATTTAATCTGCCCTATAAAGATCGAAAATCTATTGCTATTGAAACCGGTATACAAAATTCCGGACTGGGACTGCTGCTCATTTTCAACTTTTTTGAAGGATTGGGAGGTATGGCCCTTGTTGCCGCCTGGTGGGGCATTTGGCATATTGTCACCGGCCTGGGAATCGGATGGTATTGGTCGATAGGAAAATCAGCTTTACAACAAGTATTTAGCAATGCGTAAGAATTATCTCTGGTATCAATTTTTCAGGTATGGCATTATTCGTCCGGCATTAAACCTTTTTTATTCAGATATAAAGGTGATTGGAAGGAAGTATGTGCCGGAAAATAAACCGGTCATGTTTATAGGCAATCATCAGAATTCTTTTCTGGATGCGTTGCATATCGTTAATAATACGAGACATTTTGTTCATTTTTTGACCCGCGCCGAGGCCTATGGCAATCCCTTGTTAGATCGTTTTTTCTATTCGTTGAACATGCTTCCGGTGTATCGAGCAAGAGATGGTTTTGGAACTATAAAACGCAATGAGCAGATTTTTGAAGATTGTTATGAGCGCCTTGCTGAGGACGATGCGCTGCTGGTGTTTGCTGAGGCAAGCCATGTTATGGAGCGGCGAATACGTCCGCTTAGCAAAGGATTTACCCGAATCGTATTCGGCGCGGAAGAGAAATATAATTGGGATTTGGATCTGCAAATTGTACCTGTTGGCATCAGTTATGGAAACCACCGGAAGTCGAGGACGCCTGTGCGCATAGAGTTTGGAGAGGCGGTTCCGGCTTTGCAATACAAAGAGCAATATCGGAATGATGAACGAGAGGCGGCCCATCAGTTGAAGATGGAGGTTGCCGATCGTCTGAAAAATCTGACGCTGCATATCCCCAACAAGAAACACTATGCTTTATACCAATTAATGCTGGATGAGCTGGAGTCGAATAGACAAGAGCTGTTAGATCCCGAACTGGTGAATCGTCGCGCAAAAACGATTAGCAATCAGCTAAATGGTCCGCTTGTCGAGGAATCGGAATTTTTGCTGGAAAAAGCAAATCAACATGATATCACTGTTCAGGATTTGACAAACCCCGTTTCGGTTGGTTTGAAGGATGTAGTGCTGAGTCCTCTTTATGCTTTTTCAATGATTAACAATGTGCTGCCTTATCAGCTTGTACGGTGGCTCGTGAACAGTTATTTGGAAGACGAAGCCTTTGAGGCTTCTGTAAAGTTTTTGGTGGGACTAATGTTGCCGTTCTATTACTTGGTTATTGCTCTTATCTTGTTTATTGCGGGATTGGAAATGCCATGGATAGCGGGATATATTTTGGGAAGCCTGGCAACTGCTCCTTTATTTGTGCGTGGCAAAGACCTGTTGGTCTCCAAATTGTTTAGTAAAAAGAAGCGTTCAACGCTATTAGATAATGAGAAATTTGATGAGGAATTGGAGAAGTTTAAAAGCTTGAGGTCCCAACTATTTGGTCAACAGGAAGATTGAGTGCATCAGTTATCGTCCCTGTGTAAAGGCATTTTCAAAGTGCTTGATATCAGGGGCCTCATTATTTTTTTGCAGGATTGAAACGATATCAAACCGTACCGGTGCACCATCCATCTTTCGCTCGTAAATCCATGCTTCGGCCGCCTTATAGACGTTCTGAATTTTTTTGTCATCAACAAATTCTTCCGGTTCGCCGAACGTATTTGAGGAGCGCGTTTTAACTTCCGCGAAAACAATACAGGTTCCATTGTCATAGGCTACGATATCCACCTCGGCGCGCTCAAAGTGATAGTTCCGTTCCAGAATGGTATAGCCTTTTGATTCAAGGTAGGCAACAGCCAGCTCTTCGCCCTCATCACCAATTTCGCGAGTCGTTTTTTTACTCATGATGTTGGGATGTTGATGAAGAATCTGATTTTGATCCTGTGATGGTGTGTTTCATTTCGGCCAATTTAACCAGATGCTTCAGGAACTTCAGGTTTTTCTTGTTGATGTAAGGCAACAGTGCCTCCGTAAACCGTTCGAACATCTCCAGAAACTCGGTAAACTTTTCAATCCGTTCTTGGAAATCTTGCTCCTCTTCAGAGAGAGATTCTTTCTCTTCAAACAGATCGAGCGTTTTGTTCAGATTTTGGCGGATGGGCGCCACTTCACGCTGTTGCCGCTCCCTGATGATCGTAGAAACAATAGTCCAGACATCCTTTTCGGCAGTGTAAAAATCCTTACGGTTACCCTTGAAATGTACCTTGTGGATCAGCTGCCACTGAAGCAGATTCCGGAGGTTCATGTTGGCGTTGCCGCGAGAAATATCAAGCTGATCCATGATAGCATCGGTATCCAGTGGATCGGATTCGGCATACAACAGAGCATGAATTTGAGCCATCGTTTTGTTGATGCCCCAGGCCGATGCCATCTCCCCCCAAAGCAAAATAAATTGCTCTAACGCTTCTTCATGTGTTTGGGAGCGAGATTCATTCACACGTTTAGAATTGAACTAGTTGGTTTTTTCAGTTTTTGAAGTAGATCCGTTAGAACCATTTGAGGTTCCATTGGCTTGCTCTTTTTCTTTGGCACGTTTTTCCTTGCGGTCACTGTCCTTGTAATCTGTAACATAAAAGCCGTCGCCTTTATATACAACGCCGCCACCGCCGGAAATTACGCGTTTCACCTTTTGTCCGGTTTCGGGGCACTCTTTGAGGGCATCGTCTTTAATACTTTGCTTGATCTCAAAGGTGGTTCCGTCTTCGCGTTTGTACTTATATGTTGGCATAGTTGATAATACTTAATTTGATTTAATAGCAGTAGAAAATAGCATAAAATGTGCCAAACTCGTTGGCCCGTACAAATTTACAGTACGCTATGCTAAGTCTTGCAGTCCCGTTTTTAATCGTTTAATTGCTTCTTGCAGGTCGTCCATGGATGATGCATAACTGAGTCTCATGCCGTTGGGTTCCCCGAAAGCGTCACCGGGTACAGCAGCCAGCCCATGCTCCTCAATCAGGTACATGCATAAATCAGTACTTGATTCAATGGTATCTCCATTGGGTGAAGTAGTGCCCAGATAGTGTGAGATATCGGGAAATACATAAAAAGCACCGGATGGTTTAAAGCATTTGAGTCCATCGATACTTGATAATGCATCTACAATATAATCACGGCGCTTTTTAAATGAGTTGCGCATGTTCTCTACGGCATTGAGATCACCGCGGTAGGCTGCCTCACCTGCCTTTTGTGAAATGCTGGATGGGGCTGAAGTTTCCTGGCTTTGAATTTTAGCAACGGCATCGGCAAATGGCTTGGGCGCTGCCAGGTATCCGAGTCGCCAGCCCGTCATCGCAAATCCCTTTGAAAAACCGTTAATGAGTACCGTTCGTTCTTTGAGTTCTGGTGCGACGTTGAGGATACTTACATGTTCATCCTCAAAAACAATATATTCGTAAATTTCGTCAGAGATAATATTCACCTGGGGATGATCAGCGAGTACATCTGCCAAAGCCTTAAGTTCATCTGCACTGTAACAGGTACCCGTGGGATTAGAGGGCGAACAGAGCATTATTGCTTTGGTGTTTTCGGTGATGGCGTCTTCGAGCTGCTCCGGCGTCATGCGGTAGTTGTTTTCAAATGAGGTGCGCACGGTTACAGGTGTGCCGCCCGCTACATTAACCATCTGCGGGTAGGAGACCCAGTAGGGCGTGGGGATGATAACCTCATCACCTTCGTCAACCATGGCCAGCATGCTAAAGCCAAGGGCTTGTTTAGCTCCGTTGGTACAGACAATTTGAGAAGGGTCATAATTGAGTTGATTGTCGCGCTGTAGTTTATCCGAAATACTCTGCCGCAGCTCGGGCGTGCCGGTGTTCATCGTGTAGCCGTGGAAGCCGTCATTGATGGCTTTGATAGCAGCTTCGCAAATATGTTGTGGTGTTTCGAAATCTGGTTCTCCGGCACTTAGTGAGACGACAGATTCGCCCTGACGCGTTAGTTCTTTTGCTTTGGCAGAGATAGCCAGAGTTTCGGAGGGAGAAACAGCTTGCGCTCGTTTTGAGATCATAACGCTATCCAATCAGTTCCTTGAGATCAGTTTTAGAAAGTACTGAAAATAGAAAAAAGTGTGCTCTATTTCTATGTGTTTATGAGAAGGATATCCTATGAGTGGTAACAGAAAGAAATTAATTGACAGCTTTGTGATTTATTACTGAGCGCAGATTAGTCTGGATTACTTCTCTTTATCCTTGAATTTTTCGTGGAGTGCTTGGGCTACATGATCGGGCACAAAAGAGGATAAATCACCGTCCCAGTATGCAATTTCTCTGACAAGGGAGGCTGATATAAAGGTGAGCTGCTCGTTGGGCATTAGAAAAACGGTATCAACCTCGGGAGCAAGTCGCCGGTTGGTGAGAGCCATGCGGAATTCGTATTCAAAATCGGATACCTGTCGAACACCGCGTACCAGCGTTTGCGCATCTCGTTCTTTGGCAAAATCGACCAACAGACCGGTAAACTGTTGAATCTCAACGCGATCTGCCCATGGTTTGTCTGAAAGACATTCTTCAATGAGGGCTTCGCGTTCATCCCCGGAAAAGACAGTCTCTTTCTTGTTGTTTACGGCAATGGTGATGATGACCTCATCAAAGAGTTCGGTGGCGCGCTCAAGAATATCCAGATGACCGTAGGTGATAGGGTCGAATGATCCGGGATAGAGTGCAAGCGTTTCCATAAATAGCAGGGTTTAAAATTCAATTCCAGGTTGATCAAGAAAAATACTTACATGGGTGCGTCCATATTCTTTGTAGTAGGCGCAGTGTGGATGATCGGTAAAATCATGCCGCTTGTCGTGCTCCAGAATTAACCATCCGCCTTCTGCAAGCCAGCCGTCTGTGGTAATGGTTTCGATCATCTCGTGCATATAGGCATAATCGTAGGGGGGGTCTGAGAAAATAATATCGTAGGGAAGGGGCATGCCTTCCAAAAATTTTTCTACCGGCGATGTCACCGCCCTGATTTGGTCACTTACATTAAAATCGCGTGCCACACTTTCGATATGCTTGATGTTCCTGCGGTCGCTATCTACAAATAGCACTTTTGATGCCCCTCGAGAAATAGCCTCAAATCCCAGGTTGCCTGATCCGGCAAAAAGATCTAAAATATTGGCGTTACGGATATATTTTCGGGCATCAAGTATAGAGAAAAGCCCCTCTTTGGTACGGGCTGCCGTGGGACGTACGTTTAATGTGTTTGGAATATTTATTTGTCGGCCTTTTAGCGTGCCGGTAATAATGCGCATGGCTGCTTAGTCTGTTTCTGAAAACCTTATTTAGGTGCAAAGGTACAAAAAATAATACTGGCAGAGATAATTGCCGAATCAACGTTGCTATCAATCGTAATCGAGAGCTAACATTATCGCCGGAAAAGCTGATTCGAGGTTGAAGCCATAGGTTTGTTCATCAGCTTCGATCTGTATTTTGTCTAGTGTATCCATTTTGGTGATAGTTCCGGCATCATCCCAAAAGGGTTCAAGAATCTCAATAACTTGGAAAGCATTTTCGCCATAGACGTAAATCTCTTCGTGCAGGCCACTCATCCAGTTAAGTTGCTGGGTATGTTGCAACCACAAATAGGGGAGATCCTGAACTTCGTCGTAGGTTATATAGGTAGCACCGCGTAGCTTGCCGAGTATAAATGAAGCTACAGAAATGCAGTTTTGGTAACAGCAGATAGTCATAAATGATCCGCCGGGATTTGCATGTTGTATCCAGCGCAACCCTATTTCAAAATCACTAATCAAGTCGGTTGTAGAGGTGTTACCAGCTAATTTCTGAAATCCTTCGAAGGATTTATTATTGCGTAGCAACAGAAATTTATAATCTTGATTGCTTAACGGGTACCAAGTAGGCTGGATATTCTTGCGGTCGACCCCGCTCATCAAGATATTGATATGCTTTTCGCGTTCATCGGAATCGTCATAAACGATTTTGGGGACCGATGTCCAGCATTCTTGAGAAGGAAGTGAAAGAATACGCAGATGCCGAATTTCGTATTCTTCCTTGAATTGATCAACGGTTCGCTTGATACCCCGAAAATGCTGCTCGGAATTACCAAGCAGCGTTTCGGTAATATCAAAGTTGAAATCGTAACATCCTATACGTGCCAGCTTTTGTGGACTTGTTGGATCGTTGACAGCATAAAAAAGCTGATTATCAAAAAAGCAAAGTCCTAAGCTAGGATGTTGTTCCTCCATCTGTCATTATTCCCAACTGGCAGCGTTAAGTTCGGTCGTGTTTTCAAGCGACCCGATACGATCTTCGGTATCCGGATCTTCGAGTAGGTAGATTTCCGGACGGAGGGTATCGTTGAGCGTATACTCAAATTTGTTGTGGGGTGGACGCGGTGAATATACTAGCGAATCCGGATTGTAAGTTTCATTTGGTTCTATGGGTGCGAAAAGAGAATCCCCATTAGCAACCATTAGCGAATCCGTTTTTAAGTAACTCACAAGGGTATCGAGCCCGCCATCAGTGGGAGGAAAGTTATCTTTATCTTGTTCGTATTGGACCAAAGCATCGCGAACAAGTCCCATTTGATGACGTACTTTCTCAGTCATCTGTTCGCGTTCAATAACTTCTTCGTAAGGATCAATAATTGAGTGGTACAGCCAATACCCTAATACAACGATGACTATTCCCAGTACAATACTTAATATTCTATTACGCTTTTCAATATCCATGTGCAGGTACGTATATAATTAAAGTGGTTTTTGAAAATATGACTTTGAAAATACATGCCGACTTACTGATATGCAACTGCAAGTCTAAAATGGGAGTTTTTTTTCGATATTGATTTTCATGCCTAATGTATGTTCTTATCCCCTATTTAATGGTTTCAGGAGAAAAACCTTTTCTATTAGATATGAAGATAACCCTCTTTGCTTAAATTGCTGCAGTTCTTCTAGCTTTGATTGTTCGTGTAAGCATGTAAGTTTAAACCGGTGGCCAAACAGCTTTCTTAACTCTTGTTCATCCAACGAAAAAGGCGGCCCGTTCATCTCACTTTGATCATATTCAAAGGTCTGTATCAATATTTGAGTATCAAAATTACTGAGTTCGATAATTTTTTCTGCATGCTGTTGTCGTTTTTCAACAGGCAGTGCTATGATAGATGCTTTATCGTAGATCAGATCTTGAGGGGGAATTTGGTCAGCCGGCAGCTTTGCAAAGTCTCCCTCCCATAGCTCCAGCGAATCGGAACGGTAAATGGTAAAGCCATGGCTGGTCTCCTTCATAAATGACTCGTTGTGTTGTTGCATAACATGCGAAACGGCTTTTGGGGATATCTCAACGCCGGTAACGGTACCACAATGATCTGCAAGCCATAGCAGATCCAGTGATTTGCCACAGAGTGGTACAAGAACCCGGGCATGAGATTTAATATCGAGATGGCTCCACAGTTGGGGGAGCGGTGGATAAACAGTATCCATATGCCAGCCGGTATTTCCTTTTCGCCATCGGCTTTGCCAGTAACTTAGTTCCATTGGAATTAGGTAGTCTGATTTCTGTATGAAAGTAAAATAATTGTATGGTGATATACTCTAACTATCCCAATAAATAAAGAAGGTAAATAACTGGTTTTACAAAATCGTAATTCTATCGCGATTAGGTTATATTTAGCCATTTCGAAAATTCCTGTGTTACAATTCATACGCTAATGTAAACGACAAATTTCAGCAAGTTCGTTGAACCGGAAAGTCCTAAATCTGGCCATTCCCAATATTATCAGTAATCTTTCCGTGCCCCTACTCGGAGCTGTTGATACGGCGTTGGTAGGGCATCTCGAAGAAGCCTATTACCTGGGAGCGATTGCTGTAGGGAGTATGATCTTCAACTTTATATTTTGGGGATTTGGCTTTCTACGGATGGGCACAACCGGAATTACAGCGCAGGCTTTTGGAGAGAAAAATCAGACCCAAAGCATTATGACGCTGGCACGGGCGTTAACGGTTGCCATTGTTTTCGGGATTTTAATTGTGTTATTGCAGGCATGGATTGCCGATCTCAGTTTTTGGCTCGTGGAAGCTTCACCCGAAGTGGAGCGCTACACCCGCATCTATTTTGAGATACGTATTTTTACCGCCCCGGCAACACTATCACTTTATGCTATTAACGGTTGGTTTCTGGGGATGCAGAACGCCCGTTACCCAATGATAGTAACTATCTTTTTAAACAGCCTTAATATTGGGCTCGATGTGCTGTTCGTTTACGGCATGGGCATGACCGTAGACGGTGTTGCACTGGGAACGCTTATTGCTCGCTACGCCGGAATAACGCTGGCAGTCATACTGCTTATTTACAAATATCGAAACTGGCTGAGCGGTTATGTTCATGATCTTTTACTTGAGCTGGAAGCCATCAAGAATTTCTTTTCGGTAAATCGGGATATTTTTATCCGTACGCTCTGCCTTATTTTCACCTTTTCCTTTTTTACTGCAAAATCTGCTGAGTTCGGAAATGTAGTGCTGGCCGCTAATTCTATTTTGCTGCAGCTCTGGATGCTGGTTTCCTACGGCATTGACGGATTTGCATATGCCGCAGAAAGTTTAATCGGTCGTTATACTGGTTCCAATCAGCAAAAGCGAGTAAAACTGGCCGTAAAATACTGCTTTATTTGGGGGATAGGTATTGGGCTGGCGGCGTCGCTTGTGTATGCTGTTTTCGATGTACAAATACTACAGATTTTTACCAACCAGCAGGATGTCATCGATACCGCTATGGTTTATTTTCTGTGGACGATTGCCGGACCTACGGTGAGCAGTTTCTCATACATCTGGGATGGCATTTTTATTGGAGCTACGGCAACCGGTCCCATGCGCGACTCTATGATTATCGCTACACTGGTAGTATTTCTGCCCGTCTATGCTATTGGTGTTCATTATTTTGGCAATCACGCACTGTGGTTGGGATTGACGCTTTTTATGTTAGCTCGCGGTGCTACTCTCACCTATTTTGCTCCCAAACATATTCTCAAAATAAATTTGTTCTCAAAAGCGTAATTTGACAATGGAACTTAGGGTAGGTTTTAATGTAAGAAGTAGAAAATTATGAAGACAATAATGTTGATGCGCCATGCCCAATCATCGCATGGAACTGGAAATCAAAAAGACTTTGATCGGCCGTTGGCCAAACAGGGTAGTATTGATGCATCGCGGATAGGATTGTTTATCAAGAAAATCGGTGTCCAGCCTGCATATATTGAGGGTTCTACTGCGAAGCGTGCACAAGAGACGATCGATCTTCTGATAAAGGCTGCTGATTTGCAATCTGATATCGTTAGGGAGAATGAAGACCTCTATTATGGCGGTGCACGTGATTATCTGTCGGTGGTACAAAAGGCTTCTGATCATACAGATAGAATCATGATTGTAGGGCATAATCCGCTGCTCGAAGAAACAGTTTCTCTATTGTGTAATGGAGAAGGAGAATATGTGGCAAGAATACCTTCAGGCGGATTAGTTTGCATTGAGCATCCGGCTATAAAATGGAAGCAGATAAAGCCTGGAACGGCACGTTTTCGGTGGATGATGATACCCGAGCTGTTACAAAAAATGAATTAGTGCTTAGCCAATCACATCTTTATAATTAGACAGACGAGAACTTTTATCCTCTTCGTCAATAAGCTCAAGAATGTATGAAACGGCTTCGTGAGGATCGCGATAAAAATGATTTTCGCCCACAAATTCGCGTAATCCTGATTTGTCGACCACATCACGTATCGGCCCTTTAAGTCCGGTGATATAGAGTTCAATATCCCAGTTTTTAAGGGTACCTACCATCGTTTTTATTTGTTCAATAGCTGTGGTATCGAGCGTATTAATGGTACTTCCATCAATAATAACATAGCGTGTTGATTTATTTCGCTCCCGGCTTTTCTCGATGATATAATCCCGGAAAAAGTCAGCATTAACGAAAGAAAAAGAGGCATCTACGCGAAGAATCAAGAGTCCATCGATGGGTTTGGCTTCGGGATTACGCTTTAGGTTTTTAAACAGACGGGTACCCGGTATAATCCCCAGCTCTGCTACATTGGGACGACTGTATTTATATAGCATGTGAATCATGGAGGCGACGACCCCAAGCAGAATACCTTCTTGTATGCCAATTAATAGAGTACATGCAGCGGTAAAAATTGCGATGAGTCCCTCGCTTGGCTTGGTTCTATAGAGAAATTTAAATTCTCCTATATCAATGAGGTTGAGGGCCGAAACAATAATTATAGCCGCCAGTATTGGCATTGGCAGGAAGTAGAAAATAGGTGTTAAAAACAGAAGTGTGGCGATGATGACGACAGAGGTGATTATATTGGCCAGTGGTGTTTGGACGTTAGCCTGTTCGGATGCCGCCGAACGGGAAAAGCTGCCGGATACGGGAATGGATTTAAAAAAACTGCCAAAGAAGTTGGAGGCGCCAATGGCTACCAGTTCATGATTGGCATCTATGATGTAATTATGGCGTTTGGCAAAAGTTTGTCCTAGTGATGCTACGCTCATAAACTGCACCAGCGCCAAGGTAAGGGCGGTAGGTAAAAGCTCGCGCATATTATTGAAATTTATTGCGGGCAGTGAAAGTGCGGGCAATCCTGTTGGAATATCCCCCACCAGCTGAATGCCGAGTTGACCGGCTCCCACCATCCACGACAGAAGGATGCTGATGCTTAAGATAACAACCGAAATTGGAAATATAGGTTTCACATATCGAACAATAGCCATTATAAAAATAGCGATAATACCCCAGGTAAATGTTTGCCAATGTATCTGATCAAACTCTTGGGTTAGTTCTTCAATAAGGACAAAAACATACTGGCTTTGAGAAAGCTCAATCCCAAACAAATTATTGACTTGGCTAAATGCAATAATGATAGGAGCAGCAAGTGTAAAGCCGGCAATAACCGGGCGTGAAAAGATATTGAGTACGGATCCCAGCCTCATTGATCCCATTAACAGCTGCATACCGCCCGCCATCATCGTAAGTAAAATTGTGAGCGTGATATAGCGATCCGTGTTGGGTTCTGCGAGGAGACTAACACCCGCGGCGACAATCAACATATCAATAGCGACGGGACCGATGGATAAGTTTTTAGACGTACCTAACAGTGGGTAGATGAGCAGAGGAATGACGCCGGCATAGAGGCCATAGATGGGAGGAACACCCGCAATTACGGCATAGGCCATCCCCTGTGGTATAAACATGATGCCGGTTGTTAGACCGGCTGTGAGATCACCACTAAACTTATTGCTGTCATAATTGGGCAGCCACTCTGCAATTCTAAATGTTTTTCGTAGCCATTCTTCCATATATCAAATAGACCAAAATATTGTAGACCAGTTCAAGAAGATAATAGTTATAAAATTTTTTCTGTATTGAAATAAATAATTGCTCATAATATAGATTTTATAATGGCCATATTATAGGTGCTATAAATGATTATAATAATCAAAGGTATTATAACAAGGCTGATCCTTCTAAATTCTTCTAATATGTTAATCAAAATGACGAGCTAAACGCTCTCTTCAAATTTATAAAGGCCAGATGAGGGGAATAAAGATGGTAGCGAGAATCCAGAAAAGGAGGTTTAATGGAAGGCCTACCTTTGTGAAATCGGTAAATTTGTATTGTCCGGCACCATAAATAAGGGTATTGGCATGATGCCCGAAAGGGGTAATAAAAGTCAGGCAGGCGGCATAACTAACCGCAAGAACCATAGGTTCGGCATTCACTCCAATCTGATTAGCTACTTGAATGGCAATAGGGGCGAGTAAGGCAACAGAAGCGTTCGTTGAAATAATGGCCGTTATCGACATGGTGAGCAGATAAAATCCAGATAAGACTGCAATGGGTCCGAAATCATACAATACAGAAATTAGAGATTCGGCTATTAATCCTGCAGCACCTGTTTTATCCATGGCAGTACCCAGAGGAAGCACTCCAACAAGAAGCATAATTACTTTCCAGTTGATGGCATTATAGGCTTCTTCTGTGGTAATGCAACCGGTTAATATCATCAAGATAACTCCGGCTGGGGCACTGACTACAATGGGGAGCAGGTTAAAGGCAGCGGTGCCCACAACAACAGCTAATATGGCTAATGCGATATTAGTTTTATTTGTGCGCGGACGCATTATATCCACTTCTGATGATATGACAAATGAGGGATCGTTGCTGATATCTTGTAGACGATCACTGCTAAGGCTGAGCAGAAGCGTATCGCCGCCGGAAATACGGACTTCTTTTAAGTCCTCCTGTTTGAGTTCTCCGTGATGGCGAATAGCCAACGGAATAGCTCCAAATCGTTCATAGAAATCAATATCCTTAAGTTTTCGTCCCTCCAGTGTTGATTCGGGGGCAACAGCGGCCTCAACCAGCTCGTCGCGACCGTGCTCAAGATCTACATCAACCCACTCTGAGCTGGGAACAAGAGAAAGGTCTTCGCGCCTGAGAAGCTTATCGATTTCTGATACGCTTCCCCGAACTCGAAGAATATCGCCGGCTTCGATCTTTGTTTTAGTACGTGTAGCGGAAGAGTCACTGGCTGTTTTAAAAATCCGCAGTATGTCAAGGTCAAGTTCACTGGTGAGGTTTTCTTCATCTAAAAATTCGCCGACCAGATAAGATTCCGGCTCAACCAATAAGTCGGTAAGGTAGCCCTGCATTTGAAAGTCGGCTGTCAGATCTTCGTCTTTGCGACGAGCTGGAATAAGATTATAACCTGTTAAATACAGGTAAAGAAATCCGCCTGAAAGCAATATGAGTCCCATCGGAGCAAAATCAAACATTGTAAAGGCTTGTCCCCCGCGCTCCTGAACAATAGAGCTAACAAGCAGATTTGTAGAAGTGCCGATGAGCGTGTTAATTCCTCCCATTATACCTGCAAAAGCCAGGGGCATTAACAGTTTGGAGGCACTGACGCCAATTCTGGCAGCTATATCAATCACAACCGGAATGAATATCATAATCACGGCTGTGTTGTTCATAAATGATGAAGCAAAACTGACAAACAGCAGCATTATAAATAGCCATAGCCAGAAGTTTTTCTCCATCTTATCGCAAAAAAAGTTGCCGGCTTTATTCAGCAGCCCCGTTCTTCGCACCCCTTCGCTGATGACAAACATGGCTGCAATAGCAATGGTTGCGGGATTGCTGACCCCTGCAAATCCCTCTTGAGGTGTAAGGATACCCGAGGCTAAAAGACAAACCAGCAGAATAATAGATGCGACATCAAAGGATACATAGTCGGTCGCAAATAAGAATAAGGCAACTCCCAGAAGGGCAAAAACAAAGATTATTTCGAATGACATTTACGAATTTCTCTTCTTTTTTGGGATAAAAAAGTTTTTGCAGTGTAGTGTTTTATTTACTCACTATCTGTTATTAGGGTATTTTCTCTCAAAATCTGCATTTCTCTTAACAAATTGAAGCCATCTCAAAATTCCGAAATTTGTTAGACAATATGCCAATATTCATCGTTATAGTTTGGGGTAAAAAGTGGGGCGCCGATTCGGGATTCACCATAAAATCCTTTGTGAATGTATTTTTGGGTATGATATCCGAAAAAAGTAGCAGGATAGGTGAAAATGAGTCCCGTAATTTTTTTTGAGGATGGTTATTTTCAAGAAAAATGTGTGTCAGATAAAATTTTGTGGATGAAGAATTACGAAGGTGCGTAGATTTTTTCTTACATTAAAGCGGTTTGAATGTTATTAGTATTAAAAATTGACTAAGGTTTTAGATTATGAATTACAAGCACAAGCTTTTTTATCTCTGTAAAACCCCACTTAGCGCTGAAGGTCCCAAGGATGTTGAAGTAATCGACCGGGCCGAAAGCAGTGATGAGTTTCCTGAGCTTTTCAAGGAGTACGAGGAACGGCGTGCTCATGCGTTTAATGAAGATAAGCTCTATAGTATTATCCGCGCGGATGATGTATTTGAGCTACTGCGTACAGGGACGGAACAAGAGGCCAAAGAGATGGCTTTTGACAAGGCCCAGCAAGAAATTATCACAAACTTGCAGCACCGGGTAATGCAGAAGGATGATAAAGAGGCTAAAGCTATTCTTAAGGAAGTGCATGATGTTGAATCGTAAGTGATTTGATATTATCTGCAGTTTCGGACTCGGTTTGTGATGGCTAAAAAACGACCTTTCTATATTGTTAAGCAGGACAAAGATATTTTTGTCGTCGACAAGCCGGCGGGATTGCTTGCGGTGCCTATTCCCGATAGTAACGTCAAGAATTTATATGACCTTGTTGCTGATCACCTTGCCAAGCACGGTGTTCGCGTGGGCGTAGTGCATCGTATTGATCGTTTTACCAGCGGGCTGATGGTGTTTGCGAAAAATGAGCGCGCGTACAATGATCTTGTTGAAAAGTTTCGCAATCATGAGCCCAAGCGGACCTATCTGGCAGTTGTGCGTGGGATAGTTGAGCAGGATGAGGGCGTCCTAGAGCACCACCTGAAGCTTATTAAAGATGGGTTTCGCAATATTGTGGTTGATCCCAATGAAGAGGGCGCTACCCCGGCGCGATTGTCTTACAAGGTAAAAGAACGGTTTTTGGAGAATACATTGGTGGAAGTACAGTTGGATACGGGATTGAAAAATCAGATCCGCGTACAGTTTGAGGATATCGGTCACCAATTGGTAGGCGATCAGCATTATGCACCGGAAGAAGAGGGAGAGCCGTTGATTAATCGTCAGGCGTTGCATGCTTATCAATTGGCATTTAAGCATCCGCGTCATGGAAAGGAGGTACAGTTTGAGGCCAAGATTCCCGCCGATATGATGCGCCTGATCGATCGATTTCGGTGGAAAAAGGAAGCTCAATCCGGATAAGTCTCTTGGGTTGTTATATTTTGGCTTTATAACAATATCTTATTGGAAATAAATAAGCTCATCAACGAATACTACATATTATGAAGACAGGTGCTAAAAAAATTATTGGATCGATTCTTCTTTTTGGTCTTCTCTTTTTTATCGGAGTATCGGTTCAAGCCCAGGATCAATCCCCATCTGATTTTGAGCAGTTTAGAGATCAGTTTAAAAATGAATATTTCTCAGTCGCAGGGTTACTCCAAACGATAGGTGGCTATCAGTTTGAGCGTGTCATTGGAGAAAATGGATTTTCGGTGGGCAATGCACGTCTACAGATCTACGGAGAGTTTGACGATAAATTTGGTTACCAGCTTCAGACAAATTTTGTGAGTAGTACTCCTCTGCTTGATGCGAATATGTATTATAATCTGACGCCAAGTTTTTCAGTAAAAGCGGGATTGTTTAAGGCTCCCTTTAGTTATGAGTATTTAACGGGAGCAGCGGCTACTGATTTTGTCAATCGGTCATCGGTAGTTAACCAATTGGCTCCGAAGCGACAGGTGGGACTTCAGTTTGAGGGAAAGTTGGCTGATGGAAAGTTTAAGTACAGCGGTGGCATGTTTAATGGCAATGGTTTTGGTCCGAATCAAAATGATGATGACCGGTTCTTGTATACGGCGCGATTGGAGACAAAATCTGGCTTAGGAAGTAATTCGGAAGATGGTTTTATGATGGGATTAAATGCCTCTTACGAGCAGAGCGAAAGTGCTACAACCGGGGCGGGATTACTGTCACAGGTTGAAGGTGAACAGCTGTTGCTTGGTGCTGATACGCGCATCAGCTATAATAAAATGATGTTGGCCGGTGAATTTATTTACTCAACGATTAATGCTGATTCCGGCGCTGAATATAACCCCTTCGGGTACTATTTGACGGGCGGGTACTTTGTAACGCCAAAGACACAGCTGCTTGCCCGTTGGGATTACTTTGATGGAGATTTTATCGGAGCCAGCTCAGAGTCTATTATTGGTGGAATCAATATCTTTCCATCGGACTTTTCTGAAGTGCAGCTAAACTATATTTATCCACTCGAAGACGGTGCTGAATTTTCCCAGATTCTGCTAAATCTACAAATTAATTTTTGATAGTTTCGCTTCTGCAATTCCTAATTCATCAGGGAATGTCTATATTGGTTATAAGTACCTTCTATTGGTTTCTTGGAATGATTACCCCCATATTCCTGTATTCATAATGTGATAGAAATAAAAATAGAGTAACATGTTATTACAGGACATAAAAGAGTTCTTTTGCGAACTCTTGAAAGAGTATTTTAAGAATAAAAATGAACCTTATTATTGCAGCATAAACTGCAATTGTAGAAAGCATTAGAATAAAAAGTATTAAGGTGTTCAGTTATGAGTACCATGACAAAGGGAGATAAAAAAATGGAAATTAATATTGGTATAAGTGAAGAGAATCGTAAAGAGATCGCTGATGCACTTTCCAGGGTGTTGGCAGATTCATACATGTTATATTTAAAAACACATAATTATCATTGGAATGTAACTGGTGAGTTGTTTCATTCGCTCCACGAACAATTTGAAGAACAGTATACCGAGTTGGCAGACGCCATTGATGAAATTGCCGAACGTATTCGAGCGCTCGGTTATCGGGCACCCGGAACATTTAAAGAGTTCAATGAATTAACTTCTATTGATGAACAGCAAGATGAGCCGGAAGCAATGGAGATGGTTCGGCGTTTAGCCGTCGGTAATGAGCAGGTGCTTAGAACAGCACGTGAGGCATTGGAACCAGCGAATAATGCAGAAGATGAGGCAACAATTGATCTTTTGACTGAACGCTTGCACGTACACTCCAAGACGGCCTGGATGCTTCGCAGCCATCTGGAATAAATCCGAAATCAACTAATATAAAAACACTATTAATTATGGCTAAACGAGAAGAGTACATTGATAAGTTGGAAAAGCAACTTCGAGAATGGAATACCCAGATTGATAAGCTCCAAAAGCGTGTTAATGATGAGTCTCAGGATCTGAAGGCCAAACTCGACGAGCGAATGGACGAGCTGAGAAAAAAACGTTCTCGTCTGCGTTCAAAATTGGACAAAATAAAGGACTCGGGCGATGATGTGTTTGAGGAAATAAAAGCGGATAGTGAAAAGCTTTGGAAAGACGTTAAGAAAGGCTTTTCCGAAATTCGTGAAATCGTAAAAGAATAATACTGAATTTATTAATATACTGTGAGGCAGTCCATTAGGGCTGCCTTCTTTTTTTGAATAAAATCTAAAGTTAAGGGGATTAGAGCATGGAAAATGTTAATTCAATTGTTGAAAGTATTGTACCAATATTAGTTCAGTATGGGCTTAAGGTATTAGCCGCTGTTTTTGTGCTTATTGTAGGATGGAGTGTAGCCGGTTGGCTAAGTAAGAAGGTGCGAAGGCAGTGCGAAAAGTCAGAAACGATTGATGCCACCTTAACTCCTTTGCTGGCCAAGATTACTAAAATAGTTGGTCTTACCGTCGTTGTTATTTTTGTGTTAAACATGGTGGGCATTCAAACGGCCAGTTTAGTTGCCGTTCTTGGTGCCGCAGGTTTAGCTATTGGTCTAGCCTGGCAAGGTACACTTGCAGATGTTGCAGCCGGAGTGATGCTGCTGGTGATGCGTCCTTTTAATGTTGGTGATTCGGTTGATATTGCCGGAGTTTCGGGTACGGTAAAAGAAATCGGTCTTGTAACCACCAAGATGAATACCTTCGATAATGTAGCCATGGTATTGCCAAACTCTAATGTGTGGGGTACAAACATCAAAAATATGTCAGAGAATGATATCCGCCGCTTGGATATGGTAATCGGCTTCGGGTATGATGATAATATTGATCACGCTATGGAAACGATTAAAGGTGTGCTTGATGGTGAAGATCGCATTTTGGATGATCCGGCTCCACAAATTGCGGTTTCGGAGCTTGGAGGAAGTTCGGTAAATGTTATTGTGCGTCCATGGACCACAAAAGAGGATTACTGGTCGCTGAAGTTTGATTTAACCAAGCGAATAAAAGAACGGTTCGACGAAGAGGGCATCAACTTCCCTTATCCTTCCCAAGATGTTTATATTCATAACGACAATTAATTTCTGATCCACAAAAGGATTACTTGAAAGCCGATCCGTCAGGGTCGGCTTTTTTTATTTTGGGATGTTTTGATATCCCAGATGGATTGTAATAAGTTCCATAGAAATATTATCTTACTTAAACTCTCGAGGAGCTAAGAGTTTAGAAGCATAATTTCGAATCGCCAAGCGTTATAATAGAGGTACTTGTGAAAACTACTATGGAAGAGAACAAGGAAACATCCCAACATGTGTATGAGGATGAATACGTAATTTTAACTCAAAACAATGAGCTTTTTCTGAAAGGGGACGAGCGAGATGCCCGCAAGAAACTTTGCGAAGTAAGCCCCGAAGATCTTGAGGAGAAACTTTCAGAGCTCAGGGATGCTTTTTCAAAGCTCCAGTCGAAGGTTGAAGAAACGCTTGCCGGAGATGTGACCGTTGAAGATTTAGCAGCGCTTGAAGATAAGATTAATAGCAGTAACGCTGTAGGAGATTACAGCGCATTGAAAGAGCAGATCGAAGATAAAAAGTCGGGCTTGGCTGAGAGCGAAACCGACGATACTTCAGCTGAAGAAGAGAAAGGGGAAGAAGCTCCTGAAGTAGCAGAAGATGAAGCTGAGTTAGAGCAGGATGATGGCTCTCCTGCGCCAGAGGCTTCGGAGACTAAAGCAGAAGAAGTTGAAGCACAAGAAGAAAAAGCAGATGAAGAAGTAGAAGAAGTTGCTGACGAGGAGACAGAAGAAGTAGAAGCTGAGGTTGAGCAGGACGAAGAAAGCACTACTGAAAGTGAGGCCGAAGAGCAGCAAGAAGTAGTTGTCGAAGATGAGGCTGATGAAGAAGCTTCAGAGGAAGAGAGTCCGCTGGATTATTACAAAGAAATTGTAAACAAGGCACAAGAGTTGGCCAAGCAGAATGATTGGTCATACGTTTCGGTAGAGCTCGATAATTTAAGTCACCGATGGGCCGAAGGTCCCGATGCTGATGATGATGAGCAGGTGAAAAAGCTCTACAAAAAGTTCAATGATATTGTTGATGATTTTGAGGAACGTAAAGAGCAGCATTATGATGACCTTGAAAAGAAAAAGCAGGAAAATCTCGAGACTAAGAAAGAACTCCTGAAGGAATTTGAGGGTATTGTATCCAATGAAACTTGGACGGCAACCCGTCGGGTAAATCAGATGAAGGGACAATGGAAAAGCACGGGTCCGCTACCCAATGGAAAAGGGGAGGAGCTTGATAATCGTTTTGAGGAGCTGCTCGATGTTTTCAATGATCATAAGGTAGATCGCTTGGTTCAGAAGCGTCAGGAAGAGGAAGATAACCTGATGCTTAAATTGACGGTTCTCGAAAAGATGGAAAATGTCACGGAGTCGATGACCCACGAGACGGAAAACTGGGATGAGATTGAGGAAAAGTTTGAAGACCTGACAAAGCAGTGGAAGAAAATAGGTCGGGTACCAAAAGAAAAGTCAAACGAAGTTTGGGATCGTTATAAGAGTGCGCAGGATGAGTATTACGACCGGAAATATAAATACGATCCTGATCACCAGAGCAAAGTAGATAAGTTTACTCACAAGAAGGAAAAAATTATTGAAGAAGCAGAAGCGTTGCTGGAAGAGGATGACCTGGCGACGGCTGCTCGAAAAATTAATAAGCTTCACCGACGGTGGAAGAAGGTAGGCAACTTGCCACAGCGTGCTGAGGATAAACTATGGTCACGGTTTAAGTCGGCTACGGATGCATTTAATGAGCGGAAGGCGAATAATCAGGATAAAATTCATGAGCAGGAAGAGGAGCATTATGAGCAAAAGCTTGAGCTTATTGACAAAGCCAATGAAGTAAAGCATACTGATGATTTTGAGAAGGGCCATTCACAGATGCAGAGCTTTATGGATCGATGGAAAAAGATTGGACCGGTACCGCGTGATAAGTCAGAAAAAATATGGAAGCAGTTTAAGGGGGCAATGGATGAGTTTTATGATCGCCGCCGCGAGCACTTTAAAGAGGTAAAAGAGGAGCGCAAAGAAAATCTCGAAAAGAAGAAAGAAATCCTTGAGAAACTTCGCGAGCTGGGTAAGCATGATGATCCTATTGAGGCTGTAGATATTGCCAAAGGATTGCAGGAAGAGTTTAAAAATGCAGGTTATGTACCCATTAAACATAAGAATAAAATGTGGAAGGAGTATCGGGAGGCTTGTGATGTAATATACGATCGCATGCGTGCAGCAAAATCAGGGGATAAGTTTGATCAAGAGTTGGCTAAAGCCGATTTGGACCCTGAAGACAGGAGTAAAATCCAGAAGCTGCGCAAAGAGTATAACAATGTTAAAAAAGAAGCCAAGCAGTTAGAAAAAGAAGTTCTGCAATACAAAGAGAAAAAAACCTATTTTAAACCTTCCAGCGGTGGGAATAGTTTGCTCGATGAGGTCGAAAGTAGAATTGATGAGGTTGAGAAAAAGTTAGAAAACAAGCAGGAAAAGATGGAATCAATCACCGAAAAGATGGATCAGATTCGCGAAGAATCAGGTGATTAATTGCCTATTTGTTTTTTTCTGATTCATTCTGTCATTGATATAATATATTAGTACATCTATCGCTGTACTGGGGATACAGTGAAATACTGGAACAGTGAATAAAAGATAATAATCTGCAGCGGGTCAAAGTTCAATAAATGATAAGATTTAATGGGCAAAGCTAAGCAAGAGACAACTATCACTTTTTGGGGCGTTCGCGGTTCCACTCCCTGTGCTAATAAAAAAAATATGGAGTATGGAGGAAATACCTCTTGCTTAGAAATTGATGTGCCTGGGACAGAGGAGATGTTAATTCTGGACAGCGGAACGGGCATACGTAATCTTGGGAATAGTATTATAGACCGGCCGGATGAAATTAGAGGTCGTATTTTTATCACACATCCGCATTGGGATCACATTCAGGGATTTCCCTTCTTTAAGCCTATTTACGGATCTAAAAATTATTTTGCTATTCATATGCCCGACCAGGGTGAAGAAGGCGAATGCAAAGATATTTTAGACGGTCATCTCACCAAGACATTTTTTCCGGTTACCCTGGATATGATTGATGCCAACCTGGAGTATGTAACCCAGCCGCAAGACCGGATAAATTATGAGCATTATGAAGTTGAGTTTATACTGGCTAATCATCCCGTTCAAACTGCTGTGTACAAAATACATGTGGACGATAAACAGATAGTTTACTGTCCCGATAATGAGTTGGGAGCCATAGACGAGCAGGAGTCGGTTTTTCAAACCCGTCTGAAAGAGTTTATTCAAGGCGTAGATTTGTTAATTCATGATGGGCAGTATAATCGCAAATCCTATCAAGAGAAAGAAGGGTGGGGGCATTCGGCCTGGGAGCATGTAGTAAAATTTGCAAAAGCGGCAGAAGTCCAGCGCCTTTTTATTACGCATCACGACCCGGACTCCGACGATGAAAAACTTCTGGCGCTGGACGAATACCTGCGAGTGGAATATGGGGAGTTATTTATAGAGGTGGGGTTGGCCAAAGAAGGTGAAAAAATACTGATTTAGCTTAAAAAGGGATGCCTGAATATTCAGGCATCCCTTTTGGTAATTGATTTCCTAAAAATTAATAATTAAAAGTAAAAGCGAGCACCCAGCGTACCATCAATATCAAAGTCTGTTGATGGTGCAAGGTTCAGTATTGGCGCAGCTTCCAGGAATAGACCTACAGGCGCATCCTCAAAAAGGTAGTTGATACCTACTGGTACTCTGGCACCGATATAGGAGTCATCTTCTCCCAGAACCAGACGCCCGCCAATACCATAGTATAAGGGTAAACTTCCCTGATCAACTTCACTGAACACATTGTAGTTGTGCCATAAATAGTCTGCTTGCAAAGTAATGGCATCGTACCGTCCAAACGACCAGGCAACACCGAGGTCAATAGCATTGCCGCCCCCTGTCCATGATTTGGCAGTTAGGCCTGTTGGTTCACCTACCATAAAGCCAACGCCCAGATCTTTGCTGGCGTCTTGCGCATTGCTAATAGTATTTAATGAAAATGTTAGAAAAACCGCTAATAAAGTAACGGATAGTAATTTTTTCATAGATGAATTAGTTACTTAAAGTTTGTTCAAAATATTTTCAACATTACTTAAAATGAAAACAAGTTAGAAAGTTCCGAGAAAAGTGAAAAATAAGGGTAAAGCCACGTATTTTATGCTTATCCGGATATTACAGGAGCAAATTCATAATTAAAGGGATTGAAATATTATCTACGCACAAAAATATGATCAAAATATTGAGGAGGTGTTTTAATATTGCCTTTAATTCCTGTAAAGCACTTTCTGTAAACAGAATAAATCAGAGAGTTAACATTGTGCTAATCTTAGGATTTGTATACTTATATTCGTGAGACGGGAGTATAATAAGTCACTCAAGTTTTTTATATTAGCGACCGATTGAGAGCGACTAAGTCAATTTATTGTCTTCTGTTCTCAGCGGCCTGTTATTTTAAATTTTGCTTAAAAATCACGTGCTCTAAAGGCACATTCTAATCACTAATCAAAACGAACATATCTATCTGATTATGAAACGTTACTTACTTTTACTGGCAGCAATGTTTTTGCTACCGATGGTGATGTTTGCTCAAGGTACTACATCAGGTTCAATTGAAGGAACTGTTGTAGATACTCAAGGCGAACCGCTACCCGGTGCAAACGTTGTAGCTATACATCAACCTACTGGTACCCGATATGGTACCGCAACTCGACCTAATGGTCGTTACTCATTTAAGAGCGTACGAGTTGGCGGCCCTTACGAAATACAAGTTACATTCGTAGGGTTTAATGCCAACAAGAAGGAAATTTCTGAAGTTCAGCTTAGCGAAACGGTTGAGGTTAACTTTACCCTGGAAGAAGGTGAAATGTCACTCGACGAAATTTCTGTAGTTGCTCAAGCTGACGAAACCTTTAACCGTGACAGAACGGGTGCAGGTACGAACATCAGCAGTGAAGAAATTAGCCAGACACCAACGCTATCTCGTTCTCTTGGGGACTTTACGCGCTTAACTCCGCAAGCAACCGGTGGAGGTAGTTTTGGCGGAGATAATGATCGCTATAATAACCTTTTGGTTGACGGTGCTACATTAAATGATGTATTTGGCTTGGGCGAAGGAACTCCAGGTAGCCAGGCAGGCGTAAGCTCTCCCATTAGTATTGACGCTATCGAAGAGTTTAATGTAGATATTGCTCCTTTTGAGGTTACGAACAATAACTTTACAGGTGGACAGATTAATGCTATTACCAAGAGTGGTACCAACACATTAAAAGGAGGAGCCTATTACCAGCTTCGAAACGAAAGTTTTGTTGGAAATTATATAACAGAAGACGGAGATGTTTCTGAAGATGTACAATCTTTTGATGAGCAGTATTTAGGGATTAACTTAGGTGGACCTATTATTAAGGATAAATTGTTCTTCTTTGTAAATGCTGAATTTAAGCGAGAAACAGCTCCTATAACGGGCGGTATCCTTGGAAGTGGTCAGGACAATAGTTTTGATATTCCTGCTTCTACTTTTACTGAGATTCAAGATATTGCACAGAATCAATATGGGTATAATCCCGGATCATTCGGAAATACCATTGATCAGACGCAGGATAACAACAAGATTCTTGCAAAGATTGACTGGAATATCAATCAGGATCACAAGTTAACGTTCCGCTATAACCATGTTGATGCTACTGATGAAGAAGGTATTGGACGTGGTTCTTCGTCATACAGCTTTTCTAATCGCCAGTATAACTTTAACAGTGCACAAAATTCTTTTGTCGCTGAGCTGAACAGTAGTTTTGGCAATAACATGTCTAATACCTTCCGTGCGGTGTATACACGTATTCGTGACTCCCGGGATGTGGTTGCTCAGTCTTTTCCTGAAGTCAGTATTAGTCTACCACTGCAAAATAATACGGGTAATTTTGGGAGCATTAGCATGGGAATTGATCGATTCTCGCAAGCGAATGCCCTTGATCAGGATTTGATCGAAATTACGGATAATTTTACCTACATTCGTGGGGATCACGAATTTACGATCGGTACTAGTAATCAAATCTTTAAGTTCCGAAATCTCTTTATACAGGATGACTTTGGTTCTTACACATTTTGGAGTGTCGATGATTTCAGAGATGGAAACCCTGTAGAATATAACTACAGCTATCTCTTAGGGGGTGGTAATCGAGCTGCAGAATTTAACGCTATTCAGTTAGGGGGATACATTCAAGACAAATGGACGGTTCAGCCCAACTTGAAGCTGACCTTTGGTTTGCGTGTGGATGTTCCCATCATGCCCGATGATCCAACATTTAATATTAATGTTTCAGGACGTGGAGAACCCGGCGATGCTGCTTATGTAGAACCAGCATTTCCAGGCTATAGTACGGATCGTGTAGCGAGCGGCAATATTCTCTGGTCTCCACGTTTTGGCTTTAACTGGGCGCCCAATACCGGTGAATATACTACCCAAATTCGTGGTGGTGCTGGAATCTTCTCCGGAACGCCTCCCTTTGTTTGGATTTCCAACCAGTACAGCAATACTGGGGCAGACTTTGGACGAGTTGATGCTTTTAATCCCGGTGGGCTTGGTAATGGACTTTTTAGTTCTAATCCTGATGTACAGCCCAAACCTGGTGAAAATCCAAACTTGAGTCGTATTACTACGACTGAGGTTAATTTAATTGAGCAGGATTTCAAATATCCACAAGCAGCGAAGTTTAACCTTGCGGTAGACCAAGATCTGCCCTATGGTATCACGGCAACCTTAGAAGGTATTTACTCCAAGTCTATTAATGCTGTGGTTTACAGAAACATTAATATAAGTCAAACTGGAACCTCTGCTTATGGACGACCAATCTATGGTGACTTGTTTTACAATCCTGATTTCAATAATGTTTCTGGGAGCCCAAATCGTGTAGATCCTCGTTTTACAAATGCCTTGGTCTTGGATAACACCGACAAAGGTTATAACTACAGCATTACTGCAGAGCTGAATAAGCAGTTTGACTGGGGCTTGCGAGCTAATGTTTCGTATACCTATAATCGTGCCGAAAGCATAAACAACGGAACATCCAGTCGCGCGATCTCCAACTGGCAATTTAATGAAAACAAAGACGTCAATAATCCTCGAATCGGTACGGCCGACTTTGAGCGACGTCATCGTATTTTGGCCAATTTGGGTTATACCTTCTCATGGGCCGATCGCATGCGTACGACCATCTCGGTTATCTTTGATGGCCGATCTGGAACACCATTTAGCTGGATTTACAGTGGGGATGCTAATGGTGATAGCCAGTTTGCTAATGACTTAATATATGTTCCAGAATCATCTGAGGAAGTTGTTCTTACCAGCAATAACTGGGATGAGTTAAATGACTGGATCGCAAGCGAATCGTCGCTGAATGAATATCGCGGAGAAGTAGTACCTCGTGGTACAGCACGCGAACCGTGGTCAAACTTCCTTGATTTCCGTATCAATCAGGAAATTGAAACATTCAGTGGTCAAAAACTGGAAATAACAGCCAGCATGTTTAACGTGCTTAACTTCCTCAATGAAGAGTGGGGTCTGCGTGAAAGCGTAAGCTTTAATAATTATCAAGCTCTGAATTCTCAAGGTTATGTTGATCAAGAGTTTATCAATAATAATCCTCAGTATAATTTAGGTTCTGATGATATTGATAAACCAATTGTATCTTTTAGTTCAAATAATGTAACTCGTGACGAACTATATAACACGAGTAACCTTGGATCAAGATGGCAATTGCAAGTTGGGCTACGTTATAGCTTCTAAATTTTTCTAAATACGAATATTTAAATCACTAATAATATGTTGATTAAAAGAAACTTTATACTTGTAGTGTTAATTGCACTGATGGGTATTAGTTGTGGAACTGATGGTCTTGAAACCACTGATGATGCGTTGTCATATGCTAATGCATCTGATATCCCGGATTATATGCAACCAGGATGGACGTATTCATATACATTAAATATTGAAAATGGAATGGCCACAGATGTAAACTTAACCTCTTTTACTGATGGTGGGACTTGGTTAAGTGCTCAGATTATAAATAATGGTTCAGCAATAGAGTTATCTGGATCTCCCGATAATTCACATGCTGATACTGAGTTCAGTTATTCTATTACTGCGGTAAAGGATAATGGCGGAAATGCAGTTACTTCTTTTGCCGTTTATGTTGATGAATAAGCTATAGTGTATAGTAAAACTTAAAGGGCAGTCCATTTGGGCTGCCTTTTTTATTTTAATTCATTTCACAAAACAAGGCTGTAATAGCTTAGATATTACGTTATCTTTTTATATTGGTGATTTTACAAAGAATTTGAACTTCAATTAATCGTGTCATGCAGCTTATGCAACGAATAGCTTTTACAATTTTATTTTTGGTAGTATTTGTTGGTTTTATTGGATGCAGTAGCGAGCAGCAATCCGATTCCCCAAAAACATTATTGATTTCATTCGATGGTTTTGGGCATGATTATCTGCAAAAAACGGCAACACCCCACTTTGATTCATTAGCTGTCAAGGGCGTTGAGGCCGAAGGATTGATTCCCGTTTTCCCAAGCAAAACGTTTCCTAATCACTATTCCATTGCAACGGGATTGTATCCTGAGAACAGTGGCTTTGTAAATAACACGATGTACGATCCCAAGTGGGAGGAGTGGTATCGCATTGGTGATCGTGAAGCTGTGGAAGATGGCAAGTGGTACGGCGGGGAGCCGATCTGGAATACGCTTGAAAAGCAGGGCATTAAAACCGGAACCATGTTTTGGGTAGGTTCCGAGGCTGATGTTCAGGGCATGTATCCCACTCACTGGAAAACCTATGATGGAGATATGCCTGGTAAGGCGCGCATAGATACGGTCATAAAATGGATGACGGCACCCGGTGGTGATACCGCAGACTTTGCTACGCTTTATTACAGTGATGTGGACAGCAAGGGGCATCGTTACGGTACGAAATCAGATTCGGTAAAGCAGGCAATTCAACGAGCAGATCGGCTCATGGGCTACTTGAAACAGGAAATGAAAGCAAAGAATCTTTGGGATGATACAAATATCGTTATCCTCTCTGATCATGGTATGGTGGATCAGTCGGCGGATAAGTTAATACGGTTGGATAAAATTATTGATATGGATGATACTGAGCGCGTTATATGGGGACCTGCAACAATGATCCAGCCCAAAGAAGATCGAAAGCAGGAGGTTTATCAGGCGTTAAAATCTGCCGAAGAAAACTATCGCGTATTTAAAAAAGAAAATCTGCCCGAGCGTTATCATCTTAAAAATCATCGTCGTGTTGAAGATATCGTAATGGTAGCTGATTTGGGTTATACCATTCTGGATGAGGATTATCAGGATGATTTTATAGAATCATTGCCCCGCGCTACGCATGGATATGACAACAACGAAAAAGCCATGCAGGCGTTCTTTATCGCTCACGGGCCAGCGTTTAAACAGGGAGAAAAGGTTGATCCGTTTCAGAATATTCATATCTACGAGCTGATTAATCATCTGATGGATACCAAGCCCGCCACTAATGACGGATCGCTTGATAGTGTAAGAGTTTTGCTGAAATGATGATTATCAATCATAATTACAAACGATATAGGGTATTTGATTAATGTAAGGTTCTGAAAAGAACAAAATCTACGATTCCCCGACAGTTTTTTCGTTCATTTTTTGCTGACAAAAAATGGACACTTAATAAGCAGGTATTAATAAGTAAATCTTTCAAAGTTAAGAGTCCATCTAAATTAGTTTTTGTAAATATAAAACGTTGCATCTATCCACAGAAGCCGTGATATTTAGTCCAATTTGTAAACATCAAAGAATTTTTGATATCCAATGGCATATGTAGTAACAGAACCATGCATCAACTGCAAATACACCAACTGCGCGGCGGTTTGTCCGGTTGATGCTTTTCGGGAAGGACCAAACTTTCTTACCATTGATCCAATCGAATGTATTGATTGTGATGCTTGCGTAGCAGAATGTCCTGTTGAAGCCATTTATCCCGATGACGAAGTGCCCATGGAGTGGGAGCATTATATTGATCTTAACGAGCGACTGGCTGAAGAATGGGCCGACCACGTAATTAATCAGACCAAGGAAGATTTTCCTGATGCTGACGAGTGGGCAGAAGTAGAAGATAAGCGAGAACATCTTCAGGAAACCTGGGATTGAATCTTAGTGGTTAGGTGATGAAGTAATTAAGGAAATAACGTAATCACTTATTTACCTACTCACACTTATAAGTTCAATGAAAAAGAATAAGCCTAACAAGAAGTCCCTCTCCATTCGAGATAAAACGCTCGACCTTTCTTATCCCCAATTAATGGGGATACTTAACGCCACCCCCGATTCCTTTTCCGACGGTGGTAACTTTAATGAAGTAGAAGCAGCTCTGGGTCGTATTGGGCTCATGATTTCCCAGGGTGCTCATATCATAGATGTCGGCGGAGAATCAACCCGGCCGGGTTCCGAACCCGTAACCGAGCAAGAGGAACTCGATCGTGTGCTGCCGATTCTCGAAAGAGCCATTTCACAATTTTCTGATACCTTCTTTTCGATTGATACAACCAAATATCGTGTGGCCGAAGAAGCCCTTAAGCTTGGGACTCATTTTGTCAACGATGTAAGCGGACTCCAAAAAGAGCCTCGCTTTGTGGATTTATGCGTGCAGTATAATGCAGGGTATGTGATGATGCATTCGCAGGGTAATCCCAAAACAATGCAAAAAGATCCTGACTATGATAATGTGATCGCTGATATAAAGCAGTTTCTGAAAAGTCACGTAAATCAAGCCAGAGAAAAAGGACTGGAAAATATCATCATCGATCCCGGTATTGGGTTTGGGAAAACTTTGGAACATAACCTAAAGTTGATTGCTAAACTCAAAGAATTTCAGGATCTGGGATGCCCCATATTAGTAGGTGCTTCCCGTAAATCAATGATCGGCCAGATTCTTAATGATCGCTCTGTTGATGATCGTCTCACAGGCACTATAGCCGTCCACTACCATGCAATGATTAACGGAGCCAACATCATTCGCCTACACGACGTCAAAGAAGCTCACGACTCGCTTCAGGTATTTAACGCCATTTCATCTGCAGAATAATATGAACTGGATTGCGGTATTACTTTTTAGCAGAACGAATCTTCTCCTCGTCTAAAACTTCGCCAAATAATAGTTATATTCTTCTAAACAACATCCAGAAAAACGAGGTACACCGTTGATTCCCATTGGCTTCCTTGAATTTGGCATCCGGGACTTTGTAGAAGTCCTGATCATCACGATGGTACTGTTCTACCTGTACCGGTGGATCCGCGGCACATTTGCCATTCAAGCCGCCGTAGGTCTCGTTTTTATCATTATTATAAATGCGGCCGTCAGTGCACTTGGGCTCACCACCATCAATTTTATACTTCGTGGTATTTTAGATGTGGGAATCTTGGCTGTATTCATCATTTTTCAGCCCGAAATACGTAAGCTGCTCTATAGCCTGGGACAGAATACGAATCTCGACCGCTTTTTCGTGCGCTCCAATCCCAATACTATTATTGATGAAGTCATCGATGCCGTCCGTGATATGTCTCATACCAAAACCGGGGCGCTGATTGTATTTGCGCGCACTTCAACGCTGCAAGACTTAGTCGACGTTGGGGTAAAACTGGATGCAAAAGTAAACAGCGAGCTCCTAAAAACAATATTCAACAAAAATACGCCACTGCACGATGGGGCTATAGTGATTCGCAATAACCGAATTGTAGCCGCAAGTTGTTATCTGCCTATCTCACAAAATCAAAATATCTCGTCGGTATTTGGGACGCGTCACCGTGCAGCAGTAGGTATTACCGAAACCAACAACGTGTTTGTGGTCGTGGTATCCGAAGAAACGGGACGTATCTCCATTGCTAAAAATGGATCGCTTACCAGCGGGCTGACAATCCAGAAACTTCGCAGTGAAATGCAAGAAGCACTCGGAGATCAAGATATTGATGAGGATGATGTCGCTTTTTCATCCGCGCAGAGTGAATTGAAGCTTAGTTAGTAGCTTCGATTGCTATAACAATTCTGCACATTTTGCGTAGGCTTATTTTCAACTTTAAATAAAGCTTTTCCTATATGAAATTTTCTGTCTCTATAATGATTACAGCTTTGCTATTGTTCGGGGCATTGTCTGTAGAAGCCCAAGACAACGAATATAATTTAGATCAGGATTATGGTATTGCCGCAGATGGAACAGTCTTTCTGGATAGCGATGATGCGGAAGTTAACATAATTGCAAGTGATCGATTTGATGTCAATGTCAATGTTTACCATCGTGTTGATGTGGATGGAATTGAGTGGGGATCTGACGGTGAATTTAAGATGATTGTAAAACAGCGGGATGGCGATCTTTACGTTGAAGAAGCCGAGCGTAACAACAATAGCTTTCGCATTGGTAGTATTGATAGGGAATATCGAATTACTATCAGGATTCCCAGAGGTGTATCACTAGATGTAAAAGGGGACGATGGGACCTACGAAATATCAGATGTTGGAGGTGCAATCAGTATGGTTGCAGATGACTCTGATATCCGGGTGAAAAATGCTACGGGAGAAGACTTTTCATTTAAGGTTGATGATGGTGCTATCCGGATGGATAAAGGGCAGGGTAAACTGTCTGTAACTCTTGACGATGGAGAGTTTCGAGTAGATAACGGGCAGTTTAACGAAATTGATGCTACTGGCGATGATGCAGAACTTTATTTTGCTACTAGATTATTAGAGACCGGGAAATACTACTTTGATATAGATGACGGTGATCTGGAGCTAAATATTTTAGATGGAGGTGGCCGTATTGATATTGCTCATGATGACACTGATATCAACGCTATCGGGGAGTTCTCAAAAATAAGTGATGAAGAGGAAAGAACCGTTTACGATTTGAAGGGTGGAGGTGCCAGCGTTGAGATTAAAAGTGATGACGGAGATATCGTATTGCGAAATAATGAATAACAGTTTGATGTCATACAGAATTACTCGGTGCGAAGATCGGGTTGGTATTGGATAATTCTACTTTTTCATCTCTTTAAAATATAAATCAAGTAGCTTTTGAGCAGCTTTAAATGAACTCATCTCTCCATTTAGTACCTGTTGTTCGATCTGCTGCTGCTTTTTTTTCACGGCGGGATTGTCATAAAAATGTTCCGTCAACCGACTGGTAATCGTATCGTACATCCAGTGTTTGGCCTGGCGGTTTCTGTTATTTTTAAAATAACCGTTCTTCTTTGTTTGCTGTATGTACTCCTGAACTATTTCCCAGATATCAGGAATTCCTTTTCCTGTTAATGCAGAACAAGTAGTCACTTTAGGAGCCCATTCCGATTTGGTTTCGGGATACAAGTGCAGGGCGTTTTTGTATTCTCGCACAGCCTGGGTGACCGCCTTTTCATTAGCTTCGTCCACTTTGTTGATTGCAATAGTGTCGGCCATTTCCATGATCCCGCGTTTGATTCCTTGCAGTTCATCTCCGGCCCCGGCCAGCATTAGCAGCAGAAAGAAATCAACCATTGAGTGTACAGCGGTCTCAGATTGTCCCACCCCTACTGTTTCGATAAAAATGGTATCGTAGCCGGCGGCTTCACACAGATAAATAGTTTCACGTGTTTTTCGGGCAACGCCTCCCAGTGAACCGCCCGTGGGAGAGGGACGAATGAATGCATTATCATTATTTGCAAGCGTTTCCATACGCGTCTTGTCGCCGAGAATGCTCCCCTTGGTGCGTGTGCTGCTCGGATCGATGGCTAATACCGCCAATTTATTTCCCTGATCAATGATGTGGTTGCCCAGTGATTCAATAAAAGTGCTTTTACCTACACCCGGTACGCCGGTAATTCCTATTCGTATGGAGTTACCTGTATCCGGCAAACATTGCTCGATGATATCCTGTGCCAGCTCACGGTGGTCTGCCTTGGTGCTTTCTATGAGCGTGATAGCACGGCTTAAAATGGTTCGATTGCCTGACTTGATGCCATTGACATACTCATCCAGAGAAAGGGATGAGCCTCTATTTTTAAAACGTTGCAATCCTTGGGTATTGATAGCGCTGTTTTGTTCAACACCCTCGCTCACCGAAAGGGAAGAATCGTTATTTTTGTTCTTATTAGAAGTCAAGTGTTCGGAATTTTTTACCACTTAGGCACTAAGATCACTTAGTGTTTTAAGTGTCTTAGTGGTTTACTTTTGTGCATCAATTAAAATCTCCAAAATCTGTTGGGCGGCAAGAGAAATAACGGTTCCCGGACCAAAAATACCGACAACACCTTTATCATAAAGAAACTCATAATCTTGCTCTGGCACTACGCCACCAACAATCACCATGATATCGTCTCGACCCAGTTCTTCAAGTTCATCAAGTACTTGCGGCACCAACGTTTTGTGGCCGCCGGCTAGGCTTGAAACGCCCAAAATATGAACATCATTTTCGGCGGCTTGGCGTGCGGCTTCTTCTGGCGTTTGGAAGAGCGGACCAATATCCACATCAAAACCGAGATCGGCGAAGCTGGTTGAGATCACTTTCGCTCCGCGATCGTGGCCGTCCTGCCCCATCTTTGCTACCATGATGCGGGGACGTCGTCCCGCAAGATCGGCAAATTCATCGGCCAGCTGCTGAGCTTTTTTAAAGTTTTCGTCTTTATCTATTTCTGAAGAATACACACCTGATACTGATCTTACGGTTGCGGTATAACGTCCGAACGCTTTCTCCATCGCATCGGATATTTCTCCCAATGTTGCTCGCTTGCGAGCTGCTTTAACTGCCATATCGAGCAGATTACCATCGCCCGATTCTGCTACTTTTGTAATGGCGCCAAGCGCTGATTGTACTTCTTCTTCGTTGCGTTCCGCTCGCAGTTTATCAAGCCGGTCTAACTGCGCTTTTCGGACTTTCTCATTATCCACCTCAAGAATGTCAATCGGCTCTTCTTTGTCAAGCTGATATTTATTAACGCCTACAATCGTTTCTTTGCCGGAGTCGATACGCGCTTGCTTCTTAGCAGCAGCTTCCTCAATCCGCATTTTGGGAACCCCTGTTTCAATGGCTTTGGCCATGCCGCCGAGATCCTCTACTTCTTCAATGAGTTCCCATGCGCGACGAGCAATACGATCAGTAAGATATTCAACATAGTATGAGCCTGCCCATGGATCTACGGCTTTGGTGATGCCGGTTTCTTCCTGCAGGTAGGTTTGTGTGTTGCGAGCAATGCGGGAGGAAAAATCGGATGGTAAGGCAATTGCTTCGTCGAGGGCATTGGTATGCATCGATTGGGTGTGTCCCAGTGCCGCAGCCATAGCCTCAATGGTGGTTCGCGCCACGTTGTTGTAGGGATCTTGCTTGGTGAGGCTCCAACCCGATGTTTGGCTGTGCGTACGCAGGGACATCGATTTGGGATTTTCCGGATCAAACTGTTTGACCAGCTTGGCCCAGAGCATGCGGGCAGCCCGCATCTTGGCGATCTCCATAAAGTGATTCATCCCGATGGCCCAGAAAAACGAGATACGTGGAGCAAAATCATCAATCTCGAGTCCGGCATCAATACCGGTGCGCAGATATTCGAGCCCATCCGCCAGGGTGTAGGCCAGCTCGATATCGCAGGTAGCGCCCGCTTCCTGCATGTGATAGCCCGATACCGAAATAGAGTTGAACTTTGGCATATGCTTGGAGGTATATTCAAAAATATCTCCAATAATGTGCATCGACGGTTTGGGGGGATAAATGTAGGTGTTGCGCACCATGAATTCTTTAAGAATGTCGTTCTGAATGGTACCTGCCAGCTGATCTTTGGATACGCCCTGTTCCTCGGCCGTGACAATATAAAACGCCATTATTGGGATGACGGCACCATTCATAGTCATGGAGACCGACATCTCATCCAGTGGAATCTGATCAAAAAGAACTTTCATGTCCAAGATGGAATCGATAGCCACTCCAGCTTTGCCAACATCACCGGATACCCGCGGATGATCAGAGTCGTAGCCGCGATGCGTAGCCAAATCAAAGGCGACAGAAAGCCCTTTTTGTCCCTGTGCCAGTGCCTTGCGATAAAATTCGTTGGATTCTTCAGCGGTAGAAAATCCGGCGTATTGGCGAATAGTCCACGGACGGAAGGTGTACATGGTTGAGTACGGTCCGCGCAAGTAGGGCGGTATGCCGGCTGCATAATCGAGATGCTCGAGGTTTTCGATATCCGATTCTTCGAATTGTGGCTTTACCGGAATCTGTTCAGCGGTGTTCCATGATTCTTCGCTGTTTGCTTTGTGGTCAGCAGAAATCGAAGAATTAAATTCTATGTCAGAAAAATCTGGTCTCATAATAATCGCTTTTGTGTCACCCTGAACTCGTTTCAGGATCTATTAATCATTAGGTATTTATTGGCAACAGATGCCGAAACAAGTTCGGCATGACATATGATCTTAATTTCCAATTATGTTTAACTTCTGTTGAAATCTTTTTAACGTTTCCAGAACGTTGCATTTTGCGTAAATAAATTCATCAACGCCGCTCTTTTTGTAGGCTTCCACATCTTTTTTCGGATATCCGGCAAGCACTAAAATCGGTGGATTTTCAAGATTCGAAACAGCGTCAGCAATAGTTGGGACAAGTTCTTTGTATTCCTCATCCGAGCTGCAAATCACAGCAATGTCGGGTTGTTGTTCTTTAATTGTATGAATAGCTTCGTCCGCATCCCCAAAACCAATGGGATCTTCGATGTGATAGCCGGCACAACCGAAGAGGTTGGCTGAAAAGGTTGCCCGCCCTTTGCGCCATTTCTTGTTGCCCAACGGCAGATTTAAAACCGTGGGTGTCGAATGGTGCCTTTCGGTAGCCAGACGCAATTCCTCAAATAACTGTGGGCCTCGATAAGGAGCTACAGTTCGGTATTTCTGTCTTCCAAAATCAAAGAGCCTATCGATCACATCAGCAATATTAGCATCCTGAGAAAAGGCCTCAGAAAGATATGATATAAGATTTTCGGCCTCACTTTCAATGTTACTATCTTCCGATCCTCGTAGGGCCATTGTTTGTTCAGTTTTTCCAATATCGTCGCTCATGTTTTCATCAGCGTTGGTATACTGGTTTGTACCTACAAATGTTCGCCCTCTTTTGGCGATGGCCTGATTGCGCTGTTTTTGTGATTTTTGTATAGCTGATTGGACAGTACCATTTTCAATAGCTTTGAACAGGCCGCCTTCTGTTTCAACGTCTTGAAAAATATTCCAGGCCTTTTCAGCAATTTTTTCAGTCAGCTTATCGATGTAGTAGGATCCCGCGGCCGGATCTTCAACTTTATTTAAATAAGCTTCCTCACTCAGAATTAGCTGTTGGTTACGGGCAATGCGTTCTGAAAACTCATTGGGCTGACGGAAATGTTCGTCAAAAGGTAATACTGTCAGGGAATCACATCCCGCAATAGCACCGGCCATACTTTCGGTGGATGTACGCAGCATATTAGTATATGGATCATAGAGTGTTTTATTCCACCGGGAGGTTTCTCCATGTAAATAGGCGGCGTTCGCTTCTGGATCTGCACCATATGCTTCAATCAGATTTTTCCAAAGCAGTCGGGCAGCACGGTATTTGGCAATTTCCAGAAAGTAGTTTGATCCTATTGAAAAGTTAAAAGATAATGACTGCACGGCATCCTCAATAGAAAGATCATTATCGGTTAATATTGCCAAATACTCTGAAGCCGCAGCCATGGCATATCCTAATTCCTGTGTGATGGTGGCACCGCTGTTGTGATAAAATCGTGCATCGACACCCAGCGGTCGAACGGTTGGCAGATTCTTAGCAAAAAATTGTGTGATATGATAGATATCACGCTCAATATCTTTTTTGTCTCTTGAGTAGTGTCCGTGCTGAAGCAGGTAGACAAAGGGATCATAGCTAAAGGTTGCCTGTACCTTTTGGGGATCAAGGTTTTGGGTTTGTATATCATTCCAAAGCATAGCCAGCAGCGCAGGAGAAGCCAAGCCTGTATCAAAATGGAGGGGAATATTCTCCAGGGGAATTTCATTCAAAAGTGCTGCAAGATCGGACTGGCTTTGAATTGGCAATCCCTGAATATCACCATCGAGCATTCCTTCTGTACGGCGAAGGGTCATTTGAAATTGTAAGGCATCGGCCCCGCGATCGAGCGCATTACGGGCTGCTTTATTCGCTTCGGAAATATCATTCTCGAAAATGGGTTCCCGTATTTCCCAACTGTTGGCTTCGGTGTTGGTATATGCTTTTGGGATGGGAGTGGGACGGTGAATATCGTCCATATCATCATTCCTGTAAAAGGGAAGCGGTTCAATGCCTTCGCCAGTTTTCCAGCGGAGCTTTTCTTTATAGTCGGCTCCCTTTAAATCTTTCTCAATGACTTCTTCCCATTCCTCAGTTGAAACGGGAGGAAATTCTTCGAAAAGCGATTGATTGGTAGAATCAGAGTTGCTCATAGTATGAATTTCGTCTTAGTTATAGCTCTTGAAAATAAAGAGCTTGCCGTTACTTTACTAACATTGTATTAAAGCATAAAATTGAGGATTACTTTTAGGCCGATATTTTGATTCTGAATCGCTATATTAAGAGCAAAATTTAGAATCCAACTGAATATTAAGAGGCTATTCCATGGAAAATGTAGACCAACAAATGCCCGCATTGACAACACTAACTGAAGATGAAAAAATGTTGCAGGAGGCGGCGCGAGATTTTGCAGAAAGCGTAATAAAGCCCAAAGTGCATGAGATGGATGAAAAGGCCAAGCTTGATCCCGACCTGATACAGGAGTTTTTTGATATGGGATTGATGGGAATCGAAATCCCTGAAAGTTACAGCGGGGGCGGTGGGTCGTTTTTTATGTCGATTGTAGCGATTGAGCAAATTTCTCGCGTGGATGCTTCGGCGGGTGTATTTATGGATGTGCAGAATACGCTGGTAAACAATGCCTTTCTGAATTTTGGAAGCGATGATATAAAGGAGCGTTATTTGCCGCAGTTGGCAACTGAAAAAGTGGGCGCTTACTGTCTGTCGGAAGCTGGTTCGGGCAGTGATGCTTTTGCACTTAAGGCATCGGCCAAAGAGGAAGGGGATCATTATGTGTTAAATGGGTCTAAGATGTGGATTACCAATGCTAATGAGGCGGATATCTTTTTGGTGTTTGCCACGGTAGATCCCGGTGAGGGATATAAGGGTATTACGGCATTTATTGTTGAGCGAGATTTTGAAGGCTTTTCGGTATCCAAAAAAGAAAATAAGTTAGGAATTCGAGCGAGCTCTACCTGTGAAATCTTGCTGGAAGACTGTAAGGTCCCCAAAGAAAATGTATTAGGTGAAGTTGGAAAAGGATACAAGGTTGCAATGGAAACGCTGAACGAGGGACGGATTGGCATTGGAGCGCAGATGATTGGTATTGCTCAAGGGGCACTGGATGCTACATTGGAGTATACCCAAGAGCGCGAACAGTTTGGCAAGGCAATTTCAGATTTCCAAGGCGTGCAGTTTCAGCTTGCAAAGATGGCAACGGATATTGAAACAGCGCGCTTGTTGGTTTATAATGCTGCACGAATGAAAGAGAATGGCGACAAGTTTCTGAAAGAGGCGGCCATGGCAAAGTACCATGCTTCCGAAGTTGCAGAAAATGTAACCTCTCAAGCAGTTGATCTGTTTGGTGGATATGGATATGTAAAAGAATATCCTGTTGAAAAATATTACCGTGATGCGAAGATCGGAAAGATTTATGAGGGAACGTCCAATATGCAGCTCAATACTATTGCCAAACTTTTGCTGAAGTAACAATGTGATATCCGAAAATCAGATTAGACCTTGGGAAGCTAACGGCTTCCTAAGGTTTTTTTATGGTAAGACATAAAGGCAATTTATTTTAATGTTAAAGTACTTTTCAGCTAAAATTCTTTAAGAAAAATGTAATTTGTCGGAATGATAGGGATTTGTATTGTTGTTGATAAGAAGTATTAAGGCAAGGTTGGCATATAAATCGACCATTATCATCTATTAAACTAGGGTTAAGCAAATTTTTAATATGGAGTCACCAGATATTAATGCACTGAAAAAATGGTGCAAAGATGAAGAATCATTTCAAAAGGTTAAATCATTTGTAGAAAATATTGTCGATGAGGGCAATGAATTAGAAAAAAGATTGAATCTACTTGAATCGGCAATAAGAAGTGATTACGATTCCATATTGATTACAGAACTGACCCTCGAAAAGCCGGGACCTAGAATTGTATATGTAAATGATGGCTTTTGCGAGATGACAGGCTATTCTAAGAAGGAGGTTATTGGTAAGACTCCACGCATTCTCCAGGGGCCGAAAACCGACAGAGCCGTGTTGGATAAATTGAAGCGCCGATTAAAAGAGGGACGATCCTTTTTTGGTCAGGCTGTTAATTACCGTAAAGATGGTTCAGAATTTGTTAACCAGTGGGATATTCATCCGCTGACTGATAAGGAGGGCAATGTAACGCACTGGGTTTCCTATCAGCACGATATAACGGAACGCAAGCGTGCCGAGGAGCAACTTGTTGATCAAAAAGTTGAGTTTGACGGATTGCGCGAGGAATCGAAGCGCACAGTTGTTGATGTTGATGTGCAGGGCAATATCGTGATGGCGAACAAGGCGTTTCGCGAACTTGTTGGCTATGGAAAAGATGAATTAAAACAGATTAAGATTTGGGATCTTTTTCCTGATAAATATATGAGCTCAATAAAGGGGCGTTTTGATAAAGAGGATGAGGATGTGTATTTCAACGATGAAGAGTTCAAGGGGATTATTAACCATAAAAATGGATTTCCTATTCAGGTTAAAGGAATGACATCTATTTTGGATCTTAAAGATCAAAAGCTGATTCGCGCAGAGATTGAAAACATTTCGCTTAAAAAGCGTATTATGGACACGCTGAATAAGCGAAATAAGGATTTTGGTCGGGTCGTGCGCAGAGCCTCAGAATTCTCTTATAAAGTTGAGCTTAAAGATGAAAAACCTGTTTTTAAAACAGTTTCGGAAGAATTTTCTAAGATAACGGGTCTTTCGGCTGATGCCGTTGTTGGAAAGGCCGATGCTGATAGTTTCATTCACCGGGATGATCTCGATAAATTTAATGCTCATCTGGAAAAAGTCCTTGAGGGAAAGGATTCTACCTGTGAATATCGCATCAAGAATCATGAGGGAGAATTTGTTGAAGTCTTGGATTATGGCAAGCCCGAATGGGATCAGGATAATAAAAATGTGGTAACCGTTTGTTGTGCAGTTTCGGTTGATCCGGCCTACGAGGAGTCAAAAGTATAACCTTATATTCTCTATAGTTATTCGTATTTTGGTAGTGTTGCAGATAACTATAAATATGGAATAATGGCTGATATTCACGAAATACAACGGCAAATTATTAACGAGTTTAAAGCATTAAGCGATTGGACCGAACGTTATAAGCACATTATAAAACAGGGCCAAAATTTAGAACCGTTGGATGAGGACCACAAGATTGAAGAAAATTTAGTGCGCGGATGTCAATCCCAGGTGTGGCTGAACACACGTCTTGAGGACGGAAAAGTTATTTTTGAGGCTGACAGTGATGCCGCCATTACGAAAGGCCTTGTTGCATTGATGGTTCGCTTTTATTCCGGTGAGACGCCAGAAACCATCATAAATACCGATCCCACCTTTGTTAAAAAGATTGGTATGGAACAGCATTTATCGCCGACCCGCTCAAATGGTTTGGCCTCAATGGTTAAGCAGATGAAAATTTATGCCATGGCTTACAAAACCAAAATGCAAAAAGAGCAGGCTAAGGCTTAAGTCCCACCTTTTATTAGTTTCTTTTAATATCATTCGATAGCTATTTTCGTTTTATTATTCTTTAGTATTAGTTTTTTAGGAATAATATAAATAGCTGTTATACCGAATGTATTCATTATCGAGTATCAAAAAATTTGCCTTTGCCAAAGATCTGGTTCAAGACAAGATTGAACAGATTAATAGAACCGGCATTGTTGTAATGCATCATGTGTCGTTTTCGCTGGCGGCAGTAGCTCTTTTATTTTTAATTGCCTTTCGTCTGAACGATTCCATTTCGATGTCGTGGTTTTTCATGAGCATTAGTGTAGCTTTTGTGCTCATTCCTGTTTTGGCCCGCAAAGGATTTGAGAATACGGCAAAGTTTCTTCTATTAGCTTATATAAATATCTGTATTCTTATTCTGAGTTCAGTTTTTGGCAAAGATATGCTAATACAGGCTTTTTACCTTCCTGCCTGTGGTTTAGCTATTTTGTTATTCGATAAAGATCACCAGCAATTGCGCAACATTGGGATTAGCATGGCAGTAGTGTGCTATATCGTGCTCGATTATGTGATTTTTGATCGTATCTACCTTACCGCTGATGAAGGAGTGATTGTAAAGTGGAGTATTCTGGGAGCGGCATTTATAACTACTTGGCTTACATTTAACAAGTTTTCGGAATCAAAAGAATTAGCTGAGGAGGAAACACAAAAACTGCTTAAAAAAACACAATCCCTTAATAAAGAATTGTTAGAAAAGAAGCAGCAGTTGGAAAAAAATGTAGAACAGCTTGAAAAGGCTAAGCAAAAAGCTGAGGAGGGATCAAAGGCAAAGTCTGAGTTTCTATCTACGATGAGTCACGAAATTCGCACTCCCATGAATGCGATTATTGGGATGACCAATTTGTTAGCAAAAGACAATCCACGGGAAGATCAGGTTGAGCAGCTTGAGATCCTGGACTTTTCGTCTAAAACCTTGCTTTCACTTATTAATGATGTGCTTGATTTTTCAAAAATCGAGTCAGGAAAAATTGAGTTTGAAAACGTTGCATTTAATTTAGAAGATTTGTTAAACGGAGTATTAGAGAGTTTCCGATTTACCGCCGAAAAGAAAGATGTACCTCTGTATCTCGATTTTGATGAAGACTTGCCCGAAACCATTGCTGGAGACCCAAATAGGCTAACACAGATTTTAAATAATCTTGTCAGCAATGCGGTTAAATTTACCGAAGAAGGAAGCGTTGGTATCATCGTAGAACTAAAAGAGCGTAATGATGACCAACTAAAAATTCTGTTTACGATCACTGACACCGGAATTGGAATTTCGGAAGATAAACAGGAAGAGATTTTTAAAAGTTTTACTCAAGAACAAAGTGATACCTCTCGTGTATTTGGCGGTACAGGTTTGGGGCTTACCATAAGCAAAAAATTGATTGATCTGCAAGATGGTACCATTGATTTGGAAAGTGAAAAAGGGAAGGGCAGTACGTTTTATGTAGAACTCCCCTTTAAAACAGAGGAACATGCAGATGAACAGCGATCCACCTTACGCCAGAATGAAGAAGAAATGCCGGAGTCTCTGCGTGGAACAAAAGTTATGCTGGTTGAAGATAATGCCATCAACCAAAAGGTAATGATTCGATTCTTGGAAAAGTGGGAAATCGAGGTTGTAGTTGCTGAAGATGGAAAACAAGCAGTTGAAAAAATGAAAGAGCTTTCGTCTGTCAATTTAGTATTGATGGATCTCCAGATGCCAGAAATGGATGGCTATGAGGCAACGCGGAAAATTCGAGAGTTGGAAAATAAATATAAATCCAATGTCCCAATTATTGCTCTTACGGCAGCAGCGCTTAAAGAGGTTAAGGAAAAAGTATTTGCGTCAGGGATGAATGATTATTTAACAAAACCTTTTAATCCTCCGGAACTTCAAAAAAAGCTGGAGTTCTATATTTTAGACAAAGCGTAAATAATTACTTTAGCGTAAAGCCAACCTTTATAACAACCTGCCACTGCGCAACGGTGCCATCTTCAATAGAACCACGTGTTTCAATAACTTCAAACCAGCCCATATCATCTACTGTTTTTGAAGCTTTCTCTATGGCATTTTCAACAGCATCTTCCAGCGATTTATTAGAGGTGCCTGTTAACTCAATCTTTTTATAGGTATGATTTTCCATTGGTCTATAATTTTATATCGGTTGATTAATTATAATATAATGGTAACTCCCTGTAATAAAAAAGCGCTACCGGAAAGGCAGCGCTTTTAAAAATAATGATATCTGAAAGATAATCTTATATAGGAATCACCTCTTGTGCTTGTAGTCCTTTTTCTCCTTCCGCTACAGTGAATTCCACTTCTTGGCCTTCTTCTAATTTTTTATAGCCTTCCATTTCAATTTCACTGAAATGAACGAAAATATCTTCGCCTTCTTCTCTGGTTATGAATCCATATCCTTTGCCATTATGGAACCATTTAACAGTTCCGACTTCACGTTCTGCCATGATAAATCTCCGAAATTTTTTACTTCTTGTGCTACTTAAATGTTTAATAACGCCTTGCTAACGCATTAAATGGCGCTTAAGAGCCTAAGTATAGTATATTTTTTGGGGATTACCTACTATATGTAAAATTTAGCATCTGATTTTTTTGATATTTTTACAAATCACTTTTTAAGGTCGGAATTCATTTAAATATGAAAAGACAACAACGTTTATTTGAGCACTATAATCCCATAGAAAATAGGCTGGGAAAATCTTTTTTTGAGGAGCTTCCAAGAAAGCCGGGCGTGTATAAAATGTATAGCGGATCAGGGGGTTTGCTATATGTAGGAAAGGCAAAAGATCTCAGGAATCGATTGTTAACTTACCGTCGCGCAAAGATGGGTACAACCTCACGAAAAAAGATTCGATTGATACGGATGACGCACAATATTAATATCCAGATTTGTGAGTCAGAAAGAGAAGCACTACTGCTGGAAAACGAACTTATCCGTAAACATCAGCCTGAATTTAATCATGCCAAAAAGAGACCGGAAACGTATTATTTTATTGGGCTAAATAGAGAAGAAAAAAGTCTTCGGTTCAGTCTCAAGATGTATCAGCCCAAAATGAATTATGTTTATGGGGCTTTCAAGGGACATCGGCTGGTACGTAAATCGATGGGTGGCATTATTCGAATGCTCTATATTTTAGAACATGATGTTGCTTCCGCTTTTGATTTACCCAGCATATTGACCCAGAAATTAACGCCCATGCAGTACGATTTGCCGATTGATCAAAAAGAGAAATAATGAATAGTTTATGGAAAAATCTATTGGAGTTATTAAGAGGGCAAAGCACACTTTTTATGGATCAGGTTATAGAATTATGCAAAGATCGTGAATTATTGCAATCATTTTCGGGATCTATGATTTTGGATGATCTGGATTCGCTGAAGTGGTCTTACAAACGGTGTTCATCCAGAAATTTTCAAATTAGTCAACAACTGGAATTGGATTCTCCCTTGATACCGCAAGAAAAGCTGGATGATTATCTTATTGAGGGGGTTTTTGAAAGGGACAATGATTAATCAAAGATGGGGGATTCTAAAAGTAAAAGCGTGAATAACGCGAGTCGGTCTAATGTTTGTTCCAGAAATATTTTTTCGTGGTAGGCGTGTGCCCCTTCACCAACGGCTCCCATTCCGTCGATAGTAGGAGAATACAAATTTGAGAAATTTCCATCCGAGGCTCCTCCGGACATTCCATCCTCTAATTCCAAATCGAGTTCTTGCCCCAGCTTTTGAGTAACCTCCCAGAGTTTTTTATTGGATTCATTTTTTTCCAGCGGCGGCCGATTAATGTCTCCGGTTACCGATAGCTCAACCCCATCAATTTCTGGCTTAAGATTATATAATTCTTCTTTTATTCGTTCCCCGTCTTCCTGTGTTGGTATTCGTACATCAACCACAGCCTTACTTTTTGCGGCAACAACATTCGAACGTTCTCCGCCTTCTATAGTTCCAACATTGACCGTAACACCGTTTGCCGGGTCGTTTAAACGAAAGATCTGTTGTACAATGTGGGAGAGCCCTAAAATAGCACTTACACCTTCTTCCGGGGCCAGGCCTGCATGGGACGGCTTTCCGTTAATTGATATTACAAAATCGCCCACACCTTTGCGCCGGGTTTTTATTTTGCCCTCTTTACCCAGTGAAGGTTCTAACACAAATGTTCGTTCTGCTAACTTGGCTTGCTCAATAATACGCTCTTTGGATTCCTCACTGCCGATTTCTTCATCCGAATTAATAAGAAATATGGGTTGTACTTTGGGGATTTTCTCCAGATAGTAAATAGCCTGTATCCCAAAAATCATCATGGCTATTCCCGATTTCATATCATATACTCCCGGTCCAGCTACGATATCGTCTTCGATGCTGAAGGGCATCTCGTTAAGGGTTCCTACATTCCAAACGGTATCGCAATGGCCAAGAACCAATTGAGTGGGCTTAGAGGGATCAAAATCATTAGGTTTGCAGAGCAACTGTCCAGCTGTTTTATCTCCCTCAAAGTGGGTAACTGAATAATCTATATTTTTAAACTGTTCTGACAAAAGTTCCCAGACCATAGAGAATGTTTCTGGCTGATCGGATGGGGTTTCAATTTCAACCAGTGATTGAAGTAGAGATAGGAAATCTGCTTTGTGCTCGCTAATATACTTACGTATCAGTCGGGCTTGATCAGTCATATCTTAGCGTTTAAACTCTTTTGGAAATGGGAACACATTACTTTCTTTAATGACACTGAATCGATTGGGATGCAAGTAAGCCAATAAAGGATTGTCATAGATCAATTGCCCTTCGCCAATCCCGTCACCAATTTTTCTACTCATTTTTTTGTTGATTCGAGCAGCCACAATTTCACCGACAATCAACTCCCATTCCCCAAACTTCCCAAGACATTCCGTTAGTTTACATTCTAACTGGAAATAAGAGTCCTTTACAAAGTATCCTTCAATTTTTTCTGCAGGGGTGGTGGGAATCTGGTCGAGTATGGGTTTGGAATCGTCATCCTCGCGTTGAGTGGCGGCTAAACTCGAGACCGTTAGTTGACTTGGTTTGGGATAGCTTACCGTGAACACTTTTTCGCGTTGAATATTTCGATAAGTATTTTTGCGCGGTGTTCCTATAAATCCAAAATGATTGCTAAACCCCATCGGCATGGCCATGTGTTTGGGAGCAAAATTGTAGTTCCCGTCTTCTTCCTTGCTGCCAATAATGAGCAGTGAATATACCGTATAGGTACGACTCCAAACATCCTGCTCAACATCAAGTTCGATCATTTCGTTACTGTTTTCTTCGGTCATAGTAATTACTTATTTGTATTTATAACATTGGGTTGCCAGCTATTGTCAAGTTCCAGGATCTCGAGTATCTCAAAAAATTCTTCCGGTGGATCAATAAGTTTCAGCTGTTTTCCTTCTTGGTGCCATTGGTGCAAAAAAATAATGCCTTCACTGTCTATGAATTTGCACTTACTGAGATCAATTTTGAGTACACGCGTATTATCATTGATATGATTTAGAATCATATTTTTGATCCACAGGTTGAATCCACCTCTTATCTTAATATTCAAGGTTGATCCTTCTTTATGTATGCTTGGAATACTCATCGGTAATAAACGATTTTATATGTTGACCAAATTCAGAGTGAACATCAACAAGATCAAAATTAAAGGGAATACAAATTCTTTGCAGTCGCAGGTAATCCGATTCATTATGAAAGTAGGGAGCCAGCCCACAGTAAAAAAAGCCTAATCCATCGAGTTGTCCTAATTGTACCGGTGTAGCTGAATTTTCAAGCGGTAAATCTAAGTAGACAGCATTGGGATCTTCCTGCTCAATCAAGCTGTTCAGCATTTCTCGCAGTACTGAACGGAAATCGGGACCGTACTTTTTTACGACAATAAGCGCTGTAGAATCCGCATAATTTATGGTCAGCTCAGCATCCGATTTTTCGGCCATTTTATAATACTCGTGCTGTTTAGGAGTAATGGGAATATCAAGTAAATTGTAAGTTTCCAAGAGGATATCATGGTATTTTTTTGGCAAGTAAATTTCTTTCGACGTTGCATGCTTAAGTGGTAATACGTCAATGACAACAGAAACCGGCTGTGGATAATCTTCATCAAATCCTTTAAAAACCACATTTTGGGTTTCCAGGAGCATGAGTCCCGCCGATACAAATCCGAACTTTTTATTCACACGTTGACTTACCGGATGGATTGTAACCGCTTTACCAAACAGTGCATCAAAATGATGTTCGCGTGCTACTCTTATAAGGTGTTCCATCATACCGCTCATGATACCCTTTTTCCTGTAGCGGGGCGAAACGACAGCTTCTCCCACCTCAGCAATATTTGAGTCACTTTTCTTTAAAATGGCGAAATACCCCAACGCTTCTCCCTTATCACTGCGAGTAATAACCCCAAGCTTTTCTTTGCCCGCCAATGTCTGCTCAATTTTTTTGGGAAAGTAGAGGTCCTCTTTTGTATAAGAGTACTCATATGTGCGATAAATAAGCTTGGCAATATCTTCGGCATCACGGGGAACAATTTGTTTGATGTTATAGGAAATTTCAGAGACGGTATCCTCAGGCTCTTTTGGTTTTTCTGCCCTGGATAACTCCAGAAGTTTGTCAATTTTATGAACATCAACCGACTTTTGTAACCTGAACTCCTTACCCTCTTTGCCACGGTTAATGAATAAGAATTCGTCGGTGAATCGACGGATAATTCGTAATCCCGCACCTTCAAAATTCCCCTCTTTTATAGCTTCTTGAGCATTGTATCGGTGTTTGTCGGGATCGAAGGGTTCCCCCACCTCACTGGCAATAAGTTCGATATCCGAAAGTGTTTGCCGGAAAGTGAGCTCAAAAAAACCTTGGCTCTTGTCGGGATAAGCAAATAAAATGATATCAGTAATAAGTTCACTGACCGCAATAGTGAATTTAGTGGCTTCCTGTTCGGATAAACCACAATTTAGGCACCAGCTATAGGTGAAGTCGCAAATTGGATTTATTGCTTGTTCATCAGTTGATATATGAAATTGTATATCCATTGATGTACCCTATGGTGAATGGTTTTTATTTAATGTAGCATTTCTCCCACTATTATGCCTCTGAATATGAGATAAATACCAAAAGCTGCAGCCAAATATGGAATAAACTTATTAATACGCTGGCGCCAACCCACACTTACAAATCCCGGTGCCAAAGACATCATCAGCATTGCGGGAATCGTACCTAATCCAAATAAAGCCATAAACAGGCTGCCCTGAACAACAGAACCCGTGGTTACAGAGCCGGCTAATCCCACATAAACAAAACCGCAGGGTAACAATCCATTTAAAATACCAATGGTGAATAATGTGGTAGTGCCCCCCTTTTTAAATTGGGAGAGCATAAGTTTTTCAAGGCGATTAAATAATGTATTGATACCGACTTTTTGTTTCCATCCCTGGAAAGAATTAAACTGGAAAAGTGCGCCCGCAAGAATTAAAGCGCCCAGAAGTATTGATATTGATTGTTGAAGCCCTGCAAGGGCAATAGAGTGGCCAATAATGCCAAAGATAACCCCAAGAAGTGTATAGGTGAGTACTCGACCGATATTGTAGAGCAGGCGTCCTATGATGAGTGAGACCGTAGAATCGTTTTTTCCCGGCAGGGCCAGAGCAATGGGACCACACATACCAATACAATGGAAACTACCGAAAAAACCAATTGCCAGGGCCGACCAAATCTCCATAAAGTTTATTTTAAATAATTAATTAAATTCAGATAGTTCTTAGATTCGAAATTTGTTAACTATTTTAGTTGATGTACATTAATTCTGTTCACGTAGTTTTACTTTTTATTTTAGCTGTTTTTTAATGTTTTAATGATTTATTTTTTTGACAGATTTTAAATTGCAGGTTACTTAAAGGGGGATCTGTGTAAATTATTTTATAGTAGATTTTTCTTAGAAACAATGTTGATTAATCTGGTATTAAAGAAAATAATTAGTTCACGTGTTTTCTAACAGGGGACTTAGGGACTATTAAATCCAATCTTTTATATATGTTATTATCAAATGCTTGTGTATATGGTTTAAGAGCTTCAGTTTATTTGGCTGCGGTTTCGGATGATTCTTATGTATCTATCAAAAAAATTAGTAACGACCTCGATATTTCCCATCATTTTTTAACAAAAGTATTACAACAACTTACCAGAGCAGACATGATGGAGTCGATGAAGGGACCAAAGGGGGGAGTTCGCTTGGTGAATTCTACTGATGAAATTACTTTGTTAGATATTGTTGCGGTCATTGATGGGATGGATATTTTAACCGAATGTGCGTTAGGCTTGCCGGGTTGCGGAACAGAGAAACCATGTCCGATCCACGATAAGTGGGCCGACACACGGGATGAAATTCGAAAAATGCTATCCAGTACATCACTGCAAGATCTGGTTGATGAAGGCAAATCTGGTAATCTGCGAATAACAGCTGACGGGAATTTCAAATGGATGTAAGCTAACTTTTACAGAAAAAGAGAGGCGCAGTTATGGGAAGCGTAAATGTTACGAAAGCTTCAGGAGGCACTGAACCCTATGATGAATCCAAGCTGCGCCAATCTCTTGCGGGTGCTGGGGCAGATCAGGAGATAATTGATCGTATAGCTGATACCGTTGATCAAATGCTTTATGACGGTATTTCCACCCAAAAACTTTATCGTGAAGCCTTCCGATTATTAAAACAGCATTCCAATCGCTTTGCCGGTCGGTATAAACTTAAAGAGGCCCTTTTTGAGTTGGGACCCACCGGATATCCCTTTGAAAAATTTACCGCAGAGCTGTTAAAAAGGTTGGGATATACGACTGAGGTCGGTCAGATTATCGAGGGAAATTGTGTCTCGCACGAGGTTGATGTTGTTGCTGAAAAAGGTGATGATTTTTTTATTGTAGAGTGTAAGTTCCACAATCGGAAAGATCATAAATGCAATGTACAAGTACCCTTGTATATCCAATCTAGGTTTGAGGATGTAAAGCGAAAGTGGAGCCGAAAGCCGGGCCACAAAGGAAAAAATCATCATGGTTGGGTGGTGACCAATACCCGTTTTACCAATGATGCCCAGCAATACGGTAAATGTATAGGGTTGAATTTATTAAGTTGGGATTATCCTGAAAATAAAGGACTTAAAGATCTGATAAGTCGCGTAAATTTGCATCCGGTCACGTGTTTATCAACTTTGAGCAGTGATGAGAAGAAAAAATTTTTAGAACAGGATATCATATTTTGTCAGCAGTTGGCAGAGGATAAGAGCGTGCTCGATGAAATGGGTTGGGACAGTAGAAAATCCGGTAATATCTATCGAGAGGCCAAGGCCATTGCAACCTTTAACAACAAAACGGATAAATAACGAAGTACAGATTAATTTTTGGTAGGAGCGGAAACGGTAATCGGTTCCAAACTTTTGCTCAACTTTTCGAACGAAAACATGCGTGTGGATTGGGAAATATTATCCTGTAAAAGCAAGAATTTATTAAGTGGGTTGATAGAGTTACAGAGTCGCCTAAAAAAAATTTTCTGATCCACGGAGAACTACAGTCGCCGGATATGATGAGAGTAAAACTTAAAGATAAAAAATGATGGATCGTCGGTATTTCCGAAATTTTTAATATCCATCATGTTGCACGTTGATTTTTGGATTTTGAGCAAACTCTAAGCTGTAGAATTGAGAAAATCTTCATACTCCTTTCAAAGTAAAAGACTACTTTCGTCCGCAATGTTAATATCCAGATTATTTCAATTAGTTCATTCTTATGATTTTCATCCATAATGAAGGTATTACTGATCCTCATCTAAACCTTGCGCTTGAAGAATATGCGCTCCGCAATTTTGATTACGATAACGACTACCTGTTATTCTACATAAATGAGCCATCCATCATAATTGGTCGAAATCAGAACACGCTCGAGGAGATAAACCACGAATATGTGGAGGAAAAAGGAATCCATGTTGTCCGGCGTATCTCGGGCGGTGGAGCCGTATATCACGATACCGGGAACCTGAACTTTAGTTTTATCACGGATTATGACAAGAAGAGTCTTAACAATTTTGAAAAGTTCACCGCCCCGATTGTGCGCGTCCTTAATAAAATGGGAGTGGATGCTGAGCTTAGCGGACGTAATGATCTTCAGGTTGACGATCGTAAAATCTCAGGAAATGCCCAGTTTTCGAGCGTAGATCGTATGTTTAGCCACGGTACGCTGCTGTATAACAGTGATCTGGACGAGGTGACTAATGCGCTGGATGTGAAGATGAGCAAAATCGAATCGAAGGGACATAAATCGGTGCGCAGCCGCGTGGCAAATATCAGCGAGTTTATGGATGAATCAATGGAAACTGCTACGTTCCGACAAAAGCTGTTGGAAGGGTTGTATGAGGATCGCGATGAATTTGAGACGTATCACCTAACGAAAGCCGAATGGGACGAAGTACATAGCCTTAAGGATGAGAAGTACGGACAGTGGGATTGGAATTTCGGAAAGTCACCCAAGTTTAACATCCAAAGAAGCCGCCGATTTGATGCCGGAGAAATTGATCTGCGACTGGATGTAGAAAATGGACATATCGATAATATTAAGATTTACGGTGATTTCTTTGGCAGCGAGCCGGTGGAGCAGCTCGAAAATTACTTACAGGGCGCACGGTATGATCGAACGGAAATTGAAAACCGGATTGAGCCTATAAACATAGAACAGTATTTCGGAGCGGTACCCAAACCCGAGTTTATTGAGCTGGTGTACGGCGCGGATGAATAATTAAATTCAGGTAGCCCGCATGGAATATATTTTTGAAGATTTGACCGTGGTCGAACTTGCCGGGGTGCTTGCCGGTCCTGCCGTAGGAAACTTTTTCTCTGAGCTTGGAGCAAAAGTCATCAAGGTTGAGAATAAACGAAGTGGCGGAGATGTGACCCGTCAGTGGCGTCAGCCGGGTGAACCATCCAAAGGGCCGTCGGCCTACTTTTCATCGGTTAACTGGAATAAGGATTCCCTGTTGTTAGATCTCGGAGATACGGAGGATAAACAAAAAGTTATCGGGCTCATCGAAGAAGCAGATATCGTTATTACCAACTTTAAAAAAGGGGATGATAAAAAATTTGGACTAACGTTTGATGATCTGAAAGCAATAAATCCAACAATAATACAGGGGCATATTTCCGGCTTTGGAACCGAAAGTGATCGTCTTGCCTATGATCTTATTCTGCAAGCCGAAACGGGCTTTATGTCGATGAATGGCCAACCGGATAGTCCACCCACGAAGATGCCGCTGGCTCTTATTGATGTTCTGGCAGCTCATCAGCTCAAAGAGGGCATTTTATGTGCATTGCTAAAGCAAAAAGAAAAGCCGGATCAAGCTTTTCGCGTGGACGTAAGTCTATATGACAGTGCTATTGCATCCCTTATCAACCAGGCTACTAACTGGCTGATGAATGGAAAGGTGCCCCGGCGAATAGGCTCACTGCATCCCAATATTGCGCCGTACGGTGAAATATTTACCACTGCTGATGGGCGCCTGGTAACGTTGGCCATTGGGAGTGACAGGCAATTCAATGACTTGTGTGATATTCTGGGAGCTGATGAATTAGCAGATCAGTTTGAGTATCAGCATAATGAAGCAAGAGTTGAGAACCGCAAAGCGTTATCAGACATCCTGAAAGAACATATTCGTAATTTTGAGGCTGATCTTTTTTTAGAAAAATGCCAGAACAACTTTGTGCCTGCTGCTGAAATCAAGAACCTGCAACAGGTATTTGAGTCTGACAAATCCCAGCGATTGCTATTAAAAGAAGAGAAAGAAGGACGGCAAACCATCCGACCAAAAACGACCGTTTTTAATATTTGTCAGTAGGATATTTATAGAGTAAGTAATACTCTAAAAGTTGTAAACATATTTAGGATAACTTACTCTTTTATTCGTTATATTGTGGTTACTCCTTAATTCACATGTAGCGAATTATGAAGACGTCAACTGATTTACCATCTCTTATATCTGCACTTGAAGAAAATATGGATCTGCTGGATTTGGGCATAACGAAGCATTTTGAGCCCGGTGATACCATTGTAACAGAAGATGCTCCAGTGCAATCCATACCGATTGTCACCAGCGGAAGTGTGAAGGTAATGCAATCTGATGACACCTATAGGGAGATGGTTTTGTATTATCTTCGCCCAGGAGAGACGTGCATTATGTCAATTTTGGCCGGATTGTATCATGATACAAGCAAGGTGAAGGCCGTTGCAGAGGAGGAGTCAGAAGTACTTTTTATTCCTATTGATAAAATTCACGAACTGATTCGAGAGCATCCCGAATGGCTAAATTATATTTTTCAGATTTATCACAAACGGTTTGAGGAGCTGCTGGAGGTTGTGGATGCGGTGGCATTTAAAAAGATGGATGAGCGTCTTCTACAGTTTTTGCAGAAACGCTGCGAGGTGATGGAAACCGATACGCTGACGATGACGCATGATCAGCTGGCACAAGAGTTGGGAACGGCGCGGGAAGTGATATCTCGACTGCTGAAAAAGATGGAGGCTAAAGGGCTTGTCGAATTGGGAAGAAATAAAATTACCCTTATGTGATAAATATCACTGACATTGGATGAACAGTCAATTATAATAGCGTTCAACTTGAAATTCGAGACTTAACAATGGATAAGTCATTAAAATATACCTTGCTGAATAACTGGCACCCCATGCGCTGGATTGCTCTTGGTGTTGGAGTGTTATTTGTGGCTATGGGCGCTTGGCATGCAGATGTTGTATCGCTGTTATTGGGTGGATTTTTCCTGTTCCAGGCAGCGACGAATACCGGATGTCTATGTGGAAATTGTGCCGTACCCGCTGGAGCAATGACCGAATCCGGCGGTAGCATTGACGACGTAGAATTCACGGAAATTAAAGAAGAGTAATATGGCTGAGACGACAAAAAAGAAAACGACTTTCAATGATATTATTAACGGAGAAAAGCCGGTGGTGGTAGATTTTTATGCCGACTGGTGCGGACCTTGCAAAATGATGAATCCCATTCTAAAAGATTTGAAGAAGAGTATGGGTGATGCTATCAATATTATTAAGGTGGATGCGGAAAAGAATGCGGATGCTGCGATAAAGTATAATGTCCGCGGTGTACCAACACTGATCCTTTTTAAAGATGGCCAGCTGCTTTGGCAACAGTCAGGAGTGGTGCAGGCCAAGCAGCTGGAACAGATTATTAATCAAAAAATAGGACAAAAATGAGCGATAAAAAACACAAATACCAAGTAGATTTAGACTGGAAAGAGGGACGTATTGGTACGCTTAGTTCCCCTGAACTTGATGACAAGATTGAAGTGGCGACACCACCTCAGTTCGACGGTGGTGTGGAGGGTATATGGTCGCCCGAACATCTTTTTGTCTCGTCGGTGAGCAGTTGCTTTATGACCACCTTTGTAGCCATTGCCGAATATTCAAAGCTGAAATTTGAAAATCTTGAAGTAAAAGCCACCGGCAAGCTCAGTAAAGAAGACGGAAAATTTGTGGTCTCAGAGATTACCTTGAAACCTCAACTCACAATAACTGATGAGAAGTTTTACGATAAGGCCAAGCGCATAATGGAAAAGGCCGAAGAAGCTTGTCTGATTACCCGATCTATCAAAACAAAAATTCTTTTTGAACCCAAAGTGAATATTGCAGCACTTAATTAAGATTTGAGCAAAACGATTCTGAATAAAAAAGCAGAGATGCATTCTATTTAACCTAAGAACACATAATTATGAGTGATTTAAATCAAATTGGCTTGGATAAAGCCGAATCAAAAGAGCTGGCAGAAAAACTTAATGAGCTTTTGGCCAACTATTCGATATTCTATCAAAACACCCGTGGATATCACTGGAATATTAAAGGTGATGATTTCTTTGAGCTGCACGTGAAGTTTGAAGAGTTGTATAACGATTTGCTGGTTAAAATCGACGAGGTGGCGGAGCGTATTTTAACGCTCAATCATTCTCCAAATCACCGATATTCCGGTTATATTGAGAATTCTGATATTGAAGAAAGTAATCACGTATCAGACGGCAAAACAGCGGTTCGGGAGATCTTAAATGCTTTTAAGGCTATTATCACACTGCAGCGAGAAATTCTCGAGCTATCTGATGAAGCCGGTGATGAAGGTACCAATGCCTTGATGAGCGATTATATCCGCGAGCAGGAAAAAGAAGTGTGGATGTATTCTTCGTACGTTGATGAAAACTAATGGATGGAACGCCGTTACAGATAAAGGTCTTTATGGTAATGCATGAAGGCCTTTATTATTTAAATACCCTGATTGACCAACAATTTTTAAATCATTAATCAAATTTTTTATGTCCTATTATTATAGCAAAACATTAGATCTTTCTTTTGAGGATGCGATCGATAAAACAACGGAAGCACTCAGCGAGGAAGGGTTTGGCGTTCTTACCGAAATCGACATAAAGGCCACCCTTAAAAAGAAGCTGGATGTTGATTTTAAGAAGTATCAGATTTTGGGCGCTTGTAATCCGCTGTTGGCCCACAAAGCCCTTTCGGCTGAAGATCACATTGGGTTAATGCTGCCTTGCAACGTGATTGTGCAGGAGCATGAAAACGGAGAGGTCGAAGTTTCTGCCGTGGATCCCATTGCTTCTATGCAGGCCATTGAGAACGATGAACTTGGGGAGATAGCTCAAGAGGTTCGCAATCTGCTAAAAAAAGTGATAGATAACCTGTAGCTCAGGCAGGCTATGGTGTTTTGTAAACCACCGAGTTGATATTCATGCCTGCGCCAACGGATGATAAAACGATCACATCCCCGGAACGTATTTGATGGTCGTCCATCTGGCCGCGTAAAATAAGATCAAGCAAGGTGGGGACTGTGGCAACAGAGGTATTTCCAAGCCACGAGATAGTCATGGGCATCACATCATCCGGCACATCCTCCTTGCCGTAAAGTTTACCCAGCCGTTGTAAAATGGCTTGATCCATTTTGGCGTTGGCTTGGTGGATAAGCACTTTATGAACATCATCAAAATCGAGGTTGGCTTTTTCCAGACTCTTTTTCACAAGGTCGGGCACGTTGGTTAGCGCATATTGATACAGCTTACGTCCGTCCATGTGCATATATAAGGTATTATCATCTGCTTCGGGATCGAAAGGAGGTTCCATCCGCAAAAAGTAGGCTTCCTCTTTGGCATCAGTACGAGCGGCATGACTTAGAATGCCGATTTCTTCGTCTGATTTTTGGGATTCCAACACCGTAGCACCGGCCCCATCAGCATAAATCATGCTGTCCCGGTCATTGGGATCACAGATGCGCGAAAGCGTTTCGGTACCAATAACAAGGCAACTCGAGGCGTCTCCGCTTTGCAGGTAGTAGTTCGACTGTATGATTCCCTGTGTCCAGCCCGGACATCCAAAAGGGAGATCGTAGGCTACACAGTTGGGATTTTCGATCTCCAGTATTTGTTTAACCCGCGAAGCCAGGCTGGGCACCATATCGGTAACAGGGATATCGGCACGGACATCCCCAAAATTGTGGCCTACAATAATATAGTCCAGCTCTTCGTGATCAAGACCGGCATTATTGAGTGCTTTTGCTCCAGCCTGAGCTGCCATATCAGAAGCAAGAACATCGTCGGCTGCAAAACGACGTTCTTTAATACCCGTAATTTCCTCAAACTTTTGGATAGTCTCCTTATTTGATTTGTCGAATGGAGATCCATCCGCATTTAAAAATGTCCGGTTCAAAAAATCGTTGTTTGTGACTTTTTTAGGAGGGATATATGAGCCGGTGCCGGTTATTATAGAACGGTAGGAATTAGCCATAATTTGCGATTCAATTATAGTAGTAAAGTATTAATAATGTCCTTTTATATTGATGTTGTATTGTGGTTATATTTTTGCCGAACTGCAAAAAGAAATAGCTCAAAATTATTAAATTAGTCTTTAAAGGTCTTTTTTTCTGCAGTCTTCATATCACTTACATATTAAAGTGATTATTTCGAGCTGATTTTGAGAGTTTTTACATTGTGGTATGCGTAGATACCCTTGTATTTAGAAGAGATTTCAAATCACCTCATTGACAACAATTTAACTACTTTAAGATCCTAATTTTATGTCTTATAAAGACAAGTACACCACTGCTGAAGAAGCTGTAAAACTTATTAATTCCGGAGATCGCGTTTTTATCCACAGCGTGGCCGCTGCTCCGCAGCCGCTTATTGATGCCATGACGGGTCGTGCCCCCGAACTTGAGAATGTAGAAATTGTTCACTTGCATACCGAGGGGGAAGCGCCGTATGTAAAGCCGGAATACAGCGACACTTTTCATACCGATGCCTTTTTTGTGGGGGCTAACGTTCGAAAGGCTGTTAACGAAGGCAGTGCCGATTATTTACCTATTTTTCTAAGCGAGGTTCCGGGCCTGTTCCGCCAAAATATTATGCCCATTGATATTGCACTTGTGCAGGTTTCTCCACCCGATAAACACGGCTACTGCTCGCTGGGAGTTTCGGTGGATGCCACACGTGCCGCTCTGCAGGAGGCAAAACGAGCTATTGCTTTGGTGAATCCGAACATGCCGCGCACACACGGAGACGGTATTTTTCATGCCAGTCGGTTTAATGCTTTGGTAGAGGATGAAGGATCACTTCACGAATTAAATATCCCGGAGCCCAATGAGGTAGAAAGAAAAATCGGTCAAAATTGTGCAGATCTGGTAGAAAATGGAGCTACGTTACAGATGGGCATCGGCGCTATTCCAAATGCCGTATTAGAGGCGCTTGACGGACATAAGGATTTGGGTATCCATACCGAGATGTTCTCTGACGGGGTTATGGATCTTGTTGAAAAAGGTGTAATTAATGGGAAGGAGAAGGCCACCCATCCCGAAAAAATTGTAGCCAGCTTTGTAATGGGAAGCCGGGAGCTCTATGATTTTATGGATGATAATCCGATGATTGCAATGCTTGATGTGGAGTATGTGAATGATACTGCGGTGATACGACGAAATCCCAAAGTGACGGCCATAAACAGCGCTGTAGAAGTTGATATTACCGGCCAGGTATGTGCTGATTCTATTGGAACCTATCACTATTCGGGTGTTGGGGGACAGATGGACTTTATACGCGGTGCGTCACTCAGCGAAGGCGGTAAGCCGATTATTGCGCTTCCATCGACCACAAGAAAAGGGGAAAGTAAAATTGTGCCGTACCTTAAGCAGGGTGCCGGCGTTGTAACTACGCGGGCGCACGTTCATTACGTAGTTACAGAGTATGGCGTGGCCAACCTGTATGGCAAGAATATGCGTGATCGGGCGAAAGCACTTATTGATATTGCTCATCCTGATCATCGCGAAGAGTTGGATAAAGCTGTTCGCGAGCGTTTTAAGCACGTGTGACGTCATTTTCAAAAATAACGTAATATAATAGCACTAAGCTCCATCTATTAGCATTAGATGGAGCTTTTTTATGTCATAGATAACAGAAAATACCGGTATAAGATATAACTATTAACTTTGTTTAGTATTTTATAAACAAAGTTAATAAGTTGTGATTCTTATATTTTGATTCTGAGTATTTCCCATGAATATCACAGAAACCGGCAACAATTTTCGTGCACTTTTTTCACTTGATCCCGAGGTAAAAACTCGGGCATTGTTGATGTTTGTGTACAACTTTGTGTTGCTCAATACGCTTTACTTGTTAAAACCGGTGCGTGACAGCTTATTCCTCGAGCAGGTCGGGGCCTATAATTTACCATTCGTCTTTATTTTAACGGCCATTGCTGTTATTCCGATTTCGATTGGTTATTCACGGCTTTCTAAGCGGCACTCTGTTGGATGGATTGTCTCAGCCATAACACTCTTTCTGGCAGCCAATTTATTTGTCATCTGGTTTTTTATAGAGATGAATAATGTCTGGTTGTACTATGGATTTTATGTCTGGGTCAGTATTTACAGCGTATTAATAACCTCTCAGTTTTGGCTGTTTGCCAATACCATTTTTAATTCAGTGCAGTCGAAAAAGATTTTTGGCTTCTTAAGTCTTGGCGCTATAGCAGGCGGCGTTTCAGGGGGAGAACTTACAGCTATACTTGTCAACAGGCTGTCGCTGCAACCAGAATCGTTGCTCTTGATATCAGCGATCATAATAGTAGGGACTACTCCACTGGTGTGGTTGATTCTCAAAAAGAATGACAGTTCCGGGTTATCAAAAACTGATAAAAATGAGTTTGCAAAAGCTGATAAGTCAATTCCGGGCAATCCCTTACAAGAGATTTTATCTCACAACCATCTGCTGCTTATTGTAGCTCTTATTGCAGTGACCGTAATGGTGACAACACTTATCGATTATCAGTTTAAGACGGTGGCTGAGGCAGCTTACACAACTGAAGCAGCGCTGACCAGTTTTATGGGAAAATTTTATGGTCGAGTTAGCTTAATAGCACTACTTATACAGCTTTTTATAGGTACCATTTTCACCAAAAAGTATGGCGTGTCCGGTTCTCTTCTGTTGTTGCCCCTTGCGTTGCTAATCAGCGCGGGCGGGATGTTGCTCATACCCGGATTAGTAGCGGGTACCATCAGTCGGGGCGTCGATCAAACGCTAAAGCATTCTATTGACCGTACCGGTCGCGAGCTGCTATTTGTACCTCTCCCCAAAGAGCTAAAGAATCGGGTAAAGGTTTTTATTGATCTGTTTGTTGATCACGGTGCCCAGGGTCTTACGGGATTGTTACTTTTAGGGCTAACATTCGGGTTGGATCTCAATGTGCAAGAGATATCAGTAGTGGTAGTTACATTGCTTGTTGCGTGGGTAGTGATTGCAAAGATGGCCGGCAACTCGTACGTGGATGTATTCCGCAATAGGTTGAAGCAGAAAGTTAAGGGCGGCTGGAGTAAAAGCCGTAAAAAGAGAAGTCGTTTTGAAGAGGCTAATAAAGAAAGTATCCAAAAGCTATTAAAGAGCGACGAGGAAACAGATGTGCTTTGGGCCTTGGATGTGATGCGCAAACAGGAGCTAGAAGTAGATCAGGATTTACTTATCAGAAATCTAAAACACTCCAGTTGTAAGGTACGCATCAACGCTGTGCAATTGTTGCGTGAGCGGGAGCTTGGTGAATGGGTGGATGAGGTGATGGATTTAGCCTATGACAAGGATGCCGATGTACGCATGGAAGCAATCCGATATGTATACCAATTTTATGAAGGAGATCGCCTGGAAAAACTAACTGTTGGATTACATCACGATGATGCCCGAGTACAGGCGGTTGCCATGGCTCTTATTGCCGAAGAGGGTGATGAAGATGAGAAGAAACTTATTACCGATGAGTTATTATATGAGGCGGTACATTTTGAGGGTGAAAATGGTCATGAGCTCCGTAAGCAATCTGCTAAACTATTGGGCGAAATATATGATCGTGATCATGCTTATTTGCTAAAAGAACTGCTTAATGATGAAAACCCATCCGTAGTAAAACAAGCCATTGAAAGCACAGGTAAAACGCAGGATCGACGTTTTGTTCATGACTTGCTACTGTTGATGGGTAACGGAATTTATCGGAAAGCAGTAGAACAAGCGCTCAGAGAGTACGGCAGCCGGATATACGGAACCATGTACGATCACATGATAGATTCACATTTGCCGGTGTCAACACGGCGATACATTCCATGGCTATTTTCTCAAACAGTGAGCGAGGATTCATGGGATATTCTTAAGATGAGTCTAAAATTCTGTTCCATTCCCATCCGACATGGTGTTGTTAAGGCATTGCTTCGGATACGCAAACATCGTCCGGAGTTTCGGGTATCGGATGAGATTATTGCCCAGAATATAGAGCGAGAGATAGAACGATATTCAAAGATTAAGAAAGCCCTTTCTTTCTACCAAAGCGGAAAGGTTACGCTATCTGAGGAGGCAGATAAAATACTGGAATATGAGATTGAACAGACGTTCGAAAATGTTTTCAGGTTACTGAGTTTGAATAATGAAATCGAGGATATTGATAATGCATACAAAGCAATTGTGGGTGACAATCTGGGACTGAGGTCTGATGCAATCGAATTTATTGAGAACCTCACAATGTGGGATGTGCGCAAGTTGGTGATCCCTATTTTGGAAAACTATCATGCTGATAGCTGGCCGAAAAATAGTTTTAGCAAGGCACTTACCGATACCGAAGATGTACTCATTTTCCTAAAAGAAATCTGTCACGCAGAACTCGAGGAAAAGCTAACCCCCAACCTTGAGGATAAGAAAGCGTCAGACCAAAAGTCCAAGGTAGTAAAGAAATCAAATATTGAGGTCGAGGAATAGCATGCGACTACAGAATAGAATAATTAGCTTAGTGGCCATCAAGGCATGGGTTTTATCACTAATGCTTGTCATCGGGATGATGTATCCCGGTACTGTATTTGCGCAATCCGGCGATTCCTTGAAAGCTGATAGTGAAGATCCCAATATGGTGCCTTATAAAACAGAGCGTAGCGTAGGCCACCATATTTTAGCGGCTCCATCGTATCTGCTGCACTGGGTTAGTCGGCCGTTAGGCTACGGGGTAAAATATGCCGAAGAGAATTTTCCTCATTGGTTTCAAGGAGAACGAGGTCCCTACGGATTTTTGCCGCTGGTAGAGATCGGGGGCGAAGAAGGGTTTGCTGCCGGCGCGCTTCTGTATCATGATCATCTATTTTTTAAAGATCACAGAGCGAGGGCAGAAATTTTATTTGGTTCACAAGTATATAACGAGTTTGAAATACAATACCAGGTACCTATTAAAGGCATTGAAAATAGCAGCCTGACTTTTGAGGGAGAGTATGAAAATGCTCCCGAGCGTTCATATTATGCAGATAACCGCAATGAAGATTTAAGTTATGCCAGTGAATTCGGAAGCATAGAATTGACCTATAAACAGCAGGTAAATAGCTGGTTACAAACCCAAATTAAGGCGGGTTATCGGGATCGGACTATCAAAACGAGCAGGTATGAAGATGATCTTGATGAGCGGATTCCCTTGTCGCTGCTTGGAAATAGCAAGCTGTTTTCTGTGGGCAACCGCTGGATATTCAACTATAAAAATGGACGCAAGCGAACGTTGAATGGAACACAGTATGTTGTGGGCGGTAATTGGACGCAATCTGCGGAAACGCACTCCCTCAGCTTTATCGAATATTACGGAGAGATCCACCACTTTGTACCTGTATCTATCTTGCCAGAGACACGGCGGCTGGGATTAAAAATGCAGCTGCACAAGCAAGAGAATTTGGCTTCTCGCAGAATACCGTTCTACGAGCTTAATTCATTGGGGGGTACCCACAATTTACGGGGCTTTCCAAGCAATCGGTTTCGGGCGCAGGGTAAGCTTCAGCTAACGGCCGAATACCGCTACCCGATCTGGGATTTTCTGGATATGGTGATTTTTGTGGATGAAGGTCAGCCGTTTAATAAATACAGTGATCTTTCGTTCGGAGATTTTAGATCCTCTTATGGCTTTGGGTTTCATTTGCTTTCGGATAACGGTCTTGCTTTTCGATCAGAATTTGCTTTCAGCAATGAAGGCGGACGATTCATCATCAGTATAACGCCTAATTTCTAATGATTTCTTTTTTGAATATTTATCGATCTCATATTGTAATTATAATCACGCTGTTAGCTATGAGTATTCTCCAGGGATGTTCATCCACGAAGCCATATGCCGAAGATGCTATAAAAACATTTGATCCTGACACCACACGAATTGATCGTCCCGAAGAGCAGCCACAATACCAATACTGGGATCGTATTGATAACACTATTTTCCATCAGCTCGAAAAGCCGTTGGATTTGAATCGTACGGTACGATTTGTTGGACGTAAGCTGGGCGTTAGTGATAAACGTCAGGCCGATAATGTGAATAAGCTGGATGAAGTTCCTGAATCGAGCTGGTACACCCGGCGTCACTATTTTAATGAAATGAGTCCCAAAGAATTGGCTTCCGGACCCAATACCGTTGCGCCTGATACGGCGGGGTCATGGACGATATTCAAAGCCAAGTTAGAGGGCGCTAACTCAGGATTTTTTATTGAGGACGAAAACGAAAATCGCTACCTCATAAAATTTGACGGCTACGACTATCCAGAATTAACGACCGCTGCAGAAGTGATTGGAACCAAGGTTTTCTACGCAGCAGGCTATACTGTTCCAGAATCGGTAATCACCTATTTTGATCCCAATAAAGTAAGTATCAAGGAAGGTGTTACTGTTGAGGAAGACGGAGAAAAACGACCCATGACAATGGAGGATTATCGCGCCATTGTTGCAAAACGTCCCGTTAATGAGGAGGGCAAAATTCGGGCGTTAGCCAGCAAATTTGTAGCCGGAATTCCGGTGGGGCCATGGAATTTTGAGGGCACGGTAAAAGGCGATCCCAACGACCGGGTGGCGCATGAGCACCGGCGGGAGCTGCGCGGCATGCGGGTAATCAGTTCGTGGCTTAATGATACCGATCGGCGCGATGCCAATACCATGGCGGTATACAACGATAGCGGCTATATTGATCATTACGTGCAGGATTTTGGCAATACGCTTGGTGCTAACGGCACATCTATTCATCAACCCATACAGGGACAGGCCTATTTGATTGATCCCCGGTATATGATGGTTTCAGCCTTTTCTTTGGGAGGATATATCACTCCCTGGGAAACGATTGAAGTCGATGTTCCATATCCGGCGGCGGGTTATTTCAGAGCTGATGTTTTTAAGCCCGGTCGCTGGGTGCCGACGCATCCGCTGCCACCGTTTGAGAATATGACGTTGCGCGATTCTTTCTGGGGGACTAAGCACGTGATGAGTTTCTCCAATGAAGATATCCGAGCCATTGTAGCAACAGGAAAATATTCTAATCCCAAAGCCGAAGAATATATTGCGGAAACACTGATTGCCCGCCGCGATAAAATCGGGCACTACTGGTTTGCAAAGATTAATCCGCTGGATCGGTTTGAGGCAGAAATAGTGATTAATACTCTCAGACTTTCTTTTGATGACTTGGCCGTGAGTGGCAATTTAGTAGATGCTTCTGGTCATCAGTATCAGGGGCAGATTAAGGTGGGGCAAAAAATATTGGTTGATAAACTGAAGGCGAATAAGCCGGAGTTTACGATAGAATTGAATGAAGCTATCCCAAACAGAGATCAAAAAATGGTACTCAACTTTGTTATTCAAGCAAAGGGAGAATTCCTTGCCGGAAATGGTAAAACAGTGACAGTGTATATTGAGATCCAAAATGATGAAAGCAGGGTAGTGGGCATTCAGCGTGAAGAGTAAACGAATTAAAAAATTATATCGATGAAGAAGTATATCATAATTTTAGTGGTTTTAACTATTGTTGCAGGATGTGTGTCTACTAAACCACCTTCTGCCGATAGTGTTCCGGTTGTGGAAAATAGTGCGCAGCCCGATGAGAGTGATCGATTGTATTCGGTGTTTTTGGTTGGTGATGCGGGTGATGCTTCACTGAATCCGCTGGAGCCGAGCTTGTCGGTATTGCGTGAGAAATTGCAACAGACAGGAGAAAATAGTGCGGTCGTTTTTTTAGGAGATAATGTATATCCGCATGGGCTGCCTCGAGAAGATCACCGCAAGCGACAGCGAGCAGAAAAACGCTTGCAGGCACAATTTAAATCAGTAGAAAATTATGAGGGCGAAGTCATATTTTTGTCGGGTAATCACGATTGGAATTCCAGCCGTAAAAAAGGATTACAAGCGGTGAATCGACAAGAACGTTTTGTAGAGGAATCGCTAAATCGTGGTAATGTTTTTCTGCCGGATGGAGGGTTGCCCGGACCGTCCGTGTTAGAAGCGGGAAATGATGAATTTAAGCTGTCGATTATTGCATTGAACACACAGTGGTGGTTGTATCCCCATAAAAAGCCGGGGGCTGAAACGGAAGCCGAATATGAATCAACGAAAGAGCAGGTGATCCGGGATCTAAAGAAAGCTGTTGCTGATACTACGGTTGATCAAGTGTTGGTGGTGGGGCACCATCCAATGTATTCGAATGGAACAAACGGGGGTAAATTTCCCTTGAAAACACACTTGTTGCCACCGGTTGGAGGATCGCTATATGTGTTGTATCGTAATATTTTTGGTACGGCACAGGATATTTCCTCACGAAAGTACGGTAAATTTAAGGAGCAGTTGACGACTGTTTTTGCCGAGCGTAATCCATTGATTTACGCTTCGGGCCACGATCACAGCCTGCAGTACATCACTTTTGATGATGAGCGACGCAACCAACATTATATCATCAGCGGATCAGGGACGGTTACGAGTTATGTCAAAAATCCCGAGTTACCCAACTTTGGTATCCAGCAGAAAGGATTTTCAGCACTGCATTATTATAAGAAGGGCATTTGGATTGAATTTTGGAATGAGCAAGGCAAAAGACTTTTTGAACAAGAAATTACCTCGATTCATAAAAAAGAATGGGCAAAATAAATAAAGGGTAGAAGTATGGAAGCTACAGATGAAAAGGTCTATGAGAAAAAGAAGGCTTTTGTAGAAGAAGTGAGCCTCATTTTTGAGCAGCAGGGTCATTCTCGAATCAGTGGGCAAATTTTGGGCTGGCTGCATGTTTGCAAGCCACCGGAGCAGTCGTTTAGTGACTTAGTTGAGCATTTGAATGTGAGCAAAGCCTCAATCAGCAATATGACCCGATTGCTTATGCAGGCGGGATTTATTGAAAAAGTGCGTATGCCCGGTGAACGCCAAACCTATTTTAAACTTGTTGACCATGCCTGGTGCAAGGTGATGGAAAGGCATCTCGAGAACATGAAGAAGCTGCGCGATATCTCGGCAAAATACCTTGCCGAATTGAATGCCGAAAGAGAGACAGAAATCGATCGGCTGAATGAAATGCATGATTTCTACGATTTTGTTACTGAGAATTTTCCGGAATCAATTGAAGCATATAAAAAGAGCTGTCGGAGCAACGGGCAGCAGTGATGGGTAATATGGATCACTTTCTAAACGGCTTTTTCGTCAAGAATTTTTTTAAACGAATCTTCCAGGTTGGCATCTATGATACTCTTTGCCAGCTGATGCAATTGCACTTTTCCAAGATTTGATAGTACCACTCGACTTTGAGCAGTTTCCGGCGCTTGCGATATAAAAATGGAATCGGTGTCAATATTTATTTGAAACTTGTAGTCTGTTTGGTTAGCCATAATACAAACAAAATATCTTACCTTTTTTGATCTGTATTTAGGTTTGAAAAAAAGAACTGTCCCTGTTTGGGTACATTTGGAATTTCCTCGGAACTATTGGGTCGCCGTGCATCCTTAAATCTGCCTTTTTCGGTATTGGCATATGCTAAAGCATCAGGTAACTCAAAAAAGCGCTTTAAGACCGTTTTGGATTTGTCTTGCACTTTTACCTGAACCTCATACATTTTCCCTTTGTCTTTGACATCGGTCTTATCTATCCACAAGTATATCCACCGTTCATCCGGAGTAATACGAACAGTTGCTTTTTCTTTCCAATTACGTTCGGTAATCTCTTTTGCAATATTTTCAGGATCAATGCCAAACAATGGATCTTTGCTACTTGCCATTTTCCTGCTTGTTATTTCTGCCATATCTTCTGACTGTTTTGGTTAAAAATCGCCACAATCTATTAGCTATTCTTTCGAATCTTCAGGCTCAGGTTCTTTGCGGTAGCTTGCGGTTAACTCTGAGGAGTTATCATAGGCCTTGCGTGTTCCTTCGCCTGAGGCTTCAAAATTAAACGTATTTTCAGCTTTGATTCCAATGCCCCCGGCTTCGGCAAAAGCGTCCTGATTGGCGCCGCCATAGATAAATTCCCAAGAGTACTTCGACTCCTGATGCTCGATCATCTCTTTCACCTGATCCTTGTTGTAATCCGAGCTGGCGTTTTCATCCCATCCGTTAGAATAAATACGATTACATTCTCAGGTTTCTCTGATTCCGGGAGTGAATCCAGACGTTGACCAACACGATCCACGGTTCGCCCAACGGCATCCAGCAGCGCCGTCATGCCTGAAGGCTGATAGGTTTGTCCTGTAAGGTCGTCAACCTCATTGATATCTTTTCCGTCATGGATTAGCTGATACCGGTCGTCAAACAAAGCGAAGGTCACATTGGCCTCGCGATCAATGTTTCGCTGCTGTTCCAGGAAGGAATTGAATCCGCCAATGGCATTTTCCTTGATGGTGTCCATGGATCCTGATTTGTCTATGATTAATACAAGTTCATCTCTATCCATAATATTATCAACTCTTGGTTTCAATTATGATGTAAGTTAGCTGAGCATCTTATTTATCAAATTTACTATGGGTCCTTTAAATATATAGCGTACACTGTCAGATTATGTCAGGTGGATTTTAAGTAGTTCTTTTAGACATTATAGTTCTAAAATTGAAGCTCATAATCATCCCAGTGACAATCTACAGCCATCCGGATCGGACAGAAAGCTCATTGAACGGATAAAGAAATCGGGTGAGTTGCTGGGGATTACCCTGAAGGATCATATTATCCTAACTGCTTATGATTATGTCTCATTTCGGGCCAAAGGGATGCTATAATCGGCTTTTTCGGGAAAAGGGGAGGGCGACCTTCTCTTTTAGATTACGACTTTAGAATCTGTTTCTGTTATCCTATTTATCAAAATTTCGAAAATTTCCTATTTGTGTACTCTCCTTAATCTTTTGTATATACCTCTTTAACCATGTATCTAAAACAAATAAACAAAATATCACTATGGATGAAAGCACAGGTAGTCTCTTCGATCAAATGAAAGAAGAGTGGGAAAAGTTAGAAGAAAATCACGAAGACTTCGATCAAAAGGATAATAAAGCTGCTGGTCGTAGAGCCAGGAAAGCTGCCAATAACTTGAAGAAGTTGTTGACGCCCTACAAGAAAGCTTCTGTAGATGAAGCCAAAGAGATTTAGGGAGAAGATCGTATAAGAGTTCGAAAAGGGATGCGGATTATTCTGTATCCCTTTTTTTAGTTTTAAAATTGTGCTGATGAAGAAAGAGCGCGATCAGATAAAAGAGGGAGCATCACTGAGCAGATCGGGAAGCTCAAACAGGAAAAGCTGGTGATGGACTGGACGGTATAGCATATTTATTAGGAGTTGGGAGCCAGTAACAAATACGATGGTTGCCGTAAATTAGTTCGAGTAGCTACATTATGAGCTCAAATTTGCTTCAATGAGCCCAGAGAGTTCCCAGAATTTTTTTATTATCCCTAAAATTCATTCATTATTTTGCAAATAAAAAAAGCCTCTAACTTGTTGACAGTCAGATATTTAGTAGAGAGTACGCCTGAGAGGATTCGAACCCCTAACCTCCTGATCCGTAATCTATGCGATATATTCCTGTGCGCGAAATGGGCCGCGATTTTGGGATTCTATGTAGTACTTTTTGTAGTACCGAAGGGGAATGGTGGGAAATGTTTTCCCGATTATCTTACTATTCACTAATGTATGAATACTGGACTTAGTCCAAACAAATTTTCAGAAAATTATTCCAATATTTATGGGCAAGTATTGGGTACGACGGCTCTCGAAAAAAGCGGTTGTGTATTTAATTTCTACAAATGCCGATACCTTTCTGCCAACGAGGTAATTGATCCCAATAGCTGAATTTGCCCCAAATGTTGCTTCAGAATCGGAGTCAACCGTGAATGTATTTGTAGAAGTAGTCACATCTACATCACTTCGAACGGAGCGGAAAAAACCTCCTCCTATTTTGAAATATGGTGTGACTCTGTTATCAAAGGTTTCATAGTTAAAAATCACATTCCCCATTATAGTCCCGATTTCTGATGCCCCACCATCAAGGCTTGTATTAGAATTTAAGTTTAAGTCGCTTCTAAAACCTGACTCGTCGAATGCAAAGCGATGGTAGGATCCATAGAGTTGCAGAGTTACTCTTGGATTAATTTTATAGCCAACACCCATTCCTCCACCAGGTCCTATATGCCAACCGCGATTAAATCCATCCGGGCTAACAGGTACAGCTATACCTGTATTAATTGAGATTTGTATTCTATTCTCATTTTGAGTTTGCGCCACTGACACCTGTGATTGAAATGCCAGCAAGAATATGAGGAGTATGCAACATTTTATTGATTTCATTACTTACTTATTTAGTTTAATGGCAGGATGAACTTCTTTATACGTTAAAATATTTATTATGTTCAGTATAAACTAAATATTTTTTATATTTTTAATCTTACAGAATCCAATTAGCCTAAATACCTATATTTTATGTCTGCAGACGATACGTATAAACAGAAAAAGCAATTTGTTGAGGAAGTAAGCTTGCTTATTGAGGAAAGCGGGAAACCTCGGATATCAGGTCAAATAATGGGGTGGCTTATGGTATGTGACCCACCTGAGCAATCATTTTCTGATTTAGTAGAGCACCTCGAAGTCAGCAAGGGATCCGTCAGCAATATGACTCGTATGCTAGTACAATCGGGACTCATTGAAAAAGTGCGGCTACCAGGCGAACGACAAATACACTTCAGGATCAAAGAAGGTGCATGGGTAGATGTGCTGGAAAAGGAACTTGAGTCTATCAATTCCTTGAAAAACATTTCGGACAAGGGGCTAAAGATTTTGAAAAAGGAGCCAGGTACTGATAAATCTCGTCTTAAGGAGATGAATAAGTTTTACAAATTTGCAGAAAAAAATCTGCCACGCCTCATCGAAGAATATAAAGAAGAACATTTTGATCAGGTTTGAGCAAAAAGGTATCCATGTAAGGGGTTTAATACTAACTACTTATATACAAAGCTCCCAGATATCACGCACCCTTAGACCAATTTTCTCACACCAATTTTGTATCCCTTGTTTGTTATCAGGTTCTGTTACAATAATTAAATGGGAGGAATGCATGATACTCTTGGATATTGCCACCAGATCCCTTTTCATTGTGCCAAGGTGAGAGGTATCGTTTGTGGCAAAAGAAAAGATGAATTTTTGATTATTTTTTCTTGCTGTCACAAAATCAGTGTCAGCCGTTGAAAGTGATAGCATGCCTTTCTTAACAAAGTGATATCTATTTCTTACAGAAATATGTGAATATGCCTGCTCATCTAGTTTGGTAATAAGCCTTCGTAGCTTATGGTTACGACTATAGGTTCCAGTTGCTTGCATAGAGAATATATATTTATCAGAGATTGCTAAAAGTAACACCCATACGTTATTAAAATATATAAAATTTGTTTATTATGCACTAAACATTATAAACAAAGTAGAACATCTTGTCTGTACCTTCAACCTGTAGCTCGATTCTTGTCATTTGCCTCGGAATGTGGCTATTCTTTCCTCCTGATGTAAATGGCACTACAGTAAAGGAACAGAAAAATCCAGCCGTTGCAGATACTACGACCTCAGATAAGAATAATCCCAACAGCATTCCTTATGCTTCGAGCCGTACGTTTGGTGAACATCTATTGGCACTGCCTTCGTACCTGCTACACTGGACTACCAGGCCCATAGGATATGGCGTCAAATTCCTGGAGCGAGAATTCCCAGAACTCTTTGAACTGAAAGTGCCTAATTCCGGCATTGCACCCTATTTTGAAACCGGAAGTAAAAATGCGAAAATAGCATACGGTATAATTGCTTATCATAAAAACTTTTTAAGCCCGGGTAATGAACTGCGATTTCATGGTCTCTTTGGATCTGAGAGCTATAATTCGTTTGAGCTGGACTATGCAATATCAACGTTTTTGGCTGGAGAGTTAGAAATCGATGCTTCCTACGCCAATAATCCGGAACAATCGCTGTACGGCGGCAACAATTCAACTCTGGAAGAGAAGCAATTATTTTCAGCTGAAGAGCTTGAGGGATCGCTGGCCTACAAGCAGCAGGTCAGCCCTATCCTGGGGCTACGCCTTAACAGCTCGTTCAAGAAGCTTACTATCGGCCAGGGAGATGTTGACGACAGTCCCGGCGGGCCTATTGCAGACCGCATGCTGGGTACCACTTCTTTGGTTACCATTGGCGGTTCTGCCAGCTATGACTTTACAAAGGGGAAACCCCGTACCTATTTGGGACCTCGCATAGCTGCGGGCCTCGACTGGAGCCAGTCAATTAATAGTACAGACTTCCGTTTTTTGACTTATACAATTGAATGGGATCACTTTTTGCCCGTTTTTTTCCTGCCCAAAACACGGCGACTTGCTTTTAAAAGCCGATTGCAAAAAGTAGAACCATTGAAAAATAGTGGAGTTCCATTTTTTGAATATCCAACTCTGGGAAGCAATCAGGATCTGCGCGGGTTTACGGGCAATCGATTTCGGGATGACGGTTCGCTTCTGCTAACGCTCGAATACCGGTATCCCATCTGGGATTTTGCAGACCTCGTTTTATTTGTTGATGAAGGACAAGTATTCGACTCCTATTCTGATATTCATATTAGCGATTTCCACACCGATTACGGCTTTGGGTTCCATATTATTTCCGGGGGTGGATTTTCCTTCAGAACCGAGTTTGCCTTCAGTAATGAAACCTCGCGTTTTATTTTATCGGTAACTCCAAATATTTAGGTTATTTAATTTTAGAACTACGGATGCATCACACTAACAAACTATTACAAACAATCGGTATCGGCGCGGTCGTGCTTTTATTATTGGGATGCGCAGGCAGCCGCCCCTATACATTAGGACCGGTCAAGACCTTTGATCCCGATACCTCCGCCATACCCGAACCCGATGAAAAAGAGCAGTACCAGTACTGGGACCGCATTGACAATACTACCTTCCATCAGCTTGAAAAACCCCTAGACCTTAATCGAACATTCCGATTTGCCGGTCGCATGTTGGGAGTCGCAGGTGACCGCCAGGCCGACAACGTGAATCACCTGGATCAAGTGCCGGAATCCAGCTGGTACAGCTACCGGCATTATCATAATCCCATGACGCCGAAAGAGCTGGCAAGGGGGCCAAACACCGTGCAACCGGATACGGCAAGGGAGTGGACCATTTTTCGGGGAAAGCTGGAGGGAGCAAACTCAGGCTTTTTTATTGAAGACGCCAACGGCAACCGCTTTCTGATAAAATTTGATGGTTATAAGTACCCGGAACTGACTACGGCTGCGGAAGTTATCAGCACAAAAATATTTTATGGAGCAGGCTACTACGTCCCGGAGTCCACGATAACTTATTTTGATCCCGAAAATGTAAGGATTGGAGAGGGCGTTAAAGTCAGTGTTGATGGAGAAACGCGGCCGATGACCCGGCAGGATTATTTAGACATTATAAAAAAGCGGCCTCGTAACAAGGATGGTAAAATCCGGGCCCTTGCAAGCAAATTCGTGGACGGGCGTCCGGTAGGGCCCTGGGGCTTCGAGGGAACACGGAATGACGACCCCAATGATCGGGTACTGCATGAGCACCGGCGGGAACTGAGAGGCATGCGTGTTATCAGTTCCTGGTTAAATGATACCGACCGCAGAGATGCCAACACGATGTCGGTTTATACCTCGGAGAGCTATATCAAACACCTCGTTCAGGATTTTGGCAACACGCTGGGTGCCAACGGCACAAGTATCCACACCCCTATTTATGGCCAGGCATATCTTATTGATCCTCGATACATGGCCCTTTCGGCGGTGGCTTTGGGCGGTTACGTGCGCCCCTGGGAGCAAGTTGAGCCGGAGGTTCGCTATCCGGCCGTGGGCTATTTTAAAGCTGAACCGTTCCAGCCAGGCCACTGGGTGCCTGTCCATCCGCTGCCGGCATTCGAAAATATGACGCTGCGCGATGCATTCTGGGGAGCAAAAATTGTAATGAGTTTCAGTAACGAGGATATCCGGGCTATGGTGGAAACCGGACAAATATCTAATCCGGAAGCGGAAGAATATTTAGTGCAAACCCTGATAGACAGACGTGATAAAATTGGTCGCTATTGGTTTCGACGCATAAATCCTGTTGCCAAATTCCATGCACGTATTGACAACCAAAAACTGGTTCTCCAATTTGATGATTTGGGAGTTACGGGCAACGTTTTTTCATCGTCGAGCTCCCATTATAGGTATAACGTATTACATGCAGACAAGGTATTACAAAAGGGGGAGAGGGTAAACGATTCGGCAATCGAAATTCCGCTACAGATGGGTCCTGAAAAGAATAGGAAAGCTCCGTTGGTTGTACAGATTCAGATTACAACGCACAGGCCGGGATCGGATATCATCGCCAAAGAAACGCGTGTATTTGTTGCGCTTGAAGACGAAGGACCGCGAATCGTAGGTGTTGAAAGAGAAGAATAATTCATAATCTATTCCCGATGCAAACTCCTGGCTTTTTACGGCGGCTACAACAGCAGTTTTTCGATATCCGAAAGAACGAATGGCCGCGGGCCCTGGCCCTATCCCTTTTCTTCTTTTTGGTTATTGCGATATTCTGGGTGCTCAAGCCCATCAAGAAGGGAGCGCTGATAGGTTATTATAAGCAGGACGCCCTGCAGCTGCTGGGGCTTAGTTTTGGAGGGGCCGAGGTGGAGCAGCTGGCCAAGGTGGTAAACATGATTGTGGTTTTTGGGGTCGTAGTGCTTTTTACGCTCCTCATACGTCGTTTTAAACGTCAGCAGGTGGTATACATATTTTGTGGGCTGATAAGCGTTGGACTTATCTACTTTGGCTTTGCACTCACGAGTCCGGAGGCCATCGATGCGTGGACGTTCTACGTATTCGGCGATATTTTTAACTCAGTTATGGTCGCCACCTTTTGGGCTTTTGCCAACGATGTGAACAATCCGCAGGAATCGAAGCGGTTATATGGAATCATTGGCTTGGGCGGTGTTGTGGGGGGGCTTTTTTGGATCTACCTTTGTCAGCGCCCTGGTGGATGTAGACGGCGCCCGGACGCTTCTTTCCCGTTCATTTGGCAGCCTCAACATCGCTGAAAAGCTACAGCGCGGTTTTATGGAAGTGGTCTTTCCCATTTACGAATACGTTATCCAATTTAGCAGGTGGTTTAACAGGCAGTTAGGATATACCGGCTATGCCGATCAAATGCTGGGACGACAAAGCTTGCTGCTTGTTTGCATAATTGCGATGCTTATTATTGCACTGTTAACCTATTATGTAAATGCTCGATCTCCCGTAGTTGAGGAGGATAAAACTGACACAGAAGAGAAAAAGTCGGTGAATGCTGCCCTCGAAGGTGCAAAAATGGTGTTCAGTTCGCGTTATCTGTTGGCTATTCTAAGCATTATTGGGTTTTACGAGATTATTTCCAATATAATTGAGTTCCAGCTCTCGGCGGCGGTAGAAATCTCAGCTATGCAGGGGACCGAAATTGATGCTTTTTTTGGCACCTATGGCCTGTTAATTGGCGTTGTGTCCATATCCGTACAGCTTTTTGCCACTCCCTATGTGATGAATAAAAAGAGCATAGCTATGGCTTTAATGGTGTTGCCGGTTGTTGATTTCGTCCTTTCCATCGGATTTCTGGCCGTGCCGGTGTTATGGGTTGCGGCAGCACTATCCATAAGTGATAATTCGCTGTACTATTCTATTACGCAATCAGCCAAAGAGTCGCTCTATACCCCTACCTCCCGCGATGTCAAATACAAGGCTAAGGCGTTTATCGATATGTTCGGGCAGCGTTCAGCCAAAGTTTTAGCAGTGGTGTTGAATCTTGTTGTAGCCGCATTTGTGGGCATCGAAAATGTACGCTGGCTATCGATTGTCACACTTCTTATTATTGCGGGATATTTTGTTGTGGTGCGTTATGCCGGTGAAGAGTTCAAAAAACGTAGTACTGACACGAAAGATAGTTCTTGATTAATACCCTGTCGCGGCTCAATGCTGGTTACCAATGACTCAATTTAACTATAGTTCTGGCTTATCCCCTTGTCATTAGTTATTTACCTATTTGGATACAGGCATTAGTTGTTTGACGAAGGTTGGTTGTTATCCGTATCTTGCAGTTTGTCGGGCTTACTCTCTTGATTTTTGAATACCAGCGTTCGATATGGGAACGGAATTTCTATCCCTTCTTCGTCGAAACGCTTCTTTATGGATTGGTATAAATCGAGTCGCATGTTGAAGCCCGCAGGGTAATTTCGGGCCCATACCCATGCGCGCAGGTTCACCGAGCTGTCGCCAAAACCGATGACTTTGGCACGCACGGCTGGTTCTTCCCTTTTTAACTCGGATTCTGAGCGGTTATCATAGAAATATGGATGATTCATGGCCTCTTCCTGCATGATAGCCAATGCTTTATCGACATCAGAATCATAGCTAATGCCTATCTCAATCCACTCACAAATTTTGCGTTCTTCCAAATTGTAATTAATGATCTGCTCTTTGTTGATGATGGCGTTGGGTATAACAATGCGTTTGTTTTGAAAGTTATTGACTACGGTGTGGCGCAGGGTGATGTCCTCAACCTGGCCCACTACCGTATTGATTTTTACCGTATCGCCCACCCGAAACGGCTTGGTAATAACGATAAACGTACCGCTGACAATATTCCCCAATACCTCCTGCGAGGCAATTCCAATCACCACGGCAATGACACCCGCCCCGGCCAGTGCCGATTGTGCCGCGCTGCGCAGCCCGGGAATAGAAAAGGCGATGAGGATAGCGCCAAAAAGGAAGATGCCAAAGCTGGCCAGATAGCGGAAAAACTTATACGAGGTCGGATCTTTTTCCTCTGCTTCGCTGTATTTGGTGATGCGTTTATCGACCAAGCTGAGGACGACGGCATTTGCAATCACGCATGTCACAATAACCAGCCCGATCCAGACCGACCGTATGAGGTGGCCAGTTATGGTTTCGTACATCTCCCTCCCGAAGAATGCGTAACTGCACAAGAAAAGCGCCACCAGCCATACGACTACCAGCAGCGTGCGGCGGATAGTGCGAATGTAACGGGGCAGTGTTTCGGTTTCTCGAAGGTACCGCTGTTCATAAAAGCGGGCCGACCGGTTGATCAAAAAATGAAGAAGAAAGCTGGCGCCGATCACCGAAGCCAGCCAGATGAGTGCCGTGGTATTCATTTTGTACTATATGGCTGTATTATAAATTTATGAGGGCTTTGCAAAACATACTATGTCATCCTGAATTCAGTTCAGGATCTTGTTTTAAGAAGTTAGCGGGCAGTATAGATTCTGAAACAAGTCCAGAATGACACCCTTATTTAGTTTTGCAAAGCCCCCTTTATCTTATTCCTGCACCCAGCGTTTAGCTGTTTCTTTTTCGTCGAAGGGGAAGGCTTTGACATCTACCTTGGTGAGTACATCACCCAGGGTTGAGCCTTTCTGCAGCCATTTTTTATCGGTTATAAGGGCCTCTTTCTCGAAGCGGTCGAAGTTGCCGATCGCAAATTTGAGATCTTTGAAAAAGGCTTCGGCCGAAAATCCTTCAAAAGAGGTTAATTCGATGTACAGGCTCACTTTCTCATGATCTTGCATCTTTTTTTCCATCAGGGCCGTAAGGGCGTCAAATTCCTGTCCGGTAATTTTGCCATCTACATTAATTCCTACTACGTGGTCTGCGTCTACGTCGATAAAAGTTAACATAAGTTAGGTGTATTTTGAGGTTGTTGGTTATTCCTGAATCCACTTTTTCGCTTCCTCCTGCTCATCAAAGGAAAACACCTTTACGTTCATATCGGGACCAATTTTATTGCCGAAGCCGGCCCACTTTTTTACCCATTTCTTTTCGGTGACCACCGCCTGCTTTGCAAAGCGATTCCAGTTTTTGATGCCGAATTTAAGATCTTCAATCAGTCCTTTCAGGGAGATGCCCTTAAAGGAAACCAGTTCGATATAAATGCGAATATCACCGTAATCTTCCACTATTTGATTCATCCGCTTAGTCACCGCATCAAACTCTTGGGTGTCGATGGTTCCATCCAGTCGAATTCCAATAACGTTGGTGGCGTTTAAGTCAATAAATGTCAACATTAGAAAATATCTTATTTCGTATTGTTACTTAATCCACTCCATAGCATCGCTTTTATGATGGAGTGAAAACGTTTTTAAGCTCAAACCGTTTTTAGATCGTTCGTTAAATGCATTCCAGTTCTTCAAACACCAGAAGTCTGAAATCAGGGCCAAACGTTCGAGCCGGTGCCCGCTTTTAAGACCGACTTTCAGTTCATCGATGAGGGAAGAAAGCGTAACCCCCATGAGAGAAACAATCTCGATATACAGTTGAGGCATAGCATGATTCTGCAGCCTTCGTTCAATTATAGTAGTTACCGCTTTAAACTCCTGCATTGAAATTTTGCCGTCAATTCTGATGCCTATTATATTGTCTGTATCAGTATTAATAAATGCGAGCATAATAGCAGGTTGTTTTTTCAGTATGTTTAATATAAGCTAAACAAAATAAAAATATCAGTGCCAGTTGTTTTTATTCTTTTTCTTCTGATAGTTGAACAAGAAGTAATTTCATGCATTTACGGCTGGGAATATAATATTTTGCGAAATACAACCTTTCCCTTCGGTCGATTATCGTCAGGTATCCAAAACGAGAGCACCGTCTTATGTTGCCAGATATCGATGCGGGCAAATCCCTTGTGCTGATAGGCAAAACCGGCCGACTTTGCCCGCCGTACGTAATCGTTGACTGTTCCGCTGCCACTTATTATATAGTGCTGGTCGTTTATATGATGATATTGCATACTGTGATCATGCCCGGAGGCGTAGGTCAGGTTGGGGGCTTGCTCAAATATACGAGTCAGTTGTTCCTGGAGCTGGCTGTATTGTTTGCCGGCTATATCCTGATGAAAGCCCACTGTTTTGCGGTACAATGGAAGTATAGAGCCAAATCCTGGCAGCGGCACATACAGTGCCGGGTGAATCTCTTGCAAGGGAAACAGGTGTTTTTCCCATGAGAAATATCCGCCGTGATTTCCGTTGCTGTACATGGGATGGTGACCTGCCACAAATATTTGACGGTCTTTGTGTTGGGTGACCAATGAGTCTACGGCCTGCACAACTGTTTCTTTGCTTCCGGGTTCACATTCTTGAAGACCCGGCTTTTGGTGCCCGTATAACCACCATTCCGTATCCAAAATGAGCAATACGCTGGAGGAGCCGAGCTGTACTTCAACAGGCCCCGGGCACCCATTGTTGGGGAGAAAAAAGGCATTTCCTGTTGCCGCCGACTCAATATAAGCTTCCTGACGTTGTATAGCCTGCAGCCCGTTTTTGCGGCCGTTGTTCCAGTCGTGATTGCCCGGAATAAAAATAGCTTTGCCCTTGTAATTCTGGAAAACTTGCAGCTGTGTGTTTATACGTCGCTCAGATTGGGCCCTTTTGGGATGCCCTTGGGGGCGCAAGCCGTTGTTATAAATATTATCTCCCAGAAAAATTACGGCGGATTGCTCACCGGCTTTATTCAGTTGGTACTGTAAAATTTGAAGGGATGGCTCCAGCGGATCTGCCGAAGGATCTCCGGTATCCCCGATAAAAAAGAGAGTAAAGTGAGTACTATCCGTGCTGATCACATCTGAGTTGTTTTCGGGTCGATCCACCTCATTTTGGTAGTAAGGAGCGCTGGCCCCGCATCCCACGAAATAAACCGATACAATGACTAGGGAAAGCTTGGGCAGTAGTTGAAGGGCTAATTTCCGAAATTTGTCAACGCTACGTTCTGCTTTAAATAGATGCACGATAATATTTTTTATAAAGCGTTTACCGATTAAAAGTAGCCTTTGTGTCATCGTGAACTTGTTTCAGGATCTCGTAGAGCCTCTATCTTAGCTATTGGATCTCAATCAATCAGCGCTTCGTGCCACCGTGAGATCCCGGATCGGGGTCCGGGATGACACAGAGGGTATTTCTATCTTTTTGAGGCATTTAATCTAATCGATAAACACGTTCTTATTGTTTTCAAATAGTGGCGAATATGTTGGTAAAGGTGTTAGTCTATCATTTGTATGTGACGATTTAGTTGCGGGTGGGAAAGACTCCGCAGGTATTCTTTAGCTTCGTTGAGCGTGTAAATCGAAGATTCCAGGTTATGGCTGTGTAAATCCTCGGTTTGTATAAACTCTAAAAGCGGAAGCAGCTCCTGTTTTAATTCCCAGCTAATGATATTTTCAACAAACTCAATTGAATCTGCTCGCAAGGCTTTGTTTTCACTATCTATACCTTTGTACGCATTGTAAATATCCTCTGAATTATACAACAGTCCCAATAACCTAAATATATTCTCCAGGGCTTGTTCAATTTCTTCTGAGAGCAGCTTATAGAAGCTAATTGCGTCACTGCTTATACTGTGATGATTTAACAATTTTAGGCTCTTTGAAAGATTTACATACCGATCTTTTTCAGTCAGGATCGATTGTTGTAAAGAACTCTTATCTACTGATATATCACTGTTGTTATTCTGTATCTTATTCAGAGCCCTTATAACAGCATGTCTTACGCTTATTTTACATCGGTCCATACTGATCTGAAGGACATCGAAAGCCACCTGTGAACCATTAATGGTTAAGATTGGTGGAATCGAAAGTTGTACTGATTCTGGTAACTGATCATCAGTGAGATAGTCAAAAAGAGTGCCTAAAATTCTCTCACCATATAATGACAAGGCTTGTTGTGCATGATTCTTAAATGTTTCATCTTCCAAAAAAGTAAGCAGTTTGGGAACAAAGATTCGATCACCGGATTGTCCGGCACTGATGATCGCCTTTTTTACCACGGGAGGGGTACTCTCGTGCAGTAGTGTTTCCAAAAGAGGTTTCCTCGTCTCGTTATATACTTTCCCCAACACACGAGCCGTCTCGTATTTCAATTCTTTTTGTGATTCACCCTGGTACAAAACGGCCTGTTCAAGTATTTCGGTTGTTAATATGGAACGTTCATGCTCCCCGCCGTCTTTCGCGATAAGACCCAAAGCTGCAGCTCTTATTTTGGCATCTTGGTGATAGAGGCCCTCCTCAAGAATTTCTAACTTGCTGGCTTCATATTTCTGAGGGTCGTAAAAGTGATACACATAGCGGGCGGCCTCCAGACGGACTTTTGGATCCGGATCTTCGAGCAGTTCTGCCACCTCTTCTATGTAGCCATCGATCTTTTGACTTCTAAACACCTTCAAGCATTGAATTCTGATGGAATCATTGGGATGTTCGAGCAGTTGCAGCAATGTTTCTTCGGGAACTTGTTTTATTTCATTGTTAGCCTCGATCTCTTTTAGAGAAGTTAGGATCTTTGAGATATCCTCACTTTGCAAATAGTTAAACAAATACTGCAGGCTAAAGTCGGAATCACTTTTTTGATTTTTAGGTGTAGAAGCGCCTACTTTTTCTTCAAGAGAGTTGCGAAATTCATTGATGTATGATTGCTTGATCCAGAGGGCAAGTATAAGCCAAATAATAATCAAGCCTGCAACAACAATGGCAAGCTGTTGAACGGTAAACGAAAAAACGAGCGTTAACAAAAGTAGCATCAAGCCTGCCATCCCCTGTGCTCCGTGATCTACAAAAAGGTCAATAAACACTTTGGTCCGCTTTTTAAGGTTGAGATCTACTGGTAAAAAAAGGAGTTCTCGTCCGGTACGGTCTACAGAATGCTTCAAGCTTTGTTCAGCTCCTCTCAACATGGTGGCGGCAACGAGTCCAGGCCAAACAAGCAACCCAACCGACCCCAACAGTAGGAGGCTTGGTAGAATGGCTACTGCTCCTCCAACGCCCTGCCACTTGATGAACTTTGGGGCCAAAAAAGATTGTATCAGAAGGGCAATAATACTTACTCGGCCATAAAACTGTCCCATAAATGCGGTAAGACTACTATTGGTCGTATAGGTTTGGGAGGCAATCGTTTTAAATTGGTAATCGATGATGGTAGTGGCAATTACCGAAAGGGCAATAATCCCCATAATGAGTAGTAGGTGTTTGGAACGCAATACCTGTTGAAATAGCGAGAATGACAGGGCCGATTTTTTTGTGACTTTCTCTTCATGAACCATGGCCTCAGTGTTATCTGAGCTGTTGGCTTGTAGACGAACAATTTGAACAATGCCCATTGTTGACAAAAGAATGGCAGCTCCTATTAGCAGAAGGTTTTGAGGGACCACACCAAGTACATTTACCAAAAAACCAGTAATTTCTCCACCGGTGATCGATCCCAGAATGGCCCCTGCACTAAGTAACGTAAAAATTCTTTTTGCTTGGGTTGAAGTAAATATGGCATTGGCAACGAGCCAGAATTGCGAGGTTATTAGCACACTATATATGCTTACCCAAATATAAAGCACATAGTACACAATGCTTGAATCGAACTGAAGCAGCCACCACATAATTATCAGGTTTACAACCAAGAACAAGGTGATAGAATGTACCAGCCATCCCAAAATCATTTTTTTAGATAATTTGGAATAGGCCAGAGAAATGGGAATAACGGCACCGGCGGTAAGGATAAACACCCAGGGTAACTGCTGGAACCCCATTTCTGTTAAGAAAAGACTGTCTCGAACTGGTTTCAATAGATAAAGGATATTCAACAGCAAAAAATTATATAGAAACATCAGTCCGGCAGTTTTAGCCTCATCCGGTTTTATATTGAGGATTGCTGATATTTTTTTTCTAATCTGTATGTTAGTCATCCTAAAAACGGGTAGCTGGAAAATTATTAGCTGCTGTTACGTTACATTAAAAATACTTCATCATATAATAAAAGCCGCACCTGTCAAAGTGCGGCTTTTCATCAAGAGAGACGATAGTCGGGTTGACTATCGTTTTAGGGATATGTCAGTAGGTACTGACTGTTCGGGGTACAAAATACAATGAAATTCATTATGTTCATTATATAATAAACAAAATGAATTATTATTCCAATCTTATTTTTTGCAATAAATGTGGATTTGATTCAAAACGGAATAGCCGAACGCAGGCCAAAGTAAAATTGTGGAGAGTCTGAATTGGTTAAGGCTTTTGCAAAGCCCATTGAATAACTAAATGCAAAATCGTCACTAAGCCGAAACACCCTTTTAATTTCTACTCCAGTACTAAATCGGTGTTCGGTAAAATCGGTTTTGCCTCGTTGGCGTGCATCCCACAAAATACCACCCTCCGTAAATACAGCAAGAGATGTTCGTGCCGGTGGTATGAAACCCAGCAGACGTTTGGTAGAGTTGAGCCTTAAAGGGATGCGATACTCCAAGGTTCCGGTTACTAATTTATCTCCCAATACGGTTGCATCATATCCTCTAATTCGTTGATCTACACCGGGTGATTCTTCTCCCAAAAATTCAGGTAATCCAAAGTTCGGGCTTGAACTTTCAGTTAGACCGATATAATCACGCCCAACCGATTCTCCACTTTGTAATATTCCCCGACCGTTTAAATATATGGTATGGCTATTTCCCAAGGGGAAAATTTTATATCCCGTTAGGTCTAACCGGACAAATCGGGAGCCAGATCCGAGTAGTTTGTCAGAAGCCGTAAAAAGGGCACGAGCCCCCGCTCCGTCAATGGGGTGGATTACATTATGGCGATAGGGTTCGTAATTTCGCCACGCTAATCCCAGTCGCAAATCGATCTGTGAGTCATCGGTATTTTTAAAGGCAAGCTCCGGGTGGTGGCGGGCAAGTGAAGAGTCTGAATAATAATCAAAACTCATATGCCGAACCATAGCCCCGAAATACCAATCTGTTGTGAGTGAGCTCCAGGATGGGATACGCCATAACGACTTAACGCTTACAACATCTGACGTTTGGGTTTCCAGAGATTTGCCGAACCATTCTGACGCAGCTGGCAGGTGTGTCCAGTTCACCTGCAACTGTGGTCTGAACATATTGTTCGTATAGGAGGCAAAAAAAGAAGATTTCTTAAAGAACGAAGGGGCCGAAAAGGTTCCCCCAACTGTTAATTCGTGGGTTCTCATTGGCTCTATAAAGCGTATGATACCAAACAGCCCATAACCTCCCAGATTTAGATAGTAGGGCAGCAAAAATGCTCGGTCAAAGCGGGTATTGGTTATGCTGTTATACTCGTACAATGTATTACTTTGGGAGTTGGATGAGTTACTTGCGGCCGAAAGCGTTGATTTATCGTTTGTATTTATACCTTGTGATACCGATGTATCTATGTTATCCAGACCCTGTTTATCCGCGTTGAAACCAAGAATACTAAACCCTTTTTGGGATAGATAACTTCGTGCTACGAGCATTTTGTCTCTTTCGGGTAGCTCTATGGCCTCCAATAGATCAATGCCTGTATAGGATTGGGTTAGCGGAGTTATTTGACGCAGACTGGAACCAGTAAAGGTTGCTCTGAAGATGTTGGTGATACCGTTAGCAATGCCGTTGAAATAAACGGTATAGCCATTTTCCCCCCATTGGCCATTGACCGATGTTTGGGTTTTTATACCCAAATCTGTAATTGAATTCGACGTAATATTATAAGTCGCTAACCGGTATTCTTGACCATCAGTAGAATATGAGATGAGCAGTATTGGTTTGCTTGGGTGCCAATCGAGATAGCCAATAGTCATCTGAGAATCAAAGGCCTTTAAGAATCTATTTGACTCCAAGGGGAGGTTTCGTAGATAAATAGAGTCTTGGCCGTCTTTCTTAGAAACGTAAGCAATCTGGTTGCCATCAGGCGAAAAAGTAGGCAGTAGTGCGTGCTTTTGATCCGTAAGTTGGTGTATGTTGGAATTTTGGATATTAGTAATAAACAGTTCATTGTGGTAGTTGCCATGGTCGCCAAAAATCCTTTTGGAATATACCAGCTGATCTTCTGTAGGGCTCCAGGTCATTTTAGGATGGAAAATACCTTTTTCCAGAATGGTTGACTCTTGAGAGTCCCGATTGGGATGTTTAATAATCGTTAGTTTTTGCAGCAGTCTTCCCGATTCGGGAAGAGCGATTGTTGAAACAAAGGTACCGTTATGGTTAATCTTGAGACCAGTATAGTTACCTGGAGATATAAATTCGAAACTGCTGTTTAATTCTGAGTCTAAAGATCGATTATTATCCGGTATCAGAGATTTCTGTTTTTCTTCCCATTCTTTTGTGAAGTTATTATATGACTGACCGCTGACTTGTTTAAAAGCAGGATCAAAGTTGAAATAGTCAACATTGTCCCACAAAATTGAACGCCGATAATTGTAAAGCGCCGACAGTGAATCTGCTGTATAACGATCTTCAAACCTTTGTAGCTGGGAACGTCCCATCATGATATTGTTAAACTCTTCGGAGGCCGAACTAATATGTTTTCGATTTGTAAGCCAATAACTTCGGCTCCAGCGTTTATCAAATGTTGTTTCAGCGGGTTCTGTAAGATAGGCCGGAAGTCCGTTTGACCATGGCTCTTGCGTAGGTCGTGAAAAAAAATATTGCCAGGCTCCAATATCGGAGGCTTTCAGCTTTTGCTGAAAAGCGATAGCAACCTCATAGCGAATAAGTTGCCTGAGTGATTGACGCATACCCGTTAAGTTGGTCATATAAGCATTGGTGTGCCAGATACTCTTATAGGAATCGATTGAAACAGCTCTGGCACTACTGGTGAGTTCATCCTCATCATTGATATACAGTTCAATTTTATCTTCTGGACTAATACCGAGCTTTTTATGGTAATCTCTATATGCTTCTTCGGCGTATTTGATTGCCACATCTCGCAAATTCGTTTTTCCCTCGGGGTAAGTGATTATAAAATGATCTGATTCTACTACTTTCCATTTAAGGGTAGAATTATTTCCAAAATTCTCTGGGACATCTTGTGATAAAAGATTTTGTGGGGAATAAATTAAAGAGAAGACAAAAATGAGGAGCGTCAAGGTACACGTTTTTTTAAGGTATGTCATGAGACAATATAAATGACTTAAAAAAAGAAAGCGCCAAGTGGTTGGGACTCACTTGGCGCTAATATTTGTCGTAAGTATTAGACTAAGCTATTTTTCCATTGCCTAATTTTACGTTTGCTTTGCACGCCAATGTAATACATCGAGGGCACCAGAAATAATGTTAGAAAGGTTGCAAAGCCCAGCCCGTAGATAATTGTCCAGGCCAGAGCACCCCAAAACGCAGCACTGTCACCGCCAAAGTAAATATTGGGATCAAGGCTTGAGAACAGGCCATAAAAGTCGATATTAAAACCAATGGCCAGTGGAATCAGTCCAAGTATGGTAGAAGCAGCGGTAAGAATTACAGGGTTGAGACGGGTTTTTCCAGCTTCGATTACGGCTTCATGAAGTTCTTTTCCTTCATTTCGCAGAATATCGGTATAATCGACAAGAATAATACCATTCTTCACCACAATACCAGCCACGGCGATAATCCCCATTCCCGTGAGTACCACTGAGATATCCATGCCGAATGTGGCAAACCCAATAAAGACACCGATTAAACTAAATACAACTTGGGACATAATAATCAGTGGCTTGCCAATAGAGTTAAACTGGGCCACGAGTGTTAGGAATATAAGACCTACCGCTGCAAGCAAAGCTATACTTAAGAAATTCATGGTTTCAGCTTGATCTTCTTGCTGGCCGGTTAGTGAAACTGAATATCCTTCCGGCACGTCAAAATCATTCAATGCTTGTCGAATTTGGGTATTTATTTCGTTGGCGTTGTATCCTTCAATTACATTCGAGGATAGCGTGACTATGCGCTGCAGATCAATACGGTTAATCGCACCATAACTTGTTGTATGCTTTGCATTAGCAACAGCAGAAATAGGTATCATGCCGTTAGACGTTGGGATTTGCATATTCAACAATTGTGTAATGTTTGTGCGATCTTCCTTTTGGGCGCGAAGGGTGATATCATATTCATCCTCACCTTCGCGGAACGTTGAAATGGGCGATCCCAAAAGAGCTGTTCTAATTTGTCCACCCAGCTGTGCGTTATTAATATTGTAGCTGTTGGCTTTCACTTCATTGATATCCACTACAATTTCGGGGTTATTAACCTGTAGGTCTGATTTTAGCTCTTCTATGCCTGCAATTTCTTGTGCGGCGATGTGATTTTGCAAGCGGTTTGAAAGAGTCACGAGCTGATCAAAATCCTCTCCTGCGATTTCAATATTTACCGGCTTTCCCGTGGTAGGCCCAGACTGCTCCTGCTCGACTACAATCTCGGCTCCCGGTATTCCCTGCATGTTATTTCGGATCTCGCTGAGTATGTTCTGCGTAGAAACTCCCTGCCGTTGCTGGTAGTCCACAAATGAGACGGTAACCTTACTTTTATTAGGGCTTTGTGTTTTGTCCATGTCGGAAGGAGCCGCGGCCCCCACAGCTACGTTTGATATTACCGATTTGACGACGGGGTTATCCTTTCCAACAACTTCAAATACCCGATCTTCTATTTCTTTCGTTACTTCGTTGGTAACATCCAGATCGGTACCGACCGGCATTTGATTATATATGTACACAAAGTTTGGTTCACTTTCAGCGAAAAAGACCACTTTGGGAGAAACAATGCCAAGCAAAACGACACTGAAAACAAGTCCTAATACGGCGCTTCCGAGTGTGTACCAAGGGCGATTTCCTTCCAATATCCATGCGATTGATTTTTGATAATTCTGCTGAATCCAGGGCAATACGTATTCATTGAACTTGGCAATCATTGGGGTGAGTACAAAGCGTTCAAGTAGATAAAGAGCAAATAAGAATATAAGCAGGTTGGCTACGAAAAAGTTGCCGATCAGATAAAAGATCCCTGCAAGTGCGCCGAAGACGCCCGCGCCGATCCAAAGCCCTCTGTTACTCTCATCATCACTGCTTTTCTGTCCATTCTCACCCTCTTGTTCCATAAATGATGCGGCAAAAACCGGATTCATCACCAAGGCCACCACGAGTGAGGCTGCCAGCGTCAGGATCATTGTAATGGGCAGGTAAATCATAAATTTACCAATAATGCCGCCCCAGAAAAGCAGCGGTACAAAGGGGGCAATGGTCGTAAGTGTACCGGTAATCACCGGTAGAGCAATTTCGCCCGCGGCCCGTTTAGCTGCTTCAATTTTTCCATAGTTACCTTTATTAATGTACCTATAGATGTTCTCTACGATCACAATGGCGTTGTCAACAACAATACCAAGTCCTAGAATAAGTGCAAAAAGGACAACCATATTAATACTGAAACCCAGGGAGGGCATCACTGCAAAGGCAATGAGCGATGACAGCGGAATGGCCAGCCCCACATAAATAGCATTTTCTACGCCCATGATGAACATCAGGACCAGTACGACGAAGAGGAAACCCATGATTACAGTATTGAACAGGTTAGATACACTTTCGCGCGTATCGTCGGATCGATCACCGGTATAGGTAATCTTTAATCCTTCCGGTAAGCTTGTTTGTTGCAACTCCTCGATGGTTGCACGCGTTCGATCGGTAGCTTCAATCAGGTTGGCGCCGCCCTGTTTTTTTACATTCAGTGTAAGAACCGTTTCGCTATTCAGCCGCGCATAGCTCTCACGATCGGCAAATCCGCCCTTTATTTCTGCTATGTCTTTTAGGTAGACATCCTTACCGTTTGCATTCTGAAGTATCAGATTGTTCAAATGCTGGGCACTATCTACTTTTCCATCTACGCGAACGGCATGTTCCATTCGTCCGATATCGAGTCCACCTCCGGAAATTGTTACATTTTTTTGAGATACAGCTTGCTGAATCTGCGGGAAGGTGATACCGGTTCCCTGCATTTTGGCCATATCCGTATTAATCTGTATCTCACGTTCAAGTCCACCTATAATTTGTGCCTCATTTATCCCTTGCAGGCTTTCAACCTCATCTTGGATATCTTTGGCATATTCTTTTAGTTCTACAACATCAAAATTTCCTGATAAATTGACGTTTAGAATAGGTTGATCAGAGGGGTTTATATCATCCACTGAGGGTTCTTGGGTAAGTTGTTGTGGAAGTTCGCTTCGGGCTTTTTCCACGGCATCATTAACCTCCTGCTGGGCAACAAGCTGATCTTTGCTTGTTTCAAACTCTACTGTAATTACTGAAGTTGCCTGCTTGGAGACGCTGCTTATCTCATCAACCCCATCAATCCCTCTTAGTTCCTGCTCGATGGGTCGCGTGATAAGATTTTCGACATCTGCAGGTGAAGCGCCGGCATAAATCGTGACTATGTTAAACGTAGGGATCTGAACTTCCGGAAACTGCTCTTTGGGCAGTGTTAAGTAAGAGAAAACGCCGATGAGGGTAATCAGTACGGTAAGCAGATAAACGGTAGTTCGATTGTCTATCGACAGACTCGAAATTTTAAATTCTTTAAAGCTCATTATAAGTCAGGTGTGTATTTAATTTTCTTTTAGCGAGATGGGGGATTGGTCGCTCAGGGCATTATAACCCACGGTGACAAGCCGGTCGCCGGGTTGTAGACCTTCTTCAATTAAAACCTGGTCATTGTAACCCAGTCCCATTTTAACGGGTTGTTTGCTCGCAACCCAATGGGGATTCCCTTTTTTCGCGAGGTACACAAAGGGTTCTCCATCTGGCTGCTGGACCACGTTGAGTGGAACCACAATTTCGCCCATCTTGGTAACATCGTTGATGCGCAGCTTCGCAAGCATATTAGGACGAACCATCCCATCCAGATTTGAAATGTAGACCTCTATTGAGAACGTGCGGTTCGAAGGATCAATAACCTTGCTCACCACATCTATGGTTTTCGAAATTTGTCTATCCAAGCTTGGGAAACTAATTGTTACACTATCGGTCCGATCAACACGAGTTATGTAAGCTTCAGATAGTTCTGCAGTAACCTTTAACGCTTCTGCATTGGCAATTTGGAATGCCGGTTGAGAAGGCATGGCAGTTTCTCCTTCCTTAAGAATAACTCTGTTAACGGTGCCCCCGATGGTTGCCCGAATAGTGTAATAGTCGAACTGTTCTTGTAGCGTGGCCAGCTGATTCTCCAGGGATTGTACCTGGTTTTTGGTACGTAAAAACTCAATTTCAGAGCCTATATCTTGTTCCCGGAGATTCTTTTGCCGTTGGTAGACCGTTTGGGCAAGCTCCAACTGCGTTTTGATCTCCGCAATTTGACTTCGGGTGACTTCCCCATCTAAGGTGGCAAGAATATCCCCTTTCTCAACGACATCTCCGGCATCGACTTTCACTGATTCCACAGTGGCCGTTGTTTTAGGGGATATCATAATTGTCTTGTCCGAATTCACAGTCCCCTGTATATCCAAAAAGTGCTGAAATGTTGTTTGTGTGATGTCCTTGGTAAAAACAGGCACCGCATTTTTTGCAGATGCATTCTTCTGTTCGGTAGTGGTAGAATCACCGCAAGAACTTAGCAGTACAAGCAGTGATACCATCGTAATTAACTGTTTCATTTTGGTAGCTTTCATTTTTATTGAAGTTCGATTTTTTCTTGTAATTCTGATGGATCCTGGCTTACAAATGGGACCTTACCGATAGCCTGATCGTACTGAGCTTTTGCTATGAGATAGCTAAATACCATTTGCGAATAGGCCAATTCCGACTCGCGCAGTTGCAATTCAGCATCATTGAGTTCCTGCTGAGAACCCAATCCATTTTGATATCGTTTTAACGCCCGTTCATATCCTTGTTGGGCTTGATCCAGGGCTTGCCTGCGCGCCGTTGCCGTTTGAAGGGCCTCACGGATATCTCCTGTGGCCGTAACAATTTCTTTTTGTGCACCTTGTTTAGCCTGATATTCTTGTAGCTTAAGGTCTTTAAGCTGTATCTTTGCCTGTTGGATACTGGCATCACGACTAAATCCCTGAAAAATTGGGAGGCTCACATTAAGCATTAAGGTCTGAGATCTAGCCCGGCTCTGCTCAGTTCCGAAAACATTAGGAGTGCCGGGTTCAGAGGCGGTCCATTGCAGGTTATAGGATGTAGAAATGGTAGGTAAGTATCGACTCTGCTGGGCTTTGATCTGTTTGTTCTGAAGCTTTTGCTGAACGTTCAATGCCCGAAGATCGCCTCTGAGCTGCAGGGCTTTGTTCAAGAGTAGCGAATCGGCAGCTCCCAACCGTAATTCTGTCATACTGCTGACCTTCTTGAGATCTCTGTTTTGTGGAACACTGGCCGTAGCATCTTTAATATCAAATTCCTTGAGACTTCCGGTTACGCCCAGCTCTAATCCAACAGGAACCCCCATAGCATCCAACAGGTTATTAGTCGCATCTTCAACAGCAAATTCAGCTTGCGTAATTTGGGGTTGCTGGTTGCTCACTTGTACTTCCAACTGCTGGACAGCATATTCATCCACAAATCCTTGCTCAAGGCGCTTTCGAGTATCTGCTAAATTCTCCTTCAATCGCTGTAGCCGATCACGTTGTATCCGCAGCCGTTCTTCTGCTATAAGAACCTGGTAAAATGCTTGACGTGTCTGTGTAACAATTTGTTGTGTAGTAGCACGCAAGTTTTCTGATTGTGCCGTTTTGAACAGCTTAGAACTACTAACACCTACAAATGCCCGGCCGTTAAAAATTGTTTGCGTAGCTGTTACTCCACCTGACCAATTATTGTCTGTGCCGAAAGCTACCGGAACTAAATTATTAGGATCTCCATCAGGATTAAACACAACTTCAGGAATAAAATTTACTGGTACTTGCAGGTTTCTTGTATAGTTAGCTGAGGCCGTTATTTCGGGCAACACTTCACTCCAGGCTGTGCGAACTTGCTGGTTGGCATCTTTGATTGATAGTAAAGAACGTTTGATCTGGGTGTTATTGGCAAGTGCGATCTGTATTGCCTGTGTAATGGTAATGGATTTATTCATCCGCAGAGTATCAGAAGGGCTTTTGATATTTTGCCCGTACAACGTTGATATACTTACGCCCATAACCAAGACAACAGATAACAAAACTGATCGAATCTGTGTGGTCCAGAAATTGTAGTTCTTGTTGGTAGTTTGTGTTGCCATACTATTAATATTGTTATGTTTTAATTACTTGTTTGAATGCCTTTAATCTGTACGTCCAGAAACTGCCTGATCATGGTCTCCATATTCATCTCAAGATCCTGCAGCATTTTTTGCAGGTGATGCTGCGAGCGCACCTGGTAAAGCTGCATCATCCCGCGCATGGATCCCCAAATTTGAACGGCCAACAGTTTAGGCTCCATTTGATTGGTGATGGAGCCATCTTGCATACCAATCTGGATAGCACGCGTTAAATACATGAGTAGCTGGCGGCCAATTTCCTCACACTCTTGAGCAGGTTCATTTTCTTCAAGTTTTTCTTCATTAATCACCGACTCGTAGTAAATGAGAGCCTTGGTGTAATTAGGATTACTCGTAATAAATGAGAGGAAACTATCTCCAAGATCTTTAACAAGTTCGATACCCTGCTGATCTTGTTGCATTACATGAAGAAAGCGATCATTCAGTTTTTGTAGTCCCTTTTTATTTATTGCAAGATAAAGCGCTTCCTTATGCGAAAAATACAAGTACAATGTACCCTTGCTGAGCTCAGCCTCCTCAGCAATTTCATCCATGGTGGCTTGCTGAAATCCTTTTCTTTCGATTACAGTCTCTGCTGCACTGATAATTTGTGTGCGGCGTCGTTGCTGTTCGCGTTTTTTTCGGTCTTCGGTACTCATTTATGACCTTTGGTTATTTATTACCTGCTTTTCTAAAGCGATTTAACATGCCTTTAAACAACAAAGGCTCACTTTCGAGACAATCCATTCCAGCTTTATATAACCTGTATGGTTATTTTACTGACTTGAATTCATAGAGCTGTAATTTAATAAGTTTATTATGTATTAAACAAATTAAATTTACTATTTTGTTTCATAACGCTCCTTGCCCCATAGTTATATTAACGTTTAGCAGAAACGAGCATGGAGTAGAGGCTAAAAAGAACTCCGAATTGAGATATTCATTCTATGTTACACTACCGAATAATGCCTTTTGCCTTTGTTCTGAGTTGTTGTCTGTTTTTCGGCATGATTTCACATATTCAGGCCCAGGAAATACAAAATGAGGATCAAAAACCAGTTAAAATTGGTCTTGCGCTTAGTGGTGGTGGTGCCAAAGGTTTTGCCCATATTGGTGTGCTAAAAGTGTTGGAAAAAGCTGGCATTGTAGTAGATGTCGTATCCGGCACGAGTATGGGCGCGGTGATAGGCGGACTCTACTCCATCGGTTACACCCCGGCCCAGCTCGAAGATATTGCCCTGAACAATGACTGGAATGAGCTTTTCAATGAATCCCCGTCTCGGAGATTCCAATCCATGATTCAAAAAGTGCAGAATAACAGGCTAATCCTGTCTGTTCCATACCGCAATGGTAATATAGGTTTACCCCGTGGGCTGATTGATGGGCAGAAAATTGGCTTGCTTTTAAATCAGCTCACCCTTTCTTACCATAATGTAGTTGATTTCCGAGATCTACCCATTCCCTTTGCCTGCGTAGCCACCAATCTAAATACAGGCGAAGGGGTCCGCCTTGAAAGCGGCTACCTGCCCGAAGCCATCCGCGCAAGCATTGCCATCCCCAGTATATTTCAACCGGTTACCATAGACAGTACGATTTATATTGACGGTGGCATAGCACGCAATATTCCGGCGTCCGATGCCCGCGCACTTGGAGCCAATTTTGTTATTTCTTCGGATGTAGGAGAACCCATTGAACCGGCAGACAGTTTACATACGTTTGTTGATGTTTTGATACAGTCGGTCGGTTTTGGCAGAAAAAAATCGGATAAAGAACAGATAAGGGAAACAGATTTATTGATTCAGCCTGACATATCGAACTATTCCACTTTTGATTTTGATAAAGCGGCAGAATTAATTGAAATCGGAGAAGAGGCGGCAAGGAAAATGCTTTCCCGCTTGCAAGCCCTGGGAGATTCCAGGTCCAAATCCACTAAAAAATCATTTTCGGAAGTACAGGACAGTATCGTAATCAGTAAAATTAATATAGAGGGTGCTAATGATTATTTGAGAAAGAGCCTCAAAACGTCTCTGACTATCAAAGAATCGGAAAGCCTGTCCGTCAGAAAACTGTCAGAGGAGATGGAAAAAATATATAGTTCGGGTCATATTGATAGTCTCAGCTACCGTGTTTCGCCCGATCCACATGCTAGCGGATCTATCTTGACGATCCGCATTTCGGCAGCCAAGTCCAATACAATCGGTTTCGGGGCACGCTACGACAGCCAATATAAAGCTTCGCTTCTGTTTAACGGGTCCTTCAACAAAATATTTACAGAGGGAGATGCACTCGTGACTGACCTGCGGCTTGGAGAACAGCTTCAGTTGCGGACCAGCTATGCTCTGCCTTACACCCTTTATCCCGAATCCGGATTAAACGTGCAGGCCCAGGCCATCAGAACAACGGTAGATATTTTTCAAGAAAACAAGATTATTTCATCTATAAATGTGGAATCGATTACTCTGGACGTTCAAACTGGCGTTGAGCTCTTTCGGAATGTTGCTATTGCCACGGGAATCCATACGGAAGTCTATAATATCAATCAGGCTATTGGCGAAGTATTTTTATTTGATAATGTAGATGGATTGTTGACCACCCAATTTTTTCTTTATGGCGATTCGTTTGATCGTGCCTACTTCCCTTCGAAAGGAAATAAGCTGCTCATCAGGTCTGAATTTTCAGATACCCGGTGGGGCAGCGGCCTCACGTTTGCACAACATATTGGTAACTGGGAATTCCGCTTGCCTTTGACTCCGGATGTGTCTCTGCTATCTCGGTTAACGGCAGGGCGAACCTTTGCGGGTGAGCAAGTTCTGCCGCTTCATTATCAATTTTACAGCGGCGGAGCGATTCCCATTTCCATTTTCGCGGAACGGCAATATCCCCTTTTGGGCTATGAGGTCCAGGAACTCAGGGGCGACAATCTCCGGGCTGTAGAAACAGGCGTGCAGTTCCAAATCCGAAAGAATGCCTTTCTGCAGCTTAAATGGAATGCCGCAAGTGTAAGTGATGATTGGGAGTGGGCGATCGCATCATCTGATTTTAAGTCGGGAATTGGAGTCTCAGCGGGAGGTAAGACTTTAATTGGACCAATTGAATTGACGGTTATGACCCAAGATTTTGGTGGTCCTTATGCACTGAGGATCAACGTTGGTCACACGTTTTAGTAAACTCTCTTTATACATTTGATCCTTTATTAAAACTGACTTCTTAATCCGGAAAGCAGGTTTGTTAATATTCATTCAATGACTAGCTTTAAGTTTTAGCATATAGTACTTCCCAATATTATACCCAATTGGGAAGGTATAAAACTGGGAAGTAAAGCATCCATTTTTTAACCCTAAGAAATTCTTAGAATTTTTTTGAAAAAACCACCAACGCGAATTAATATTCGCCCCCCGAATTGATCAATTAAATTTCGTAATTCATTGATCAATAGATCTAGCAATCGCTCACGTTCTCTTGCAGAAAGCTTGCTACCCTCCTCACTTTTAGGATCGGAATATTGGACATACAAGCGAAGAATGTCTTGGGCTTTTTCAAATAGACCACGGATTTGAACCGAGGCTGACAGTGCAATTATACCAAGAATAACCACCCCAATTTCGGCCAAGTTATTTGGAGCCATTAGGCCTGATAGCCAATCTGTGCTTAGTAGAACTATTGTGGAAATGAATAAGAAAGATAGTATTGTAATCATCGTTTTTTCTTTGATTTATGGGGTTTGTATTGGGAAATATCTTTGGCTTCGATTTTGAGATCAGAGTAGTCATCATCAAACAAGGAGTTTCTGTAATCTTGATTCTTCTGAATTTGCTTAAGCCATTTCGAACCTAAAACCTTAGCTTGTTGGTCGGATAACCCTTCTCCTTTTCCTTTTAACAGGTCATCGACAGGATTGATCTGCGTGGCTCCCGATGATATAGCGATCATTCCGTATAGATATCCGATTATCTCCAGGATGGAGAGAATGAGCAGTAGGGTGGTATCAATTCCGGATGCAGACAACCGGCCGGTAGACAAGAGACCAGAAATAGTCAGGCTAGCGATGCCACTTTTTACGATTCCCTTTCCCTTTTCAGGGGTTTTGCTTTTGTAAAGTCCAATTAAGGTGGGAACTGCTTTAATGATCGGCGATAGAATCTTTAGCATCAGTAGTGTCCTCTTTGGTTAGGGGTTTTAATCGATTGAGTCGACGAGGGATGATTTCAAATTCAATGGATCGAATTCGCTGGTTATGATCGTCAAAGCGTCCGTCCGTTCGCTGGACATGGGCTTCCAGGCTCTTTTCCAATTTGCTTAGGTTGTCAGCCTGGACTTTTACTTTCTCGCTGATGCCAATCATAAGCTCATACCATTTCTTTATTTCAGCGGTCTGGTTATTGATGGAATCGTAGATGCCGGTCAGAAACAAGCAAATAATCGTGGTGACGATCAGCTCCTTGTACTTTTGGAAAAACCCATTGGTTTGTGAGTTGCTCATGGCCCGTACCTCTTTATCGCTTCATCCAGCGTTATGGATTGCTTGTTTGATTTGCAGTAAAAGTGGCCACTGGAAAGCGACTGGTAATAATACTGTCCATTGATTCGCAGCCACCGTAACGGGCGACGGGACCGCCCGTTTCCTGCCCACCCGTCTACGTGCAAACCGATAGCCGGTACGTTGTTACGTTCTTTGTTGGTGTAGGTCCAATCAAAGTACAAGCCTACGCCGTTAAATCCCCAAGTAGTAGCGAGAAGCCAGTGCCGGAGAGCAGATGGTTGACTCGTAAGCCACTGGTCAAACAGCAGGACATCAAAGGCAAGACCACGCCCGTGGGACTTCGGATCTCCTTTACGCCAAGCCGAGGAAATAAGGATGGAGATGCCGTGCCACTGGCGCCAAGCTAGAAAAGACCGTAAAAAGCCTATGTCCATGCGATGGATGGTGCCGGGACCTTGTACTTCGAATTCGGAGATAGAAAAGTGATTGCCATAACTGTCGAGGAGGGCTAAGTAATCATTTCTGTTCATGTTAGTTTCCTCTTGTGGCTATGGTGAGAAGGAGAATGAGCGCAGCTGCTCCGGCTATTTTATAGCTGGTCGGTATTTCGCCGTTGATGTATTTTTTGGCTTCGCTGATAAGATCTTTCTGGGTTTCAGGAGCCTTAGCTTCTCCGAGTCCCGCGCTGCAGCCGCAATCGGGCTGGGTGACAGTTGCCCCGCCCGAAAGTCCATTGCCGGCGCATCCACAGGGGTGTTCGTTTACAAAAGAGGTTTCCATAGTATTTCACCTGAATGTTTGAGTTATTAAAAGAGGATTTTCCAAAGAAGCAGGCTGCCTGCAATTCCACCACCAGCCAAAGCCACATGGGTTTTGTTTACCTGCATGCCGCCAATGCTAAAAGTGCCCGCTAGGATATCCTTGTGGGAATTAGGCTGCTGCTTGCTGACAGATTTGTTTGTGTTTTTAGGTTTAGAGGTCGGCTTCGACTGCTTAGTAGTGGGTTTCTTAACTGTGTTGAAATTTAGCTTGGGAGGAGCAGGTATTGGATTTTTGTCAATAACCGGCCGAGGTAAAAGAACAGGCTTTGGTTTTGGGATAGGTCGTGGCCGTATTCGTGGTTTAATTTCCCGGCCTCGATTGCGCGGCATAGGTTCATCCAGGACCGGGCGAAGCATAGTTGGTCGCGTCGGCATTCGTCCCAATCCTTGGGCTTCATCGAGTTCTTCGTAGAGGTAACGTGATTCAGTGTTCATGGGCGTTGGGTGGTCATATAGTTATAAGTTGCAAAGGCTATAGCGGCCATAGGAAGGACGTATATGGACAAGCTAGTTGCTGTGGAGAGACCGATGAGCTGGCCGATGAGCTGTTTACGCCCCAGCACATCTTGGCTGTAATCCCGGCCGGTAGTAACGGAATCTGGTGGTAAGCCCGCGTAAATAGCAGTTTGTACTCTGTTTGGGCCGGCGTTATAGGCGGCAACGGCTTGGGCAGTATTTCCGTTGAACTGCCTGAGCAGTTTGGCCAGATACTCAGTGCCATAATCAATATTGGCTTGGTGGTCAAAGGGGCTGTGATTCTCGGTAAACCCGGGATGATATCGCCGGTCAATCTGCATGATTCCGATGCCATTGCCCCAGTCTCCAGTGCCATCAGCTGACAGGGCCAGTCCCATGCGACTCTCTCGGGAAGCCACAGCCAGTAGCAGTGCCAGGGGCACGCCGTATCGCCTGGAGGCATCAGCGAAATATCCCATGAGGCCACGAATCCGGACGTAGGTAAGCTCGGCCGATATCGAAAAAGAACTGGTCATTACACCACCATCTTAATCTTGTAGTTAACCTTGCGCATTTGTCCGGCCATGATGGTAAACTGATCGGCAGGGGCTAGGGCTTTACGAGCAACTAACTTGGGTACCCACTCATCATAATCGTCTCCACGGTTGGCGTAAATACCTACCTCCTTTATGGTGATGTCGGTAGTGCCCCTGTTTTCAAACACACGCGCCAGGTTGAAGTGCGCTTCATTATTGACCTCATCAATGGTTACCTGGTCATCGATGAGCATGCCGTGATGGATGAGCTCCCCGTCTCCGCTGCCATGGGTAATACCTCCGAGGTTATAAGGAGTCTCTTGCGTGGCATCGGGAGAAAGGTCAGCGTCTGTCATAGAGACAAATTTGTTGCTTTGGCCCAGCCGGAGTCCCAGGTGCCACCCTTTATTGACTTCCGAAGCCCGGCGCTCTAGGGAGGTCATTGAGGTTCCACCCCCACCGATACACATCAGGTCCCGCCAGTTGGTATTGGTGTTTTCGACCGCTTGTTTTCGTAGTGCTCCCACAAATTCAGCGGTGAACCCCCCGTTGGAACCATTGAGGTCGGTATCTTGGTTGAAGTTTTCAAGCTCAAACCGGCACTCGTAGTCCAAGGTCAGCGTTTTGCCATTCGGCAGATTCAGGGCTGCCGGCAGCACATCGCGGGCATAGAGGGTGGCAATGGTGTTGATTTCATGGCGGTTGACATTGATGTGCGTCATCAGCCCCATTTCTGTGATAGCTAGGTCACCCCCGGATCCATTTGTAAACGGGGCCGACACGGTAAAGACGCTTTTCTGCTGGTCGGTAACCACGCCGGAAACCGATCGTGCCCCACGAGTCAGTAGTGCGTCAATGGGATTATGAAGGCCCACATCAGAGATGCTTACCGGGCGGCCGCCTTGCCCGATGGTCGGTAAGATAACGCGAAAAGGTGGGCAGTAGCTTTCGGTGGTCGTAATAGGGTGATAGTGTTTGGCAATGACTTTCGCCTGGTCTGGGGCGTACGTCGCCGGATCAAAATTCGTAGGTGCGTCTTTGAGGCGTATGTAGTAGTCGCCATGGGTGCTTTCAACTTCCCAGGTGCCGTTGATCTGTGGGACCGAGCTGCACCCCCAGATGTGTACCCACACCGGCTCCTCGCCGTTGGGATTGACCCCATGCATGCCGCTGAATATATATTGCAAGTAGTACTGACTGTAGATTTCCAGGGCCCCATCAACGATTTGCATAGACGTTATTTTCCCGTCCTGCACGTAATCGTCCCCGGGGCTAATCAGGCGATTGGTTTTGCCGCCGTGCATCATCCCGTGGACGTCGCGCAGGAGGTTGCCCACGAACGACTCGCAGTGCATCCGAAACAGGTGCTCCCCGTCGATGCTCACGTTGCAAAACAGGTCCATCCCTGATTTCGGGGTGCCAATGGAAAGGGTTTGATTGATGGTATTCATAGGGTCAGCTAATAATGGTAATAGGGTTGGTGGTGGCATTGCTGCTGGTGGCTCCCGTCAGCTCCGACAGGTTTGCATTCGTTGTTAATCCACTTGTAATAGATTGCGAGGTCGCTTCCGGCTGGTGGTCTGCACGTATATTCGTCGCTGGGGCGCAGGCCAGATACCCTTCTTGCCCATCAATAGGTTGCAGCTCCAAGATGACCTGGCCGATCGGAGACTGGGTAGTCCGCTGGACATCATCAGGCGTAATGACCGAATAAATACGAGATTGGCCGACCTGCCCACCTGCGGTCTTGGATCGAACCCGGAAGTAATGGCGGGCATCCAGGTAGGTGATGGGGAAATAGAGCGTGTGATAACGGACCATCTCCCCGGGCTCGCGGTGATATTCAGGGGTGGTTGCCAGATTCTCGGGATCTAGGCCCCAATCCATCTGGGATGAGGCTTTTTTGCCGGTGGCCCAAGATACCTGGATAGAGCCGTCGACCAGCATGCCGCTGACGACCCGCATTTTAAATCCTTCGGAAAACTCTTTGCCGGTAATTTCGCTCATGCTAGGTGGTCCAGAAGATTTCGGTTACGAGAGCTTTCGAGGTTTCCAGGGCTCCGCTAGTCTCATCCCACAGGCCCATCATGCCGCCTTTGTACAGCTCCTTGAACTGGCGCTCGTCCATGTGCAGGGTTTCCCCGGGCTTCAGCCGAAATGTATAGTACATGTCGTCGATACGATTTTCGTCCAGGGCGACCATAAACTCACCATCGCTGCTATTTTGGATGATGACGCCCAGACGCATGGGGTTACCATTTACGAGTTTGACAGGACTTGCCCCCTGCTTGAGGACCGGGGAAATAGAGGTCCCAATACGTCCGGCGGGTCCGATCCCGATGGAAGGTGCATTTACCTTGAGTTGATCCAGTAGACTATCCATTTTTTGGGTGAGCTCGCAAAGCGACTGGATGAGGTTGTTCCACATTGGTTATACCTCCAGCGGGTTGGCATCGGACTTCTGCACCACGTAGGACTCGCACAAGAAACTTACGCTAGCCTGCTGCGCTCCTTTGTTTGAAGCGTACACCTGAAACGGCATGTTGGAGCCAATGATAAAGGGGACATTGGCATAGAACTGGCCGAACTCGTCGTTAATCTGCTCCAGGAAGACCTCGTTGCGGATAGTTGTATTATAGACTTTCAGGCTGGCAGTGATATCGCCCGGTCGGTCGCTGCTCATCGCCAGGCGTCGGGCTTCTACATCGATGCTTTTGGCTTTGACGCCCATATCGATATTGACTGCGCCCGGGGCCAACGCGGCTTGCCCGTAGAGAAAGCGGGGTTGGGGCATCGGACTGCCAATGTCGGAGTAGATGTTTATCAGTTTGGTAAGGCTATAATGATCGTAGCCTACCAGCTGGATGTTGACCGTCTGAGCTACGTTGTGGGTATTGGTCAGCTCGAAGACCAGGCTGTTACTTTTTTGGATGATAAATGGGGCCAGTAGGCCATCAATCTGTTGGAATAGCCGGTGTACCACGGAAAGCTGTAGGTCTCGAAACAGGTATAGGTCTTCATTAAGCCTTGCGGAGACGAATACCTTATTCATGTCTAAGGCGAAGGGCAGTATCTTTCGGACGCCGAAACTTTCCCCGCCCATGCCATTCATCATCATGTGCCGGGTGCCCCCGGCTGGGATTTCAACAGCTTTGGCCGGATTAAAAGGCGTAGACTCGGTAGGTGGAATAAAATTCTTTACAATTTTCATTTATGGTCAGCTAGGAGTTAGGGCAATAAAAAAGCCGGCAACGACCCGATGGCCGCTGCCGGTAGACGGATTATTTTTCGGGCTTCATTTCAGCCACGACAATGCTGGCGCGCAGGTACAGCAGTCCTTGGCCGGACGTTGTCCAGTTCTCGTCACTCGGGAACACTGAGGAATCCTCGAAGTGAACTGACAGCGACAAGGTTTGATTGACCGCCAGATCGAAGGGATCGGCCAGGCGATACTCGTCCGCTGAACGAAGGGCAGCGATGCGTTTGAAGACCACCGGGGCATCTACGGTATTCGCCGTGCCGGCTACCAACTGCACGTCCGTGCCGGAGAAGTTAGAATGCTTGGAGATGGGCACGCGCAAGAACTCCTTGTTGTCATTATCGGCCTGCAAAATGACACCAGCATCCTTCAGCGAGTTGACGATCCCGCGGGCATCAATGCCGTTGCCCTCATCGTCCTCGATAAATTGCTTGGTCACCTCGAAGGAAAGCGCGAGGATGCGTCGCTTGAGTTCGCCCGGGAAGGGATTGCCCACGTAATTGTTGCGGGTGATTTTCCGCGTGGAGTTGGGCGGAAAGAAGTTAACGACAGCGCCGTTTTGGGTAACTTGCTGGGTATCAAAATAAGTTTTGATGCGCGCGCTGGCGGGGACAATAGCTTTTTTAGAAATTTGGTTACTCATAGTTCGTTGTTAGTTAAAAGGGTTGTAAGTGGGGCCGTTGTGGCCTACTGCTTGTTCCCGCAGGCAGTCCCTAGTCAGCAAGAGCTATGAGAAAAATGGAATGCCGATTACACCTCCACGGTATCTTCAAATACGGTTTCGATTTGAGAGACGTGGCCGGTTTCCACGGGAAGTTGCACTGGTGGCGCTGGTTGTGGCGCTACGTTCTCTTCATCCCACAGGTATTCGCTGCCTTCCATCAGGCCCTGGGAGGGAGTCCAGTCGGGCATGACGAACTTGATCAGTTCCATCACACCTTGCACGCCGAGCCCCATGGCCAGACCGCGAAGGTGTTTGTTTTTTGTGAACATGGTAAAGGCCATGCCGAGAGTGAGCGGGAGGCCAACACGGGCCGCTTGTTGGACGGTAGCCGAGCTTCCGCCAAGGATAGCGGGTACGGCCAGCCCATTAAGCTGCGCACCAATTGCCTGGCCGCCCACAATATATCCGGCAGTGATAAGCTGCTGCTTAAATTCGCTGACAGCTTTTTCGGTTGTTAGTTGTTTTGCCATAGTTGCAGGTTTTGGGGTTGTTGGGTTTTCGATTACATCCAAGTGAGTTGGATTTTTTGCAAATATTCGTTGGGTCATAAGTTGGTTCGATAAGGGTTAATTAAGGATGCCGCGTCCGTCAATATTCAGGTTCGTAATGATGTATACGTCACCATATTGGAAGACAGGACGTTTGCCGTCGTCGAAATAATGATAATAATGGTGGTCGTCTCCTTTCTGGTCGCCGGAGTAGATCACCTTGTCGCTGCTGTACATGATGCGCTCGGCGTGACCGATGGAAACCAGCTCGGCCTCGGCCGGTGGAAACAGTTCGTAGTCGTAGCTGTCGGCCGGGAAATGGTGAAACTCCTGGTACATCTGTTCGGCATCTCCGTTGTCAAAGGCTCCTTTTAAGAGTTTCATGCGCTGGGTCGGGAAGGCAAACAGCGTGGTGCCCTCGGCGTCGATAATCATGGCTAGATCCTCATCCTCCGAGACAATGCGCTGCATAAATCCTTTGGTGTCAATAAACTCCAGTTCACCAACGGAGCCCGCGTACACCAGTGGGTCACCAAATAAGGTTTTCAAAGGCATGGGGAGAGATTTCGTTGTCTGTTTACCAGACCGATTCGGGCGTATTTTTTCGTCCGGTGAACTATCGCGATAAATACCAACCTCACGCACCCGAACAGTTCCTGTTACGCCATAAGTGGGCGCAATGCGGTTGAGTTCTTCGTACAATTCAGACCGGTTAGAAAATTTGGTTTTGACCAACTCGTTGACCACATCTTGGAGCCGGGTGACCGTGTCCTGGTTGGTGGTGAGATCAGACTGGGCTTGCTCCAATTCTTTTTGGGTTTGCTGGTGGGTAGCCTCCAGTTCTCGCAAGGTTTTCTCCGAGCGTTTTAGTTCGGAGGTAATTTGCTGAATGCGGGCTGGGGCGGACTGTTGCCATCCTCGTTCCAAGGCCAGGAAGAGCTCGGCTAGTTTCTGTTTAATGATCGGCAGCCACCGCTCGGTGTTATACATGCCGAGCCGTTGCTTGATCTGGTCGTAGGTAACCTCGGTGCCGTCCGGACCCGTATTCTGTTTTTCGGCCTCGATATCTACCTCGTAATGGGCGTAAAAGTCAGATTCGTCGGCGATGATATTCCCTTTGTTTCCCGCCAGGCTTCGGCCCGATTGAACAGGCTCGTCCATGCTCCAGCCAAATTGCCCATTCAGCTGGTCACCCGCCATCTGTTTGATGGAGCTCCACTTAATCTTGTTGTAGAAACTTCGGTTTGGAGCATTCGGGTCGGGAATGAGGTTAAACAGCACCCGCCCGTTGGCGTTATTTTTCGGGACTTCCAGGGTAAGCTCGTGGCGGAACCGGGGAATGCGTTTGCCGTCTGAAGACAGGTTGTTTTCAATGGTGCCAATCTCCCCGCTGTAATCCAGCCAGCCAATGCGAATGAGTCCTTGTTCCAAGGCCTCGGCCCCTGAGGCGGGCAATTCTGAATCAATAAGGGATTGCTCTCGGGTAATAGCGGACTCCATACGTTCGGAGCGTTTGGTTACGTCCCCGCTTGCTTGCGCTAGAGATGACTCCAGGCGTTGGGTTTCGCTGAGCAGCGAATCAATACGGGCCTTCAGGACCTTCGTTTGGGCTTTGGATTGGAAGAATTCTTTAACTCGGGGGTCGGAGTTGGTGGCGGCCACCATCTGCTCGTATTCCAGGGACTCTCCCTCGGAGTCAGCGGAGGTTTCCCGTCCGTTGCCGAAGAAGAGCTCATCAATCCAGCTTTGCTTCTTGCTGACTAGCTCCAGGCGGTATTGATCAAAGGAATCCTTCATCAGGTAAAAGTGGATGTTTACTTTCGGGTGCTGGTTCCCCTGCCGGAGCCCGCGCCCGTTGCGCTGCTGGATCTGCGAGGGCGTATAGGGCACGTCCATGTGATGCAGGTCGGTGGTCCATTTTTGCAGGTTCATGCCTTCGGCAATCGATTGATTGCCGATCAGCACGCGGTACTTGCCAACGTTAAAATCGTCCTGCACCTCTTTTTTGAGGGCTTCTTTATCATCGGAGGAGGAGACAAAATAGTCTTCTCCCTTAGAATTAGTACCAATAATCGACCCGTTAATAATGGCGATTTCTTTGGCCGGAATACCTGCTTTTGCCAATTCTTGCTTAATAAGCTGGTGGTAGCTTCCGCCTTTTTGGCCTTCTACGGAGATCCAGTCGCAGAAAATGATTTGGTTGCGGAATACGGGAGCATCTGGATTTTCTCGGGTCTCATACAGGGCCTCTACGATCATCACTGCTCGGTCGAAGGTTTCTTTCACGGCATCCGAGCCGTCAGATAGTTTTTCGCGCTGCTTCTCGATTTTATTCAATAGGAACTGCTTGCCTACTGGAACCTCATGCAGGTCGCCTTCGGTGGCTTCAATCTCTTGGGCAATTTCCTCAAAGTGACCCAGAGCTTTTAGCTCCTTAATAAGATTGTGGCGTGACTGATCCGCGTATGGGTTCGGATTTTCTCTGGCAGTGAGTGTTTTTGAGAAGAAATCTCCATAGATGTTATCCGGTACATGGCTTGGAGCAGGGTTTTCGCGGTAAGTGTAACTTTCGGCGACGTTTTGGGTCAGTGCTCCGAGCTTCAGAAACTTGCCATCTACGCCCGCGAAGCTGTGGTCATAGACGCGGAGGTCCGTGGTAATTTTGCTGCCATCGCCGGTAATGACCAAGAAATTGTCTTTGGTCTGGCATCCGCGCTGGCGCATGCAGTCCAAGATGTTATCGGCCCGGAGGATGATATCATCGAATAACAATTTGTGAATTTCGCTGGGCTCAATAACCTGCTGTTTGGTTTCGGCCTCGGGGCGCTTGAACTTTGGCTTTAACACTTTAGTTTGGCCCTGTTCATCTTTTACGAGGTTACCACTATCATCTTTGAGCAGGTCCGGAAACTTATCGTAGAATCCCACTAGCTGGTCATAGCTTTTGATGTCCATAACCTCGTCGATAATCGCCCGCATTTCTGGGAGGTTATAGTATCCGGCCACTACGCGCTCGGTTCGGTATTCGCCATTGGTCTTTTTGACGATCTTTTCTTCCTCGCGGACAAACTGATTGATAAAGTTGTCCAGGTTGGCAATCTGGTATTTCTCCAACAGATCCGGGGCGCAGAGGTTGAGCATGTGCCATACTTCTACCGGGGAATTCACGACCGGCGTAGCGGTCAGTACAAAGACATTTTTAAAACCTACTTTTGAAAACAGCCACTTGGTTTTCTGGAGGGCGTCCTCGGCTCTCTGGGAGGGTTTATTCGCGGCAATGCCGAGCTTGGCCGCTTTGGCGCTCCCCAGCGCGTTTTTGTAGAAGTGGGCTTCGTCAAAGAACAGGGCGTCCACGCCGAGCTCGTCAAAAAAGATATCGGTATCTAATCGTTTAGCACTGGCTACGTTGCGGAGCTTGGCCTCCCACTCTTCTTTCATCTTCTCCAGGCGCGTGACCATCGACTTTTTGGCCGTGGAGCTGAGGGCATCATCTTCTTCGATGAGCGCGTCAAAGTTTTCGATCATTTGATCAAAATATTCCACACGCTCGGAATACATCTGCTGCTGGACCGCTGGGGACAATGGCAGGCTCTTGAAGGCATGGTCGGCGATGAAAATGGCATCCCAGTTGTAAAGCTGAGCCATGGTGAGCTCCTTGTGGCGCTCGGAGCCCGTCATTTTCATATTGAGGATCTTGGCCTCCGGGAACAGCATCGCGTATTCCTCGACCCACTTTTCCTGGACTTTCCCGGGCACGACGAACATGGGCTTGTTGCAGGCTCCTTGCTGGGCCAGCACCTGCGAGGTAATAATAGAGGAGAGCGTTTTCCCGGCGCCGACGTCGTGGCAGTTGGCTCCGCGCCCGTTCCAAACCAGCTTTTCGGCGACCGCACGGTTGTGTTTGTACACCGCAAAATCTTTGACGCCATAGAAGGTGTCGGACATGCCCCGAACCCGGAGGGTGGCCCCGTCGAATTGGGGATTGATGTGGGCATTATATTCGTGGTTATAGGCCTCTTCGATCAGCTCGCGAATCTCCGTGGAGGCTTTGGTACGTACCCATTGGTTGAACTTTTGGGGCACGCGCGTGAGCATCTGATCGTTATGGGTCCGTTGTTTGGCGCGGGAACGCTCGATCAAAGCTGTAAGGCCTTTTTCTTCGGCTCGTTTGAGCGTCATATTCGGGAGCACGTTGTCGTCCTCATCGTAGAAGACCAGCGGGAAACTAGAATCCTGAATGTAATTATTGATGATCTTGCTGAACGGCGTCTCGCCCCAACCCTGGTTCCAGTCATCGGCCGTTTCTTCTCCATTTTTAATATACCGCCCGCCTTTGCGGAGTTTCATATAGAAGCGGTTACCGAGCTCGGCTTTGTCTTTGACGAGTCCGATATGTACGTCCCTGTAGCCCAGCTCATCTTTTATCCACTGGGTAAGGACTTTCGTTGGCAGGTAGGTGAAAATGTGGCGCGGATCGACGGTAATGCTGTAGGCATCAATCCACTCGGGGAGCACTGCTTTCAGGGCCTCGGTATTTTTCTCCAGCTGGTTGTCTTCGGCTATTTCCAGTTTGTGGCGGACATTACCGGCCAGGTATTGATAACGAAACTCGTAATTATTGGTCTCGGGATTATAGAAGAATTCCGGGTGCTGCTTAATAGCTTGGAGAAGTTCGGTTCGACTGGCGGTTCCGCCCTTATAGGTGGACCCGTAGAAATCAAGCGAGAGCTCTTCACCAATGGAGCGGCCATACATGGCAATTTCGGCCAGGTCATCGGAGTCGGAGACCGCAGGCACGTAATTGCGGTTAAATAGGGAATCCGCATCAATGATATCGGCATATACGAGCTGGCCGCTAATAGGATCGCGCTTCACAAAGGTCGTAAGCTTATACAACCGGTTATCATAGCGGAATATCTGGCGGATATCCTCGTCTTCGTCTGGAATGCCGTAGGCATTGATGTGGCTTTCGAGCAGCTCCTTAAACTCTTGGCGGAACGGCTCTTTCTGCTCGTTGTCTTGGGCCAGTGCCGTTACAAAATCATCATAGGTATCGAGCATTTGGCAGGCCGAACTTATCTTGGCTCGAAGCCCTTCGCCCGCTTTATCCGATCCACCAACGGTAATAGGTTTGAAGTAGTGGCGCTGTTTTTCGTAGAATTTCTCCCCGTGCCAGACAATATTCCCGGCGTGGTAATCGCGGGTCGTCTCCAGTCGCACGCCCTCATCAGGGATCCGGTAGAACGGCATCTGTTCTGGAAGTGGGTACGGGAAGCGAAGATCATCTCCAAGTACTTTACTTGTCAAAGCCTCATCAACCTGACCTTTTACGCCCATGCGAGTGAGAAATTGCATGTCGTGACCTTGAATATGCTCACCTAATACCTGTTGGGGGTATTTCTGGTAATACGGGTTATAATAGGCCCCGTAGGATTCGCCTTTGTGTTCAGTGATACTGACAGACAGTTCCTCATAGGCAAACAGCTGGTTTAATTCACTGCTTACGTCAGGATGAGTTTCGCCGTCAACATCGGGATATTTCTGAAATAAGATCAGATCCGTCGTAACCAGCGTATCGGCATTGTCTTTGAATGCCGTGGACGGGAGCCGGTAAGCGCCCACAAACCGGGCGCGCTGGACCATCGCCTGGCGGATGGCCGGATCCTTTTTGTCCATGGTACCGACCGAAGTAATTACTGCCAAAAACCCGCCGGGCTGCAAGGCGTCCAAAGACTTCAAGATAAAATAGTCATGGATGCGGGGATTCAGGGACGCCAGCGGATCACGCTGGGTGTGAATTTTGATATCGCCAAAGGGGACATTGCCTATGGCTCCGGTCAGGTTGTATAGCGACAGGTCGGTCTGGGCAAAGTTTTCGTGCCGGACCAGCTGGCTCGGGTATAACAGCTCCGCAATGCGAGAGCTCACTGCAGACCGCTCAACCATCAGCATGCGATAGGCATCACGGTTGGGAAGGAAGCCTGCAAAATTACCTACGCCTGCTCCGGGTTCTAAAATGTTGCCACCATCCACGCCCATGGCTCCAAGTTTGTCCCAGATGAGTTTAACCAACGGGTAGGAGGTGTAATGCTCATTGAGCAGCCCCCGCTCGGTTCCGGTTGCGTCTTCGCCATATCCGAGCCCACCGGCGCCGGTGTATTGTCGGAGTAGATCCAGGTCCGATTCGGTAATCGCGCGGTCCTCTTTTTCCAAGACGGCCAGTGCCGCCTCGTTGGCTTTCCGGCGTTCGGATTTCGAGAGTTTAATGGGGGCAAAGTTTTTCAGCTGGATGCCGGAAAAACGGCTTCTATATTCGGCCTCTCCCGCGCGATCTTCGGAAGGTTGGTATGATGGATCGTCTTCTTTTTCAGGTTTTTTTGCTTCCTGTTGGGCTGCCGAGAAAATCTGGTTAAAATCGACGCCGATGACTTGCCCGTGATCTCGAAACAATTCCAATGCCTGCTCGCGGTGCTCTGTGGGAAACTTATCAAGCGAAAAGGCGAGGGCCAGTTTCTTTATGGTTTCGGTGAAGGAGTCTTGAAGTTGCTGTAGCTGGCTCGAAGGATTTTCGCGGTTTGTCAATTCGCTGGTTAGTTTTTCTGGATTTCCAAGGAGGGAGTCGATAGAACTGGCTGCCTGCTCATCACCTTGATCAGCTTGCCAGGCCAGGTCGGTGAGCTGGTTCATTCGTTGGGTATTGAGTCTGCCATTTTTGTACGGCGTGTGGGCGGCACTGGCTATTTGTGCCATACGCTGGGTCTTTACCTGAATCTCGACCGGAATATCTCCGGCTTCCCCAGCCATCACGATGAAGTGATGCGCCCGATAGCCACCGACGGGTTTGGCGTATTTGTCTTCATGTTCAAATACTTCTCCGATTGTTCCTGATGCAATTTGTTTTACCACCTGATCCAGATCCTTTTGACCAGACAGCACGATCATGCATCCGGCCATATCCGTCAGCCCCTGAGTATAGAGTTCACCAGAATTAGCCTGCTTGATATTTCCTTTAATACGCTTTCGACGTAATTTATTGATGACCGAATAGGGAGATTTTACTCGGCCCTTTACGGTGGCTTCCGGTTGTAGGTCTTTGAGCTTGCTGGTTACCTCGTCCAAAGCCTGTTGGTAGTCTCCTCGCAATTCGATCAGCTGTTTGATTTCGTCGGTAAGCTTGGTCTCTTCGACAGTTTCGGTGTCGCCAGCCAGTTGTGGGTTGGGATCGTCAGCATTGGGGATTCCGTCCCCATCAAAATCGCCAAAAATGCCAGGATAATCGGCGGTCGTGATTTCTTTAAAAGGGGTAACAGTCGGATTGTCTCGCATGGGGTTAGCCTAATACTTTGGTTAGGAAGGCGTCCAGCTTAGCCTGACTTTCTTTGGCCGCTTCAATGTCTACTTGCTGCTGGGGTTTTTCGTCAGATGAAATATTCTTCGTCGTCGGTTGTTCTTTCGACGACGTTTTTTCTTGTTTGGTAGAAGTGGGCTTGGGTTTAGCAGCCGGTTTCTTCTTGGTCTTTGTTATAGGTGAGTCAGGTGCAGTAGACTTGGTTTCCTTTTTGCCAAACGCGCGTTCCTGGCGCTTATACTCTTTAGCGCCCAGCACGACCTTTGCGTGGTCCTGCTTGTAAATTCGGATCTCCAGATCTCCATACTTGCTGACCAGTTTTTTCCAGCACGCTTTGAGTCCGCCCCCTTTGCCTTCTGTGCAGGCTTGGTACTCCAGGTGCCCGTCCAGCAGTAGATCCATGATGTACCGCTTCTTGGGATAGTCGGCTGTGTATCGGATAGAGAGGTGGGCGTTTTCAGATTCCCCGGAATGCTTGGGCGCGTAGCACGGCATCTTGCTGCCGAACATGGAGTTGATGCGCTTCCAGGATCGAATTTTGTGAAGGGTGTCTAATTCTTTGAGGGTAATCTTAAAAGGGGTATCCACCGGATTCTCGCGGGTGTCCGGGTTGTTTTCTTCTTTGGTAGTAGATTTTTCTGGTGCCACCTCGCGGTCTTGGGCCGTAAAGGGTACGGCGATAGCGGTCAGTTCGCGGTACCGGTTTTTCTCGGTTTCGGCACCGCCTTCTTTGGTGACTTTGATCTCAATATCACACTCATGGGCAATACTGGTGTTGCCTTTGTACTGCCCGTCCTTGGTGGCATGGGAGACCATGACGAACATGATCCCGTTTTCGCGGCACCATTGGGCTAGCTCGACCGTTTCCTTCGCGTTGGCATCAATCACCGAAATGGAATCCAGAATGCAGGCGAAGGACCGGTTCTTGAGCAGAATCTCTTTGAGGCCCTGAATGGATTTCCATTTGGTAAAATTCAGGTTCTGGTGGGTGGCTCCGAGTCGCTTGACGCGGTCGACCAGGGTTTTCCCAAAATGCTCTTCGGCGGGGATATATTCGATACGGCCATGTTCGGCTAAGGCGTCGGCCAGTCCCAGGCTCATCGTGGATTTCCCGGCGCCTTTTTCGCCCCAGATAAAAATGACGGCATTCTTCTCGGGTTCGCCGAGCAGTCGCCCGTAGGGTTGTGCTACTCGAATGCCTTTGATATTCAGTTTTGCAAGCTGCTGGGCAGTTATGGATTCCATATTAATCTCGTTTCGTTCGTTTGATTGCGATTCCAATTCCAATAATGGTGATGGTCCCTATTACAAGGAGGGCTGGTTTGGGTAAGGCCCCTTTTGTTGGCACTTGTAGGGATTGCTGGGTAATGCCGAGCCTTTTGAGTAATATTTCATCAGCTGTTCCACTCGGTGGTAGTCCCAATTTTTGTTGGGCTTGCTTGACGGCTGCCTGTGTTTCGGGGCCAAAGATGCCATCAACGCCATATTTGGGAAGCCCGATACCTAGGGCTTTCAGTGCTGATTGCAGGTGCATGACCTGCGGACCTTTATCGCCTATGCTAAGAGTCATGTTGAAGATTGTTTTCTGTTATATAGGGAGAGGCCGGCCACACCAATGGCAATACCGGCCGAGAGAATGCCCGCATGTTTGATCATAGACACAGTTTTGCTTTTAGCGACTGAATCCTCTAAGCCGATCATATCACTGACTGCCTGCAGATCTAGGTGTTCGAAGTACTGGTTGATGACATCTGCGTTTCGCTTGAATACCTGCTGGAAGGAGCGCCTGTCTTTGGTCAGATCAGCCAGGACAAGGGCCGTAGTAGCAGCTTGTCCTTTTCGACCGCTCAGGGCACGGTCGGCCAAGCCAATTGCTTTTTTAAAAGCGTTTCGACTGGTTTGGCGCAGGTAACTGCTGAGATCGCCCATTCCATCATCAACGATCTGGTAGTCTCGGCCTTCGATTAATTCATGCATTAGATTTCTCCTCCTGTTTTTTGTTGCGCCCGGCCAACTGCTTTACGCTGTCTCGAAGTCCGGGCAAGAGGGGAGCCAGGAAGTACGCGCCCGCGCCAATACCAATCAGCCATAAGGCTTTGGTGAGCGTATTATTGACGCCACTAAATGCACTCTGGGGGTCGGGTAAGTTGATTTCATACCAAGACTCGGTAGGTTCGGCGTATACTCCGCTTTGTTGACCTTCCTCGATATCTAAATCAAGGGTCATCACGGTCGAGGAGGCCAGTGGCTTAGCCTGTGAAATATTTGGCTCGGTGACATTGCTGTAGTGAAGTTCAAATATGACGGGATGATTTCGGTCGGGCCGGAACGAACGCCCGAAAACCAGGCGGGCCTGACCGCGACAACCGTCCCACATGCTGGTAACAATACGGGATATCGCTAAGACCGATCGGTTTTGAGGATCCAGGGCTACGACTACCACATCCGGGCAAACGACAAAAAGAAACGAGTTCCAAAAGGTGCGATAGATATCGACCTCCACATCTACTGAAAAGGGCACCCCGGATTTCGGCAGCCCGCGCTCGGGGTGACGCCCGATGATGCGAAGTTCTCCGGCTTCTGAGCTTATGATATTGCCCGATATACTCGCCGAGCTTAACCCATGGTCACTATAGTTAGAATGGCTCATCGGTTACCTCCTTCGAGTTATGATTCGCAGCGCCAGGTATCCACCGGCGATCCATCCCAGCGTAGCTTTGTTTCGATCAAACCAAGCGCGAATTCCTTTGGTGGGATCATCTTCGGCCAGCTGCTCACATAGGGATTGTTTGGTTTCGCTAGTTATTTCTGCCCCCTTCGCTACTTCTTGCAGCTGTACGGTGGGTTGCAGGTAGACGGTTTCTTGCGAGGTCGTTGGATTGGGGTACCGCCCGTTGGGAATATGTCCGTCAATAAAGTGAGAAATCCCAATCGGATGATTTGTCTGGATAGCTTCGGTCATATTAGGACTTCTTTTTTAACAGGGTGTACGTGACAGCTCCACCAACGACGACAACGCCGCCAATAAGTAGGAGGGAGGTCATATTACCGCCTGACTTTTGGGCTTGCATCAGCGCCATCTGTTGCTCGGGCGTCAGGCCAGTGCCCCCAGATTGAGGTTTTCCGCCATTGATAACTCCATCCACAGTTACGGCGGTATCGGCCGCTGTGGTTAAAAAGCTGGACAGGTCATTGAGGATACTGCCAAACTTGGTTTTCTTTGAGGTGGTGGCCCCGGATCCCACGGGAGGGAGGAAACTGTTTGTGTAGTTAAACGGCTGGGTCGTTTGCAAAAAGTCTAACTGATCGTAGGAGCTGCTGTTCATAGGGATTGGGATATGCTTATTATTGGGATTTCAATTTTTTCTTTTTGGCGATAAACATGATAGCGGCTCCCAAAATGGCAACCCCGCCCACCGCTGCCCCTGCTATCATAGCTGTGGATGCCGTCTCTTGTTTGGCAGCTGTATCGGTGACGTTGTGCTGTAAGGCCGTCATGAGCTGCTGTTTTTCCTGTTCTATTTTCTTCTTTTCGGCTAGCTTGCGCTCGTGGGCTTTGCAGAGGGCTTGTGATTTTTCGCGCTTGCGCCGGCAGCTTTTAAGCTTTCCAAACATTTTGCCCTTGCAGCTTTGGTTGGCATACCGGCAGGGATCATCTTCTTCCCAGCCTTCCAATCCACCGCCAGGTAGCTGGCTGGATATGATCAATTGATCATTTTCGGGTTGTATAGCAACGGGTTGCAGATAAGAACTACTCATAAACAATTGTTAATGGTTGAAGGCCCAGTAGCTGATCCCGCCGAGCGCGGCAAGCCCGGCCGAGAGTCCGCCGTACAGGAGCCATTTTTTGTTTCGGGATTGTTGTTGGTTGGCCAGAAAGCTGTTGTCCAAACTTCCATATTTGTTCAAGTAATCAACGGCCGGTTGTCCATGCTCTTGGATAACCTGGGCGTACTGTTGCAAAATCGCGTTATCCTTTTGGGAAAATGAAATCACGTCCGAGCGAACTCCTCGGGCCATCAGGTAATCCCGCCATTGCCCGCGTTGGATGCGCTCATCTTTATCTTTGGCGCCAAACCATTTGGAAAACAGCGGTTTCATGGTGACGCCCATTTGCAGTGCTGACGAAGCAGCAGCGGTGAGGGTAACGGGATCAATGCCTAATCCATCCGGCATCCGGTTGGGCAGATGCTTGGACTTTTTGATCAGTCGCTCATCAAAGGTAAAACCGGGATATTTAGCGACGGTGGTATCAAAAGATTTCCACCCCTGTGGGGATCGGAAGACGGTATAAATATGATCATAGGTTCGCCCCGTTCGGCTCACAATGCGAAAGCCGGTTTGGATGCCCAGGCTTTGCAGCAGGGCCGCCGACAGGATCGCGTGGTCGTCGCAATCCCCGGCTTGTTGGCGAATGGTGACATCGGGGGATTGGATCCGCTCGATATTCCATGGGTCCCGCACGTAGTTGATATTTTTGGTTATCCACTTGTAAATGGCACCCGCAATTTGATCTACATTCCGCAGGTCAGGAAGACCGGTGGTAATATTCCTGGGAACCTTGCGGGTAATTTTTAGCGCTAGTCCGCGAATGTCCTCACGTCCGGTATATTTGGTAACCAGCTTTGAAGCCAGTTCCAGGACGCCTTCGATTCCCGGGTATTGCTTGCGCTGGGCAATAATAGAGGCGGCAGCATCTCCTTGGGGGGAGCCTGCTGCCGCCTTATTGCTCATCACTGAACCATGGGTCGTGACTGCGTTGCGGGAAGTTGGTATGGGATAGCTGCTACTCAATAGTTGTTGATATCGTTGATATGGGTATGATTACCGGCTGGATTTGACGAGCTTCTGCAGCTCAGCGATGACATCGGTGAGCAGTCGCCGGACCTGCGGGCTGACACTGGTGCTCGTAAAGCTTAGCAGTTGGTTGCAAGCGAAAGGGGCAGGGATATAGCAAAGCGTATTAGCGTGTTGCCCTAATCCATCCACAAGGGGATATATTGTTTTTGCAATGCGTTCGGCTCCTATATCCCTGCTTATCGCTTCCACAGAAAGTATCTTTGCCATCCGGACCCAATCGGCCATAGTGATGGGATTCCCGCCCTGTTGCATTAAGGCCAGCTGCGAGGTTATGCGCTTGGCATAGCAGGCGTATCCGCAAGGTTGATCCGCCAGGTATTCCAAGGCCATTTTCAAAAGCGTTAGTTGTCCGGGATTCATTGGGAGATCTTACAGGCTAATGGTTGGTTCGGCGTGGCCGTTGGTATGGGGCGGGTTAAACATGCCGTTTAGAGTGGCTGTGGTTTCAAAATCGTCGGATTCCTCTGAGTTGTCGTCGGAGGGAAGGTGCCGAGGAGTCTCCTCCCCGGCACCTTTGGGTTGGCTCGCCTCGTCGGTAGAGGGGCTATGGGGTTGTTGGGGTAGCGAGCCGGGAGTTGGTTGAAGTTGGCTTTTAAGAGATTCGGCCATGGCCTTAGCCTGCTCTTCGGTGATATCAGGGGCAGCAGGCGTGGGGTTCAATTGTTGATTTTGCCCGCCCTGACCGGCAAACAGTTGGGAGATCACGGTAAAAAACAACGGGGCATTTTCTTCCAGCATATCCAGCATGCGACTTCCGGCATCGCGGCCGCCGGCCCGCTGCTCCATTTCCATGCGGAATTTCAGCTTTTCCAGTTCGCCAAGCTCTTTTTCAAGGGCCTTGAGGTTACTTCGTTGAATTTCTTTGAGGCGGTCAATTTCGTTGCGGTGAGATTCCTTGAGGTCGCCTAGCTCTTTTTGGTGGGTCAGCAGTGTAGCTGTTTTGTCTTCGGAGAGTTGTCGCTTGAGGCCCATGATTTCATCAACGAGCTGTCGAATTTTGCGGTCGGCGTCATGCAGCTCACCTTCCAGGCGCAGGGCCCGTTGCTGGTAATAATTTTCTGGAGCGGTTCTGTTGGCGTCAGCAGGTGTTTGGGCCAAAGTATCGGGTTGCTCGTCAGGTGGGTCAATGCGAAAGCCAATTACAATATCTTTGTCAATGCCGGTGTGGAGAGAGTAGAGCCCCGGTTCCAGCTTGAATATGGCTTTTACCACATTAAAGGGCTGGCGAAAGTTGAATGGGAGCTCCTTTTCTACTTGCTGGAGTCCGTCGGTGGTGCCGGTGATGCGGCCAAAGATCGGCAATCCCTGCTCCAGCTCTTGCAGGCAGGTGGCGTAATCCCGCTCTTGGGTTTCGTCCGGCTTATTTTCCAGCGTTTCAGGCATCTGATTAGCGTTGGTTAGCGTAATGCAATAGCACCACTGTGATCAGTAACTGATGCTAACGTAACACTAATTCAAATCAGGAAAAATACCCCGGGATGGGCTGGAACGGGGTGCAATGGGCTGTTAACGAATGGGACGGATTGGGACAATTTGAAATATTGAATTATCTAGCCGTGTACATGTTTACAGAAAAAGGATTGTTTATATAGAATATTATATCACAATGTTATATCAATTAACTGTGACATAACATGATCAAATAATACAGATTTCGCACTTTGCACATTTACTTAAACACTAGTTTTTTAGAACATAAAAATTTATATAATCGCCTAGTTGATATAATTATAGGTTAGCTGTTTAAACTATTCTTCTTCCTTCAGTGAAAAAAGATCATCAACTGGAACCTGAAAAAACTTGGCTAATTTTAAAGCTAGCTCTACTGACGGGGTAAACTTTTCATTTTCAATGGAATGAATAGTTTGTCTGGCAACTCCAATTTCTTCAGCCAATTTTTTTTGGGTAATATTCAACTTTGCTCTTTCAACTCGTAGAGAATTTTTTACGCTGCCCATAACAGATCAAATAAAATTAAAAACCCAACAAGGAGAACTGTGACTAAGAACCAGAACTTGTTTTTATTATTTACAATCCAATCAGCACCGTAGTAATAAATGAAGTTGAATACCAATAGGTACACAGTAAGGAATACAAGTAGATCATCAAATATTACCCCACCACCTCCTCCTAATTCTCTGTAAAAGATTATACCAATAAAAAAGTAAGACAATACATAATGAACGTTGGCTCTTATCTGTCGAACTCTTTCGTCTTCGGAAGACTCTTGGCTTGAAATAGCAATTATTAATCCAGCTCCAAATAGAATTTTTGTTGCATGTAACCCAGTGAAAACTAAATTAGGTTCCACAAAATGATGAAAAAGGGCATAAATTATACAAATTAAAGAAAGCCCGAGACCAACATATTTAAATTTGTGTGAGAATAGATCTTTTTGTTGTAAGACATCAATTGACATAATAAGTAGCTTAGTTAGTCAAATTTTATAGACTAATTGTAATATATAGTTTACTTATAGTCAAATATACCTGTCTAAATAACTTAAACAGCTAACCCGCGCATTAAGCGGACACGCCTCGCCAGGTCTTTGCCCCTCTTGGTTTTAAAGCTCATCTTTCGTTAGTTGCTAATTCAACATTCATTCGCGTGCAGCTTATGCGCAATGTCGTTATACCACCAGCTTGGATCAGTAAAAAAATACTCAATTAAGATATTGGTCTTTCAACTATGTTTTAGACTCTCCATTCCTTGGAATTCGCATTGTGAACGTTGAGCCAACATTTAATGTACTATTGACCATAATTTCACCTTCCTGCAACTCAACTAAATGTTGACATAATTTGAGGCCGATTCCACTTCCTTTTTCATTTTTTGTGCCATAGGTGCTTGGATGCTCTGAACTAAAGAGCTTTTTATGTGTTTCTTCAGTCATTCCGGCCCCTTCGTCTTGTACGGATATCTCCCAAAAATCGCTGTTATATGAACAAGTGATTTCTATTTCATCACCAGGTGAAGAAAATTTGATTGCGTTACTAAGAAAGTTGCGAACAACCGTTTTAACCATTTGTTCATCAGCTTCCACAATAAAATCTTCTTCTTTACAATCATAGGTAAGGTTAATTTCCTTTTCCTCAGCAGTGGGTTCTAGTAATTCTAGAATATCGTTAATAGCCTTCTGAAGTGATATATCTTCGATAGCTAAATCAAAATCATCTGTTTGAAGCTGCGCCCAACGAGACAAATCATCAATCATCCCAGCCATTTGTGTAGCAGATTGATTAATGTAAGTGAGATATTCCTTTACTTCTGGATCTATGTCCATATTCTCAAGATCTGATGAGACAATATCAGAAAACCCAATAATACTGGACAACGGCGTTTTTAAATCATGGCCAAGTACCGAATAAATTTTATTGGTGGTAGTATTTAACTTTTCCAAAGCTTGATTACGTTCTCGGAGAGTTTCTTCCATCTCCTTCCGTTTTGTAAGATCTTTAAACACGCCATAAAGCTTATAAACATTGCCATTTTCATCCTGTTCTACTTTTCCAATGGCTCTTACCCACTTTGGGTTGTCTTTAGCAGTGATAATAGGTAACTCCATATCATATTCGATACCTTTATCTATAGCTTTTGATACAGCTTGCTTAATCTTATCGCGGGAATCAGGAGAATAATAGTTTATAGCCTCTTCAACATTTACCTCTTTACTTATCGGCAATTCATGGATCCGATATACCTCATCTGTCCAGTATAAATGATCATTATCAACATCATATTCCCAGCCTCCTACTTCAGCTAGTCTATTCGTTTCTTGTAGTAAGAGCTCCAGTTTTTTCCGATTCGTAATATCTCGGGATCCCGTACGCAACTTTTCAACCTCTCCGTTACCATTTGTTATAGGTTCCGTGGAGGTCTCAAACCAAATATATTTTCCATCTTTGCGTTTAATCCGATATTGTATGCTTCTAATTTTTTGATCTGCTTTAGCTGGATTATGAGATTCTTCTTCAACTTTTTGTAAATCATCCGGATGAAAAAGGGTGTATGGGTTTACTCCAATCAATTCTTCTGGTGTATATCCAAGGATATCTGTTACCGAAGGAGATACATACTCATAAGTTCCATCAGCATCATGTAGGCAAACCAAGTCTGCTGAATGTTCAGAAATGAGTCGGAATTTCTCTCTACTCTCGCGAAGCTTCATTTCCGCTTTTTCCTGCTCTAACATGGAGCTCAACCACTCTGCTAATAAACGAAGGGTATCTCTATCCGCTTTAGTAAAAGACTCTGTTTTAGGTTCTATGGAGGAGAAGTTAAGCGTCCCAAACCGATTTCCATTTGCAGATAGTGGAATACCTACATAAGACTCTAATTCAAACTGCTCATAGCAAGGATGGCCCTGATGCATAGATTCTGTCATGTGATCGATATCTACAACATCATCAGCATTGTAGGTAATATCACAGTAGGTGTTTTCTAGATCAAATTGCATCCCCTTTTCTAACTCACTGTCTTGTGGGTAAAAATATTCGATCGTATAAGTTCCTCCGGATATGCTACTAATAATTCCGACCTCAAGATCGAGGACTTGGGTCATCATTTTTAATGCTTTTTCGATTTTAGCTCCCAAATCCTCTTCATTTCCGGTCGTTATTTCAACAAGTAGTTGAAGTTGTTCTGTAAGTTTGTTGAGATCGTGTTCCCTCTTTTTCTGAGTAGTAAGATCCCGTGTAATTCCCATATAACCAATAGTCTTGCCCTCATCATCATTTACAACACTACCGATTGTTTCTGCAGGAAATACCGTGCTATCTTTACGTTTATAGTCTATTTCATAGATTACAGAATCAATATCAGAGGTGGGATTATATTTTGTTTGCCCTGTTTGCTTGAAATCCTCTTCTGAAGCATATAGCATTTTCGTTTTTTCACCGAGTACTTCCTGTTCACTAAATCCAAAAATTGTTTCGAAAGTACTATTCACCGAACGGATTTTTCGATCTTTATCGGCTATGATTACGGCATCCGGGATAGCGTTAAAAACCGATTGCAGAAATTTGAAGTCAATATCGCTCATCTAAAATTAAACTTTGAAGATAGATTAATATACCTGTAGGAATGAAACTGACTAATCTAAAATTAAAAGAAGACTTATTAAAATATCATAATAGATATTATGGTTAATATTTTTCTGTATATATGCTAAGCATAGTTACTGTATCACACTGTTCAGTTAAATATTTGTCTTTTCTATATTTATTTTAAAAAGGTTGGTGGTATAACCCGCGCATTTATTAGACTACCCTACCGAGTTGAGATGGGCCAAAAGGTCTCTCATATTTAACAATACCAGCACGGCGGGAGACAGGCTAGCCCGCGCATAAGGCCTAGAGCCTAACCCTTGAATTAGCCCTCCCGCCGGTGGTATTACCAAAACCTAAATAGCATTCCAGCCGGGATCGCTCCCAGGCTTATAATAGAGTCAGGTTCCGTAATACAATGCTGGTATTATCAGCATACCATTAATAAAATGAGCATTTGTTATGGATACTACAACCCCCACGTCCTATCACCATTTTCTGGGCATTGATGTCTCAAAAGATACCATCGACTGCTGGTTGCGACCCCGCGGGGAATACAGCCAATGGACGAATCGAGACGAAGGCTTTCAGCGCCTGCACCGGTGGCTAAACACCCACAATTGCCCCCAACAACACACTATTATCTGTATCGAAGATACCGGTATTTACAGCGACCGCCTGTTGGCCAGCCTTACCCGTCAGGGCTGGAGATGCGCCCTGCTTAAGACCACCGCTGCTAAGAAAGTAGCCCCGGAACACCATCGCAAAGATGATCGCTTCGATGCCCGCCTGCTGGCAGAGTATGGCGATCGCTATGCTGACCAGATCAGCCTGACGCCCCCGCCGAAAGAATCCGTCAAACAGCTTCAGCAGCTCTACGCCGAGCGCCAGCGGCTAATCAAGGCTCGAAATGCAACCCAGAATCGAAAACAGCAGGGGTCTCACGGGTTGGTAGATTCCGAGCTACTGGCCCAACAATGGCAACAGCAACTCCGGCTGTATAGCAAGCAAATTGATTCTCTGGAATCCCAAATACGTAATCTTATAAGTTGCCATTCCGAACTCAACCGATACGACCAGCTGTTGCGAAGTATTCCCGGCGTGGGTCAGGTTACCGCATGGCTCTGGCTGATCCTATTTTATGGAGAGCAACAATTGAATCATAAACAGATTGCCTCGCGCTTTGGATTTGCTCCGCATCGCTTCAGCTCAGGTTCTTCCGTACGAGGAAAAACCCGTTCTTCGGGACATGGAAACAGCCAGATGCGATCCTGCATGACCATGGTGGCTCGATCGGTAAGCCATCACCACGAACGGTTTGCCCGCTACAAACAACGAAAACTAGATGAGGGAAAGCCATGGCCGGTCGTTCGGAATAATCTGATCAATAAAATGATTAAAATAATCTGTGCCATCTGGAACAGTGGAGAATGCTATCGGAAAGATTATGAGTCTAGAATTGACCGACAGAAAAAAGTCGCTTAATACTTGAAAAAGTCATAGCATTCAAGGGGACGCACCTCGCCTGGTCTTGCCACTTTTTGGCTTTTTAGCTTCTCGTTCATTATTTATCAACTCAACATTTTTTCGTGCGCACCTTATGCGCAATGTCGTTAGGTATTTGCAATTTAAGTTCATCAATTGATATAAAATCATGGATTTAGAAGAGAAGAAAGTAAAATCTACTTCAAGAAATACAGCAGAAGTAGATCCTATCATAATTCGAGAGAAGAAAACTACAAGATTAGTTTTTAAACCGTTGATGGTCAAAAATAGCAAAAATCCTAAAGCTGCTATCAAAGGCCATTTTATCTATCAACGGAAAGGGAAAAATGACGACTGGGAAGATATTAATGAAATAAAACTCAATCACTTAAAGTCAGGGGAAGGAGTAAAACTAAGCCTAAAGTCAGGTGAACTACTCAAATTTCTAAAAGAAATTGGTCCCTTATATAAATTATTCTACAAAGAAGGTATTAACTATGGTGAGGTTAGTTACATCAAAGCTGAAACTGACTTACAAGATTTAAGTAAAGTCTCGGAAGAAGATTTTAAAAAGTTTCTTGACTTAAATAGTGCAGCTGGAGTAAATATATTTAACAAATTCCTCAACTGGGTTACTGAAGCAGATGACAAAGATCCTATAATCAAGAAATTACAAAAGCTTGAAGCAAAAGATTTAAACAAGCTCAACTCATTAGTAAATCTAAGCGTTTTAAAAAATTCACTCCAGCTCTGGAAAGAGAATAAACAAAATAGTGATGAAGAATTTTGGCAAAAATACTTCTTAGAACATCCATTTTTACTTAATGCGCTATTCAATTTCCCAGTACTAATTATTGATGAGAAAGCTTACGTAGGAGGTAAACAAGTAACCAATAAAAATGGCAACGTTGTCGACTTTCTTTATAAAAACAAGATGACGAAGAATGCCGTCCTTATTGAAATTAAAACACCAACTACTCCCCTGTTGGGCAAAGAATACAGGAATAACACTTATAATTTACATAAAGAATTATCAGGGTCAGTTGTTCAAATATTGAATTACAAACAGTCAATAATTGAAAATTCGCATGCTTTAAAGAGCAAATCATCTACTGATTTTGACCTTCTGCATCCCAAATGCTTAGTAATTACAGGGAATACAGAGCAATTGAATAAAGAAGAAATTAGATCATTCGAATTATTTCGTAATAACTTAAACGGGGTCGAAATAGTTACATACGATGAACTATTTCAAAAGGTAGAATCTCTTTTAAGTATCATGCAGTCTTGAGCAAATACCTAACCCGCCTTTAGATCCTAAATAGATACCAGCACGATGGTGAGACAAGGTGGTCTGGTCACATAACTCAGATCTTTTTTTAATCGCAAAATACCTTAAAGGTCTTTCCCAAGAATATTTATTCTAAGATTGGCTATACTTCAAAGTAGAAAAAGAGTGCAGGTATTTATGAATTAATTTTAAAAGCTATGGAATACGACAAAGAGAAAGTTGATGAGGTAGTACTTGCCTTGTTGTGGCTAACAACATTCAATGAAAAGTTTGGGACTCGGGCCTGGAAGGGACATAGCTGGGAGCACCTGGATCGGCTTCACGAGAAAGGATATATCGGCGATCCCAAAAACAAGAATAAATCAGTTGTAGTAACAGAAGAAGGGGAGAGCCGTTCAAAAGAGCTGTTCAATAAGTACTTTGGAATAGAAGATACGGAGTAAGTTGGATTGTGTAATTAATTGTACCTATCCAAGCTCCCAATCAATAGTTTTCAGTCGTTCGGCGACCCTTATAATATCCTTAAGCACCGCATCAGCTTCCGGAAGATCTCCAATAACCAACTCTTTAAAAGTGCCGTTATAAGCAGGCTTGATCTTATCCCAGGTTTCTTCGGGTTTGTCAAAAAGCAGGGCTGAGGCGGGATGCTCATACAGCCAATCGTATTTGTCATCATACCTTTCGATATCATCGGCTCCCACTTGAAGCAGCATCTCATCCAGCTTATCGTTTTCAAAGAAATCTTGAATCGCCGGTTGCTTTAGCAGCATGTGAATATCGTAGGTATGGCGGACTTTATTCCCAAGATCCTCATACGGGTTCTCAGCATTTGAGAAACGAACCAGGGACATTATTTTCTCGCAAAAGGTCCGTTCTATCGTTAGTACTTTCAAAGGGAAGGGGGCTAATCCATATTTTTCAACTAGCTCTTCCTGATTTCTCGCTTTCATCATGTCGGCAATAAACGAATGGACCTCTACTTCTTCATGAGGTTCGAAATGTCCCAGCCTGGATACTTCTACAATGATTTTATCACGGACCTGGCCATAGGGTTGGCCGTATCCATGTTTCGCATACTCGTAGGCTACTTTTCTATTTTTTCCACGTTTCATGGTAATCCCCGGTAGTTCTACTTCCTCCAAATCTGTATCGTTAACTACTTTGCTGACGTCCCTGACCCTTTTGTCCATTTGGTTGTTGGATAGCCCGGGATCTTCTAACACGACAAGATCTATGTCCTCGGAAAATCGGTTGATCGCCTGGTAGCATTTGGAAAGCGAGGTACCGCCCTTAAATACGGCAACATCCTTCATATCAGAATGAAAGATCGCGTGAAGGGCATAGGTTACCCAGTAGTCTTTCTCGATATAGATTTCCCGAATATTCTTGTGATCGGCCGTAGCCCTTATGGCATCCCGAAAGATTTCGGCATCTTCGTGTAGATTCATCTAAAAAATATTCCAGTTTTGAGCTGTGGATAAGCTACTGCTAAGACTCCCGAACTCGTAGCTCGACAGGGGATTCAGGCTATTTTTCAGTTTGGGGAAAGCGCTGTTGAATTCCTGGTCTGTAAGCAAGGCTCCCAGTAGCGCTCGCACCCGGGGAGGGTAATGTAGGGCAAAGGTAATCAGCTTATTTCTGTTGGGAGTATTTAGATCACGTATGCGGCCTTGAAGCTGCCCGATAGCATCATCGATATCCAAGTCCGGGATTTTCTTGAAATCTTTTATTGCATCCAATATCTCCAGGAAGCGAATGTTGTCGTCAGTGGGATCTACATAGCTCTTAACCGATTTTATGTTCAGGTTATCGATCTCGGTATTGATCCTTTTCTTATTGCAGGCCAGGGTAATGGTTTTGGGAACCTGTGTCGTAAGACCCATTCGATTGTACAAGGACAAACCAGTGATATAAGCAATACGATTGTCTCCTTCATACATATAGGGTTTAAGCAGCTGCTCTTCATTAGGTTTTAAATCCCCAAACAGCGACTTCTTGGGCTTATAAAACAGACCTTTGGAAATCCTTTTTACGACATCGCTTGATATCAACCGCTCTATGGCTTTGGTAGCAGCCCCGTACTCGCTGTTATCTATTCCGAGCTGATCATACTTAAATGTCGTTCCTCCGTCAAAGGAAGAAACTTTCTCTTTTATTCTTTTTGCAGTACTCATAATGCTAGGTGTTATGCTAATGGTCTTTCAACAGCTTGTATTAATATAGCATTTAATCGTTAATTATGTCAAGTTTTTTACGTTATATACTTGACAATTTAAGAGTATTAAATTCGTCGTTTAGGTGTTTAAACAAGCAGGGAGAAAATTTTTGTTTATAAGAGAGGCCCTAAAGTTAGAAAACCCAGGAATCGTTCAAAAAAGGGGATTTGACTAGTCAGTTTTCTTCATCATGATTTTGGATGCTTTCGGCACATAGTTCGAGCAAATTGAGCATTCTAAAAAATAGATAATTTAAGTTTCTGTCATCGGTAATTTCTTTTTTATTTGTTTCGTGATGTCTGATTCTATAGTTATTCCCGATGTCTGTAAGTTTCCTGAATTCTTGATCTATTATTTGTTCATCAAAGTCACCTGATGAAATCTGAACCAATTTTTCAGCGGAGCTTTTTTTGTCTGAACTGAAGTATGTTTTTAATCTTTCAAATGCATCCCAAAGTTTTTCAATTGCTACTTGCTTGTCTTTAGAATTTATAAATCGTTCTCTAGCCTCACTGATAAGTTGATTGAACTCATCATCCTCAGTATAAATTTTAGTATTGAATAATAGATCTGAATTAACGTTAAGATCAAGTAAGATCCCCATGTCAATTTCTTTATTGAGCTCAAAAGAATCATCTATAAACTTCTTGAACTCTTCAATCGATTTTGAATAAGCCTCCTTAGGGGCGTACTCTTGTTCTTTTCTCCCGTACTTCTTGAAGTATCTCTTATTAAATAATCCTTTTTGGATTATACGGCCGATGTCTTTTATCGACATTTCCTTTAATACATCTCGAACCCAGAATCTACGAGTAGTTCCATCATGTGAGTAGCCATAACCCAAATTTTGGAAAAATTGTGTTAAGAAATACGAAGAGCGATAAGGGAAGCTGTTTCCCTCTTCCCCACAAATAAACCTGGCAAGTTCAATCTCGAAATCTGGATTCTTATCCCTTGCTTTTAGCAGTTTATAAATCCGTAAATCAGTTTCATCATTTTTATCTAATTTTTCCTCATAAATAGCATCTTTTAAGATAGCTTCCGCCTGGGAAAAATCTTCTTCAATAGTTTTTATAGGCATAAAAGTATGGTTTTAGAATGGGAGATCATCATTTGTAAACCCTTCAGGTTCTTCTTCATAAAAATCCAATTTATTGAACCTTATTCTTTTGTCTACATTTAAAAGCTCACTTATTTCATCGACTAACTTTTCAAATTCTGAGACATTGTCCTGATTAAGTTCGGTTTTATACTTTTTTAGTTTATCCAATTTGTTTTTCAGTTGCTCAATTTTGCTCATGATTGAATGATGAAGAATGTTTTTTGAGTTATTTCTCCCTTTCAAAAGCTGCTACAATTTTAGCCAATTTATTATCTCTACAGTCTTTAGGCTTGGTAAACAAATCAATATGAGATCCAGGAAATATTTTTTGCTGACTTGCTATTATGGTTTTTAAAAACAAGTTTTCCATAAGTTCATCATCTATCTTGTCTTTGAATTTTACAAGCCCTATCCCTGCAAACCTTGAAAAAAAGACAATCCAGACAAGCTCAAAAACAGAATCTCTATCTGAGGCATCTGCAATTTCTTTGTAAAATAATTCTTGCAGATATTCTTTTAAATCATGCTTCCGTCCATATTTATTGAAAATAACCTCAATTATCGCTAAGACATGACACAACGTTTTTTCTGACTCTCTTTTTAACATAATCATCAAGCTTATTGTTTTAATAAGCTGTTTCCTTTGAGTCTTAGTATTATTTGAGAACTCGATTTTAAGATTATAATCGTTGTCAAATAACTCATTCAAAAACTTTTCTAAAAGACTTGTGCCAGGGTATTCTCTGTGTATATCTAGAGCATTTAATAAAGTAAGTTCAAATTCCTTAAAACTAATTTTCTCTTTTCCTTTTAGAGAATGTGGAAAGTACTCCCGGTCATGTTTTCTGTATAGGCCTTCTGGAAGTTCAAGTATATGTGTTTTCTTTTCATTTAGTAATAAATTAAACTGGTTAAGCTCTTCTGAAAGAGCTCTAAGTATAGTTTTTGCATCCTCTTTAGAATTACATAAGATTCGATAATCATCCTTAAACCTCGTTCCCAAAAAGTTTATATCTTCTAATTCGTTTGAGACCTTTCTATCGATAGAGGTAAGTACTATTTCTGCAATTAAATCACTAAGAGCTGATCCTACAGGAATTCCATTCGTTCTTGCATCATTAGCATACTGAACTAAACGATCGATTTTATTGCCAACTAAATTATAGCTTCCAATATCTTGCAAAGCCTTTTCTCTACCATGTAGAGCCCATGCGATACTGTGGGTATAAATCGAATTGTAGAAGTTCTTTATATCAGTGCGAATGATAAGATTGTATTCACTTGCTTCAGCAATCATGTCCTTCTCAGCCATTTCTAACCACTCATATATCATCCTTCCAGATCTTAGAGGACTTAAGGCACCACTACTTCTCGCAGTTACAGGAATTGGAAAGCTATACGGATATATTTTTAGTTCATCATGAAACAGTTTATCTAAAATCAAACTCCAGTCATCCATCATCCAGTAGACAATATCGTGGTAGTTACGTGGATCTTGAATAGCAAAATTACGAGATGTAAGAAGTGTCTTTGGATAAGAAATACTAATTAAATCACGACGAGCTAGGTCCGATAAGTCACTATTGTAGGGCTCATTTTTTAATTCGAAATCTGTTGTTTGAAAAGAGGGAGGCAAAACATACTGTTCTGGGAAGTAACCTTCATTTAAAAGCCAATCGGCTATTTTAGATTTATCAATTTTATCAAGAAGCTCCTTTGTCTTATTGAAATGTTTTTGGGGAAGGCTCATTTGATGACTGGGTTGTTATTCGGCTTCTTCTAATTTTCTGCACATTCAATTGATAAAGATTAGTATTTTAAACACCTCTTCTGCCACTCGTTGTTGTTCCCTGCCATGGCTAAAATTGTTTCGAATAGCCTGCAGCAGAATTAATCCTTCTTAGGTGGTTGCTTTTGAGGTTTCGGCTTTTTAGGACCCTGTTTATTTGGAAAAGGTTTCTTTGGCTTTCGTTTTGGTTTTTCTCGTGGCTTCTTCTCTTTGTTTCCCATAGTACGTTAATTTAATTCATGAATAGAAGTATAATTCCAACCCTTATCTGCTTTAAACACATTTTTAATGTGAGTATAAAACTGGATTACATCAATTTCTTGATCTAGAATAAAATCAAATTCAAAATGCTCTTTTTCTGTTGGTTCTAATTCATATTCATCCTTCTCGAAACTAAACACCCTTTCTTCTAAGATAGGCCATCCTATTTCACGCTTTTTAGCACTTTTGTTTTCCTGAAATTTCTCAATGGCATCAATCACGGTTGATGTTGAGGGTTTAATCTGTTGTAAACGAACTTCACCTGATTTGACTGGTAATTTAACCTTTCCCAAATTTTTAATTTCGATTGTAAGCCGGACTATTACGTCGTTTTTTCTATTTATTTTCTCAATCCTGTGAGTAATATCTGCTTTTGGGAATTTTTCTCTGTTCTTAATGAAAAGTATATAGGTCCACACACCACCAATTAAAATTGCAAGAATTGTTGCAACAGACTCCAAATTGTGTAATAAATTTTGAAAGCAATAGAATTCAATCATACACTCTCCTCCACAATCTTAATCTCCTCCTCACTCAACCCATAAAGTTCATACACAAGCTGGTCTATTTCCGCTTCCAGCTCGCTGGTGTCGGCTTCGGGGTCTCCCTCTTTAGCCGATAGAATTTGATCGACTAAACTTTTAATATTTTGGGCTATATTCTGTGGCGGGATCTTAAAAGGAACTTCTTTTAACACAGTTGTTTTTACTTGTGATAAAATTCGTCCTTTTTCCAATGCTAATAACCTGTACAAAAATGTCGTTATTTTTGAATTTAAAATAGCAGCCAAAACTTCAATTGAACATTTCTTAGTGGACATTAAATACAAGCCATCAGTTGGATAGGTAACCTCTCGATCAATTGCCACATCAATTGAATCCCCAGTAATAACACCAATTACTTTCTCTGGCTTATCAAATATCTTTTCACTTCTTGGTCGGTGTAATGAATAATATGGATGTTTCCCATCTCTTACTTCTTTACAAGTAATTTGATCTTTAAATCTATCTATGTAATCAATGATATTTGGAATCTTATCTGGATTCGTATCGCGACTGGTGTAAATTATATATTTATCTTTTTCAGTAATAAAATATCTTTCCAAATCACGCCCCCCAGTAACAGTTCTCTTGATAACATTTTTTTCCAGATTTAAAGTATCAATATCCTTTTTATTAACAATAAACGCTTCTTTTAAGTCTGGACTTAGTCCTCTTGGTATACCATCCTCATCTACAATATTCTTTAGTTTTTTCCCCTTACACTTATCCAAAATTTTATATTTATCTAAACCTGATGTTGGTATTATTGTATTATTCAAACTTGAGAAGAACCCTGAATCTATTGTCTCAAATTGAATTTGGTTTATATCAGATTCATTGATTTTCTCCAACTGACCAACCCTTGTTTGTAAGTTGTGGTATTCTGGACTTTTATGTACTCCAATTATTGCTGAAGATCTAGTTACATCATCAAATACATTATCACCTAGGTTAATTGCTAATTGTAGGTGATAGTTTTCTATAAGCTTACTTCTCAGATTCCTATTATCAGTCTGGTATAAAATCACATCAGGAACAATTAAACTGATAAAAGATTTTTTTGCAGATATTTCAAATGTTTTATCTACAAAAAACATAAATGAATCAATCATTCTTTTTACAATTTGCTCATGCTCATCTTTCAGATATTTTTTTAAATCAGTAGTTAAATTAGCTCCCCATGGAGGATTCCCTATCACCCCATCAAAACCGGTAAAATTGCCATCCTCGTCCAGTACTTCAGGAAACTCAAACCGCCATTCAAAAGCCTGGTCATAGAAGGTGGCACTTTCGAGCTCTTCTAACTCCTCTTCCAGCTTGCCAATCTTCTTTTTGGTCTTGGCTATTTTCTTTTGCTCTTTCTTACTCTTCTTTTCACCCTCAAACAGATCCAGCTTGGCCTCTTCCTTAATCAGGACTTCGCGCTGTTTCTTTAGTTTCTGCCGGACAGGGTGTAGTTCTTTGAGTCCCACGGAAAAGCTCTCTTTGATAGAGCTAATTTGTTCTTTTAGTGCCCGTTTGTTCTCTCTGTTACCGGTTTCCTTATAGCTTCGAACGGCCTGCTTGTATTCTTCAATAGTCAGATCATCATTATTGGCCAGTATCTGAGAGAGGTCGGCATCCAGGTCAAAGCGGCTTACCAGCGAGTTGCCTTGTTTGATGTTGATGTCAATATTAGGCAGCACTTCAAGTTGTTGAAAGTCCGTACTTTCCTTGTAATACGCATGCTTAAGGAGCTCAATCCACAGCCGCAGCCGGCAAATATTAACCGAGTTGGGATTGATATCCACCCCAAATAGGCAGTTTTCAATGAGGATATTCTTTTCGCGGAACAGGGCTTTTTGCAGGCGCTGGGTGTCGGGACCGACCGTTCGTTCAATGGTACCATTTTCTTTCCACTCCGAATGCACCCGGTATTCGAAAAATGGATCTTGTCCCACCGAAATGCTGAGTTCGTCATTGTCCACACTGATCTCCACATCCCGAATGCGGTGGTTATCTTCATCCACAAAGATGCGGAGATCACTTTTAATGGCTATCAGTTCATTCAGGGCTGATACCAAAAAGTGTCCGGATCCTACCGCCGGATCACAAATCTTGATGCTATTTACAACCTCATTGGCCTTATCGTATGGAACTTCGTGGCGGGATATCTTGGCGGCCACATCGTCAATGTCCTCACAGCCCCAGTTCTCGTAGGTTTCATTAAACTTTTGTACCACCGCCCGACGAATGGTTTCCCGACACATGTATTCGGTGATATAGCCAGGCGTAAAGAACGAACCATCTTTGTAACCGTTAATCTTCTCAAAAATGCGTCCCAGAACCGAAGCGTTAATAAGTGTTTTAGCTTCTTTCTGGACCTCGGCCGTGCCTTCCGTGTTAAAGTTATAGGCATCCAGAAAACGTAGCAGGTATTCTAGGGCAGACAGCTTTTCTCCTTTGAGTCGCTCACCGTCCCGGTTACGAATTTTACTGCGATTGTACACCGGCATCTGTAGTCCGTCCTCCAGCTCCGAGATTCGAATTGTATCTTGCTCTATATTAGCCACATCGAACAGGGAGCTGTTAAGGTAGGGGATATGACCAAAGTGCTTGTTGATGCGCTCGGAGCGATCTTCTGTAGGGACGGCCAAAACCTGGAAGAAAAGTTTATTCAGTCCATCATATTCGTCAATGTCGCGGTGACTTAAAAACCGAAACCGGTCGTCTTCCCGGTGGTATTTAAAGAGCTGGGATTCCAGCAGCTTCAAAAACAGGATACGGTTAATCCAGGTGATCAATAGCTGAATGGCCACATTGAACAGTTGCTCGTCTTCATCTTCGCCAAACTCCGATCGGTTGGGAAGTCGCGAAATCACGTTCAGGCTCTTAAGCTGGGTAATCGTATTTTCAATGAGGGAAGCATGCTGGCGGTTTTCCTCATCAAGTCGTGTAATATAATGGGTGCCTTTCTCCTTGTATTCTTTCAGGCCCATGATATAGAGCAACTCACGGTAAAACGCCTTGTTGAGCTCGTTGCTGTCGCTGGCAAAGGGCTGCTTGAGCAGGTGCGTAGGCGTAAAAAGTTTAAAGACCGGCACAAGCTTTTTCTGCTCGTCGCGACTGAGTTCGTCTTTTTCCAGTAACCTTCGGTACTTGCTCAGATCTAATTCGGCTGCTGTAATGTTCCCGTCCAGCTCATCCACAAATTCCGCCAGGTGATCATAGACAAACTGGGTGCGGGAACTTACTTTTTGTCCCTGTTTCCACTCCTCATACCAGTTTTGAAGCTTTTTAGACTCGTAGAAATGCCGTTCGAAATCCTGGGCGTCGAAGATATACCAGCTGTACACATTGGTAATGATGATATGTTTGATATCTTCGTTGCCGTTATCGATGCGTTCCCGAAGATAGTAGAGGATAGACTCGTGAAATGCTTTGCGGTTAAGATCATCCCCGGTAATCATCTCCGAGCTGTTGGATGGCCGCTTGGCTTCGATGATAACGCCTACGTTCGACTTTCTGGTTTTGCCATTATGGATAGCCAGATCCTGACGCTCCTTGGTGTTGATGTAGTGGTCTTCTTCAAAATTGGTATTGCTGAAGAAGGGTTTGATCAGGTTTTTCAGGTGTTCTTCGGATTCGCCTTCCTCGACGGCATCATCAGCCTGGTTCAATAGTTTTAACAGCCGCTGGCGAAAGGTTTCGAATTCCGTCTCGGTAATCGACTCTTGTAGGAATGCGTTGTCAACAGCTCGTCTTGGGGATATCATCTCTATCTGCATCAGAAATTATTAATAAACCAACTTTTTGTTTGCCCTCATTCTAAGGACTGGGAGGGGAAAGAGCAAAAATAGAAAAGAGACTATATCTAATAGAAATTAAAGCTTTGGGAATATTATTCAGCTCATTATTCAGGCAAATTATACTTTGTTAAAACTATCGGAAGAGATTTTATCCCAATACGCTTGGCAACAAAATACGTCGAATTACCATCTATAATATCAAAAAGACCTTTTTCTTCTGCATTTGGTCTAATAGAAATAGGCTTTCTCTTTGGAATAACTCCCTGATAGGCCTGGCGCATATAGATAAACCCTTTGGCAATACCTTCAGGCCGTTTTCTTGTCGGGCGGAGCCAGCTTATAGGTACAATGGCTGTAGCTTCATCCATTACAAAAAAACGATCTATACGGTTGGGATCCAGGCAGAACATACGCTGGTAGTTCTCAAGGTATGTCCCAACTTGTTCCATATCGAGCCAATCGGTGAGAGGTACCTCTTCTTCCTGATCATTTGTAAAGTTGATCTGCAGTAACTGACCTGTTTTATCTACAGCGAGAAGCAGTTTGTTGTAATCATGATACTGGCTGTTGATTTCATCTACTTTTGCTGCCAGATGCTCAGTTGATATAGATGGTTTTACCACCTTTTGGCGGGTAATTGGCATTTCATCTACACAGTTATAGGTTTTCGCCATGGGGATTCTCCTGAATGGTCTGAATGATATAATCTACTTCTGACTTTCGGCATAGCTTAACGGCTTCACGCCCGGTACTTTTATTTCGCCCGTAACTACGCACGGTTATCATTTTGCGATAACCGCACCGGTAAAAGGTGGTCCGGGAGATGCGTCCCAGCTTCTCACACATATAGCTTATTGCTTCTCCGATAGTCATTAATTGGTCTTGGTTTTTATTTCCTTCGGATAAATGAGTTGGATTGTTTGGCATATTTTCTGAATTAGACATAATCTTTCTAATTTTCTAACCACCCTTGGTTAAGTGTTTAAAAGTTATGGACTTAAATTGGTTATAAATGTGGTTAGATCAATCTTATCTTTCTAACCAAAATCTAACCGTTCTAACCTGTTTCTAACTACATTTCTAACCATTATTATTATTTTATAACTAACTAATATTATTATACTTACAGTGTTTTAGGTTTGGTGTTTTTGTTGTTGGTTAGAAAATTAGACGCTATTTCTTAAAACCGGCTGACAAGTCGTTTTTGGGTTAAGTACTTAAAAAGGCGCTGATGTGTTATTAGTTGCATAGGTGTCCTCAAGATCCGGCTTTGTTTGTTGATGTTTATCGGTATTAGCTTCAATACGTTTACCAAAGGCTCGTAGCCAGGCTGGGGTTAAATATTGCGGTGGAATACAGTAGCCGTGCCTGACTTCCTTATTACTTGGTTTTGTAGAGAATTCAGACTTATAATAGTGCGTTGTCGCTTTTCCATTAATATCCATGGCTTCGATCTCCTCTCGTACCGCATCCTGACTAGCGTATTCCCGTCCCTTGTTATAATTAGAGTACACATCCCATATTCCACTCCAGTAAAGGACCAAATGATTCTTTGCATTGAGTCCATAGTAATGCTTGGGCAATTCGCCATTTTCATTGATGATTTCGAGACTAGCCAGAAATTGCTGTAGCGGGGTTTGCTGAATCTCTCGTTCGGCCGAATTAGCTAAAAACTCCACGCTATAACGAAAAATCTCAGAGTTGACGCGATTCTCTTTTATTAAGGCCTGAAGTTCGTTTAAATCTTCTTCACTGGACACGTGCCGGTTACTTTTAGTATCAAGAGAAGGAGTAAAAAACTCAGCGAATTCAACATCACCTGGGTGGCAAACAAATAGGTCCACTGTAATAAGGGCGGCCATATTTTCGATCTGCCGGTCTTTAATTTGAAATTGGGTTCCTTCTTTGTCGCTACGTTTGGCAAGCTCTTCCTCTACGGCTTCGGTAAGCAAGCGTTTGATCCAGTGTAGTTCGCTTTTAAACAGCGTCCGGTTAAAGTCATTGAACTTGTACAGTAGAGAAATAAAAAGTCGCTGCATCTCCCGCTTATGATTCTCAAACCACCAGAGGTTTTGCACGTCTCCCCGTTTTTCTTTGGCATATTCAATCATGATACACCGCGATCGGAAGTGATCTTCGCTGGGTTTGTAGTTGGAGATAAACATCAGCTGTGATCGTACCGGGCTCCAGGCATTCTTCGAGCGGTCGTGTGATGCACTGACGCCACGTTGTCTCAACTCGTACCACATGTTAAACACCTGTGGCGTGATCTTGCCTTTTCCGGGGACAAATTCATCCATGATGACCGGAATCTTGCTGTGGTTGGCCAGCTTGTTTTCGGCGGACTTTAGAGTAGGATTCGAATCCACATCCGTAAATGATTGACCAAAGAAGTTCAGCATAATCTGTGATAGCTGTCCCTTTCCGGTTGAGGGATCACCATACAAATAGAGAAAGACGACATGCTTGAATACGTCATAAATTTCATCAAAGAATAGAAACGACAGCATGTAGGAGAAAATGAGGTGACCCTCTGCTCGTTTTTCAGGCTGCTGTCCAGCTATGAGTTCGCCAAACTTATCCCGAACGGTATCTATGAAATATCGCAGGTTTTGGTCAGTATAAAGATGATGCTCGTCATCGGTATAGAATCCATCAATAGGAGGTTTAAGGTCCAGTTGGGGCGCGGGCTCAATTCGACCGGGTTTAACAAAGAAGGTAGTGTCCGCAGCTACCATGGGGAACAGGCCGGAATCTGCATTGGGTGCGATAATGTATTGTGGTTCCCGAAGATGATCGTTAGGAATATTGATTAACGCATTGCGCGTCAGATAGAATTTATACCCATGATGCTCAATAAACCCGTAATAATTGAACTCATACACAGTTTGCGGCTGCCACCGGTTACACAGAAAACTCATAAAGAAGAGGATTTCATCATCAGACTTAAATCGTGCCGACTGATAGGAATGTTTAAAGATCTGCACCTGGAATGCTTTCTTCGAAAGTAAGTCAACGGGCTCCAATATGAACAGCTCGCTTTGCGTAAGGGTACGACTATCGGGCAGCAGCCAACTTACCTGACACTCATATAGGGTTTCATCCCATTTTAGCGTCTCAGGATTATATCGGATGATTTTAGAGTGAATTTCAATGTCAAAGCTACCAATCTTTCGGCTTGTACCGTCAGACTCATTGCGGAACCAACCGAAGTCCGCATGATTTGAGCTATCAATATATTCGAAGGGGTCAGCACCGTTTTTATACGATGTTTGTGAATTATTTTCCGTGTCGGGATAATCGGCGAGTATTGCCTGCTTTTCGGCGCTCATGTACCTTTTGTTGAGAGATTAAAATTTGATGTTCGCTAACATGGCTGGGGTTATAAATATCATCCCCAAAGCCATAAATGATCCACAGGCCAAATCCTTCGACCAACTGTGTTTCAATCATTCGTACAGTTTCTGTTTTATAGTTTCCGTCCGGATCGATAAACTCAATGGTATCCCCAAGGGTATATCGGGTGATAATCTTTGCCATAGCTATGGTTATAACTGATTTTCGAAGTTAGGAAGGCGGATTCCTTTTATCTGACAAAGCACATCGGTGGCAACTTCAAACTCATCGGTAATACGATCACACAATGTTTGTGTTGAAATGCCGAGAGCTTGCTCCATTTTACAAAGCCGGGCGTCTGAAATGTAGTAGGGTTTTTTGAACCACTGCCGGAAAGTATTCAGTTTGATATTAGGGAAGAGGGTCTCCCTAAACTCATTATAGGTGTCATATTGATCGATTATTTCACCTTTGATCATGTGTAGCCGCAGTCGGTTTATGTCATATTTAGTTATAGCTGGATGCACTGAAAAATTGTCTTTTTAATATTGTAGGTTAGTAGTATTATAAGCGCGTTGTAGGTAAGCACTACCGTTACCGCAGGTGCTAATTTAGTGATGCGATAACAACGAAACAATATAAAAATGTCGTGATTGCGTCATTTACTATGAAGAGAGAGTGCAAGTACGGCTAAAACAACCACTTAAGTAAGGACAAAAAAAGTGAAAGAAATTGAAGAAGGCATCCTCCGGGAAAATGTCCAGTATTTACTGGATGAATATTATGACGGGAACGTCTCAGAAATGCAGCGACAAACAGGAGCGAATCGCTCTGTAATTTCTGAACTGAAGAATGGGACAAAGAGCGAAGTGAATAGTTCCACTTTACGTCATTTTGCAGAGGCGGGTATCAATATAAACTGGCTCTTGACAGGAGAGGGACCACATTTTGTGATTGGTAATGAAGAGGAGCTCAAAACTGAGCTGAAACAAAAGCAGTTGCTTGAGAATAGGATGGAGGAGATTAAGGGATTGGTGTCAGATATCGACCAGCAGTTGGAAGAACATCCGGAGCTCAAGCTAGATCCGGATGTCATGTCGGCATTGTTGGATTTGCTAAAGAAGGCCATTTAGTAGAAGCAGACATGCTATTCGTTTTGCTTGAATAGCCGTTCAATTACACGCCGTTCAAAATATTTACGACGATCGCCTGCCTGGAAACTGGGAATATGTTTTTTGTGGCTTGGAAGAAAATTGCTTCGGTTTAAGACAGTACGATGAGAGATTCCAAATTCCATCTGAATGTCTTTTGCGGTCAAATATTTCGATTTGTCAGGTTTGACCATGATGGAGTCTAAGACAAAATCTAACTTGGCTTCTAGGGTAGCTATTGTTTGGAGCAGAGAATCCTTGGGGTTTTGTTCTGTCATGAATCTTCAATTGATGCTTTGGTTTTTCGCCGAAAGAAGAAATGATTTTTCAGAACAAAATGCACTTTTTAAATCAACATTTTTTAAGAAATTTTAATCTATTGATTTGGTTATAAGTCCGTTTCTGTTAGCGGTATTGAGGAGATCATTAGCTACCAAGTGTACATATTTGTTGGTCACTTCCAAGCTTTTGTGTCCCAACATGTTCTTTACTTCTATTACGTTGAATCCATTGCGCAACAGAAAGGTAGCACAGGAGTGCCGGAGACCGTGAAAATGGATGGAGTCTTTCAGGTTGGCTTCCTCGGTTGCAAAGTATTTGAAACGTTTTGATACATTGCCTCCTCTGAGGGCTTTTTCTCCACCGGGAACTGACATTGGACTTGGAAACACGAATCCCTTTTTAGGACTGCCGTTGAATTCTTTCCATCGTTTAAGTTCGGTGTAAAGAGTATCAAAAATCGGTACCGTACGTTCGTAACCATTCTTGGTGTCGGTAACGCGAAGAAACCGACTACCAAGATTTACATGCTCCCATCGAAGCTGAATGATTTCTTTTCTTCGTAGTCCGGTATAAAAGGCGAGGGTGATAAGTGGAATAAACCAATGCTGCTTTTGTTGATCGGTTTTTATAGCTCCCGACTCTTGGTGTTTCTTTTGGTAGGCTTTGAACTTCTCGAATATTTCGTTGAGCTGTTCCTCATCAATAATTTTATCTACGAGGTTATCACGTGTTTTAGGGATGCCAATATTATCGCAGGGGTTAGAATCAAGAATTTCTTTATCTACGATCCAATTGAAAAAAGCTTTAAGATGTATGAGATAGTTCTTTTTGGAAGCGTTGGCCAGGTGAGGCTTCAAGCAAAACTTTTTGATATCACTACTATTGATCATGGTCACAGGCATACTGTATCCGACCTCTTCCATAAATTGGCTAATAATTTGCCGATAAGTTTTTTTGGTCTTTGCTGTTACATTAGTTTTGTCCTTTAAAAACTGTTTCTGAAGAGTACTAATAATTGGACTGGTAAGAGAGGTGCCTTCTAGCTCTTGCTCTTTTTCATATTCCTGGAGATTCCAATTATCATCAAACGGATTTATTTTGCCCGCATCATACAGCTTTTGGTATTCTAGCTTTTTTTGATCGGCTATCTTTTTGTATTTGGTCCCGAGGGCATAGGTCTTTTTGTAAGACTTTCCGTTTACGGTGGTTTTAAAAACTATCGAGTAATACCCGTTTCGTTTGGTTAAACTGGCCATGACAAATTGGATCGTGTTGGTTTAAGTAAACACCAGTAATGTAGTACCATATGTAGTACCGAACAAGGAAAATAGGGGCGAATAGGGAAAAGGTTTCCCGAAAAGGTGGGATGGTAGTTAGTGTATATACCAACAAAAAACCCCGCCTATCGGTTAATAAACGGGGTTTTTGAGCTAAAAAAGAAAAGTACGCCTGAGAGGATTCGAACCCCTAACCTCCTGATCCGTAATCAGGTGCTCTATCCAGTTGAGCTACAGGCGCA